>Ga0307506_10000208_pt1 | contig 17926 bp, 17 predicted proteins | sample 25_S_MG_FD_202175 | JGI IMG/M metagenome (GOLD analysis project Ga0307506, IMG submission 202175) | Soil microbial communities from Populus trichocarpa stands in riparian zone in the Pacific Northwest, United States - 25_S | ecosystem: Environmental > Terrestrial > Soil > Riparian zone > Trees... | reverse complement strand
GCGCCCATTTGGAGGTCTTGCGCTCCTTGGGAGATTGTGCTCTCGAACGAAGGGAGGAGCACCATGACCCCAAAGGAGCCGGTCTGATGCATTTCGACACCGAACACGCCCGCGCACTTCTTCAGCGCGTCGATCCTGGCCGGGTGCGCTCCGGCGAAGCCGTTGGATTGCGCGACGGAGCTGTCCTCGCCTTGATCGCCGCAGGCTGGAGCGCCAACGAGATCGCCGCCCTCCGTGCGTCGGACATCCAGATGCAGGGGCGCCACATGACGCTCTCGGTCCATCCCTATGAGGATGTCACCTGGATCACCGTCCTGCCTGCCGAGCTCGGAGCCCGACTGCTCGCCTGGCTCACGGAGGTAAAGATCTGGGGCCTCCCGGAGCCTGTCTTCCGGGGATGCCGCGGGCCGCTGACCGCGATGGGCATCTTCAAGGTCTTCGAGCGGCACCGCCATGCCCAGGCCATTCCCGCGGAAAAGCTGCACGAGCCGCGCAATCTGCTCTCGTACCCTCATCTGGATCACCGGGCAGGGCAGGAAGGTCGACCGCGCCAGGGGGGCCGGCCTGAGGGTCCACCGCAGCGAGATCGCCCGGACGATGAACATCCCGAGCGGCGGTCCGGAAGCTCTCGCCCCGGGTCAGACCGAGGCGCGTTGCGCCGGAAAGGGTCATCGCGATGAGCGCCCTGCCTTCACGCAGTCCGCTCCACCCGCGCGATGAAGCACCCCGCCTGGGTGTTGCGGACGTGGATGTACCGCACCGACGGGTCGGTGAAGAGCCGCTCGATTGCCACCTCCACCTCTCCATCAGCCACCCGCTCGCGGGCGACGATCCAGCGGTCGTCGCCGTAGCCTTCGAAGGTCAGGGGAAGGCCGCGCAGTGTCGACGGAAACGTCTCCGCCTCCCAGGCCGGGCACTCCTCGCGGTGAATGAAGATCGGCCCGGGCGACGGATAGGGGTCCTGGCCGGCAAAGGGGTTGTACGTGAACAGGATGCGCTCTTCCTCTCCTTCCGCGAAGGTGGCGAGGCAGGAGCGGCACGGGCCGTAGCCGGTGGCTGTTTCGACGTGGGCTGGATGACCGTACTGCGGTGACTTCAGAGTGGTCCGGACCTGCTGCGAGAGGCCGGCGGGAATCCCTGTGACGCGGAATGTGGCCATGATCGTTCTCCTGAAAACCCCCGGACGCGGAAGGCGCCGGGGGGTGACAGGGAGAGAGTAGAAGGAGCAGGGCAGGCCGGGCTATCCGGATCTTGCGGTGGAATCCGCCGGAGCGGCCGGTCCGTTGGCTCCCGCCGCCGGGAGTGGCCGCCGGCTGAACGTGTAGAGCAGCACCTCTCCCTCGAGAGTCCCGATATAAAGAGATTTCCCATCGGGCGAAAAGGAGACCGACGAGATACTCCTGAAGAATCCGCTGAGGAAGCCTCTCAGCTCGATTTCATCGATCTGTTTCTGGGTTTTGAGATCTACGAGCGTGACCGTCTCACATCTCTTGTATCTCCGGTCCCTGACGGCGGCCAGGGTCCAGTCAGGATTGAGAATTGCTTTCGGAGGGCTCAGGTAGAGCATTCTGCCGCTCTCGACGTCCCATATTTGGGGCGCCTCGTCATCGGTCAAGACGAATCTCCAGTCAGGAGAGATGTCGCGGATGATCGAGGTGTCCTGAATTTCTCCGAGCTGCTCGATGTCGTCTCCAGTTTTGATATTCCGAATGACGGAGGATTTTCTCATCAGAATAAACAGCATGTCTTCGTTCGGGGAGATCGAAATCCGTTCGACCCAGTCCTCGAAGCCGGCGAAGGTCTTGAGCAGGCGGCCGGTCTCTGTGTCCCAGATTTTGACGGTGCGGTCAAAGCTTGCCGAGTAGATCTTCTTGCCGTCGCGGCTGAACACGAGATCGCTGACATTGGATCTGTGTCCTCGAATGTGCAGTTTCTCTTGGCCTGTTCTCAGATCCCAGATCTTGAATCCCGTGCTGTTGAAATCCGCGGCGGCCAGCGTGTTGTCGGGTGAAATCACGGGTAAGGATGCGCCGCCGATCGTGTTTTGGACAAGAACCCGATAGGCCAGATTTTCGAAATGCACGCTGAGAGTGTAGAGAAGCTTCTGGGCTCCGACATCCCACAGCCTCAACGTGTCGCCTCCGCTGACCAGCGCCATCTTCCCATCTTGAGAAGCAGCAACCTGATGGACCCAGTCTCCGTCCCTTTCCTGATCGCGATAGCCTCGGCTGTACCAGATTCCTTGCAGATCGAGCACAGCGGTTTGTCGGATGGACGACGCCTTGGCCGGCAGCGATCCGGCAGTGTAGACCTGAACAGGAGGAGGTGAATGCAGCTTCGTCCAGAGCTCCCAGACATCTCTCAAGCAGGCTGCGGAGATGATGAGGATGATGGCGACAGCGATCCTGGAAGCCGTCTTGCTCATGGCACCAGCTCCAGGACATTCACCGGCTTCCCGGGCAAAAACGGCGTCGCCGTGCCTTCTTCCCAGGCGCGGTGGCCGTCGCCGTAGTGGGGTGACAGCGGGTTGCCGCTCTCGCCGACCGGCATGTGGAAGATGCCGGTCTCCTCGTGGCCGGGCGAGACGACGATGCGTTCGGAGGCTCCGAAGCGGGGGGCCTGGAAGCGCGGCATGTCCTGGTCGCCGGGGAGAGGGCGCGGCGGCATGTTGAGCCAGCGGCCGAGGAAGGGGACGGCGCGGCCCAGCGGATGCCCGATGGCGGTCGTGTTGCGCTCTCCCCAGGTGCGCGCGGCGAGGTCGGCGGCGCCTTTGCCGTAGGAGTCGAGAACGGCGTCGACGGCGGCGAGGAGCTGGTCGTCCCAGGTCTTGTATTGGGGATCGAGGAGATGGGGGGGGCGCTTTTGGACCAGCTCCCAGAGGGGGCCTTCGAGCTGGCGCAGCTCGCCCAGGTTGAAGCGGTCGTCGGCCTGGGCGCAGCGGGCGGTGAGGGCGGTGAAGACCTGCTGGCGCAGGCGGTCGTGGAAGACGCGCACGGCGCGGTAGGCGGCGGAATCGATGGAGGCGTGGCCGGTCCAGGTGGTCGCGACGATTTTTTTCAGCTCGCGCCGTTGCGGGTGATTCTGGACGGCCTGGTCCGTCAGGGCGGCGAGGAGGACGGTGCGCCAGCGGTCGAGGAAGAGAGCGCGGTCGTCGGTCTGGATGGTCAGCAAGTCCTGCGGCGTCGCTTTGTCGAGGGCGAAGAGATCATCCCGGATCTGGTGCGCCCGCGCTCCCAGCCAGAAGCCGCCGTCGCCGATCTTGGCCAGGTCGGCGCCGTCGACCTGGCGGTTGTTGGCGGTCCAGAGGCGGCCGGAGGGGGGATCGACGACTTTCGGCACGTCGGCGGAGGCGAGCCAGCCGTCCCAGCGCCGGCTGCCGTCGGCCCAGGAGGTGGGGACGCGGCCGTCGAAGCCGACGCGTTTGGGGACGGCGCCGATGATCGTCCAGCCAATCCGGCCGTCGGCGTCGGCGGTGACGAAGTTTTCCGGCGGGATGCCTGAGGCATGTGCGATCTCGATCGCCTCGTCGACGGTGCGCGCGGTTTCGAGGCGCAGCAGATTGAGGCTCACCGCATCGGGTTTGTGGGCGATCCAGGAGAGGGCCTGCGTCCGTCCTTCGTGATCCTTGCCGATCACCGGCCCCCAGATCGTCCACGCCACGTCGAGCGTCTCGTCCTTTCCGCCTTTGACCCGGATCGTCTCCTTGAAGTGCTCGAGACGCCGCGGGCCGGCAGGGGTTTTGTAGACTTCCGGATCGCGGGTGTCGGTCTCCAGGAGCACGACGTCGTGCCAGTCGAGATAGGCGTCGGTGAAGCCCCAGGCGACGCGGCCGGTGCTGCCGGCGGCGATCAGCGGCGTGCCGGGGAGGGTGACGCCGGTGACGCGGTTCTCGCTGCCTCCTGAAGACACCACGATCGAGGCGCGGTACCAGGTGTTGGGCACCGAGAGGCCGAGGTGCATGTCGTTGGCGAGCAGAGCGTGGCCGTCCGCGGTGTGCGAGCCGGCGACCGCCCAGTTGTTGCTGCCGATCGGCGCGGGATCGGAGACGTCGGTGAGGGCCGCGGCCTTGGGCAGCGCCAAGCGCTCGCCGCGCAGATCGAAAACGTCCGGGCCGGGGACCGGCGGCTGCCGCCATGGATCTCCCACGAGCGGCGCGTCCCACTCCGTGCCGACCGGATCCAGGAAGGCGGCGAGCTCCGGCGGGAGCAGGTCGTGCACCAGGCCGAGCGAGACCTCGCGATTCCCATCGGGCTTTTCCAGCTCGATGAACATGGCGAAGACGGTGAGGATCGTGTCCTCGTTGCGCCAGGGCACGGGAGCGACGCGCAGCAGGGCGTATTCGAACGGCGCGCCGCCCAGGCTCGTGCGGCCGGCTTCGACGCCCTGGGAGTAGGCGTCGAGCATCGCGCGCTCTTCCGGGGTGAAGCTGGCGATGACGCGCCGGGCGCCGGCGCGGAAGCGATGGATGCGCAGGGACTCGTCGGTTTTCAGGGCCACCGGCCCGAACAGCTCGGAGAGCTCGCCGGCCGCCTGCCGGCGCATGAGGTCCATCTGGAAGAAGCGCTCCTGGCCGTGCAGGAAGCCGAGGGCACGGGCGGCGTCCAGCCGGCTGACGGCGCGGATCGTGGGCGTGCCGAGGGCGTCCCGCTCGACCGTCACGGCGGCGGTGAGGCCGGGGAGCCGGCGCTCGCCGTCGAGCTGGGCCAGGCTGTCCTTCATGGCGGAGCGCAGCCAGAGGACGCCGCCGATCCCGAAAAGGACTGACAGGAGAAGGAGGACGATAAAGACAACGGCAATACGGCGCACGATGGGACGGGCCATAGAGATCCTCTCACTCAGCTCAACAGACTCTTCAGCAGCTCGACGTCCTCGCTCAGCTTGCGGACGGTCTCCTCCAGGCTTTCGAGCCGCGACGAGAGCGAGCCGTGGGTGCTGCCACCGGAGGCGGCGTTGATCGCGGACAGCGGCGGCTCGGCCAGCACCGATCTGAGCTCTAGCGGCTTCGGCTCGGGGATGTCACCGACGAGATGGATCCAGCGGGTCTCCTTCTGCCCGGGCCGGCGGGGCTGCTCGACGACCAGCGGCTCGTCGATGGCGGCCATCTGCCGCAACGCCTCCTCCACCTCGGCCACCGAGGCGAAGGCGACCATCCGGTCGCTGCGCGTGCGCAGCTCGCCCGCGGTCTGCGCGCCGCGCAGGAGGAGCAGGGTCATCAGCGCCTTGCCCGCGCGGTCGAGGCCCCAGCGGCGGACGACGCTCTGCTGCCACTTCTCGGTGCGGGCGCCCTCGGTGCGCCAGGCCAGGACGTCCTGGCGCAGGTGATCGAGAGCGTCCACCACCTGGCCTTCGGTGAGCTCCATCACCGGCTCGCGGTTCGTCTTCTGGTTGCAGCCGGCGAGCACGGCATTGACGGTCAGCGGGCAGGCCTCGGGGGTGATCTGCTCCTTTTCGAGCAAGACCCCGAGAACCCGGACCTCCGCCGGATTCAGCTTTCGGGGGATGCGGGTCGACGCCACTCTCACCTCCTCGGGTGCGTGCGCACCCATGCAATGTAGGCCTCGATCGCCGCGAGATCGGCGTCGCCGACCTTGTCCTTGTAGGCCGGCATCTTGATCACCTGCCCCTCCACGAAGCGGCGCGCGGCGGGGTTGTCGCGGAAGCGGTCGCTGACGCCGTTGCGCACCCACTGCCGCAGCTCCTCCGGGCTCTCCACCAGCTCGGCGTAGTCGGCGCCGTCCCAGGCGGGGGTGTAGCCTTTGAACGAGCCCGGATTGGCCACCAGGCCGCGGCCTTCGGCGCCGTGGCAGCCGAAGCAGCCGAGGCGGTGCGCCGCGTCGCGCCCGGCGGCGGCCTGCCCGCCCGGATCGCCGAACTGCATCTCGGTGAGGACGTAGGCGGTGAGGTCGTCCAGCTCCGCGGCGGTGAGGCGCTCCTTGTAAGCCGGCATGCGGAGCAGCGCCTGAGGATCGATCGCGGTGCCGGGGGCTTTGCCGTCGGCGATCCAGGCCCGCACGTCCGCTTCGCTGTCGTTGTACATCATCCAGGTGCCGTCGCTCCAGGCCGGCACCGTGCCGTCGGTGCCGGGGTTGGGGATGCCCGCGGCGCCGGAGGGGCCGTGACAGCCGAAGCAGCCCATGCGCTCGGCGACCCGGCGGCCGCGCTGCACGGGAGTCCCCTCGGCGCTGCGCTGCCATCGGGAGCGCACCAGGAGAGCGCCCAGCGCGGCGCCCTCGGCGAGGACCAGGAGAACGAGTGCCCATGTCCACCAGCGGAGACGAGATGCCATGCGAGCCTCCTTCCGAGAACCGCCCAAGCATACATTTCCATGCCTTCCCCTGCCTCGATACCAGCGCTTGAAAAGCCTCTTGATTTTTTCCTGAGGCAATGCCATGCTTCCGGAAACTTTTGGCGCACGTGGTTGGAAGGCGGCATTAGCGATACTCTCTGCCCATACTCCCCTTTCGCAGCAGACCGATCAGAGCGCGCAGCAATCCGATGGAACCTGGCCCTTATCTGAGGAGAATCCCCCGCCGTTTCGCGGTTGGCTCGAATGATTTGCCCTCCCCTCCGGAGGGTGGAGGTGCCGCTCTGATCGCGGCGAACAAACAACCTGTTTCATTGTTGCAAGGAGCAAAGTATGGCCGAGCAAGGGATCGTGAAGTGGTTCAATGACGCCAAGGGGTACGGTTTTATCGTGCGTGAGCGCGGGGCCGACGTGTTCGTCCACCACGCCTCCATCATCGCCGAGGGCTTCCGTACCCTGAGCGAGGGCGACCGCGTGTCCTTCGAAGTGGTCGAGGGGCCCAAAGGTCTCCAGGCGAAGAACGTCGTCAAGATTTCCTGATCCACTTCCGCGTTGGATAATCGCGCCCCACCGGGTTTGTGCCGGCAGGGGCGTGTTGTTATTTCAGGGTATTGCTCAGGGCCGATTGATCTTCCAGACGGCGACTCCCTCCTGCCGCGAGACCGGGAGGAGCCAGGGAGCCGGAGCACCCCCCCCACCCCCCCAATCGCCGTCCAGCAGCGCGGCCGGGCGGTCGCGCAGATCCGTGGCGCCCACCACCAGATAGCCGACCCCGGCACGGCGGACCAGCGGCTCGATCCGCGCGAACCAGAGGCCTGGCTCGGCGATCTCCGGACCGAACGCGTCCGGAAGGTCGAGATAGGGCCGTTGCAGATAGCGCCCGAGGAACGGCGACGTGCCGGCGAGCGCGGTGCCGGGCGGCAGGCTGGCGTCGAGGCGGCGCAGAGCGGCGACCTCGCGGTAGGGGTGCCGGCGGATGAAATCCGGCAGGCGGAATCCGAACGTCTTCACGGCGAGGAGAAGGACCAGCGCGAGCGCCACGGCGTTCAAAACGCGCCTGGGCCGTTCCCAGGGCACGAAAGCCAGCCCGTAGCAGGGTGGAATGAGGAGGAGCAGTAAGCGGCCCCAGGCGAAGAAGGCGAAAGCGATGGCCGTGAAGAAGAGGCCGCAGGCGCCGAGCAGCCAGAGCGCAAGGCGCGGTTTGCGGCGCACGGCCACGGCCGCGCCGGCCACCAGGAGCAGCACGTGTACCCAGGTGCCGAAGAGCTGCGGTGCGCCGCCGCCAAAGAAGAAGCGGACGACCTCCGAGAGCCCGCCGCGCACCACGGCGGCCGGATCGTCCAGCACCACGGCGAGCCCGCCGGAGAACGGCACGCGGTCCAGGTAGGACCAGTCCGGATAGCCGTGGAGCTTCCAGGCCAGGTTCTTCCAGTTCTCGTCGTGGAAGGGATCTCCGAAGACCGCCCGGCGCAAGGCCCAGTGAGGCAGCAGGACCAGGACGGCGAGCGCGGCGGCGGCGGCGAGGTGCGTCCACCGGCGCCGCCGGTCTCCGTCTCCTGGGGCCAGCCACCAGGCGGCGAGCAGGGCCGGGAGAAGGAAGACGGCGTTCGAGCGCGTGAAGGCGGCGAGGCCGAGGAGCGCGCCGCCGGCGAGAGCCGTCCCCAGCCTGGGCTCCTTCAGATAGCACAGCCCGGCGAGCAGAGCTCCGGCGGCGAGGGCGGCGAAGAACATGTCCGTCGAGACGTGCTGGCCGAGGATCCAGAGATTCGGATTCACCGCCGCCAGGGCCATCGCCCAGCCTCCCACGGCCGGGCCGGCCAAGCGCCGGCCGAACGCCCAGCACTGCCAGGCGAGAGCGGCGGCGGCGAGATTGGAGAGCAGGCGCGCGGCCAGGAAGGCGTCGCCGGTGAGGAACGCCAGGCCGGCGGTCAGCAGCGGATAGAGCAGCGGCCGAAACGGATCGCGGGGCAGGGTGCCGGCGCGGATCTGCTCCGCCTGCGCCACGTAGCCGTCGCGCTCCGCCGTCCCCGCTTCCTCCACCCAGTGCCAGCGCGCCCCGAACAGAGCGAGGGCGAGGAAGAGGACGAGAGCGGCGAGAAGAGCGAGCCGGTCCGCCCGGCCGCCAGGACGAATCACGTCAGGGATGACCGGGCGGAGGCGCCGGCGTCGACGCGGTCGTCGATACGGTGACAGGCGTAGGAAGCGGTGCCGGTGCTGGAGCCGCTTTGGGCACCAGGGGCGCCGCCGAATCCGGCGGCAGCTCGATCACCACGTCGCCCGGGCGGACCATCCCCAGGTCCTCCCGGGCGAGGCGCTCGAGCGTGCCAGGATCGCTGCGCAGGCGCTCGATCTTGCTGCGCAGGCGCGCGATCTCCGCCTGGGTCCCCTGGATGCGCGACTCCAGGAGATCCTTGTGCCGGCGCGCCGCCTCCAGGTCGCGGTAGCTCTTCACGCCCGCCATGGCGAGCACGGCGACGAAGAGGAAGACCGCCGCGCCCAGGATGGGGCGGAACGAGCCGGTCCGCGCGGGCGCCTCGGGCAGGGTCAAGGAACCCATCGTGGAAATGCCGCGGCCCCCCTGTACGAGGCGACACCTTCCAGCTCCTCCTCGATACGCAGCAGACGGTTGTACTTGGCGACGCGGTCGCTGCGGCAGGGCGCGCCGGTCTTGATCTGGCCGCAGCGCGTGGCGACGGCGAGGTCGGCGATGGTGGTGTCTTCCGTCTCGCCCGAGCGGTGGCTCATGATGTTCGAGTAGGCGCTGGTCTTCGCCATCTCCACCGCCTCCAGCGTCTCGGTGAGCGTGCCGATCTGGTTCACCTTGACCAGCAGCGCGTTGGCGATGCCGTCGGCGATGCCGCGGCTCAGGATTTCGGGATTGGTGACGAAGACGTCGTCGCCCACGAGCTGCACCCGGGCGCCGAGCTCCGTGGTGAGGACCTTCCAGCCCTCCCAGTCGCTCTCCGCCAGGCCGTCCTCGATGGAGACCAGGGGATAGGCGTCGATCCAGTCGCGGTAGAGGGCGATGAGGTCGGAGCTGGCGAGGCCGGTGCGACCCTCGCCGGCGAGGGCGTAACGGATCGCCTTCGCGCCTTTCTTTTTGGTTTTGTCCTCCTCCACCAGCTCGCTGGCGGCGACGTCGAGGGCGAGGCCGATCTGCTTGCCCGGCTTGTAGCCGGCCGCCTCGATGGCCCGCATGAGGAGATCGAGAGCCTCGCGGTTGCTGCCGAGGTTCGGCGCGAAGCCCCCCTCGTCGCCCACCGCGGTGACCATGCCGGCCTTTTTGAGGATGCCCTTGAGCGTGTGGTAGATCTCGACGCCGGCGCGCAGGGCGTCGGAGAAGCTGTCGAAGCCGAAGGGGACCACCATGAACTCCTGGATGTCCACCGAGTTGTCGGCGTGCGCGCCGCCGTTGAGCACGTTGAGCAGCGGCACCGGCATCACCGTGGCCGCCGGCCCGCCGATGTAGGCGTAGAGCGGCAGGCCGCTCGCCTCCGCGGCGGCGCGGCAGACCGCGAGCGAGGCGCCGAGGAGAGCGTTGGCGCCCAGGCGCCGCTTGTCCGGCGTGCCGTCGAGGTCGAGCAGCGCGCGGTCGACGCGGGCCTGGTCGCGCGCGTCCATGCCGCGCAGCTTGGGAGCGATTTCGTCCTGCACATTGGCCACCGCCTTGGCGACGCCCTTGCCGCCGTAGCGCTTGCCGCCGTCGCGCAGCTCCAGAGCCTCGCGGCTGCCGGTCGACGCGCCGGACGGCACGGCGGCCCGGCCGCCGACTCCGCCGTCCAGGACACAGTCGACCTCGATGGTCGGGTTTCCCCGCGAATCCAGGATCTCGCGGCCCACGATCTCTTCGATGCAGAACATTCCCTCTCCTCCGGAACGAACGAATCCACTATGCTCCGAGCTGAAAGATTATCGATAAACCCTCGTCTCCTCAAGCATTTTCGAGCGCCGCGCCCAGGTCCTTCCGATGATCCCCCTTCAGAGTGTCGACGAAAGCGTATTGATTTCACCCGCCGAGGTCCGCCGCCGGCTCGCGGCGGGCGAAAAACCCACCGTCCTCGACGCCCGCGGCAGCGCCGCCTTCGCCAGCTCCGGAGAGCGCGTGGAAGGCGATCTGCGCGCCATCGGCCGCGACCTCTCCGGGCTGATCGCGATCCTGGAAACCGGCCCGGGACGCAACGCCTGGCTCCTCGCCTACTGCACCTGCCTGGGCGACGGACTGGCCGCCCGCGTGGCGGTGAAGCTCCGCGCCGCCGGCTTCCCCGCGGCTTACGCTGTGATTGGAGGCCTCGAAGGCTGCGCCGCGGCCGGGCTGCCGGTGGTAGATTGATTTGAATGCGCCCTTCCTCGACCCATCCGAGCCTGCGCCGCCACATCACCCCCTGCAAGCTGCACATCGGCGCCGGCCGCGCGCATCTGGAGGGCTGGGTGAACATGGACATCCAGGCGCTGCCCGGTGTGGACGTGGTCGCCGACGCCACCAAGGGGATCAACTTCCAGAACGTCGAGGCCATCTTCGCCGAGCACTTCATCGAGCATCTGCGGATCGACGAAGCCGTCGGCTTCCTGCTCGAATGCCATCGCGCCCTCGGCGAAGGCTCCTGGCTCCGCCTCTCCACCCCCAATCTCGACTGGGTCTGGGCCACCCACTACCACGTCGACATGCCCTCCGAGGCCAAGCGCGACGCCGGCATCGCCCTCAACCGAGCCTTCCACGGCTGGCGCCACCGTTTCGTCTGGAACCGCGAGATCCTCGGCGAGACCCTCGCCGCCTGCGGTTACGATCCCGTCCGCTGGTGCCGCTACGGCGAGAGCGAGCTCCCGATCTTCCAGGGCCTCGAACGGCACGCCACCTACAGAGACGAGCCCCACCTCCCCCACGTCATCATCGCAGAGGCCCGCAAGAGCAAGCCGCAACCCGGCGCCCTCCGCCGCCTGCGCGATCTGATCCGGACGGATTTCCTGGAGCATCTGGACGACTGAGGCCCTCACCCCCTGGCCCCCTCTCCCGTGCGTCCACCTCCCGCCCGCCCCGAACGGGAGAGGGGGAACGCCGGCGGAGCCTCGTCTCGGGACTTTTTGTTTCTTGGTTCTGGGTGGTGGCGCCCCTCTCCCGCTCGGGGTGGTGGGTTGGGGGCACGCGCGGGGGAGGGGATGGGGGAGGGGGCGGGCGGTGGATGGCGCCAAAAAAAGTATACTTTGTCTCTGAAGGGCTCTACAGACAAAGTATACTTAGTCTGTAGGGGGTCGGATAAGCAGAGTACGCTTTCAACGAAGGCTCTGAGGAACGGTCGGACCCTGGGAATGAATCCGCCTCCTCCACGGTTTTCCATCACGAGGTTGACAACCGCACGGTCTCGTGCGATGATTCGCCTCCCCCAGAGATGGGGACCCAGAAATGGGAATTGACAAAACGGTGACGCGGGGTGGAGCAGTCTGGTAGCTCGTTGGGCTCATAACCCAAAGGTCGCAGGTTCAAATCCTGTCCCCGCAACCAATTTTCAATGCAAGGCAGCCGCGGTGATCCGCGGCTTTCTCGTTTTAGGCTGTTTTTCAAGACAACTTCAGGCGGTCTGCTCTCCGGGGACCGCAGGGATTGCGGCCTTCGTCTCCCTCTGCCGCCAGGTCAGCACGCTCACCCCCAGCATCAGTGCCGCGGAGATCCAGAACGGATAACGCACGTCGCGCTCGTAGATCCAGGTCGCCCAGAGCGGGCCTATGATCCGTGCGACCGATCCCATCGCCTGCTGCACGCCCATGACCTGACCGGTCTCCTCCCGCCGCGCGCGCCAGGAGACGAGGGCCGTCGTGGCCGGGAAGAGCAGCGCCGTCCCGATGGGAACCAGGATGACGACGAGGCCCAGCATCAGCAGACGCACCGGCCGCTCCGCGTGGAGGGTGCCGACCACGGGCAGCGTGGCGAGGCCGAGGACCAGAGACAGCGCGCCGAGGCGCATCACGCCGACCTCGCGGAAGCGCCGCACGAGCGGTCCCAGCAGGATCGCCCGCATCACGACTCCGACGGCGCCGATGTAGGAGTAATAGAGGCCGACGGTGTACTCCGTGATCTGGTAGACCTGCCCCAGGTACAGGGCCAGAATGCCGTTCATCGCCATGAAAGCCATCATGCCGATCGTGTAGACCCAGATCAGCGAGCTCACCGACGAGCGCGGATCGAGCACGACCTCCAGGAAGGCCTGGCGCAGAGGCCGCCGCTTCACCTCGGCGGCTCCGGGCTCCGGGCTCTTTTTCGATTCGGGCAGCCAGATCCAGGCGGAGAGCACGTTGAGCGCGCAGAGCACCGCGGCGAAGTAGCCGGGCGCGGAGTGGCCGAAGTGCCGGGCCTGAGAGCCGAGGAACGGGCCGACCATCACGCCGGCGCTGGTGGCCGCCGAGAGCCAGCCCAGGGCTTTCGCCCGGTCCTCGGGAGGCACCGAGTCGCTGATGTAGGCGTTCAGAACGCCCGTCGTGCCGCCTCCGGCGCCCTGGATGAGACGGAAGATCAGGAGCTGCCAGAACGTCGAGGCGAGCCCGAAGAAGGCGAAGGAGACCGCCGAGAGGGCCATCCCGATGAGGAGCACCGGACGCCGGCCGTAGCGGTCCGAAAAGCGGCCCCAGAGCGGCGCGGTGACGAATTGGGCCAGGAAGAACACGGAGATGAGAAGGCCGACGAGCCGCGGGCGCAATCCCATCTGCTGGGCATAGAACGGCAGCAAGGGCAGCACCATGAGCCCTCCCACCATGTCCAGGAAGGCCGTGCCCATGAGGACCCAGAGCTGCTTCATCGTGTTGGACTGCATCGAAAACCTCAGGCTGGCGGAGGCTAACGGGACTCGCCCCGTCCCCAGACCAGAAACGCCGCCGTGCTGGCGGTCATCAGGATGACACCGTACACCGCCGCCAGTCCCAGGTCCTGGAGCCGCAGGCTGGAAAGGATCTCGACGGAGATGGGACGGGTGTCATAGGTGTAGAGAACGATCGACGTCACCAGATCCCCAAGCGCGGTGATGAACGCCAGGCCGGCGCCGGCCGCGAGCGCCGGGCGGAGCAGCGGCAGGACGACGCGCCAGAGGCGGCGCCAGCGGTCCGCGCCCAGCGAGGCCGCGGCCTCTTCGAGCGCGGGGTCCATGCCGCGCAGCCCGGCGAGGGCGCCGCGGCCCGTGAGAGGAAGATTGCGCACCAGGTAGGCGAGCGGCAGGATCCACGGCGTGCCGATGAGCACGAAGCGGCCCAGCCACGGCTGGCTGACGCCGAAGGTGGTCGCCAGCGCCACCGCGAAGACAGTACCCGGGATCGCCCAGGGCAGGGCGATCAGCCACTCCAGGCCACCGGCCAGAAAACCGCGCCGCCGCACCGCCGCCAGGCGGGCCGCGGCGAGGCCGAGCACCAGCGCGGCCACGGTCGCGGCGGCGGCCATCCAGAGCGAATTCACCACCGGGCGCAGGTGCTCGCGGGTGATCAGACCCACCCAGTTGCGGCCGTCGAGCACCGGCGGGATCGCCTGGTTGGTCCAGGTGAACGGCGGGACGAAGGAGATCAGGGCCAGCACCGCGTGCGGCAGAAGAAGAATCGCGGCCATCGTCCAGCCCAGCACGCCGGCCAGAGCGCGGGACCATACGCTACGCAGCCGGCGCCGGGCCGGCGCGATGCCGCGCACTCCAGTCGCGCCGCCGGCATCCGCGGTGCGATCCAGCCGCCGCAGGACCGCGAGGCCGAGGATCGCGATGACGGCCAGCATCACCGCCTCCACCTGCGCGAGGCCCTGCTCGCCATTGAGCTTCGAGGCGATGATCTGCGTCGTCATCACCCGGAAGCCGCCGCCGAAGATGTACGGCGCCGAGAAGGAGGCGAGGGAGGTCATGAAGGTGAGGAGCGCCGCGCTCCCCAGCGCCGGCCGCAGCAGCGGCAAGGTGACCTGGAACAGAGTCCGCCACCGTCCCGCACCGAGCGACGCCGCGGCTTCCAGCAGCGCCGCGTCCAGGCGTGACAGCGCCGCGCGAGTGAAGAGATAGAAGTAGACGTACATCGAGTAGGCGTGGACGAGGAGCACCGCGCCCGGCCCGGCGAGCCGCCAGGGCGGCTCCTTCAACTGCAACAGGCTTTGCACCGCGCGTGACACGAAGCCGCTCTCGCCATAGAGAAAGAGGAAGGCGATGACGCCGACCAGCGGCGGCAGCGCCACCGGCAGAGCGGCCACCGCGCCGAGGAAGCGCCGCCCCGGAAACTCTGTGCGCTCGAACAAAAAGGCCAGCGGCACACCCACCGCCGCCGCCAGAGCCACGGAGGCGATGGAGATCCACAGGCTGCGCCACAGCGCCAGCCACTCGTCCGAGCGCTGGACGAACTCGGCGAAATGGGCGAGCGTCCAGGCGTGCGGGCCGCCCAGCGCTTCCAACAGGGTCATCAGCAGTGGATAGGTAACCAGCCAGGCGAGAAGAAGGCAGACGGCTGTCGCGGCGAGAAGGGTGCGGCGGCTTTTCAAGTCGTTCCTCGAAAAATCCGCGGCGGCAGGCCGCCGGGCAGGAGCCCGACCCGCACCGCGTCGCCCTCCGCCGCCGCGTCGGCCGGCGCCTGGACCTCGATCTCGCCGCCCCCGGCGCTCCTCGCGAGCTCCACCTGATAGTAGGTCGCCGCTCCGGAGTAGCGCCGCTCCGTCACCCGTCCCTCCAGGCCCGACGGCGCGAAGGTCAAAGACTCGGGACGCACCACCAGCTCGACCGGCGTACCCAGCGCCGCCGCCGCCACGTCAGGCGCCGGCACGCCGCGCCAGACGATTCCACCGTCCCCACCACTGCCGATCCGCACGCCGCTGTCCGCCGCCAGCGTGCCGCGCAGACCGCCGGCGCGGCCCACGAATCCCGCCACGAAGCGGGTCGCCGGCTGGGCGTAGAGCTCTTCCGGCAACCCGACCTGGTGCAGCACGCCGCCGTGCAGCACCGCCACGCGGTTGCCGAGATGGAACGCCTCCTCCTGTTCGTGGGTGACCAGGACCGTGGTGATGCCGACCCGGCGGACCGCCCGCAACAGCTCGCGGCGGGTGCGCTCGCGGAGAGTCGGATCGAGGTTGGACAGCGGCTCGTCGAGCAGCAGCACCCGCGGCTCCGGCGCCAGGGCGCGGGCGAGCGCCACGCGCTGCTGCTGGCCGCCCGAGATCTCGCCGACCCGCCGCTTCTCGAAGCCGGGGAGCTCGACGAGGGCGAGCGCGTCGGAAACCTTGCGCGCCGTCTCGTCACGGCTCAGCTTCCGCCCCGCCAGGCCGAACGCGACGTTCTCCGCCACGTTCAGGTGCGGAAAGAGAGCGTAGTGCTGGAACACCATGCCGAAGTGGCGCCGCTCCGGCGGCAGCGCCGTCACCTCCTCGCCGCCCACCAGGATGCGACCGCGGTCCGGCGGCTCGAAGCCGGCGATGAGGCGGAGAGCCGTCGTCTTGCCGCTGCCGCTCGGTCCGAGGAGCGCGAGCACCTCGCCGGCGTTTACTTCCAAGGACAGGTCACGGAGGACGGCCTGCGTGCCGAAGCTCTTGTCGAGCCCTTCGAGGATGAGAAAAGGAGGCATCGCCGCTCAGTGGCCCTTGCCGCGGACCGTGCGGTCCCAGGTGGTCATCCATTCCTGCCCGTGCTGCTCGATCAGGCTCCAGTCCACCTCTGCCGGCTTGAGGTCGCGCAGCACGCCCTGCGCCCACTCCGGCAGCCGCTCCGCCGGGAGGTCGGTACGGGCCGGCAGGCGGAATGCCTCGCGCGCCGCCAGCTCCTGCGCCTCGGTGCTGCCCACGAAGTCGATGAGCTGTTTCGCCAGCTCCGCGTGCGGCGCCCCCTTCACCAGGCCCACCGAGTCGTCGATGATCGGCGCGCCGCTCGCCGGGAAGCGGAAGTCGAGAGGCGAGCCGCGCTTCTTCTGCCACAGCAGGTCGGTGAGCTCCCAGATCGTCACCAGCCCCTCCTGGCGGTTGAGCTTCTCGATCATCAGGGCCGGCTGCTGGAGGTACTCCTTGGTCTGGCCGTCCAGCCGGCGCAGCCACTCCCAGCCGCGCTCCGGGCTCCCCGTCTCGGTGATCGACCGCGCCAGCATCATCCCGAACACCGTGCGCATCGTGCCGCTCGCCAGCGGATCGCGCATCAGGATCTTCCCCTTCCACCGCGGCGCTAGCAGGTCGTCCCAGTCCTTCGGAGCCTGCTCCGCCGGCACCGCCTTGGCGTTGTAGACCAGCACGGGCGCCGTCCGGTACGAGGCGAAATACAGATCCTGCGCCCCGCGGCTCTGCACCGGGATCGCCTCCGCCCACTGCGGCCGGAACGGAGCGAGCAGCCCCTCCTTGGCGCCGCGCGCAAAGATCGTCTGCGGTCCGCCGAACCAGACGTCGGCCTGCGGATTGGCCGCCTCGGAGCGCACGCGGTCGTAGACGTCCTGCGAGCCCATGTCGAGCCAGCGGACGTCCACGTCCGGGTGCTTCGCCTCGAAGGCCTTCTCCATCAAAGCGAGCAGATCGCCGCCGTGCGGCGAGTAGATCACCAAGGGCTTGCGGCCGTCTCCGCAGGCAGTCAGGGCGAAGACGGTGAGGAGGATGGGAAGGGTGCGGGTCGTTTTCATGGTCGAGGGGCAGTTTATCCGGTCTGGGCCGGGGCGGCGAGGGCGGAGGGGGAGAGGTATACTTCTTTCAAGGAGGATCGACGATGCAAACCGCGGAGCTTGAACATAAGATGTTGGAGCTGGGGCCTAGAGATCGGGCCCGGCTGGCCCAAATGCTCTGGGAGAGTCTTGAGACAGAGCTGTCGGAGCAAGAGATCGAGGAGCTCTGGCTCGACGAGGCGGAACGGCGAGATCGTGCAGTGGATGAAGGCCGGATGGAGCTTCTGCCCGGAGACGAGGTCATGAGGGAAGCACGGAACCGGCGCGCGTGAGCCTCAGGGTCGTCTACACTCCTACGGCACAAAGAGAGCTGTTCGAAGCAAAGCACTTTTACGACGATGAGCGCTCAGGGCTTGGCGCCGAGTTTCTAGACATCGTCGCCGAAGCGTTGGAGCTGCTCGTCGCCTATCCGGAATCTTCCCCCATCGTCCGAGGCAAAGTGCGGCGCAAGGTGCTCCGCCGTTTTCCGTACAATCTTCTCTACCGGATTGATGGGCAAAGACTACGAATTCTCGCGGTCATGAATCAAAAGCAGAAGCCGTCCTACTGGTGGGGTCGCGTCAGATAGACTCCCCCTCGGTCGCCTCCGGTCTGGGCCGGGCGGCGAGGGCGGCGAGGCTCGGCTGGCGTGTTTGCTCCTGGAGAGTCTCGAAGATCTCACGGTGAAGCGAAAGCCTGACCCTCACCCCCGTCCCCCATACGCGTTAACTTGTTCTCTTTCCTGACGTAGGGGATGGGCTTGCCCCCTCCTGGGCGGGCGGAGGCGTCGCAGCACGGCACCTTTGGAGTGTCCTGAATCTTGCCCCGGAGGGGCAGTGGGAGAGAGCCCAGGGTTTCAACCCTGGGTGGGGGGCGGGATACGCCGCCGAAACCCAGGGATAAATCCCTGGGCTAGGGGCAATACCGTTCGCTTAAGCCGATAACAGTGGTATCCTTCTTTAGGAATATTGGAAGGAGGATGCCATGGCACGAACCGCGAAGTCGGCAAAAGGTCCT
>Ga0307506_10000207_pt1 | contig 18046 bp, 10 predicted proteins | sample 25_S_MG_FD_202175 | JGI IMG/M metagenome (GOLD analysis project Ga0307506, IMG submission 202175) | Soil microbial communities from Populus trichocarpa stands in riparian zone in the Pacific Northwest, United States - 25_S | ecosystem: Environmental > Terrestrial > Soil > Riparian zone > Trees... | reverse complement strand
TCGATCCCGAGAGGGGCGGCTCCGCCCTGCGGTCTCGGCCGGCCCGTCTCAACCCCGGCAGGCCCTCGCCGATCCGGTGGCGCAGGATCGAGCCAGCTACGTTCCACAACCGTTGAGACGCTCCGACCTGGCCGGACTCCGAGAGACCCTGCGCACATGGCTGGAGACGTCTCTACACAGGACCGGACCGAGGCTTCAAAGGTTCAGAACATCTGACCCACTACACTAGGGAGCTTCCGTACCCGCCGGAAGCATGGCGAGCCAGAGGACGTCCACGGCCGCCTGGGCAGGGCTCTGCGCCGTGGACATGTCTTTGAACCAGGGCCGCGAGGCGTCGGTATCGACCAGCCCTGGACAGACTGCATTGATCAGGATGCCGCGCCGACCGGCCTCCACGAGATGGAGGTAGTCGTCCATGAGCTGCTCAATGTCTTCGAGAGCCCGTGTCGTGACGTCGAACCCTTCATGAAGGGTGGGCGGCAGATGGTGCAAGGAGCCGAAGCTGCTCGCGACGACGAGGAAGCGCGCATTGTCCCGCAACAGCGGAGCGAAGGCGCGGATCATCCGGTAGGTCCCATGGTTGTTCGTGTTCACGAACACGTCGACCTGTCCGGCCGGCGGAACATCGTGCGAGATGCGGGCTGCCGCGTTGGAGATGACGATGTCGGCGCCGCCGCGGCGGGTGCGGAGCGTTGCGGCCAGCGCGGCGACGTTCGCGTCATCCGTCACGTCGAGCGGATGGACGATCGGCGAGAGACCCCCTGACGGCATCCCGCGGACCGCCCCTACGAAAACCCCAGCCGCTGGCGCCGCCGAGTGACTGCATCCGTGGGCTCAGTGATCCCTACCAAGGGGTCCTCGGCCGTGGGATGAGTCACCGCTCACGGGCAGGTAGTATCCAAACTCATGTAGGTGGTACAGAGGCAGCGGGAGCCGGCATATCTTTAGCTGCTTCCCTCATCTGCTCCTCCATCCTTCGCTCGGTTTCGCCGTCGAACCAGTCCGCGATGGTTTCTATCAGGTGCTTCATGAGAGCCGGGTGAGCCCAGGACTTCTGAGCGATTTGGCGGAGATAGCTGGCTAGTTCCTGACCTGACTCAAGCCGTTTGATACTCCAATAATAGAGGGCATCTTCTGCGAGGCCGGTCGCTCCACCGAAAATCTCGATATATCCATCTTTCACCCTTATGGTTTCGGGGATGGCCCGGTCGCTCATTGTGTCGTTCCATGTCTCCATTCTTACTCCTCCTTGAATTGATGATCGCCGGTTCCGGCTATGGCGAAGAGCTTACCAGTCCAATGATCGAGGAGATAGGAGTAGCTTCGCCGCGACCATGAACCTCCCGTAAGCGGCAGAGGTTGGTTTCGCGCTACGGCGGGCCGAGGGTCATATGGCTGTGCGCTCACGCTCGCCAGGGGGGTCGCCTGAGCTCCGGCAGGGTCGTTCGCATCCAATTCCGAAAGTCCTGCTCGCTGCAATAGGGCAGACAGAGGTCTGCGTCTGTAAAACTAGGCTCCCCTGGGTAGTCCAGCTCTAATAGGTGGACAGGCAGGATCTACGTTATCGAGGGGAACTTTTATCGGCTTCTCAAGCCGGCGGACCGGCATGATGACCAGACTACAGCAGAGGCAACACGGGGAGAGTAGAATTGAACGTATGACCGTATTTTTTAAAATTGAGCATAATTTAGAGCCCATTCAGGTTTCGCCGTCTTTTGAGCCTGAATATGCGCGTGCCCGCACGCTTTTTCTTCTTAGAAATAGGCCGTTACCATCCGACTCATCATGCTAGCCAGCCGGGAATGCGAGGTGGTCGGCTCGCTTGGTCCCCCTCTCCCGGCGTGGGGTGGCGGGAAAGGGGGACCAAGCGGATGAGGGCCTACCCCTCCGCCAGCGCCTCCATCGGCGAGATCCGCGCGGCGCGATGCGCGGGCAGCAGACAGGCGGCGAGTGAGACGATGGCCAGAATGCCGCCAGCGCCGGCCAGGATCGCCATGGGGAGGGCCGGCACGTGGAAGAGCACCGCCTGCATGGCGCGGCCGGTCAGCCAGGCGCCGAGAATGCCGAGGAGCGTGCCGGCCGCCAGCAGGCGGAGGGTGAGAGTGAGGAACTGGGCGCGGATCTGCTCCGGCCGGGCCCCGAGCGCCATGCGGAGAGCGATCTCGCGGCGGCGCTGGGCGACGGCATAGCTCAGCAAGCCATAGGTGCCGATGGCGGTGAGGAGCACGGCGAGGGCGGAGAAGAGGGCGGCCAGGAGGGCGGGGGAGCGGCGGGCGACGAGGCTGTCGGCGAGGCGGGTCTGCATAGACCGGACGTCGTTGACCGGCAGCTCGGGATCGATCGTGCGGACGACGCTTTGCAGAGTGGCCGCGAAGGAGTCCGGCGGCAGAGTGGTACGGACGGTCACGAAAAGGTCCCGGTCAGGGCGGTGGCCGAAGGGAAAGTAGACCGCTCCTTGAGCTTCATCGTCGGTGAGGTCCGCCTGTTTCACCGCGCCGACGACGCCGACGATGGTGTAGGCCTCGGCGTCAGGCTCCTCTTCGGAGCCCTGGAACAGGCGCTGGCCGAGGGCGCCGCCGCGTGGCCAGTTGCGGCGGGCGAAATCCTCGTCGACGACGCAGACCCGCTCCGCGCGGCGTGAATCGGCGGCGGTGAGGAAGCGGCCTGCGCGCAGCGAGAAGCCGAGAGCGGTGAAGTAGTCGCCGCCGACGTTGTAGGAGTAGATCCCGCGCGGCGATTCTCCCGGTGGAAGCGCGCGGCCTTTGATCTTGACGGCGCTCTTGTTGCTCGTGCCGCTCAAGGGCACGTTGGTGGTCACGCCGGCGGCCAGCACGCCGGGCTGGTGGCGGAGCTCTTCCTGGAGACGTTCGGTGAAGGTGAGGAGGGCCGGTCCGTACGGATAGCTCTTTCCGGGCAGGGAGATCTGGCCGCTCAAAACGTTTTCAGCGTGGAAACCGGGAGAGACCGCAAGAACCTTTTCGAGGCTGAGACCGAGCAGGCCGGCTCCCGTGAGGAGAACGAAAGCCAGGGCGATCTGAGCGACGATGAAACCGTGGCGCAGCCGCTGCGCCGCGCGGTTGGCCGTGCCGCCGCGGGATTCCGATTGCAGCGCGCCGGCGGAAAAGCCGCGCAGGTTGTACCAGGCGATGGGAATGCTGATCGCCAGCCCCAGAACGATCGCGCCGGTGAGCGCGACCGCCGCCGACCGCGCGTCGAAGGCGATGTGAGATCCCAGGGGGAGATGCTCGGCGCCCAGCGCGGCGAGGAGACGGATGCCACCGGCTCCGACGACGAGCCCGAGGAGCCCGCCGGCGATCGTGATCAGAGTGGTCTCCACCATCACCTCGTTCACCACGTGCCGCCGGCTGGCGCCGATCGCCTGGCGGACGGCGAGCTCCTTGACCCGTCCGCTGGCCCGGATGAGCAGCAGGTTGACGAGATTGACGGCGCCGATCAGGAGCAGGAACAACGCGCCCGCCTGCGTCAGCAGAAGAACAGGGCGGATCGCCGCGACGTGATCGGCGCGGAGCGGCACCACGAGCGAGCGGAAGCCGGCGTCGGCCATCATTTTGTTGTCAGGAGCGCCGTCTTGCGCCAGGACCGCATTGTGCGCGTCGATCTCCGCCTGCGCCTCGGCGAGAGCGGCACCGGGCTTGAGGCGGGCGATCATGTCCGAATTTCCCGAATGGCGCTGCTTCGGCGAGTGTTCTTCCGGGTCCGACGAAAGCGGAAAATAGATCCGTGTCTTGGCAGACAGAAAGCTGAAGTCGGGCGGCAGGACGCCGACCACGGTCCGTTCGAAACCGTTGACACGGATTTTCCGTCCGATCACGCGCGAGTCCGCGCCGAGCCGCTGCCGCCAGTAGCCGTCCGTGAGAATGGCCACCTGATCGGCCTGCGGACGCGTCTCCTCTTCCGTGAAGGCGCGCCCGAGCACCGGACCGCGCCCGAGCGTCGCGAAGAAATCCGGGGACACCCGCGTGACCGGCTCGCGCTCCGTGGCACCGGTCTCGCCGACGATCGCCGTGCCGTCGCGGTAGGCCGCGATCTCCGAGAACGCGGCGATCCTGCCGCGCCGTTCGTAATAGTTCGTCAACGAGCAGCCGTCGTTGGGCACGCCCGCTTTCGGATACGTATTGAACACGCTCACCAGCCGGTCGGCGGCGGGGAAGGGGAGCGGACGGAGCAGGACCGCGTCGACGACGGCGAAGATCGTCAGATTGGCCCCCAGGCAGAGCGCGAGCGTCGCCAGCGCGGTGGCCGTGAAGCCGGGCGACTTGCGCATACGGCGCAGGGCGTAGCGCACATCCAGAGAGAGCTCGTCGAACAGGCGCAGCCCGCGCGCCTCGCGGCAGTCCGCCTTGACGTTGTCGACGCTGCCGAATTCCTTGCGCGCCCGCCGTGCCGCCTCGGCCGCGGGCACACCCGAGCGCACCAGATCGTCCGTGTACTGCTCGATATGGAAACGCATCTCCTCCGCCATGCCGTCCTCGAAAGCATGCCGGCGGAAGAGCGTCTGGAGTGTCTGGGAGATGGCGGGCACCCGTCTCGCCATCGTCATGCCTCGGCCGGCTCGGGCTCGGTGTTGAGAGCGGAGGTGATCGCGGACGCCAGGCGGTTCCATCCCGCCGTCTCCTCCTCCAGCCGGCGGCGCCCCGCGTCGGTCAACGTGTAGTACTTCGCCTTGCGGTTGTTCTCGCTCTGGCCCCACTCGGCGGCGATCAGCTCCTGGTGCTCCAGCCGGTAGAGCGCCGGATATAGAGACCCTTGCGGGATTTCGAGCGCATCGCCCGAGATCTGTTTGATGCGCACCAGCACGCCGTAGCCGTGCAGCGGTTTCAGCGACACCGCCTTGAGGATCAGCATGTCGAGAGTTCCGGGGAGCAGGTCTGCGGTCTTGGCCATCTCTTCTCCTAGCTTGACTAGGAGTGTGAGACACGCTCTCCTAGTTTGTCAAGGGGAAGGCCTCACCCCCGTCCCGAGGGGGTGAGGCCCCGATTGCGCCTGCCGCATTCGCGGCGTTAAGATGGCCGCCGGCTCAACCATCCACACTAGCCCCCACTCGTGAGGCGGAGGTTTATGGCCACAATCACCCTGCAAGTCAATGCGAAGAGCCACGTCGTCGACGTGGAGCCACGGACGTTGCTCGTCGAGCTTCTGCGCGAGCAGTTGCGCCTGACCGGCGCTCATGTGGGCTGCGACACCAGCCAGTGCGGCGCGTGTACGGTCTGGGTCGACGGCAAGTCCGTCAAGAGCTGCGCGATGCTGGCGGTGGAAGCCGACGGCCGGGCGGTGACGACGATCGAAGGGCTGGCGAAGGACGGCACGCTGCACCCGATGCAGCAGGCTTTCCATACCTGCCATGGCCTGCAGTGCGGCTTCTGTACCCCGGGGATGGTGATGTGCGCCACCGAGCTGGTGCAGCGCAATCCCAATCCCAGCGAGCACGAGGTGCGGCACTGGCTGGAGGGCAACCTCTGCCGCTGCACCGGGTACCACAACATCGTGAAAGCGGTGCTGACGGCGGCGGAGACGATGCGGACCGAGACCACGACGGGAGGTGCGCCATGAGCGATCCGAGCGGCCAGGGCATGGGCGCTTCCGTCGCGCGGCGCGAAGACCGCCGCTTCCTCCTCGGCAAGGGACGCTATACCGATGACATCCGGCTCCCGGATCAAACCTGGGCCGTCTTCGTGCGCTCCCCCTACGCCAGCGCGAAGATCCGCTCGATCAACGCCGCGCCGGCGCTCGCGGCTCCCGGCGTGCTGGCCGTCCTCACCGGCGAGGACGTCGCCGCCGACGGGCTGGGCGGCATTCCGTGCGGCTGGCAGATCAAGAACAAGGACGACTCGGTGATGGTCGAGCCGCCGCATCCGGCGCTCGCGCTGGGCAAAGTGCGGCACGCCGGCGATCCCGTCGTCATGGTGATCGCGGCGACCAAGGCGCAGGCCAAGGACGCGGCCCAGCTCGTCGAGGTCGACTACGACCCGCTGCCCGCCGTCGCCCATCTCAAGGCGGCGGTCAGCCCGGGCGCTCCCCTGGTCTGGGACGAAGCCGCCGGCAACGTCTGCTTCGACTGGCACCTCGGCGACTCCGCGGCCACCGAGGCCGAATTCGCGGGCGCCGCGCACGTCACCGCGATCGACCTCACCAACAACCGCGTGGCGCCCAACGCCATCGAGCCGCGCGCCGCGAACGGCCATTACGAAACCTCCGACGACCGCTACACGCTCTACACCACGTCGCAGAACCCGCACCTCATCCGCCTGCTCCTCGGCGCCTTCAGCCTCAAGGTGCCGGAGCACCGCCTGCGCGTCGTGGCGCCGGACGTCGGCGGCGGGTTCGGCTCGAAGATCTTCCACTATGCCGAGGAGTTCCTCGTCCTCTGGGCCTCGAAGCGCGTCGGCCGGCCGGTGAAGTGGACCTCCGAGCGCAGCGAAGCGTTTCTGTCGGACGCCCACGGCCGGGACCACCTCACCCACGCCGAGCTCGCTCTCGACGCCGACGGCAAATTCCGCGGCCTGCGCGTGCGCACGCTCGCCAACATGGGCGCCTATCTTTCGACCTTCGCGCCGGCCATCCCGACCTATCTCCACGCCACGCTGCTCTCCGGGCCGTATGTGATCCCCGCCATCTACGCCGAGGTGAAGGCGATCTTCACCAACACCGTTCCGGTCGACGCCGTGCGTGGCGCCGGGCGCCCCGAGGCCACCTATCTGCTCGAGCGCCTGGTCGACAAGGCGGCGCGCGAGCTGGGAATCGACCGCGTGGAGATCCGGCGCAAGAACCTGATCCGGACGGACCAGTTCCCGTACCAGACCCCGGTCGCGCTCCAGTACGACATCGGCGACTATCAGGCGACCCTCGATATGGCGCTGGAAGCGATCGATTATCCGCATTTCGCCGACCGCAAGGCGGCGTCCGCGGCGCGTGGCAAGCTGCGCGGCTTCGGCATCTCGACCTATATCGAGGCCTGCGGCATCGCGCCCTCCGCGCTCGTCGGCGCCCTCGGCGCGCGCGCCGGGCTCTACGAAGCGGCGTCGGTGCGCGTGCATCCCACCGGCAGCGTGACGGTGTTCACCGGCACGCACAGCCACGGCCAGGGGCACGAGACCACCTTCGCGCAGCTCGTGGTGGAGAAGCTCGGCGTGCCGTTCGACAGCGTCGAGATCGTCCACGGCGACACCGACCGCATCCCGTTCGGCATGGGCACCTACGGCTCGCGCTCCGCCGCCGTCGGCGGCTCGGCGATGTACAAGGCGATGGACAAGATCATCGAGAAGGGGAAGAAGGTCGCCGCCCATCTGCTGGAAGCGAACGTCGCAGACATCGAGTTCTCCGACGGCAAGTTCCGCGTCGCCGGCACCGACCGCGAGAAGTCGTTCGGCGACATCGCTTTCGCCGCGTACGTGCCGCACAACTATCCGATCGAAACCGTCGAGCCCGGGCTCGAGGACTCGGCGTTCTACGATCCCAAGAACTTCACCTTCCCCGGCGGCTGCCACGCCGTCGAGGTGGAGGTCGATCCGGAGACCGGTGTCGTCGAGGTGGTCGACGTTTCGATCGCCGACGACGTCGGTGTCGTCATCAATCCGATGATCGTCGACGGCCAGGCGCACGGCGGCCTGGCGCACGGGATCGGCCAGGCGCTCTACGAAGAGTGCGTCTACGACGATGACGGGCAGCTCCTTTCCGGATCGTTCATGAGCTATTGCATGCCGCGCGCCGCGGACCTGCCGATGTTCAAGGTCGGCAACCACGTCACCGCCTGCACGCACAATCCGGTCGGCATCAAAGGGGTGGGCGAGGTGGGGGCGATCGGCGTTCCCCCCGCGGTGATCAATGCCGTGCTCGACGCCCTGGCCCCGCTCGGCGTCGAGCACATCGACATGCCGGCGACCCCGCAGAAGGTCTGGCAGGCGATCCGCACGGCGGGTGGAGGTGCCGCATGAAGAGCTTCGACTTCCATCGTCCGCAATCGCTGGCGGACGCCGTCAACCTCCTCCGCGGCAACGAAGCGGCCAAGCTCCTGGCCGGCGGGCAGAGCCTCCTCCCCGTGCTGAAGCTCGATTTGGCGCAGCCCTCGGATCTGATCTCCCTGGCCGGCGTTCCCGGCCTGCGCGAGATCCGCGGCGGTGATCCCCTGGATGGCTCGCTGACCATCGGCGCGCTTGTGACGCACGACGAGGTCGCCAATTCTTCCGAGGTACGGCGGTGGATTCCGGCGCTGGCCGACCTGGCCGGCGGGATCGGCGACGCGCAGATCCGCAACCGCGGCACCCTCGGCGGCTCGCTCGCCCACGCCGATCCGGCCGCGGACTATCCCGCCGCCGCGCTCGCCCTGGGCGCGACGATCGAGACCGACCGCCGGAAGATCGCGGCCGGCGACTTCTTCGTCGGCTTCTTCACCTCGGCGCTGGAGCCGGACGAGATCATCACCGCGGTGCATTTTCCGGTGCCGGAAAAGGCGGCTTATGCCAAATTCCCGCACCCGGCCTCGAAATACGCGATCGTCGGCGTGATGGTGGCGAAGAGCGCGGGCGGGGTGCGCGTCGCCGTCACCGGTGCGGGCTCCAAGGTGTTCCGTGTCCCTGCCCTGGAGACCGCGCTCGCAGGAAGCTTCTCACCGGATGCGGTCAGCGCGGGGAGCGTCGCTCCGGACGATCTCCGTTCCAGCGGCGAGGCGAGCGGGGAGTATCTGGCCCATCTCATCACCGTGATGGCCAGGCGGGCCGTCGAGGCCTGCGGGTAGTTAAGGGGTAGGGATTGGAGCCTGCCGCGGACGGTCGAGAAGCCCTGCTGCAGGCCCCATGATCTCTCGTCTCCCACTCAAAGACAATCACTTAGATTCCGCTGCACACACTCCAGATCCCTGCCTCGCAGCGAAGGGTCTCCTGTGTGGCGGGCGCTTGAACGAACATCTGGTAGCAGCCGCCGATCTCGCTGAGGGGTGCCTCGGGTAGTGCCGCCGGCCGGCCGATCAGGGACTCGACGGCATTGCACTTTCCCGGTTGTACTGTCGTCGTTCCGGAGGCCGGGGTGAAGCTTACCGGCCCAGGGATGGAGCAGCCGCTCTGCACCGGAAGCCCTTGGAACGAATAGTCGAAGGATTGGGGCACAGACCGGTAATTGCAGATTTCCGAGTAGTCGGCGGCAAGGCTTTGCGCGCCGCAGAAGAACGCGCCCCGCATGCTACAGCTTTGCTTGCACGTACCCTTTGCCCCGGCGTGGTAGATCGAGAGCACCTCGGCGGGGCTCAGTACACGGCGAAAGGCCTCGACCTCGTCGAGACATCCCTGCAGAACCGCCGAAACCGCACCCGACGAGCGAAGAGCGGAACGAGCCCCCAGGCGAAAAGGAGCCGGCGTGTTCAGTGACCCGGGATGCCTCGTGGGGTTGAAAGCAGGCCCAGCCGGCTGGCCGTCGAGGTAGAAGTGCCCTCCTGCTGGATTGCTACGATTGACTGTCACTGCGACGTGGTGCCATAGGCCATCGCCTGGCACCTTGGCTTGAGACAGGTAGTTGTCGAAGGTCCCATCCGCGAGTTGGAGCCCGATCTGCCCATTAGACAGGAAAAGCGAATAGCCCCGCACGGCCCCCAGCTCATCATCTGTTCGCCGGTCGATGAGCACCTCAATGCCCGAAGGGACGGTCTTGTGCAGCACCCAGGCGTTGAGCGAGAAGTTGCTCCACAAGAAGCTGATGTCCGGGTAGACGGGTACGTCTACGTGATCGTCCCGGCCGTCGAAACAGAGGGCGCCGGCCACTTTACCAGCCGCCAGGGGAGTGGGGCCTCCGAGGTGAGTACCCTGAGTACTGGGAATGCGGGCCACCGCGTTGAATGCTGTGGGACCCTTGGACTCGTCGAGCGGCAGCCAGAGAGCCAGGTTCGAGGGGGTCGCCGTGCAACGTGGTTCCCCGCCTCCAGTCTCGCGGCAGAAGTCGACGTCGCGGCAGGTCTGGCCGGCGTGCCACTGCCAGGTACACTGAGTCTGCGGGACGTTGTCGGCGCAATGGGACGCCGAGGTACAGCAGGCGCCGAGCAGACTCCCCCGCGCTTTGCACTGCGGCGTGCAGGCGGTGCTGCCCGCGGGCCCGGCGTCGCACTCTTCGCTGTAGCGGTCGGTCTTCTCCACCTGGCCGTCGCCGCAGCAGGGACCCACGGGGGCGTCCAGGAAGACGAGCGGACATTGCCGTGCCTGATAGACCGGCGAGCAGTCCGGCTTGAGGCATTTTCCCGCCCCGTCGCGAGTCCGTGGCTGCTCGCAACGGCCGCTCGTGCAACGTTCTCCGGCGGCGCGGTTGCAGTCGCTGTCGGCGTTGCACCGGCAGACGTTCTCGGCCGGATCTTCAAAGCGGCTGCCGAAACACTGATCGGCCGCCTCCAGCCAGCGCTCGCCCAAACGCGACACCCACCCCGTCCCCGGGCTGGCGATCGCGAAGCGAATCGACGACTCCATGCTCTCGGGAGTCAAGGGTGAGCCCGGACTGAAGACCTGGCCCAGATCGACCACCTGCTTGTTCGTTCGAAGGCCGGCCACGGCGAGCTTGGGGAACTGCTTCACGAGCTCGATGGCGAAGGGGTTGGCGTCAGCGGTGGAGCAGCCCCAGATTTCCAGCATAGCCTCGCTCGCGTCCTTGCAGGGAAAGGAGTAAGACTGCCCGGTGCGTGGATTGCGATAACCGCAGCTCATCTGTTCGAGCGCGCCGCCGCTGCCCCCCTTGCCATCGAGCGCGTTCAACCAGTCGTCCCAGAGCACACCGTTGACGCACATCCGATTGCGGCCCCAGACATCGAGCGCGACCGTTTTTCCCCAGATCATCGAGTCGGAGATCCCGGCGCTCAACTGGCTGTTCTCGGACGGAGCCGGGTCCTCGACATGGCGGGGGAGGTCCCCGCCGCACCACCGGAGCAGCTCCGAGACCTTGCCGGCGTTGCCCCGGGCGTAGAGCTCGGGCCGGTCCTGCCGGGTGGGCAGGGTCTGAGGGTAGCGGCAGACGCCCCCGCCCTGAAGGAAGCCGCAATTGCGGCTGGGGTCCTCGACTCCCTTGACGGCGAAGATCGCCTCGAAGGGGCTGCCGGTCGCCGACCGCGGGTAGCGGTTGGTGACCGGCTCGTCGAGCCGCGGGTTCTCGCACTCGCTTTGGTAGCGCGCCTCAAGGCCGGGGGCGTACCAGCCTTTCCAGGTCGAGCCCAGGTCCCAGGCGTTGTGGTAGTCGAAGAGTCGCCAGACTCGCGGCTTGCGGAACAGCTTGAAAGAAGCCTCGATATAGAGGTCAGTCTTGAGCAGCAGCGTCGCCTTGAAATCGGAAAGCGCATAGGTGCTGATGGTGTGGCGGGGAGCCTGGGGGTGGGCCATCCCCCAGGCGATCTGCTCGGCGAGCGGGATGTGGCCCGGGGGCACGCATCGCCTCTGCTCGCAGACCTGGCTACCGGCGCAGTCCACTTTGGCCTGGCAGGGGTGGGCGCAGGCGCCGCCCACGGAGATCCGCCCGTTTGGGCAAGCACCTTTTTGGTCAGCTAGGCAGGAGAGCGCGGCGCTGCCGGCACCGATGCACGTCCTATTCGGCGCGTCGCAATGCTCGCTTGTGGAGCACTGCGCGTCAGTGTCGCAGGCACAGGCGCTGGGGAACCCTTGCTGCAGCGGGTGGCAGCCGTCCCCCTGCCATCCCTTCACGGACTCCTGGATGACGCTGCGGCAACTGTAGGGAGAAAAGGAGCCGCTCGCAACGCGAGCGGGAAAGGAAGCGAAGACGCACTTGATGTCGCCATTGGCGAGAAGACCGCATAATTCCTCGGAAAACTGATCCCCGGCAACGGAGGTCAAACGAATGTCGGCGCCAAGTATAGGCAACGTTTTCCCCCAACATTGGACCGAGCCGTCCGGCCTGAGACCGCAAACCGCGCAGCTTCCCCTGACCACGATGTCGCCGAAGATAGGCGACGGTGTAGCGAGCAGGGCCTGCCGGTCGCAGGTGGAGTCCGATCCCGGGGCCAGATAGCAGGCAACCCCGCCGTCCGCGCGCAGGGCGCACGCCCCTTCCGGGCCCAGCGGCCGGACCACCGTGTAGGTGCCCTGGAACGGCTTCTTGGCGCCCCACCAGTCTTCGCCCCAGCACTCGATAGAGCCGTCGGTATGCACACCACAAGCGAGGCGGTTTTTAGCGGTGTTGACTTGGCGGAATGTGCCGCCCGGAACGACCGTCTTCCCGAGTTCCCCCCAGCAGGCGACCTCACCACTGGTACGCAAGGCGCAGGACAGCAACGGGCCTGTGGTCACCGCTGCAAATGTGCCCGTTGGCGGAGTCGCTTGCGCCGCCGGAATCTGGCCCCAGCAGGCAAGGGTCTGGTCCTCGCGCACTCCGCAGGCGTGACTCACTGCACTTGAAAGAGCCAAGAACCTACCGGAGGGTGGGAGAAATTCGGGCAGGCCCCAACAGACAACAGCCCCATTCACCTTCAGGGCGCAGGTGGTGCTTACCTCTCGATAGGCCTCGTCGTCCCCGTGCTCACAATCCGCAAGCGTCACATCCTGCTTCACCTTGCCGTCCGGGTAGGTGCAGCGGCCGAAGGTCTCACACTGTGAGATTCCGGAGATGTCGAGCCCGGCGGTTGTGAAGAGCGGGCGGGTAGCACAGGTGCTAGCGGCGCAGATGGTGGCGTTCCAGGTGCCGGAGAGCTGCACCTGCCCCACTCGGTCGAGCAACGAGGTCAGCTTGGCCTTGAAGCCGGCCAGCCATTTCCAGCCCGGGACGGCAGCCTCGATCTTCGGGATCGTGGCGTTCGGGATGTTGAGGTTCTTGCAGTCGGACTCGGTAAGGCCGGTCCAGTCGTCGAGGCAGAACGACTCTCGGCCGCCCGGCCAGACGGCCTGGATGCAGCAGGACTTCCTGCCGTCGAGCGCCTCACAAGCATAAGAGCCCTTGGACTCCGAGAACGCCTTGTTGCTGCACGAGACCTTGCGGTCGAAGGCCCAGACCGGCTTGCAGTCGGCGTTCGCCGGTGGGTTGCTGACCAGTACCGCGTCGGCGAGCGGCGTGCTCAGGTCGAGCACGCCCCCCTGGCCGCCCGGGCGCAGATTGACCGCCAGGCCGATTCCTGCGCCGGCTCCGATGTCGATCCGCCAGATCCGAAAGCCCAGGAAGGCGTCGACCCCGAGCGTGGGCTCGACGTACACCGACGTCCGGTCGTCATCCGACAGGTCGGGCGCCGCGAAGGCGTGCATCTCGCGTTGAAAATCTTTGTCCGTCAGGCGGACGGCAGCCGGCAGATTGACGTTGACCATCTCCTGGATGCGGTCGCGGAAGAGGTTGGTCTGCTGCGTCCAGTTGACGCCGGCGGAGATCTGGAACCAAGGGATGGCGACCAGCAGGCGCGGGATGACGTCGATCTCTGCCAGGTCGTATCGTTCCGGGCCGAGATCGAAACCGAGGTTGAGGCCAAGCGACACCCCGGCAGTGCTCTGACTTTCCCAGGGCGCGGTGACCCCCGGCCGGGGCCAATCTGGCGAGGCCTGCGGTGTGCGCCGTGAGGGCATCAGGTCGCGCACAATGGCGGCGCCCAGCGGCACCGATGCGTCAAAACCGAAGGGGTACTTGTCCATGGGCACGACGTTGAACACGTCGAGCTTCTTGACGTCACCGATTTTCAGCGTGCCATTGACCGGGATGCCCAGCGGGCTCCGTTGGTTCCACAGCCGGAAGCCATCGATTTGTGCGGTGACCTCGAGCGTCGGTGCGAGGCTCAGATCGTGACCGAAGGCCGACACCGCGAAGCCACCGGTGCGGAGTTGCAACAGGTTCCCGGCGCTCAAGTTGTGCGATGTGAAACGGGCACCGAGGCTGAAGTCATCGTTGCCGACCCCCCCGAGCTGGGCGTAAGGGCCGCTGCCGGCATAGGCGATACAATGGTTGAGGTCGGAACGCAAGTATTGGTAGCCGCCCAGGTGATACCCCTCGGTGAACCGGTCCACATAGCCGAGGCCGGTGCCCAGGGTCTTCTGGAGCTGTTGGAGGTAGGTGGCGATCCCCGAGAGCGCCATCTTGGCGGCGCCGAGGCGCGTCGCGAGATCCTTCTGCAACCCTGACTGGCTCTGCGCCCAGGCGGACACCTGGTCAAGCCAGCCGGCCTGCTTGAGCGCGAACATGGCTGCGCCGGGCACTCCGGTCGCGGCCTTCTGGGGGTCCTGCAGGAAGTCGACCGGTAACCAGAGGAAGTCGCCTTGACCCGTGGCGTTGCACAACTTGAAGCAGGCGGGCCGGGTATCGCGCCCGTAGCATTCCCTGACCGGCTGGGTGATCGCCGCCGCGGCGCTGGAGAGCTTCTGGTCGAACACCGCGACAGCCGTTGTCCCGGCGCCAGCCCCGGCGAGCCTGTCGATGAGAGACTGGATGGTCAAGTCGATGTGTGCCAAGGCTTCGAGCCACTGTTTCTGGACGACGGCCTGGACCGCCCCCTTGAAATCTCTGGTGAAATCAGCCGGCTTGTACGCTGCTGTCTTGTAGCTGGCGGGCTCATCAAGGGCCGCGACACAATTCTTGACATTCGTCTTCTGGAGTTGATCGTGGATGGCCTTCGTCGCCCGTTCGGCCAGAGTGGGATACTTCGAGAGGTCGTTCCAGATCGCGTCCAGCGCCTTCGCCTTGGCAACGATGTCCGCCACGGCGTCCTGATAGAAGCTGACCATCGTATCCAGCTTCTTCTTCGTCGCTGCCCAGTCCATGCGTGCCAAGTCCTTGGCCGAGTGGACGCCGGCGAACAGGGTGCGGAGTTCCTGGATGTCTTTCTTGATCTGTTGCAGGGTGCTTTCCTTCAGGGTCGCCGCTCTGGTGACTGACTCCTCGACCTGCTTGGCATCCAGGTCGATCTGGGCGCGCAGGGCCTTATCCGCCTCCTCGACTGCCGCCGCGACATCGGCGTCATAGGTCGGGATCTTCGTCGGATCGCAGGACGCTGCCGGTCCAGCCTTCATCTTGAGGGCCGCCGCGACGATCTGCTTCTTGACCGTGAGTTCGAGACTCAGGCGAAGCTCCTGGTCCGGGGCTCCGTCCTTCGCCGTCAGCGCCTCGAGGTATTGATCCAGGCCGTTCAGGTCATTGAGGGCCGCCTGCACCTGCTGCGTCAGATAGGCTGAGAAAACTTGATCGATGTGTTGCTGGTCGACCAGTTTGTTGATCGTCTGATCGACGGTGGCGAGGATCTTCGTCGGGTCGCACCCGGGCTTGTTGGCACAGATGCAGTGACCCACCCCCGGGGGTGCGATGAGGTTCTGATCCAACTCGGTGACCTGCTTGTGCGCATGGTCGATCTGGCCGATCAGGTTCGTGGTCACCGAGAGCAGGAACTGAAGTGTCTGAAGGATGGCCAGGTTCTTCGAGACATTGCGGTAGTCCGGATAGCGGCTGCCCAAGCCGTCATAGTGAGAGGAGGCAAGGGCCGACCACCGGGGCCGCGGCAGCGGCGAGACCGCAACGCCAGCCGGTGTGACGTCCTTGCAGAACCCCGTCCAATACTCGGGCGTGCCCCCGAAGACGGACACCAGGCTCTGCTCGGGCGTCTGCGCGAGGCCGGGGCTCGGCGCGAGCCCGAGCGGAGTGCAGAGCGAGAAAACCGCGACCACGAGGGGAAGGCGGTGGAAGCGCACTCTGGGGAAGATGGACGCGGGAAGCGGCATGGACGGGCCTCTTTCTTCACAAAGAAAAGCCGGTTCGTGAGCTGCTTTGAAGTGTTTCATTTTTGCATACCTGTAGAATGAATGCCTAATCGCAAATTCTGCATGCCCGATTGCGGTGGCTGTTCGCCGCCTGATTGCGTGAGCCGGCTGTGGCGGATACGATAAGCAGCACGCCCATGCTGGATTCCCGCGGCGAAAGTTAATGGAGAAGCTAAGCGCGCCATCCTGGCCCAGTCCCTTGGAGCTGCCGCGGACCGTCGAGGAGGCGCGGCAGCTCCTCGCGTCGGGGCGCTACGTCGCCGACGCGAGCCTCGCCACCGCGGTCTTCCTGGCGCTCAAGCTCGGACGCCCGCTTCTCCTCGAAGGCGAGGCGGGCGTCGGCAAGACCGAGATCGCCAAGGTCCTCGCCGAGACCCTCGGCCGGCGGCTCATCCGTCTCCAGTGCTATGAAGGACTGGACGCGTCCTCGGCGCTCTACGAGTGGAACTACCCCCGCCAGATGCTGGAGATCCGCCTCGCGGAGATCGGGGCCGGGGGGACCGACATCTTCGACGAGCGCTTCCTCCTCAAGCGCCCTCTCCTCCTGGCTCTGGAATCTGATTCCGCCGGACCGCCGGTGCTCCTCGTCGACGAGATCGATCGCACCGACGAGCCGTTCGAAGCCTTTCTCCTGGAGATCCTGAGCGACTTTCAGGTCACCATCCCGGAGATCGGCACCGTCCGCGCGCCATCGCCGCCCATCGTCATCCTCACCTCCAACCGCACCCGCGAGATCCACGACGCCCTCAAGCGCCGCTGCCTCTATCACTGGATCGGCTATCCGGACGCCGAGCGCGAGCTGGAGATCCTGCGCCTGCGCGCGCCGGAGCTGTCCGCCGCGCTGGCGGACCAGGTCGTCCGCTTCGTTCAGAAGCTGCGCACCGCCGACCTCTTCAAGCTCCCCGGCGTCGCCGAGACGATCGATTGGGCGCGCGCCCTCCTCGCGCTCGATCAGGTTTCCCTGAGCCCGGAAACCGTCGGCTCGACGCTCGGCGTGCTGCTCAAATATCAGGACGACATCGAGAAGATGGTGGACGCCCGGGTGCGGGCGATGCTGGACGCGCAGTGATACCAACTGCTTCCAAGCTGGCGGAGAACGTCGTCCATTTCACCCGCCTCCTGCGCGGCGCCGGCCTGCGTCTCGGTCCGGCGAGCGCCTTGGACGCCCTCGCTGCCGCCTCCGCCGTCGACATCCTCCATCGCGCCGAGCTGTACTGGGCGCTCCATGCCGTCCTGGTCAAGCGGCCGGAGGATTTCGATCTCTTCGATCAAGCCTTCCGCCTCTTCTGGCGCGAGCCGCAGACGGTGAACGACGCGATGGCTCAGATGCTCGCCCACCTGCGCGTGCCGCGGGAGGCGGCGATCTCGCGGCGTGTCGCCGAGGCTTGGCGTCCGCCGTCCCCCGGAGGGCAGACACCGCCCGAGCGTCACGAGGTCGACGCGGTGCTCACGTTTTCCGCCGCCGAGGTCCTGCGCACCCGCGACTTCGATCAGATGAGCGCCGAAGAGCTCCGCCGCGCCAAGAAAATCGTCGCCCAGATGGCCGTCACCCTCCGCCCCGTCCGCACGCGCCGCTATGCCCCCGATCCGCACGGCGAGGCCCTGGATCTGGCGCGCAGCGTCCGCGAGAGCCGCAAAACCTTCGGAGATCTCGCGCCGCTGCGTTTCCGCACCAAGATCCTCCGTCCGCCGCCCCTCGTGGTCCTCTGCGACATCTCGGGCTCGATGGGGCGCTACTCCGAGATGCTCCTGCATTACCTGCACGCCCTCCTGAGCGTCCACGCCCGCGTCCAGGCCTTCCTCTTCGCCACCCGCCTCACCAACGTCACCCGCATCCTCCGCCGCCGCGATCCCGACGAAGCCCTCGCCCGCTGCGGCCGCGAGGTCCAGGACTGGTCCGGAGGCACCCGCCTCCGCGCCTGCCTCCACGACTTCAACCGCACCTGGTCCCGCCGTGTCCTCGGCCACGGCGCCGTCGTCCTCCTCGTCACCGACGGCCTCGACCGCGACCCCGAGCCGGGCTTGGCGGCCGAGGCGGACCGGCTGCATCGCTCGTGCCGGCGTTTGATCTGGCTCAACCCGCTGCTGCGCTGGGAGGGCTTCGAGCCGAAGGCGCAGGGAATCCGCGCGCTGCTGCCGCATGTGGACGAGCACCGGCCGGTGCATAATTTGGAGAGCCTGGAGGGGTTGGGGCGGGCGTTGGGTGGCTCTCCTGTGGGGAGGCTGAATGCGTAAGGGCTCGTCACGAAATAAGTGTACCACTTTGAGGGACTTTGTTGTATCCTTCGGAGATAATGGCCGATGAGGGGACAATCCAACGACGGTTCCTTCTT
>Ga0307506_10000206_pt1 | contig 18148 bp, 14 predicted proteins | sample 25_S_MG_FD_202175 | JGI IMG/M metagenome (GOLD analysis project Ga0307506, IMG submission 202175) | Soil microbial communities from Populus trichocarpa stands in riparian zone in the Pacific Northwest, United States - 25_S | ecosystem: Environmental > Terrestrial > Soil > Riparian zone > Trees... | reverse complement strand
GACGGGGGAGAGGGCCCGGGCGGTGGAAAGGCTTTGTTGTCTCCTCCAAGCCCTCCGCCCGAACGGGAGGGGGCAAGCCCCTCCCCTACATCAAGAAAGAGCTCAAGTTAACGCAAGTTAACGCCTATGGGGGCCGGGGGTGAGGTGCTTTTGGCGTTCTACCCGAACCGCCCCGTAATGTAGTCCTCCGTCTGCTTCTTGATCGGCTTCAGGAACAGGCGCTCGGTGGGGCCGTATTCGATCAGCTCGCCGAGGTAGAGGAAGGCGGTGAAGTCGGAGACGCGGGAGGCTTGCTGCATGTTGTGAGTGACGATGACCTGGGTGTACTGGCTCTTCAGGTCCTGCATCAGCTCCTCGATGCGCGCGGTGGCGATGGGGTCGAGGGCGGAGCAGGGCTCGTCGAGGAGGATGACCTCGGGCTCGACGGCGATGGCTCGGGCGATGCAGAGCCGCTGCTGCTGGCCGCCGGAGAGGCCGAGGGCGCTGTCCTGGAGGCGGTCTTTCACTTCATCCCAGAGGGCGGCGCCGTGCAGGCTCTTCTCGACGGCTTCGTCGAGAATCCTTTTCTTGTTGATGCCCTGGATGCGCAGGCCGTAGGCGACGTTTTCGTAAATCGACTTGGGGAACGGGTTCGATTTCTGAAAAACCATGCCGATGCGCTTGCGCAGGGCGTTGATGTCGATCCGCGGGTCGAAGATGCTGCCGCCTTCGAAACGGATGTCGCCTTCGGTGCGCACGTTGTCGATCAGATCGTTCAGGCGGTTGATGCAGCGCAGCAGAGTCGACTTGCCACAGCCGGAGGGGCCGATGAAGGCGGTGATCTGCTTGTCGGGGATCTGCATCGAGATCTCCTTGAGCGCCTTCTTCTCGCCGTACCAGAGCGACAGGCTGTCGATATGAAGAATCGGGTCCTGGATCGCCGGCTCGAGGGCGAGGTCCCGCTGGGGTGCGGTCTCAACGTTCATTTTTAGAGGCTCCGGACATCAAACCGCGCTGCCCGCGTACTTGCGCCGCAGGTGATTGCGCAGGGAGATGGCGACGAGGTTGGTCGCCGTGACCACCAGGATCAGTAGCAGGGCGGTGGCGAAGACCAGCGGCTTGGTGGCTTCCACGTTGGGGCTCTGGAAGCCGACGTCGTAGATGTGGAAGCCCAGCGACATGAACTTGCGCTCGAAGTGGACGAAGGGGAAATTGTGATCCATCGGCAGCGCCGGGGCGAGCTTGACCATGCCGACGATCATCAGCGGCGCCACCTCGCCGGCGGCGCGCGCCATCGCCAGGATCATGCCGGTGAGGATACCTGGAGCAGCCGCGGGGAGAACGACGCGCCAGAGGGTCTCGAACTTGGTGGCGCCGAGCGCCAGCGAGCCCTCGCGGACGATGCGCGGCACGGCGGCCAACCCCTCCTCCGCCGCCACGATGACCACCGGCACGGTGAGCAGGGCCAGCGTCAGGCTGGCCCACAGGATGCCGCCGGTGCCGAAAGTCGGCGTCGGCAGCGCTTCCGGGTAAAAAATGCGATCGAGACTGCCGCCGACCAGGTAGACGAAAAACCCGAGGCCGAAGATGCCGAAGACGATGGACGGCACACCGGCCAGGTTGTTCACCGCGATGCGCACCAGGCGCACGATGAATCCTTGCTTGGCGTACTCCCGCAGATAGATCGCGGCGAGCACGCCGAGCGGCACGACGGCGACGGACATCAGGAAGACCATGAGCACGGTGCCGAAGATGGCCGGGAAGATGCCGCCCTCGGTGTTCGATTCGCGCGGATCGGTGGAGACGAATTCCCAGAGACGGCTGAAGTAAAGCCCGGTCTTGCTCAAGGCGCCCAGGCGGTTCGGCGAGATGACGTGGAGGACGGCTCCGACCGGCATTTCCTTGACGGTGCCGTCGGCGGTGCGCGCCACCAGAGTCTCCGCCTCCAGCGCCTGGCGGCGGCGGGTGAGGCGGTCGGCGAGGGCCTGGTACTGCGCCTCTTTGGCGGCGATCTCGGAGTCGATCTCGGCGATTTCGGTTGGAGACTGCGCGCGCTCGGCGCGCTTGCGGGCCAGGCGGAGCTTCTCGATGGCGTAGTTGATGTCGCCGATCTCTCCCTTTTCCAGGGAGCGGATGCTGGCGCGTTCCTTCTCTTTCCTGGCGAGCAGCGGGCCGAGGGCTCGCGCGACGTCCTGCGAGCCGTGCGCGAGGACTTTGCCGCCGGCGCGGAGCTCTTCCAGCGTGCCGTAGAAGTTGCCCCACTCGGCGCGCTCCAGAACCACGGCGTCGGCGGGCTGGGAGATGGAGGCGATGTCCTTGCGGTCGATCCACTCGAAGTCGAGCCCCTGCACGTCGCGGTTGCCGATCTTGAGGCGGAGGCGGTCGATCGGCGTGCCGCCGGTCTGCGCCGCCGCCGCGTCCTTCTCCGTGCCCCAGACCTCGCCCAGGATCGCGCGGCCGTCCTTCATCTCCAGCCGCAGGAGGTCCTTCTGCCAGAAGTAGCCGAGGCCGTTCCAGGCCAGCAGCGTGAGGATGGCGAGGACGAGGAGCACGTTGAAGGCGAGAGCGCCGCCGCACAGCCAGGTGAACGCCTGGCCCATCAGCGCGGTGCGGCCCCATTTGTTGCCGTACAGGCTGGAGATGCGCGGCGCAGTCTCAGCGGTGGCGCCCGCCGTGCTTTTCACGTTGTCCGCGCCGAGCCGCGGCAGGGGGGCGATCGTCTCCATCCGCTTGTCTCCGAGGCCGGCCATCACAGTTGCTGGTACCGTTCGCGCAGCCGTTGCCGGACGAGCTCGGCCACCGTGTTGATCACGAAGGTGATGAGGAAGAGCAGGAGGCCGGCCAAGAAGAGCATGCGGTAGAGCGTACCGCCGTGCGGCGCCTCGGGGATCTCGACGGCGATGTTGGCCGACAGGGTGCGGAAACCGTTGAACGGATTCCACTCCATGATCGGCGTGTTGCCGGTGGCCATGAGCACGATCATGGTCTCCCCCACGGCGCGTCCGAAGCCGATCATGATGGCCGAGAAGATGCCCGGCGAGGCCGTGGGAAGGACGACGCGCGTCACCGTCTGCCAGCGGTCGGCGCCCAGGGCCAGGGAGCCGGCGACGAGATTGCCCGGCACGTTCGAGAAGGCGTCCTCGGCGATGGCGAAGATGATCGGGATCACCGCGAAGCCCATGGCGAGGCCCACCACCACGGCGTTGCGCTGGTCGAACGGCAGGCCGGTCGTGGTCAGCAGCCACGATTGAAAGTTGCCACCGAAGGCGAGCTGCTCGAAAGGTTTCGAGAGACTCAGGCAGAGCCAGATCCCGAGCGCCAGGACGACGACGAAGAGGAAGACCTCCGAGCCCAGGGGGAAGCGGTTGCGGAAGGCGCGCGGCAGCGACTTCCAGGCGAAGCCGGCGAGGAGCACGAAGAGCGGCAGGATCAGCGCCATCAAGGCCAGGGACGGCACGGTCTTCTCCAGGCGCGGCGCCAGCCAGAGGCCGGCGAGGAAGCCGAGGACGACGCTGGGCAGCGAGGCCATGATCTCGATCAGCGGCTTCAGGATCCGTTTGAAGGCCGGATGCATGAACTGGGAGGCGTACATCGCTCCGAAGACGCCGAGCGGGATGGCGAGGAGGAGCGAGTAGAACGTCCCTTTCAGCGTGCCGGCGAGGAGCGGAGTGAGCGAGAGCTTGGGCTCCACGTCGTCACTCGCACCGCTCGACTGCCAGACGTAATCCGGGTGGTCGTATCCCTCGTACCAGACCTTGCCGAACAGCGTGCGCCAGCTCACCTCGGGGTGCGGATTGACCACGTCGAGCGAGGCGATCCGGTCTCCGGCGGCGACCAGGCCGCCGTCCGCCTTCGGCGCGTAGAAGAGGCTGGCGGCGCCGGCGACAGGAGCTGTTCCTTCCCACAACGTGCGGTGCGAGGTGGAGTAATAGAGGCCGAGCCTCTGGTCGTCCGCGGCGAGGAAGCCTTTGTCGCGCGGCGACGCGGCGAGGGCGCGGATGGCGCCCGGGTGGCGCGGGAAGTCGCGCACCCGCGTCAAGCGAAACGAGTCGTCGGCCTGGCGCACCTGGAGCCAGACGGAGAGGGAGCCGTCCTGCTGGCCGACGACGAGAGAGCGGCCGCCGATCAGGGTGGTCAGGGCGGTGATCGGCGAGGTGCCGGCGGAGACGGTGGTGACCGTGCCCGGCTCGCCGTCCTGGAGCGGCCACCAGAGGATCTCGCCGTCGGAGGTGCCGCCATAGAGATTCTTCTGCGCCGCGTCGAGATAGAGGGTGGTCAGGGGACCGGGGAGCCGCGCCTCGTGGCGGATGGCCGACGCGGTCTTCTCGCCGGTGATGGCGTTCTCCTCCGTGGCGCGGCGGACGATCGCAAGGGTTTCAGGACCCTCGCCGGCGGCGATCTCGGCCGCCACCGTGGCGCTCCCCTCGCCGTCCACCTGGGCGGCGAAGTGGCGCACCGCGCGTCCCTGCAGATCGACTTCGAGAAGCTCCGGCGGACCCACCGTCGTCGCCGTCGCCCGCTTTCCCTGGTCCGAGAAGGAGATGTCGAACGCCACCGGCACGAGGAGGACGCGGCCATCGGAGGTCGCGGCGGTGAGGAGGCGGCTCTCCGGCTGCGTCTTGAGCTCGGTCAGGGTGGGACGAGCCGATGGCTGGGGTAGACCGGCGCCCAGCACATCGTCGCTCTTGAGCACCTTGCCGCTGTCCGGATCGACCGTCAGCACCCGGCCGTCCGTGGTCAGAGCGGCCAGCGCGGCGCGGTGCTCGTCGGAGAGCACGGCGCCGATCTGAGCGCCCGGTGCTGCGAGAGGAACCTCGAGCCGGCGCGCCACGGTGACCCGCGGGCTCCGCAGCAGCGGCCAGACTTCGAGGAGGATGAAGACCAGGATGCCCAGGATCGCCACGATGATGGCGAGCCCGCCCGCCGAGACGATCCAGCGGGCGAGGCGATCCAGGATGAGCCGGCGCCGCGGCGTCTGCAAAGAGCGGTCGCGCGGCGGACCGGCTGGAGAAGAGATCGCCATGAGCTACTTGAGCGCCTGGCGCCCTTCGCCGGCGATTTTGGCCGGGATCGGCAGGAAGCCGTCCTTCACCACGACCTGCTGCCCTTCCTGCGCGAGGATGTACTTGATGAATTCGCGGACCAGCGGATCGAGCGGCTTGCTGGGCGCCTGGTTGATGTAGAGGAAGAGATACCGGGAGAGCGGATACTTGCCGGCGAGCACGGTCTCCGCGTCGGTACCGAAGAAGCCCGCGGCGGCGGTCTTGCCGATGCGGACCGTCTTGACGCCCGAGGTCTTGTAGCCGATGCCGCTGTAGCCCATGCCGAGGACGTCCTCGGTCACGCCCTGCACCACCGAGGCCGAGCCGGGCTGCTCCTTGACGGTGTCCTTGTAGTCGCCCTTGCAGAGCGCGTGCTCCTTGAAGAAGCCGTAGGTGCCGGAGGCGGAGTTACGGCCGTAGAGGCTGATCGGCTTGCTCGCCCACTTGGGGTCCTTCACACCGGCGTCGCCCCAGGTGTTGACCGCCTTGCCGCCGCAGGCGCGGCCCTTGGAGAAGATGCCGTCCACCTGCTGAATCGTGAGCTGCTCGATCGGGGTGTCCTTGTTGACATAGACCGCCAGCGCGTCGATCGCGACCTTGACCAGGGTCGGCTTGTAGCCGTACTTCTTCTCGAAGGCGTCGATCTCGTCGGACTTCATCTCGCGGCTCATCGGGCCGATCTGCGAGGTCCCCGCGATGAGAGCCGGCGGCGCCGTGGAGGAGCCCTTGGCCTCGATCTGGATGCGGACGTTCGGATACTGCTTCTGGAAGCCTTCCGCCCACAGCGTCATCAGGTTGGCCAGCGTGTCCGAGCCGACCGAATTCAGATTGCCCGAGACACCGCTGGTCTTGCTGTAGCCGGGAATTGCCGAGTCGACCTTCCCCGCCTGGGCCATGAGACTGCTCGCGCCGAGGGCCAGGAGGAGGGCAAAGGGAGCGACCTTGGAGGTACGCATCATCGGTTATTTCTCCTAAGTTGGTGCCAAGAGTTGGGGTCGGGACGGGCAAACCGCCCTCCCGAGCCCAACTCTCGCAGAAGGGTTTGGCAGGGGATCAACCGGGGTGTGACAGAGAGGTGACAACGGCCCTCCGTGGTACGCTGTCAGCATGCGTCAGACCGGACCACCCACCTTCAGCCAGGAGCCCATCGGCAAAGTCGTCGGGCGCCGCAAGTCGGCTCCCAACACCTTGGCGGATTCCGATCGCCTCTTGCGCACAGCCTGGGCTCTCCGCGGAACCGACAGGCTCGTCCCGCGAGGGGTCTATCGCTTCGAAACTTTCGAGGAGGCGGACACGTGGATGACCAGGACGATGGCACGTACTCACGCCCGCCAAACCTCGAAGACGTCGCCCGGATCTGCCGCTCCCTCAACGACGCGCAAGCCCGCTACGTCCTGATCGGCGGCTTCGCCGTCATCATCCACGGCAGCGGTCGAACGACCAAAGACATCGATTTCCTGATCGACCCTTCTCCCGAGAACGTCGCTCGCGTCAAGACGGCCCTGGGCGTCCTTCCCGACAACGCGGCGGCGGAGCTCGACGACGGCGACGTCGAGAAGTACCAGGTCGTCCGGGTCGCCGATGAAGTGGTGGTCGACCTGCTGGCGAAAGCTTGCGGCGTGTCGTATCTCGACGCGGTCTCTCAGGCCGAAAACCGAGACATCGGAGGGGAACAGGTCCTCGTGGCGAGCAAGCAGACGCTGATCCGCACGAAACAGACGATCCGTCCTTCCGACCACATGGACTGCGAATATCTCGCCTGGCGCATCGCGGCAGACGACGAGTAAGCCTGCGAAGTCAGCTCCGACCTTCCCCGCCCCAGTCTGAGATTTTCGTCCCTTCCCCCGGGACCGGACAGCCTGTGACACCCCTGTCACCGGCTCGTCGCAGCGTCGCACGCGGCGGCTCCTATCCTGCCTTCGAGATCGACGGCATCAAACCCATCAACGCAAGCCTCGTCATGAAGGCTGATCAAGGAGAATCGGAATGCGCAGAACCTCTACGCTGACGGCCTGTCTGCTCGCGCTGCTGCTGGCCCTGCTCGCAGCCCCCGTCGCCAAGGCGCAGGTGGTGGGCCTCTATTACAAGGAAGCCGAGAAGGACGGGCGGATTTACATCTTCAACACCCCCGAGCGTTACAAGTCGTGGCAGGACTCGGGCGGCGACATGGGGACGGCCGTCACATTGATCAACCGGGGGCCCAACGGCGAGACGCTGGTGGCCGAGAACGAGACGGCGATGGACCTCTATCTCTTCAAGCACAACATGGAGGCGTACGAGCGTCCGACCCCGAAGCCGGCGGTGGCGGCGGCCTTCCCGGCCACCAAGATCAGCGGCCGCGTCTTCGCCGACTTCAGCACCAAGGAGAACAAGGACAAGGGGAAGACCGGCGGCGCCGCGAAGAGCACGGACAGCGGCGCCGGCGTCGACGTCAAGCGCTTCTACTTCACGGTGAATCACGACTTCGACGCGGTCTGGTCCGCCCAGCTCCAGTCCGACATCGGAGACCAGGGCGCCCGGCGCTACGACGTCTTCGTCAAGAAGGCCTTCCTCCAGGCCAAGGTGAGCCCGGCGTTCACGCTCCGCATCGGCTCGGCCGATACCCCCTGGGTGCCGTTCGTCGAAGGCATCTACGGTTATCGCTACCTCGAAACGGTCATCACCGATCATCTGAGCTTCGGCACCTCGGCCGACTGGGGCCTGCACGTCCTCGGCAAGGTGGCCAACGACAAGGTCAGCTACGCCTTCGCCGCGCTCAATGGCAAGGGTTACAGCAACCCGACCCGCACCAAGTCGGTAGATTTCGAGGGCCGGGTGAGCTTCGAGCCCATCAAGGGCCTCACGCTCGCGGCAGGCGGCTACAGCGGCAAGCGCGGCAACGACACGGACGCCACGCCGGCCAAGCACACCGCCGAGCGCACGGACGCTCTGGTGGCGTACGTCAACGGCCCCGTCCGCATCGGCGCCGAGTACTTCGCGGCGAAGAACTGGAACACGACGACCTCCGTTCCCACCGACAAGTCGGACGGCACCTCCGCCTTCGCCTCCTTCGCCGCCACGCCGGCCCTCTCGATCTTCGGCCGCTACGACAACGTCAAGCCGAGCAAGGACCTGAAGCCCGCCCTCGAATTCACCTACTACAACGCCGGCCTCCAGTGGCGCCTCAACAAGTCGCTCGCCGCCTCGGCCGTCTACAAATTCGCCGAGGTGAAGGGCGGCACGCTGGGCACCAGCAACGGCACGATCGGCTCCGCCGTCGCCAACAAGAAAGGCGAATACAACGAGGTCGGCCTCTGGGCCATCTACGGGTTCTAAAAATCCTTTTGATGTCCCCGGGGCGCCGTCGCAACGGCGCCCCTCTTTTTTGCCGGACGGTTTTCGGCGCTACCATAGCTTCATGCGCCCCTCCATCCTCTCCGCCGCTCTCCTCTTGCTCCCCATCTTCCCGGCCCACGCGGCCCTCTCCAATCCGCGGAAAGAAGACATCGATTTCATCGCCGAGCACCTGCCCGAAGCGGCGCAGGACGCCCGCTGGCTCAGCCTCTCGACGCTCCATGGCGCTCTCGCGCAGGGGACCTGGGAGACCAGCGCCCAGCTCGGCACCAGCCAGGCCACTGCCAGCCTGTTCAAGATCGACGGTCCGATGGTCAGCCTCGGCGCCGGCTATGCCTTCCGCGACGGCTGGGCGCTCCAGGGGCTCGGCTTCTACGACTCGATGAGCATCTCCGGCGACCAGGCCCGCGAGGTTCTGCATCCCTTCTTCAGCCGCCGCATCCCGCTCGACCTGCCGGAGAACGCCGACTTCTCGAATCCGCGCGGCGACTATCGCCACTGGGGCATCGGAGGCGCGCTCGTCCATCGCCTCTCCCCCGCCGGCGCCGCCAAGTACTGGACGCTCACCGCCGGTCTCCTCTACGACCGCACCGAGCTCAAGAACTATCAAGTCGACTACCGCATCGCCGGCGGTGCCAGCGCCGGAGCCACCGGCACCCTGGACCACAGCGGCAACGCCGGCTTCGCCCTGGCCTACCTCGTCCTCCAGCAGGTGCGCCCGCTCGGCGCCCATTTCCGCCTCATCCCGCGGATCACCGGCGGCGCGCCCTTCCCCAAAGGCGACTTCAACGGTCGCCTCACCGGCCCCGGCTTCACCGCCGGAGGCAGCGACGATCCGACGCGGAGCCCCGGCGCCATCGGCGACGGCTTCCTCGGCTTCGGAGCCGAGATCGAGCACGCCCGCTCCGGCCTCTCGCTCGACCTCGGCGGCAGCCTGGCGTTTCCCTTGGTGGAGAAGCTCACCCACCAGGGCGTCGGGAAGGCGATCAATGTGCAGATCACGTGGCGGGGCGGGCGGCGGTAGCGCCGGACTGAAGTGGGTGGTGCCAGCACGCCTCTTGCCTCCCGGCACCGTTTCCGGGATAAGATACGGTGTCTCTCGTCGACAGACCACAAAACCCATGGCCAACCACGACCACAGCTACAAACTTCTCTTCTCCCATGCCGAGATGGTCGCCGATCTCCTACGCGGGTTCGTGCATGAAGACTGGGTCAAAGACCTCGACTTCTCGACCCTCCAGAAGGTCAATCCAACATTCATCGCCGACGGCTACTCGGGCCGGGACAGCGATGTCGTCTGGCGCGTGCGCTGGGGCAAGGACCGCTGGCTTTACGTCTATCTCCTCCTCGAGTTTCAGTCGACGGTCGATCCGTTCATGGCCGTGCGGGTCATGGTCTACGTGGGGCTGCTCTACCAGGACCTGATCCGCCAGGGGCTCATTCCGGCCGGCAGCAAGCTGCCCCCCATCCTGCCCGTTGTTCTCTATAATGGAATTCCGCCCTGGCTCTCGGCGCAGGACATTCTCGACCTGATCGAGAGCGTTCCGGGTGGGCTGGAGCGGTACATGCCCCAGCTCCGGTACTTCTTGCTGGACGAAGGCCGGATCGCCGAGTCTGAGCTCGCTCCGTTGCGGAATTTAGCCGCTGCGCTGTTCCGTTTGGAGAAGAGCAAGGGACCGGCGGAGATCGAGGCTGTCGTAGCCGCGCTGCTCGAGTGGCTTCAGGCTCCGGAGCAGGTGGAAGTGAGACGGTCCTTTGGAACCTGGCTGACGAAGGTGCTCTTGCCGGCACGGCTTCCCGGAGTCGAGGTCCCCGGATTGGCGGATCTCCAGGAGGTTAAAACGATGCTTGCCGAACGTGTCATGGAATGGACTCGGGAGTGGGAGCAGGAAGGCTTCCAAAAAGGCCACCAACGGGGGCTGCTCGAAGGTCGTGAAAAGGGCCTCGAAGAGGGGCGCGAAGAGGGCCGTGAAGAGGGGCGCGAAGAGGGCCGTGAAGAGGGGCGCGAAGAGGGCCGTGAGAAAGGCCGCGAAGAAGCTCTCGGCCGAGCTCGTGACCTGCTGCTCCGTGAAGTCGAGACGCGCTTTGGTCCGCTCCCCGCGCCGGTCCGTCGGCGCATTGAGGAGATCAACTCTTTCGAGGAGGTCGTGACCTTGAGCATGCGCGTCGCGACCGCGCCTTCCCTAGACGCTCTCGGGCTGGCTTGACGCCAGCCGCGAGCTGCTGATCCTCAGCCGGAGAGGTTTTTCTACGACAGAAAGCCTTCGCGCTCAGCCCGAGCGGTCTTTGCGCGAGAAAAGTCGCTTGGGCTCAACACGAGCCGTCGGAGCACGGGAAAAATCGGTCATGCTAGGCGACGAGAGCGAGCTCCACCCCTATAGTAGCGGACCGCCCGCCCCTTTCCCCTGGGCTCTACGCAGCGACCTCAACATAGATCGACTGAGTGCTCGGCTCCGGAATCGCCTCGCCGTGGAGGCGCATCCCTTCCAGGTGAAACTCGATCGCGTCCCGCATGTTCTGCTTGACCTCCTCAATCGTGTCACCGGTGGCGACACAGCCGGGAAGGTCGGGCGAGTAGGCGCCGTAGTTACTCTCCGCTCGCTCGATGATGACCAGGTAGCGCATCGCGTCCTCCACTCCGTTACTTCAGTCCTGCCTGTTTGAGAATGCTGTTCAACGTCCCCGGCGGCAGCTCGTCCCCCGGCTTGCCCGCCACGGTCACACCGCCCGGCTTGACGAGATGCCTGAGCTGCCGGTGGCTACCGCGAGTGCGATCGAGATACCAACCATCTTCGTCCAGCATTCTCAGTACGTCGCGTACTTTCATCCAGACCCCGGCCAGTCCAAGGACTGCGGACACTCGCTCCGCTTGCTCGGTACTCTACTGCGATCATTCCGTCAGGTCCACTCCGTCTTCATGCCCCTTCCCGTCCCGCGAGGGCTGATGGAGCGTCAGTCTCAGTTGACTGGCTCAGGCCAAACTGCCGAAATGAGAAATGGTCGCCGGCCTGCCTCATCTCGTGGATGACCCATAGCTGGAGGCGAGGCCTCCGCCTCGACTCGTCGCCTCAACTCGTGGCTGACCAACACCGCAACGCGAGTCGTTGGCCTCAGTTCCCAGGTAACCCGCCTCAGCTTGTAGAGGACCTAGCACGAGGCCAGCCGTTCGCATTAGTGCATTGGTGGCAGACTAGCCAAATTTAAGCAACGCACCGGCATACAGGGCAATGACAGCCGCCCATAGACTGCGAGCGGAATCGGAATGCAACTTAAATCGATCCCGCTCTTCCTTAAGTCGTGTTTCGGCTCCCTTTATCTCGGCCGCTCTCTCGCTTGGGTCACTTGGGAGAGCGTCTTGCACAATACCGTATTTCTTGGCGCTCCAGTCAAAAAATGTTGATGCTTCTATCCAAAGCCACAAAAGAGGGGCGGCCGTTACGAAGATAAATCCATATAAAAGCGCGCCCACCCTGGGCCAGCCTGGGCAATCCAACCATTCCCTCCCAGCTCCCGTAAATGCGTAGTTGAATAACGGGACAAGGCTCAAAGCCAAGTAAATTGCCGCCGCGATATTGTCATTACGGCCTACGCCATTATCCCACCAGCTCTTTCGATCAACATCTCGACTCTTGAAAATGCATTCTCTAATAATGTTCACAGCGATCCTTTCCTGTCGATCCGCACTAGCGAATGAGGGTGACTCCTTTTGACGAGTAAGTCAGGAGGATCTCATCTGGTCTAATTCCAATACCGTTCACTTAACGACAACCTCGACGCGAATTTGAGTCCGCCGGGGCCTGGTTCTCTTGGCACGGCTACGAGTGGGCCACTTGCTGACCTTGCGCTTGATGGCCCTGGGATTGTTGCGGCCACGGCTGGAGCTGACGCGGACCTCCAGAATCTCGTCGAGCACGGCTTGGTGGATCTCGGGACTCGGCTGAGGGGGGAAAAGCGAGCCCGGTTGAGAGCTTGCGCTTGATCACCCGGACCGCATGAACGAAGGACAGCTCGTCGGGGTCCACCTTGCCCTGGAGGGCAGCCTCGTGCATCAGGCTGCGAACGGCAAAGTGGGCCAACAAAAGACCATAGAGCTCCTGGAGAACCAGCTCGGGGGTTTTGCTGCGCAGAACGATCTGACGACCCCTGAGGTGGGTCTTCAACTCGTCAAAAGCGCTCTCGATCTCCCAGCGCTCATGGTACAGAGCGGCCAACTCAACAGCCGGAGCTGCCTTCTCGTCGAGAATCGTCGACACCAGCCGATAGAGCGGCTCGCCGTCTTCGATACCTTCCAGGCGGTACTCAATCACCCTCACCCAAACCCCGTTTCGGTCCAGCCGCCGATCCCGCTTCGAGGCATAGATCTGGCTGAGGTAGGAGCCATCGTTCAAGCGCTGTCGCACAGGCAGGAGCAAATTGCTCTTGACACGCCAGACCAACGCCGCCTTGGTCTCACTGGCTCGCTGCCACAACCGGTAGCTGAAAAAACCACGGTCGGCCAAGCACAGCATGTCGGCTTGGAGCTGGTCGATCACCTCCTGAGACAGTTGCGCTTCCGACTTTCTGTACTCCCCGACCCGAGCGCCAAACAGAATGTGGGTTCCGTTCTCCACCAAACTGACAAAGCGCAGTTGGGGAAACCCGCTCTGGCCCCGCGAGGCTCCCGGCCGCCCGAAGGCGGCTTCGTTTTCCGCGGTATCAGCGAGATCCATGGTGCTGCCATCCAGGCTCACCAGTCGCCACTCTCGGTAGAAGGCTCCCCGCGTCTGCTCTTGCGCAAGGGGTTTGGCCAGCTTCTCGTAGAGAAGCTTCAGAGGCTCAGACCCCAGACGTTGGCGCGCCTTCGAGATGCTCGAAGGCGCGCTCTGGCGTAAACGCTGAACCGGCAGGCCCAACCGCGCCAGACCCTCGACCAGGCAACGCAGCACCTCGCCATAGCCCACCTCCATGAAGAGGGCCAAGGCCAACACGTAGTACACCATGACGCGCGCCGGTAACTGCCTCTGGCGCCGGCTCTGGCGGCCCGTCGCCTCCAAGGCCTCTTCGACCTTCTTGATGGGAATGTACTGGGTCAACACACCCAAGCCGATCAGGTCCGTCAAGCGAGGACCTTTTGCCGACTTCGCGGTTCGTGCCATGGCATCCTCCTTCCAATATTCCTAAAGAAGGATACCACTGTTATCGGCTTAAGCGAACGGTATTGCGGCTTGCCGTTGAGCGTGATCGTCTGTCCGAGGATCGAGCGGTCGCCGCCGAAGCGCCGTTGCCACAGGCGATACGAGAGGACGGTGACCGTCGCTCCGCCGGATTCGTCGTCCGCCGGCTGGAGCGTGCGGCCGAGGAGCGGCTTCGTGCCGAGGAGCCGGAACAGATCACCGGTCACGTTCACCGCGCCGAGCATCTCCGGCTCGCCACGCCCGGTCAGAGCGCGGCGGTCGGAGCCCACCAGTGACAGATCCATGAGCTGCGTGCCCTGCGCCCTCCAATCATAGAAATCGCCGCCCGAGACCGGCAGCGTGTCCGGCAGCCCCACCGCCTTCGCCAGCTTCGGGCTCGACGCCCAGACCACGACGAGCCGGTCCGGAGCGTGGAACGGCAGCGGCGCCAGCAGCACCGAATTGACCACGCTGAAGATGGCGGTATTAGCGCCGATGCCGAGCGCCAGCGTGAGAACGGCGAGGAAGGTAAGCATCGGCCGCCGGAGCAGCGTGCGGACGGCGAAGCGGAGATCCTGGCGGAGCGTGTCCATGCTGGCAGCCCTCCTCGAACATTCTGCCCTACGCAGGGGAAGCGGGCGATGTTTCAGACTGTTTCAGACCGGCCGTTGACCCCGAACGCCGCGCCGGCATAAAGTCCAAGAAAACACTGAACCTCACCTCACGGCACGGGAGGATCGATGGCAGACATGAAAAAAGAGCTCTGGGGCCCTCTGTATGAGCGGTATCAGGACCCCGATCGTCCGCATCGCATGCTGGCTCTGGACGGCGGAGGCATCCGCGGCGTCCTGACTCTCGAAGTCCTGCTCCGGATGGAACAGCTCCTGGCGCAGGCCACCGGCAAGGGTGACGCCTTCCGGCTCAGCCAGTTCTTCGACTACGTGGCCGGCACCAGCACCGGGGCGATCATCGCGGCCGGCATCGCCCGCGGCATGTCGGCCCGCGAGCTCCTGGAATTCTACAAGCAGACCGGCCCCGCGATGTTCGACAAGGCCTCCCTGCTCAGCCGCCTGCGCTACCAGTATGAGTCGCAGCCTCTGGCCGCGGAGCTTCAGAAGACGTTCGGGAAGGAGACGACCCTTTTTCCCAAAGATCTCCAGTGTCTGCTGCTGGCGGTCACCCGCAATGTCACCACCGATTCACCGTGGCCGATCAGCAGCAATCCCGAGGCGAGGTACAACCTCTCCACCAGGGCGGATTGCAACCTGTGCATCCCGCTCTGGCAGCTCGTGCGGGCCAGCACGGCGGCGCCGATCTTCTTCGCCCCCGAGGTGTTGCGCTGGGACCCGAACGATCCGTCCAAGCACTTCGTGTTCGTCGACGGCGGCATGACGCCTTACAACAATCCGTCGTTCCTGCTCTACCGCATGGCCACCAATCCGGCCTACAACCTGGGCTGGAAGACCGGCGAGCGCAATCTGCTCCTCATCTCCGTGGGAACCGGCGCCGCCCCGACTCTCGGCCTCACCCCGGCGGACCCGACCCAGAACGTCGTCTCCAACCTGGCCGGGATTCCCGGCGCCCTGATGTACGGCGCCCAGGTGGACCAGGACATCAACTGCCGTCTGGTGGGGCGTTGCGTCTATGGCGCGCCCATCGACCGCGAGCTCGGCGACATGATCCCCGGCGCTCCCGCCGATCAGGATCTCGGCCGCGCCTTCCGCTACGCCCGCTACAACGCCGAGCTGACCAGCAAGGCGCTGAACGCCTGGGGACTGGGAGACATCGATCCCAACGCCGTGTCACAGCTCGACTCCGTCGCCCACGTCGGCGATCTCTCCCGCGTCGGCAAGCGCCTGGGTGAAGAGATCAGGATCGAGCACTTCGGATCGTTCGTCTAGGAGGTCATGCATGGCACTGCGCGCGTTCATCGTTCGGCCGTTTGGCATCAAGAACGACATCGACTTCGACCGGGTCGAGAGAGAGCTGATCGATCCGGCCTTGACGGCCGTGGGCATCGAGGGGCGGACCACCGGCGAAATCGTCAAGCAGGGAAACATTCGCACTGACATGTTCGAGCGCCTTCTCACCGCGGACCTCGTCGTGGCCGATCTGTCGATCCACAATGCCAATGTTTTCTACGAGCTGGGGATCCGGCATTCGCTGCGCGAGAAGAGGACGTTCATGATCCGCAGCGCAGGCGATGCCTATCCGTTCGACCTGCAGACCGATCGCTACTTCACCTACGATCAGAAAGACTTGGCGAAGAGCCTGCCGGACTTGATCAAAGCGCTCAAGCACACCCTGGCGTCCGACGATCAGGACAGCCCGGTATTCCGCTCGTTGCCCAACATGAAGGCGCAGGATCCCGCGAAGTTCCTCGCCGTGCCCACGAGCTTCAACGAGGAGGTCACGATCGCCGCGAAAGGCAAGCACCTGGGCGATCTGGAGCTCCTGGCCTCCGAGGCCGAGGGATTCGATTGGGGCGTGGAAGGACTGCGGGTGGTCGGCCGCGCCCAGTTCAATCTCAAAGCCTCACGGGGAGCGCGCGACACCTGGGAAGCGGTGCGCCGCTTCAATCCTCAGGACCTGGAGGCCAACACGCTCCTGGGCACGGTCTATCAACGGCTCGGGGACTTGGCGCACTCCGACCTCGCCGTCGACCGCGTGCTCGACCGGGCCGACGTCGTCGGGATGGACAGATCCGAAGCGCTGTCGCTCAGGGCGCGCAACGCCAAAACGAACTGGCGGGACGTCTGGAAAGATCTGCCGGCCGTAAAACAGCGCGCGGAGGCCCTGCGCTCGCCGTTCCTGCAACAATCCCTGGAAGCCTATGCCGGCGCCTTCGACGAGGCGCTCAATCACTTCTATTCCGGTCTCAACGCCCTCGGGATGCTCAAGGCGCTGATCGATCTGGCCACGGCGCTCCCGGAGGTCTGGGCTGAATCGTTCGAGGACGACGACGAGGCGGAGCGCGAGCTCGAGAAGCGGCAGGAACAGTTCCGCAAGCTCGCGGCGGCGGTGGAGATCTCGATCGATGCAGGCCAGGCCCGCCTCAAGCGTGCGAACGAATCTGATATCTGGGCGGACATCAGCGCGGCGGACCTCTGCTGCCTCACCTCGGACAAACCGAAAAGAGTGGCGGCCACGTACCGGAAAGCGCTCGCCGGCGCGGGAGCTTTCGCGGCCGAATCCGCGCGCGCTCAGCTCGACCTCTATCAACTCCTCGGCGTGCTGCCGGCCAATGTGGCCGAAGCGCTCAAGGAGTTTCCGGCTCCCCAGCCACCGCGCTCCAAGCAGGAGCGGGTCCTCCTCTTCACCGGTCACATGATCGACAAGCCCGGCCGTGCGGAGCCGCGCTTTCCGGCGGCCAAGGAGGACGTGGCGCGACAGGCGATCCGCGAAGCCATCGAAAAAGAGCGTGCGATCGCCCCGATCGCGTATGGAATCTCCGGCGGCGCGAGTGGCGGAGACATTTTGTTCCATGAGGTCTGTGCCGAGCTCGGGATCCCGACGCTCCTCTATCTGGCGCTGCCGCGCGAGGAGTACATCGTCGCCTCCGTCAAGAGCGCCGGTCCGCAGTGGGTCGAGCGCTTCAATCAGCTCCTCAACAAGCATCCCGAAACGCGGATCCTCTCGGAGACCGAGGACCTCCCGAGCTGGCTGGTGGGGCGGGACGAGTACGGCATCTGGCAGCGCAACAGTCTCTGGCTGCTGCACAACGCCCTCGCCGAGCAAGACCAGTCGGTGACCCTCATCGCGCTCTGGAACGGTCAATCCGGCGATGGCCCCGGCGGCACCGCCGACCTGGTCGACCAGGCCGGGCGGCGGGGGGCCAAGGTGGTAATCCTGGATACGGTCCAATTGTTCGGTCTGGCATAACGCGAAAGGTCCTCCCTGGACCGGGTCGATTGGAACGCGGAGCTCCTGCGCGGGGATCTGGGGGAGGCCGTTCAGCAGCTCGCGGCCTATCCAGCCAGTTGTTACTCCCAATCCTTTTTCAGCATCAGCTCATCTATCCTGTAGGCGTGAAGCATCTCATGCACCAGCATATGCCTGAACATTATATGCACCGAGTAGTGGCTGAACGCCTCATGCTCGGCCGTCCGCTGCCAATCGTCTGCGGATAGCTCCTTCAACCGCTTGACGACCAGCGCCCGCTCCCGCACGTACCGGTCCAGCGCTTCGTCCAGATCAACGCTCAGTAGTGAGCCGGCCTCCTCCTCCGGCGATGGCTCCATGGACTTTATTTGGGGGAACGGGTCAGAGAGCATGAGCTCCAAGCGTGCGAGGAATGTCGCGTGCCCGGTAGATATGTGACAGGCATGCTCGTGAGCGGACCACTTGTTCGGCGCAGGGCGGCGCTTGAGGTTCTGGGGTGGCACCTCGCGGACGAGGCCAATGATAATGCCAGGTGCGGCCTCTAAACTAGCTATCAACGTTTGCGTATTCATGATCTCCTCCTTTGGTCGCGCGCCGCAGCAAGCACCTGATGCCCCCTCTCCACTCAGCTTAGGGCTCGTCACGAAATAAGTGTCTCAGTTCTGGGGGTTCTCCCGAGGACGAATTGTGTAGTTCCACTCACCGTGAAAGCTGTCGTGTAGGATATCAAGGTCCGCGACTTCCTTCGGGCTGATTTTT
>Ga0307506_10000205_pt1 | contig 18175 bp, 1 predicted proteins | sample 25_S_MG_FD_202175 | JGI IMG/M metagenome (GOLD analysis project Ga0307506, IMG submission 202175) | Soil microbial communities from Populus trichocarpa stands in riparian zone in the Pacific Northwest, United States - 25_S | ecosystem: Environmental > Terrestrial > Soil > Riparian zone > Trees... | reverse complement strand
CTGGCGGCCCTGTACCAGGCCCGGCCGCTCCCCGAGCCGGTCCTCCAATACGCGGACTTCGCGGTCTGGCAGCGCGAGTGGCTGGCCGGGCCGGAGCTGGCGCGCCAGCTCGACTACTGGACGGAGCAGCTCGCCGGAGCCCCTCCCGTCCACGAGCTGATGGGCGACCGGCCGCGGCCGGCCGCCCAGAGCTTCCGCGGCGGCATGGTGCCGTTCACCCTGGCGCGCCGGCTCTCCCAGGACCTCCGCGCCGCCAGCCGCGAGCGGGGGGCGACGCTGTTCATGACCCTCCTCGCGGGCTGGAAGGCGCTGCTCTTCCGCGCCACCGGCCGCGAGGACCTGGTCGTCGGATCGCCGATCGCCAACCGCAACCGCTCGGAGATCGAGGGGCTGATCGGGTTCTTCGTCAACATGCTGGCGCTGCGCACCCGCCCGCGGGCGGACCGCGGCGTGGCCGAGCTGATCGCCGAGGTGCGCGAGGTGTCGCTCGCCGCTTATGCCCACCAGGACCTGCCCTTCGAGAAGCTGGTCGAGGCCCTCGACCCGGAGCGCGACCTGTCACGCAATCCGCTCTTCCAGCTCTCCTTCGTGCTGCAAAGCGCGGCGCAACGGCTGGACGTGACGCCGGAGCTGCGGCTCACCCGGCGGGAGATCGAGGCCGGGGTCACCCGCTTCGACCTGACGCTCTTCCTGCGCAATGATCCGGAGGGGGCCGACGGGATCAGCGGCCTCCTCGATTACAGCGCCGATCTCTTCGACGCCGCGACCGTGGCGCGCATGGCCGGGTGGTTGGAGACGCTCCTCGCGGGCATGGTCGCCGGAAGAATGGCCGGCGGCCCGGACCGCCTCCTCGCCGATCTCCCTCTGCTCACCGCGGCCGAGGAGGTCCAGATCCTGGAAGAGTGGAACGCCACGGACGCGGCGGTGTCCGACGCCTGCCTGCACGAGCTCTTCGCGGCCCAGGCGGAGCGCACCCCCGCGGCGACCGCTCTGATTGCTGGTGAGGAGCGGCTCTCCTACGCCGAGCTGCGGCGGCGCAGCCTGCGGCTCGCCGGCCACCTCGCGGCGCTGGGCGTCGGCCCCGAGGTGCGCGTGGCGGTCGCCCTGGAGCGCACGGCGGACCTCATCGTGGCGCTCCTCGCCGTGCTCGCAGCCGGCGGCGCCTACGTGCCGCTCGACCTCGCCTACCCGGCGGAGCGCCTCGCCCTGCTCCTCGAAGATGCCGGCGCGCCCGTGCTGGTGACCGCGGAGCGGCTGCTCGGCCGGCTCCCCCGCCACGCGGCGCGGGCCGTCTGCCTGGACCACCTGGACCGTTTGGAGAATGATCCGGACGTACCCATGGCGGCTGCGGTCCGGCCCCTGCCGGACAATCTGGCCTACCTGATCTATACCTCCGGCTCCACCGGGCGGCCCAAGGGGGTCGCCGTCACGCACCGCAGCGCCGCGGCCTTCGCCGCCTGGGCGGCCGGGGTGTTCGGCCGGGAGCGCCTCGGCGGCGTGCTCGCGGCCACCTCGGTCTGCTTCGACCTCTCGGTGTTCGAGATCTTCGTGCCGCTCGCCGTCGGCGGCACCGTGATCCTGGCCGAGAACGCCCTGGCCCTGCCCGCGCTCCCGGCGGCCGGTGAGGTGACGCTGGTCAACACGGTCCCCTCCGCCCTCATCGAGCTGGTGCGCGGCGGCGGCCTGCCGGCCGGGGTGCGCACGGTGAATCTCGCCGGCGAGCCGCTGCCCGGGGCGCTGGTGCGCCAGATTTACGAGCGGACCGCGGCGGAGGAGGTATACAACCTCTACGGCCCCTCCGAGGACACCACCTACTCCACGTTCGCCTTGATGATGAGGGGAGCGTCCGCGGCGCCCGCCATCGGCCGCCCGGTCGCCAACAGCCGGGCCTACGTGCTCGATCCGTCCGGCAACCCGGTGCCGGTGGGCGTGCCCGGGGAGCTGTATCTGGCAGGCGCCGGCCTCGCCCGCGGCTACCACGGCCGGCCCGAGCTCACCGCCGGCCGCTTCGTGCCCGACCCCTGGAGCCCGCGGCCGGGCGGGCGCCTCTACCGCACGGGCGACCTCGTGCGCTACCGGCCGGACGGCGACCTGGAGCTCCTCGGCCGCCTCGATCATCAGGTCAAGGTGCGCGGCTTCCGCATCGAGCTGGGCGAGGTGGAGGCGGCTCTCGAAGCGGTGACCGGAGTCCGGGCGGCGGTGGTCGTGGTGCGCGAGGAGCTGGGGGGATCGGACGGATGGGTCGGATCGGACCGATCGGACGGATCCGATCGCCCGCCGGGGGACCGGCGGCTCGTGGCCTATTTCATTGGGGACTCCACGGCTGACGCGCTACGCGCGTCTCTCCGGGCGCGGCTGCCGGAATACATGGTTCCCTCGGTGTTCGTGGCGCTCGCCGCCTTCCCTCTCACTCCCAACGGCAAGATCGACCGCCGGGCTCTGCCCGCGCCGGAGCCGGCGCCCGCGGCTCGCGGCGCCGAGCGCGCCCGCACGCCTCTCGAAGAGGTGGTGGCGGCGGTGTGGACGCAGGTGCTGGGGCGCGAGGAGCTGGGTGTCGAGGAGAGCTTCTTCGACCTGGGCGGCCACTCGCTCACCGCCACCCAGGTGGTCTCCCGGCTGCGCGACACGCTCGGCGTCGACCTCACCGTGCGGGCTCTCTTCGAGGAGCCGACGATCGCGGGGCTGGCGCGCCGGGCCGGCGCGGCACTGGCGGCCGAGCAGGGCCTCGCGGCGCCGCCCATGGCCCCCGCGCCCCGCGGCGGCGATCTGCCGCTCTCCTTCGCCCAGCAGCGGCTGTGGTTCCTCGCCCAGCTCGTGCCGGACAGCCCGTTCTACAACATGCCCGCGAGCTTGCAACTCGCCGGTCCGCTCGACGCCCTGGCCCTGTCGCGGGCCTGCGACGAGATCGTGCGGCGGCACGAGATCCTGCGCACCACCTTCCCGGCCGTCGGGGACAAGCCGGCGCAACGGATCGGCGCCGCGTTCCATGTCCCCCTGCCGCTCGCCGACCTCGCGGCGCTGCCGCCCGCGGCGCGCGAGCGGGAAGCCGGCCGGCTGGCGCTGGCGGAGGCGCGCACGCCGTTCGACCTCGTGCGCGGCCCTCTCCTGCGGGCGCTCCTCGTGCGGCTGGACAGGGAGGAGCACGCGCTCGTCCTCAACATCCACCACATCGCCTCGGACGGCTGGTCGATCACCGTCTTCTCCCGCGAGCTGGCGGCCCTCTACCGCGCCTTTGCCGAAGACCGCCCCGCGCGTTTGCCGGAGCTGCCTCTCCAGTACGCCGATTTCGCCGTCTGGCAGCGCGAGTGGCTGGCCGGCCCGGTGCTCGCCACCCAGCTCGCCTGGTGGAAGGAGCAGCTCGACGGCGCGCCGCCGACGCACGACCTCCTGGGCGACCGGCCGCGGCCGGCGGTGCAGAGCTACCGCGGCGCGCTCCTGCCGATCCGGCTGCCTGCCGAGCTCGCGCGGGGCCTGCGCGATCTCGGACGCGGCGCGGGCGTGACCCTCTTCATGCTCCTCCTCGCCGCGTGGAAGGTCCTGCTTCTCCGCACCACGGGCCGCGAGGATCTGGTGGTCGGCTCGCCGATCGCCAACCGCAACCGCTCGGAGATCGAGGGGCTGATCGGCTTCTTCGTCAACCTCCTCGTGCTGCGCACGAAGCCGCGCGGCGAGATGGGCTTCCGCGAGGTTTTGGCAAATGTGCGCGAGGTCTCCCTCGCCGCCTACGCGCATCAGGATCTCCCCTTCGAGAAGCTCGTCGAGGAGCTGGACCCGGAGCGCGACCTGTCGCGCAACCCGCTGTGCCAGATCGTCTTCGCCCTCCAGAACGCCACGGCGCGCGACATCGAGCTCGCCCCCGGCCTGACCCTCGAACGGCGGGAGATCGACTGGGGTACCACCCGCTTCGACCTCACCCTCTTCCTCTGGGAGACGGGCGACGGTCTGGCCGGCCTGCTCGACTACGGCACCGACCTCTACGACGCCGCGACCATGGCGCGCATGGCGGGGCAGCTCGAGATCCTGCTCGCCGGCCTGGTCGCCGCGCCGGAGCAGCCCGTCGCGTCGCTGCCGCTCCTCGCCGCCGCGGAGCGCGCGGAGATCCTCGTCGACTGGACGCGGACCGCGACCGCCTATCCCCGTCACGCGACGGTCACCGCGCTCTTCACCGCCGTCGCCGCGCGCAGCTCCCGGAATGTCGCGCTCGCCTTCGGCGACGAGCGGGTGACCTACGGCGAGCTGGAGCGCCGCGCCAATCAGCTCGCCCACGCCCTCGTCCGCCGCGGCGTCGGGCCGGATGTCCTCGTCGGCCTCTTCCTGGAGCGCTCGATCGAGATGATCGTCGCCACCCTCGCGGTGCTCAAGGCCGGCGGCGCCTATCTGCCGCTCGATCTCCAATATCCCAAGGAGCGCCTGGCCTGGATGCTCGCCGACGCCCGCCCGGCCGTGCTGCTCACCCAGGCCCACCTCGCCGGGCGCCTGCCGGCCGGCGGCGTGCCGCTGCTCTCGCTCGACGCCGACCGCGACGAGATCGCCCGCGAGAGCGCCGCGCCTCTCCCCGACCGCGCGGACCCGCTGAGCCTCGCCTACGTGATGTACACGTCGGGCTCGACCGGCCGGCCCAAGGGCGTCGCCGCCATCCACCGCGGCATCGTGCGTCTGGTCCGCGAGACGGATTACGCCCGCTTCGGCGAGGACGAGGTCTTCCTTCAGCTCGCGCCGGTCTCGTTCGACGCCGCGACCCTGGAGATCTGGGGACCGCTCCTGAACGGCGGCCGGCTCGCCATCATGCCGCCCGGCCGCACGTCGCTGGCCGAGATCGGCGGTGCCGTCCGCGCCCACGGGGTGACCACGCTCTGGCTCACGGCGAGCCTCTTCCATCTGATGGTCCAGGACCACCTGGAGGACCTGGCGCCGGTCCGCCAGCTCCTCGCCGGCGGCGACGTGCTGTCCGTCCCCCACGTCGAGCGGGTGCTGCGCGAGCTCCCCGGTATTCGCCTCATCAATGGTTACGGACCGACCGAGAGCACGACGTTCACCTGCTGTTATCCGATGGACTATGCGATGACCGGAGACTCCAGGATCCGCGGCTCGGTGCCCATCGGCCGGCCGATCGCCAACACCCGGGTCTGGGTCCTCGACCGGCTGGGCGAGCCGGTACCGGTGGGCGTCCCCGGCGAGCTGCTGATCGGCGGCGACGGCCTCGTGCGCGGCTACTTCGGCCGGCCGGGGCTGACCGCCGAGCGCTTCGTGCCCAATCCCTTCCCCGAGGAGCCTGGCGAGCGCCTCTACCAGACCGGCGACCTGGTGCGCTGGCGCAGCGACAGCATGATCGGATCGACCGGGACGATCGAGTTTCTGGGGCGCATCGACCATCAGGTCAAGGTCCGCGGCTACCGGATCGAGCTCGGCGAGATCGAGACCACGCTCCTCCAGCAGACCGGGGTCAAGGAGGCCGCCGTGGTCGTCCACCAGGACGACGAGGGCGACAAGCGCCTGGTGGCCTACGTCGTCCAGGACCCGGAGGCGGGCGGCGAGACGGCTGCCGAGGAGTCGGCGCCGCAGCAGGTCGCCCACTGGCAGGAGCTCTACGAGTCGACCTACGGCGAGTCGCATGCCGCGGACGCCACGTTCAACATTGTGGGCTGGAACAGCAGCTACACGGACGAGGCGATTCCGGCCGCGGAGATGAAGATCTGGCGGGAGTCGACCGTCGAGCGCATTCTTTCCCTTTCAAAATCGTCCCTCTCTGCATCCAGGGTGCTGGAGATCGGCTGCGGCACCGGCCTCCTCCTCTTCCGCGTCGCGCCGTCCTGCTCCCGCTACGTGGCCACCGACTTCTCCCGCTTCGCCCTGGAATCCATCGCCCAGGAGATCGGGCAGGACGGCCGCGAGCTGCCCCAGGTCGAGCTCCTCCAGCGCATGGGGGACGACTTCACGGGCCTCGCGGAGGACTCGTTCGACGCCGTGGTGATCAACTCGGTCATCCAGTACTTCCCCACCGTCGACTACCTGCTGCGGGTGATCGAGGGCGCGGTCCGCGTGGTCCGCCCGGGCGGCGCCATCTTCCTGGGAGACATCCGCAGCCTGCCGCTGCTGCGCGCCTTCCACGCCGCCGTGCAGCTCTACCAGGCGCCGCCGGAGCTGTCCAAGGCGCAATTGCGGCACCGGGTTGAAAAACAGATCCTCCAGGAAGAGGAGCTTGTGCTCTCTCCTTCGTTCTTCTCTTCGTTGCGCCATCCGCTACCCAAGATCGGCGCCGTGGAGATCCGGATGAAAAGGGGACGACACCTGAACGAGCTCACCCAGTTCCGCTACGACGTGGTGCTGCGGGTCGGCGCCGCGAGCGGCACGCCGGAGCCGGCCGTGCTCGACTGGCAGCGGCAGGGCTTGTCGCTGCCGAACCTGCGCCGGCTCCTCGCCGAGGAGTCTCCGCAGCGCCTCCTCGTGCGCTCCGTGCCCAACGCCCGCGTGCTCGCCGCCCTCCGCGGCCTGGAGCTGCTGACCCAGGATGCCGGCGCCGGGGGCGCCGGGACCGTGGGCGAGATCTGGAAGGACGCGCAGGGCTCCGCCGCCGAGGGGATCGAGCCCGAGGACCTCTGGGCGCTCGCCGCCGAGCTCTCCTACACGGCCGGCATCGGCTGGACGGGCGACGCGCCCGACGGCAGCTTCGAGGTGCTCTTCACGCGGGGGGCCGCTGGTGCCATGGATACCGACGAGGGAGACGGACCGGAGGTGCCGGTCCCGCCGCGCCGCCAGCCGTGGAGCGCGCTCGCCAACCAGCCGCTCCAGGGGCGCTTCGCCCGCGACCTCATGCCGCGGCTGCGCGCCGCTCTCGCCGAGCAGCTCCCGGAGCACATGATGCCGTCGACCTTCATGCTCCTCCAGGCCATGCCGGTGTCGCCCAACGGCAAGCTCAACCGGGCGGCCCTGCCCGCCCCCGAGGCCGAGCGGCTGGTGGTGGACGGCGCCTACGTGGCCCCGCGCACGCCGGTCGAGACGGCCATCGCCGCCATGTGGGCCGAGGTGCTGGCGCTCCCCAAGGTCGGCGTCCACGACGACTTCTTCAAACAGGGCGGCCACTCGCTGATGGCGACGCGCATCGTCTCGCGGCTGCGCGAGCGCTTCGGCGTCGAGCTGCCCCTGCGCCTGATGTTCGAAGCCCGTACCGTGGCCGAGCTCGCCGCGGCGGTCGAGGAGCACCAGCTCGCCCAAGCCGACGGCGGCGACCTGGACCGTCTCCTGGCCGAGCTCGACGACCTTTCCGACGACGACGTTCTGCGGCTGATGTCCGCTCAGTAGACCTGAGGAGCGCACCAGATGAGCGATCGATTCTCCAACCTGTCACCCGCGAAGCGGCGCTTCCTGCTCGAGAAGCTGCGCGAGCAGGCCGCCGAGCGCGGCACCGTCGAGACCGAACGGACCCCTGCTCTCAAAGCGGTGCCGCGCGACGGGGAGCTCCCGCTCTCCTTCTCCCAGCAGCGCCTCTGGTTCCTCGACCGTTTCGAGCCGGGCGGGAGCTTCTACAACATCCCCGCCGCCTACCGCCTGCGCGGCGCCCTCGACCGCGCGGCCCTGGCCTGGAGCCTCGACGAGATCGTGCGCCGCCACGAGGCGCTGCGGACGAGCTTCGGCACCGTCGACGGCCGGCCGGTGCAGCGCATCGCGCCGGCCGCGCCGGTCTGTCTCCACGCCATCGATCTCACCGCAGTCCCCGCGGCGGAGCGGGAGGCGCGCGCCCTGGAGGCCGGCATGTCCGAGGCCCGCCACGGCTTCGACCTGGAGAACGGGCCGCTCTTCCGCGTCACCCTGATGATTCTTTCTCCGCGCGAGCATCTGCTGATCCTCAACATGCACCACATCATCTCGGACGGCTGGTCGATCGGCGTGCTGACCACCGAGCTGTCGGCGCTCTATCGCGCCTTCCTCGCCGGGGAGGCCTCGCCGCTCGCCGAGCTGCCGGTGCAGTACGCGGACTTCGCGGCCTGGCAGCACGAGCTCCTCCAGGGCGAGGCCCTGGAGCGCCAGACCGCCTACTGGCGCCGCCAGCTCGCGGGGGCTCCGGCGACCAGCGAGCTGCCTGTCGACCGGCCGCGCCCGGCCCTCCAGAAGTTCCGCGGCCTCACCTACAGCTTCGCGCTCTCCCCCCGCCTCTCCCGGGATCTCCGCGCGATGAGCCAGCGCGAGGATGCGACGCTGTTCATGACGCTGCTCGCCGCCTTCAAGGTCCTGGTCTTCCGCTGCACCGGCCAGGAGGATCTGGTGGTGGGCGCCGGCATCGCCAACCGGACGCGGATGGAGACCGAGCCGCTGATCGGCTTCTTCGTCAACACGCTGGCGCTGCGCACGAGCCTCGCCGGCAATCCGGCCTTCCGCGAGCTGGTCCACCGGGTGCGCGACGCGGCCCTCGGCGCCTACGCCCACCAGGATCTGCCGTTCGAGAAGCTCGTCGAGGAGCTGCGCCCGCGGCGCGACCTGTCGCGCAACCCGCTCGTCCAGCTCGCCTTCGTGCTGCAGAACGCGCCGATGCCGCCGCTCGCCCTGCCCAGCCTCACCCTGGAGCCGGTGGACCTGGAGGTGGCCTCCGCCAAGTTCGACTGGCTGCTCTCGATGTGGGACACGGAGCCCGCGATCACCGGCAGCCTGGAATTCAACTCGGACCTCTTCGACCTCGCGACGGTCGAGCGGATGATCGGCTGGTACACGGAGCTCCTCGAAGCCTTCGCGGCCGATCCGGGCCGGCGCCTGCGCATGGCGCCGCTCTTCACCGCCGAGATCGCCGCCGCCTTCGGGCTCGCCGCCGGAGAGCTGGAGGCGGTGGCGCCGCTCACCACCACCCAGCGCGATCTCTATCTCGATCACGCGCTCAACCCGGAGAGCGTGGTCTACAGCCTGGGGGTGTCCGCGCGGCTCGGCACGGCGGTGGACCCCGCGCTCTGGCAGGCGGCGGTGGCGGCCGTGGTGGAGCGCGAGCCGATGACCCGCGCCCGCTTCGGCGAGCATCGCGGCCAGCCCGTGCAGGTGGTTGAGCGGAGAGCGGCGGCCCCGTGCGAGGTCCTGACGCTGGACGACCCTTCGGAGGAGGCCTTTGCCGCCCTCGTCCGCGAGAAGGTCAAGGTGCGCTACGACCTGCGCGCGGGCGGGCTCTTCAGGAGCTTCCTGGTGCGCGGCGATGGCGGCGATACGGCGCTCCTCGCCTTCCACCACATCGTGGCCGACGCCTTCTCCGGCCGGCTCCTCCTCGAACGGATCGCCGCCGCCTACGCGGCCCTGGCGGCGGGGCGCGAGCCGGCCCAAGCCTCCCTCACCTTTCTGACCTTCCTCGACGATGTCGGCGAGAGCCTCGCCCGTTTCGATACGCCCGAGACCGAGCGCTTCTGGGCCGGGCGCCTCGCCGGGGTCGCTCCCCTGGAGCTGCACAGCGGGGTCGGCCGGCCGGCGCAGCCGTGCCGCCGCCGCGCCGTGCTCGCGGGCGACGATCTCGCCCGGCTCGACCGCTTCTGCGCCGACCGCGGCCTCTCCCGGGCCGCCGTGCTGCGCGGCCTCTTCGGCGCTCTGCTGGACCGGCTGCTCGGCCCGCAAGGCGATCTCCTGGTCCATGACGTGGTCGGCGGCCGGCCGCGCGAGCACGCCGGCACCATCGGCTGCTTCTACCAGGTCGTGCCCGTGGTCTTCGGCCGCGGCCGGCTCCAGCCGTCGACGGCGCTCGACGACTGGTTTGCCGCCCTGCGCGGCGACCGCCGCGAGCTCGGCGCGCGGCAGAACCTCTCCGTGCTCCTCGGCAAGCGGCTGCTGCGCGGAGAAAAGCTCCGCTTCTTCTTCAACTTCTACAACTTCGCCGGCTTCGAGATCCTGGGGAGCCCGGCGGTCCTCACGGTCCACGACTCCTTCCCGGAGGATGAGATCCATCTGATTGCGAGCGATCAGGGTGGCCAAGTGGAAATCACCGCGCACTGGAACGAGCGGCTGTTCGCGGACCTCGATCTCCCCGGCCGGCTCCTCGCCCTCGTCCGCCAAACCGTGGACGGCGCGGCGACCCTCGGCGGCCTGGAGGTGATGCCGGCGGCCGAGCGCCTCCAGGTTCTCTCCGGCTGGAACGACACCGCCGTCGAGTACGCCCAGACCCACAACCTCCAGCTCCTCCTCGAGGAGCAGGCGCGGCGGACTCCCGAGGCCGTGGCCGTGACCTGCGCGGACGACTCCCTCACCTACGCCGAGCTGCACCGCCGGGCCAGCGGGCTCGCCCACTGGCTGCAAGGCGTGGGTGTATCTCCCGAGAGCGTGGTGGCGACCGCCGTCGAGCGCTCCTGCGAGATGGCGGTGGCGCTCCTCGGCATCCTCAAGGCCGGCGGCGCCTACGTGCCGCTCGACCCCGACTATCCGGAAGAGCGCCTGCGCTTCATGCTGGCCGATTCCGGGGCCGCCGTGCTGCTCCTCGGACGGCGGGAGCTGCCGGGCCTCGAAGGCTTCGCCGGACGCGTGCTGCGAATGCGGGAGGCGGCGGGAGAGCTCGCCCGCCAGCCGGCGAACGCACCACCCTGCGCGACGTCCCCGGAGAGCCTCGCCTACGTGATCTATACCTCCGGCTCGACCGGCCGCCCGAAGGGCGCGATGAACACCCACCGGGCGATCGTCAACCGCCTGCTCTGGATGCAGCGGGAGTACGGGCTGACCGCCGCCGACAGCGTCCTCCAGAAAACCCCGCTCTCCTTCGACGTCTCGGTCTGGGAGGTCTTCTGGCCGCTCCTCACCGGTGCCCGGCTCGTCGTCGCCCGGCCCGAGGGGCACAAGGACGCGGCCTATCTGGCGCGGCTCATCCGCGAGCAGGCGGTCACCACCCTCCACTTCGTCCCCTCGATGCTGAGCATCTTCCTGGAAGAGAAAAGCCTCGATGAGACTACTGCCTGCGGCTCGATCCGCCGCGTGATCTGCAGCGGCGAGGCCCTGCCGTACGACCTCCAGGAGCGCTTCTTCGCCCGTCTGGAAACGGCGGAGCTGCACAACCTCTACGGCCCCACCGAGGCGGCCGTGGACGTGACGTATTGGGCCTGTGCCCGCGCCGGCGCCCGCCGGCTCGTCCCCATCGGCCGGCCGGTCGCCAACACACAGATTTACTTGCTCGACCGTGAGATGCGACCGGTGCCCCCGGGGATTGCCGGTGAGCTCTACATCGGCGGCGTGCAGCCCGCGCGCGGCTATCTCGGCCGGCCGGAGCTGACGGCGGAGCGCTTCGTGCCCGATCCTTTCGCTCCGGAAGGCGCCGGCCGTCTCTACCGCACGGGCGATCTCGCTCGCCACCTCCCTGATGGAGCGATCGAGTATCTCGGGCGCATCGACCACCAGGTGAAGCTGCGCGGCATCCGCATCGAGCTCGGCGAGATCGAGGCCGTGCTCACCCGCCTGCCGGCGGTGCGCGAGGTCCTGGCGCTCGTCCGCGAGGACGCGCCGGGGGACCCGTCGCTGGTCGCCTACCTGGTGCCGGCGGATATCGCCTCCGCGCGGCCCGGCCACGCCGAGCTGGCCCGCCACGCGCGTCTGAGCCTCCCCGAGGCCATGGTGCCCGCCCACTTCGTGTGGCTCGACGCCATGCCCCTGCTGCCCAACGGCAAGGCCGACCGCGGCAGCCTGCCCGCTCCCGAAACCGCGCGGCCGGAGCTCGCGGTCGCCTTCGCCGCGGCCCGCAGTGAAACGGAGCAGGCCGTGCTCTCTCTCTGGCAGGAGATCCTGCGCGTCGAGAAGGCCGGCGCCGAGGACAACTTCTTCGATCTCGGCGGCCACTCGCTCCTTCTCGTCCGCGTCCAGGCCCGGGTGCGCGAGCGCTTCGGCCGCGAGCTCTCGATGGTCGAGCTCTTCCGCCACCCCACGGCCCGCTCGCTCGCCGCCTATCTCGACGCGCTGGCCGCGCCTCCCGCCACCGCGGAGATCCGGGAGCCCGCCGCCGCCGCGCCGCGGCCCGAGCGGCGCGGCTCGGCCGTGGCGGTCGTCGGTCTCGCCGGCCGCTTCCCCGGCGCCGGCAGCGTTCCCGAGCTGTGGGAGAAGCTGCGCACCGGCACCGAGCTGATCACCTTCTTCTCCCGCGAGGAGCTGGCCGCGGCCGGGGAGGACCCGGCGCTGCTCGACCGCCCCGAGTACGTGCGGGCCAAGGCCCGGCTCGCCGACGTCGACCAATTCGACGCCGCCTTCTTCGGCTTCAGCCCGCGGGAGGCCGAGATCCTCGATCCGCAGCAGCGCCTGTTCCTCGAAGCCGCCTGGGAGGCCCTGGAGGACGCGGGCTACGATCCGCAGCGCGCCGGTGGCCGCGTCGGCGTCTTCGCCGGCCAGAGCGTCAACACCTACCTGCTGTTCCAGCTCGCCGCGAACCCGCGGGTGATGAATGCCGTGGGTTTCTTCCAGGCCGTGCTGGGCAACGACAAGGACTACCTGGCGACCCGCACCTCCTACAAGCTGGGCCTCAAAGGGCCGAGCCTGACGGTGCAGACCGCCTGCTCCACGTCGCTCGTCGCCGTCCACCTCGCCTGCCGCAGCCTGTTGGACAATGAGTGCGACATGGCGCTCGCCGGCGGGGTGAGCGTCGGCGTGCCGGCCGACAGCGGCTATCTCTACCAGCAGGGCTCGATCATCTCGCCCGACGGCCACTGCCGCGCCTTCGACGCCCGGGCCCAGGGCACGGTGCCCGGCAACGGCCTGGGGATCGTCGTCCTCAAGCGGCTCGACGACGCCGTGCGCGACGGCGACACCATCCGCGCCGTGATCCTCGGCTCGGCGATGAACAACGACGGCGCGGACAAGGTGGGCTACACGGCGCCGAGCGTCGACGGCCAGGTCGACGTCCTCACCTCCGCCTATGCCCGCGCCGGCGTCGAGGCCGGCACGATCGGCTACGTCGAGGCGCACGGCACCGGCACGCCGCTGGGCGATCCCATCGAGGTCGCGGCGCTCAAGCAGGTCTTTCCCCCCGATCTCGCCCCGGGCAGCGTCGCCCTGGGCTCGATCAAGACGAACCTCGGGCACCTGGACGCGGCGGCCGGGGTGACCGGCCTGATCAAGGCGGTGCTCGCCCTGGAGAACGGCGAGATCCCGCCCAGCCTCCACTTCGAGACGCCGAGCCCCGAGCTGGGTCTCGACGGGAGCCCGTTCCGGGTCAACGCCGAAGCCGCCGCCTGGCCGCGCGGCGCCACGCCGCGGCGGGCGGGCGTCAGCTCGTTCGGCATCGGGGGGACGAACGTGCATGTCGTCCTCGAAGAGGCGCCTTCGGTGCCTGCGGTGGCGGAGCCGGCCGCGGAGCAGCCCCACGTCCTGGCGCTCTCGGCGCGCACGGAGACGGCCCTGGAGGCCGCCGCCGCCCGCCTCGCGGAGCATCTGCGGCGGCACCCGGAGCAGTCTCTTTCCGATGTCGCGTGGACCCTCCAGGCCGGCCGCCGCGCCTTCGCGCACCGCCGGGTCGTCGTGGCCCGCAGCGCGGACGAGGCGGTCGCTGCTCTTTCCGGCCGCGAGACCCGCAAGGTCTGGTCCGGCTTCGCGGACGGCTCGGGCCGGCCGGTGGCCTTCCTGTTCCCGGGCCAGGGCTCCCAATACGTGGGGATGGCGGCCGGCCTCTACGCGGATGAGCCGGCGTTCCGCGAGCGGGTGGATCACTGCGCCGAGCTGCTGATTCCCCACCTCGGGCTCGATCTGCGCGGGCTTCTCTTCCCGACTCCGGAGTTGGAAGAAGAGGCCCGGCGGCTCCTCGACCGCACCCGCTTCACCCAGCCGGCCCTGTTCACCATCGAGCTGGCCCTGGCCGGGATGTGGATCGAGCGCGGCCTCCGCCCCGCCGCCTTCCTCGGCCACAGCATCGGCGAGCTGGTGGCCGCGACGCTGGCCGGCGTCTTCGCGCTGCCGGACGCCCTCTCCCTCGTCGCCCTGCGCGGCCGGCTGATGGACGAGCTCCCCGGCGGCGCGATGCTCTCCGTGCCCCTGCCCGAAGCCGAGGTCGCGCCGCTCCTCGGCCCCGGGCTCTCCCTCGCCGCGGTCAACGGCCCGGCCCTCGCCGTGGTGGCCGGCACGGAGGAGGCGGTCGAGGACATCGCCCGGCGGCTCACCGCGCGCGGCGTCGCCTGCCGGCGGCTCCACACCTCGCACGCCTTCCACTCGGAGGCCATGGAGCCCGCGGTCGCGCCCTTCACGGCAGCGGTCGCCCGGATCTCCCGCCAGGAGCCCCGGCTCCCCTTCCTCTCCGGCACCACCGGCAGTTGGATCACGCCGCGGCAGGCGACCGATCCGGCCTACTGGGGCCGCCAGCTCCGCGAGCCCATCCGCTTCGCGGACGGCCTGGCGGCGCTCGCCGCGAGCCTCGTGGACGGCGTTCTCCTCGAAGTCGGACCGGGCCATACGCTCGCCACCATGGCGCGGCGCCAGCTCGGGGAGATTGGCGGGAGCGCTGGAATCGGAGAAATCACCGTCCTCACCTCGCTGCCGCACCCCCGGGAGCGCGCCGCGGACCGCGAGGCCGCGGCCGAAGCGCTCGGCCGGCTCTGGCTCGGCGGCGTCCCGGTCGACTGGCGCCGCGGCGGCGCCCGCCGGGTGCCGCTGCCCACCTACCCCTTCGAGCGCCAACGCTACTGGATCGACGCCTCCCCCGCCGGCCCGGAAGCGGCCGTGGAACGGAGCGCGCCCGCCGCGCTGCCGGCACCCCTGCCGGCCCACCGGGCGGCGGCGCGCAGCCGCCCCTACGCGCCGCCCGAAACCGAGGTGGAGCGGGGGATCGCCGCGCTGTGGGAGGAGGTCCTCGGCGTCGAGGCGGTGGGCCGCACCGACGAGTTCTTCGAGCTGGGCGGCCATTCGCTGATGGGCATCCAGCTCGCCGCCCGTCTCCAGGAGCATTTCCCGGTGAAGGTGACGATGGACGACCTGTTCGACCATCCCACCGTGGCGGGCCTGGCGGAGCTGGTCGAGGAGCGTCTCCTCGACTACCTGGACAACCTTTCGGAGCACGAGGCCGCGAGCTGGCTCGCCGGCGCCGCCGCCGGCGGTTAGGAGAGGGACGACATGATGCGGACGGTTGATCCTCCCGTGGCCCCGGATCTGGACGCGCGACGCTCGGGTCTGTCGAGCGCCAAGCGCGACCTCCTGGCCCGGCTCGCCCGCGGCCAGGCGCCGCGCGCCGAGGTATCGGGCGCCGAAGCCAGGGCGATCCCGCGGCGCCCGGACGGCGCCGCGGTCCCCCTCTCCTTCGCCCAGCAGCGCGTCTGGCTCCTCGACCAGCTCGACCCGGAGAGCCCGGCCTACAACATGAGCGCCGCCCTCCGCCTCGAAGGTGCGCTCGACCTGCCGGCGCTCACCCGGAGCTTCGAGGAGATCCTGCGCCGCCACGAGGTGCTGCGCACGACGTTCACCGCCACGGAGGAGCTGCCGGTGCAGGTGATTCTGCCGCCGGCCGGCCTGGCGCTGCCGGTGGTGGATCTGTCGGAGCTGCGAGGGACGGAGAATCCGACCGATCCGTCCGATCCGTCCGATCGGTCGGATCGCCATGCCCTCGCCCTCGCCCTCGCGGAGGAGGAGGCCCGCCGCCTGTTCGATCTCGCCCGCGGCCCCCTGCTGCGCATCACGCTGCTGCGCCTGGGCGAACGCGTGTACGTGCTGCTCCTGACGCTCAGCCACAGCGTGGCCGACGCCTGGTCGGTGGGCGTTCTGGTGCGCGAGCTGGCGGCGCTCTACGCGGCGTTCTCGCAGGGGCTCGCTTCTCCCCTTCCAGAGCTGCCGGTGCAGTACGCCGATTTCGCCCTCTGGCAGCGGCAGACTCTTACCGGCGAGCTGCTGGAGCGCCAGCTCGCCTATTGGCGCGGGCAGCTCGCGGGCGCGCCGTCCCTCCTGGAGCTGCCGGCCGACCGGCCGCGCCCGGCGGTGCAGAGCGACCGCGGGGCGACGCTGCCGGTCGTGATCCCGCGCGAGGAGGCCGCGGCGGTCAAGGCGCTCTGCCAGGCCGAGGGCGCCACTCTCTTCATGGTCCTCCTCGCCGTCTTCCAGCTCCTCCTCCACCGCTTGAGCGGGCAGCCGGAGAACGTGGTGGGCACGCCGGTCGCCAACCGCGGCCGGGTGGAGCTCGAGAAGCTGATCGGGTTCTTCGCCAACACGCTCGCCCTGCGCACCGATCTCGCCGGCGATCCGAGCTTCCGCGAGCTGCTCGGCCGGGTGCGCACCGTGGCCCGCGGCGCCCTTGCCCACCAGGATCTCCCCTTCGAGCGCCTGGTCGAGGAGCTGCAGCCGGCGCGGGACCTGAGCTACACGCCTCTCTTCCAGACCATGCTCGTGCTGCAGAACGCGCCGATGCCGGAGCTGGAGATGGCGGGCCTCACGGTGAGCCAGATCGCGCTCGACACCGCGACGGCCAAGTTCGATCTCACGCTCAACCTGGCGGAGGACGAAAACGGCGGCCTGACGGGATGGATCGAGTACGCGACCGATCTCTTCGACGCCGACCGCATCGCCCGCTTCGCCGGCCACTTCCGGACCCTCCTCGCCGCCGCGGCGGCCGATCCCGGCCGGCGCCTGGCGGAGCTCCCGCTGCTGACGCCCGCGGAGCGCCGGCAGATCGCGGAGTGGAACGATACGGCGCGCTCCTTCGGCCCCGGCGTCGCCGGTCTGACGCTGCACGGCCTCTTCGCCGCCCAGGCGCGGCGGACGCCGGACGCCGCGGCGCTCGCCTTCCGCGGCGCGACGCTGAGCTGGGCCGAGCTGGAGCGCCGCAGCAACCAGCTCGCCCGCCATCTCCGGCGCCTCGGCGTCGGACCCGAGGTGCTGGCCGGGATCGCCATCGACCGGAGCTTCGAGATGCTGGTGGGGATCTACGGCATCCTCAAGGCCGGCGGCGCCTACGTTCCGCTCGATCCGGGCTATCCGGCCGAGCGGCTGGGCTTCATGCTGGAGGACTCCCGGGTCCCCGTGCTCCTCACCCGCTCCGGCCTGGCGGCGGATCTTCCGCCTGGCGGCGCGCGCCAGGTTCTCCTCGACACGGGCTGGGACGCCATCGCCCGCGAGAGCGGCGCGGCGCTGTCCGCTACGACAGGACCTGAGAATCTCGCCTATGCGATCTACACCTCCGGCTCGACCGGCCGTCCCAAGGGCGCCCTGAACACTCATGGAGCGGTGGTCAACCGCCTGCTCTGGATGCAGGAGGTCTACGGGCTCACCGGCGCGGACCGGGTGCTCCAGAAGACCCCGTACAGCTTCGACGTCTCGGTGTGGGAGCTGTTCTGGCCGCTGCTCACCGGCGCCACGCTGGTGATCGCCGAGCCGGGCGGGCACCTCGACAACGCCTGGCTCGCCCGGGTGATCAGCGAGGAAGAGATCACGGTGCTCCACTTCGTCCCCTCCATGCTCCAGCTCTTCCTGGAGGAGCCGGAGGCCGGCGCCTGCGCGAGCCTGCGGCAGGCCGTGTGCAGCGGCGAGGCGCTGCCGGCCGCCCTCGCGGAGCGCTTCTTCGCGCAGCTTCCGCAAGCGGCTCTGGACAATCTCTACGGCCCCACCGAGGCGGCGATCGACGTGACGTTCCACGCTTGCGAGCGCGCCTCCTCCCGGCCGGCGGTGCCGATCGGCCGGCCGATCGCCAATCTGCGCATCCAGCTCGTGGACCGCGGGCTGGCGCCGGTGCCGGTGGGGGTCCCCGGCGAGCTGCTGATCGGCGGCGTGGGCGTCGGCCGCGGCTACCTGCGCCGCCCGGAGCTCACCGCCGAGCGGTTCATCCCCGATTGTTTCTCCACCGATCCTGGCGCGCGCCTCTACCGCACGGGCGATCTCGCCCGCCGGCAGCCGGACGGCGCGATCGAGTATCTCGGCCGGATCGATTTCCAGGTCAAGGTGCGCGGCGTCCGCATCGAGCTCGGGGAGATCGAGGCGGCCCTGCTCGCCGAGCCCACGGTGCGCGAGGCGGTGGTGACAGCGGACGCGAGGCATGGCGGCGACGCCCGGCTGATCGCCTATGTGGTGCCGCGGGTGTCCCCTCCCCCCCCGGCCCCCTCCGTCTCTTCAGGGAACCCCTCCCACCCACCGGGAGAGGGGGAGAAAAACCACGTGCTCTTGGGTCTCGAGAGGGAGGAGGGTTCCTCCCCCCTGGGCGGGGGAGGGTTGGAGCAGGGGGGAGGCCAGGAGGGGGGCGCTGCGAACGGCCACAAGCCCTCATTTCCCAGTGCTTTGCCCAAAG
>Ga0307506_10000204_pt1 | contig 18210 bp, 14 predicted proteins | sample 25_S_MG_FD_202175 | JGI IMG/M metagenome (GOLD analysis project Ga0307506, IMG submission 202175) | Soil microbial communities from Populus trichocarpa stands in riparian zone in the Pacific Northwest, United States - 25_S | ecosystem: Environmental > Terrestrial > Soil > Riparian zone > Trees... | reverse complement strand
CTCCGGTACAGCCCGCCTCGTCAACGTAGCAAAGTTGCATCGTCATTGAGCCTAAAAAACAACCACGGCCACCCCCGAAGGAATGGCCGTAGGATTTAGCCGCCCGGTTACCCGGTTCGGCATTACGTTACTCAGTACAAGCAAAACGATACAGAGTGCAATGCACCGTGTCAAGCCCCTGCCCCCTGACCTCCCTAACCTGCCGCCGCTTGACTCTGTCTCCGGAAGACGAGATCTTACCTCCATGAGAGACGTCGACCCATTCTCCTGAAGCACCGCGATGACCTTCCTCACCCGAGCCATTCTGGCGCTCAGCCCTCGCCGGCGGATCCGGGCGGCGTTCACGCAGCACTATCGGCGGAACGACTGGATGGAGCCGGAGACCGTTTCCGGGCGCGGCTCGACGCTTGAGCGGACTGCCGTGATCCGGCGCGAGCTGCCGGCTCTGTTGCAGGAGCTCGGCGTGCGGAGCGTGCTGGATGCGGGGTGCGGCGATTTCCATTGGTTCGGGACCATGGAGATCCCGTTGGACAGCTATGTCGGCGTCGAGGTCGTCGAGGAGCTGGCGGCGGTCAACCAGGAGCGCCATGGGAACGATCGGCGCCGGTTCGTCTCCCTGGATGTGACGCGCGATCCGTTGCCCCGGGTCGATTTGATCCTGTGCCGGGATTGCCTGGTTCATCTGAAGACCGGACAGGTGCGGGCGGCGCTGCGGAGCTTCCGGCGCAGTGGGTCGTCCTATCTGCTCGCCACCACGTTCACAGGGGACCATCCCAATGAAGAGGCTCCGCTCGGCGGCTGGCGCCCGCTGAATCTCGCGCGGGCTCCGTTCGACCTCGGGCCGCCGCTGCGGTTGATCTCCGAAAAGGAGTCCGTCGAGGACGCGCGGTATCGCGACAAGAGCCTCGGGTTGTGGGCTCTTCGCTGACACGGGCGAACGATTGGCCCCTGAGGGCGAGCCATTCATCCCGAAGGGCAAGCGCTCTGCCCTGCGGGTCGGACGGCCGGCCCCGTGGGGCGGACGGCATAATCCGCGGGGCGGAGGACTTGCCCCGCGGAGCGAGTCTTCCGCCCCATGGGGCGAGCCTTCTGCCCTGCGGGGCAAGCGGTCCGCCCCACGGGGCAAGCCGTCCGACCCGCGGAGAGAGCCCCCTGCCCCGTGGGGCAAGCCGTCCAACCCGCGGGGCAAGCGGTCTGACCCGCGGGGCGAAGGGCTTGCCCCATGGGGCAGACGGCTTGCCCTACGGCATGGAGGTCGTGAGGTAGGAGCGCGAGGTAGAGCTCCTCAGAGCTCCCGCGTTTCGAGCACGGCGGTGAGAATCGAGCCGACGGCGCGGAGGATGCGGTCGTCGGAGTCCTGCTCCGGATCGTAGGCGCTGAGGGTCAGCGAGGCGATGTCGAAGCGTCCGCCGGCCGCGTCGATCAGCATCTCGGCCTGGACGAGGCTCAGGCCTCCCGGGACGGAGAAGACGTTGGCGCGTCCCACGGTGGGATCGAGGACGTCGAGATCGATGTGGAGATGGAGGCGCGAGACGTGGCGGCCGAGGTGGTCGAAGGCGGCGTCGAGGGCGTCCGGCACGTCCGCGGCGGCGATCCGGCAGATGTGCGAACAGCTCAGCCGCTCCTCCTCCGCGGGATCGAGATCCCGCGCGCCCACCAGAATGACATTGCGCTCGGCGACCGGATGGAAGCCGGGGACGGTGGCCGCCAGGGCCTGCCAGGCGCCGCCGGTGACCTGGGCGAGGCTCGTGCCATCGAAGAAGCCGGAGGTCGTGGTCTCCGGGGTGTTGAAGTCGGCGTGAGCGTCGAGCCAGAGAATGCCGGTGGAGGTCGGGGGATGGGCCGCCATCACCCCCAGCGTCGTGCTGCAGTTGCCGGCGAGGACGATGGGAAAGCGGCCGGCGGCGAGGGCGCGTCCTGCCTCCCGGGCGATCCGGCGCTGGACCTCCGCCGCCGCGCCGGCCTCGGTCACGAAGCCTTTCGGCAGGCGAATGGGCACGAGGTCGACCTCGTGGCCCTGCTTTTCGAGATCCTGGACGAGGCCGCGCTCCACGAGGTGGAGCGGGCCGCGGCCCATCCGCCGGGCGTAGTGTCCGGCGTCGTAAGGAGCTTGGAGGAGGGTCAGCCGCATGTGGCGGAGACTATCATCCGGGAGCTTTCCCCCAGAGAGCTTCCAGGCGCTGATCGCGTCCGCAGCCGAAGCGGTAAAACTTGTAGCGCACCGGATTGGTCTTGTAGTAGTGCTGGTGGTACCCCTCGGCGGGCCAGAACGTCGTCGCGGCGACGACCTGGGTGGCGACCGGCTGTTTGAAGCGCTTCTGGATCTCCTGCTTGGAGGCTTCGGCAGCCTGCTTCTGGGCGTCGTCATGGACGAAGATGGCCGAGCGGTACTGGCTGCCGATGTCGCAGAACTGGCGGTTGGCCGCCACCGGGTCGATGTTGTGCCAGAAGACGTCGAGCAGCTTCTGGTAGGTGATCTTGGCCGGGTCATAGACCACGTTGACCGACTCGGCGTGGCCGGTGCCGCCGGAGGAGACCTCTTCATAGGTCGGGTGGTCCTTGGTGCCGCCGGTGTAGCCCGCGGTGACCGAGACGACGCCGGGCAGGGAGTCGAACGGGTGCTCCATGCACCAGAAGCAGCCGCCGGCGAAGGTGGCATTCGCGAGATTAGGGGCGAGCTTGGGCGCGGCGGCGGCCGAGCCTGGAAGAAGCAGACCGGCGGCGAGGCCGAAGAGGAGAAAGCCGCCGAGGAGGGCGCCGCGGCCTAAAAGAAGACGTCGTTTCATGTGGTGCGCATCCTTTCAAGGGGCTCAAGCCCCGTAACGAAATGTACGGTTGGGGAGCCGATGCGGATTGATGGATGGATCGGCAGTCGAGCTGCCGGTGGTATCTTTCCCCCAGATCGACTTCAACCAAGAGCCTCTCGCTCAAGGAGATTGTGCATGAACGTTCCGACGCAAGCACCGCCACCGCCCAAGCAGGGAATGGGTCCGCTCGCCTGGATCGGCATCGGGTGCGGAGTGATCATCGTCATCGGCCTCATCGGTCTCGGTGTCGTAGGGTTCTTCGTCAAGAAGAAGGTCGACCAGTACAAGGAAAACCCCACCATGGCGGCGGCCGCGGACATCGTGCGGCTGAACCCGGACCTCGAGCTCGTCAGCTCAGACCCGAAAGCCGGCAGCATCACCGTGAAGGACAAGAAGAGCGGCGAGGTGACGACGTTCAAGGCGGAAGACGTGGCCAACGGCAAGTTCAGCGTCACGACCAAGGACGGGACGACGTCGATCGACGCCTCGGCCGCCAAGGATGGCAAGGGAGCCACCTTCAAGGTGACCGACGAGAAGGGCCAGGAGCAGGTCTCGACCTTCGGCGCCACGACACCGCAGAGCCTTCCCTCCTGGGTGCCGGCATATCCCGGCGGCACCGTCCAGGGCACCTTCGACACCACCGGACCGCAGGGGCGTTCGGCGGCCTTCGGGATGAGCACCACGGATGCCACGGGCAAAGTGCTCGACTGGTACGAGGCCCAGCTCAAGGCCGCCGGCCTCAAGGTGGAGAAGAGCACCTACAACGCCAACGGCCAGACCGGCGGCGTCGTCACCGCCAAGAGCGACGACGAGAAGCGGACGGTCAACATCATGGTCGGCAGCGCCGAGGGCAAGACCCAGGCCACGGTGACGTTCGAGGACAAGAAGTAGGGACGGCCGCTTCGGGGAGCGCTTGCACCGGCTCGTCTTACGCCTGGAAGAGCAGGTGCAGCCTGACGTCACACTCCTGGACAGCCGGGCCGGGCTCCACGACATCGCGGCGGTGGCGGTGACGCGGATGGGAGCGACGAGTCTGCTCTTCGGCGTAGATACCGCGCAGACGTGGGAGGGTTATCGGGCGCTGTTCCAGGCTTGGCGCCTTCATTTTGATCGGGCGGAGCGTTTTCGGGAAAACCTCAAGCTGGTGGCGGCGCAAGTCCCCGAGACCGAAACATCAGCGTATCTGGAGAGCTTCCAGCAGAACGCTTATGATCTTTTTGCCGACAACTTGTATGTCGAGACGCCTCCCGGCGAGGCGCTCGGATTCAATTTCGACCTGAACGATGCCGACGCGCCTCACAGTCCCCTGCGCATCCACTGGTCGAGAGCTTTCCAGCAGTTCGATCCGGTGCGCCGGCCTAACGCCGTGACGGATGAACAGGTTCGGGCGGCCTTCGGAGACTTCGTTCGCGGTGCGGGCCTGCTCATCTTTGGAGAGCCTCTCGAATGGTAGTTTTCGAGGCCCCAGGCATCCACCCGCGGCGAAATGTTCGCCAGCTCCACCTCTTGCAGCCAGGAGGCTGCCCGGATCGCCTGGACAGTCGGGTCGCCGGGTCCTCTGCGCTGGATCTCTGTGGAGACCGCTCCCGGTACACAGATCAACGGACCCGCTGTCTGCAGGAGGTCGAAGAGGTCGGCGTGTGCCAGGTAGATCAGAGGTGAGGCGTTGACGACCGGCGGCTCACTCACGCGCGATTTTCCGCCCGAGCTGTGCGAGATCCACCGCGAAGGCGTCCACTTTCTCGCGAGCGAGAGCCATCAGAAAATCCGTCCGGTCGAGCCCCGCCACCGTCGCGGCCCGCTCCTGGGACATCAGTCCCTGGGAGTACCAGCGGATGGCGGCGGCGAGACGCATGTCTTTCTGCACCTCCGCCGGCGACCGGCGCAGGGTCTCATAGACTTCGGCGGGCAGCTCAATGGTCAAGGTCATCGCGGTCGCCTCAAAGCTACTCTACCAAAGATCCCTTCAATTCCCTCCCGGGAAGCTTTTCCCTCCCTTCCCCGTTTACGCTATCGTGATGACGCGAGCCTCTGCCGCCGCCGTGGGCCTCTTCCTGCTCTTGCTGGGCGGTGCGGTCGTGTCCGGCGCGGGGCTCGGCCAGTTCCAGTTTGGACGTCTCAACCGAGGCTACAGCGAGATCGCACCGGAGATCCTTCCCATTGAGGAGGGGCCGCTGACGATCCGGCTGTCCTCGCCGCGGAACAGTCTGATCGTGCGGAGCCATTTGCTGCGGCTGGAGCCGGGGATCGGGGACAGCCACAGCGCGGAGCTGCGGGTCGAATTCATGGGGAAGGGGTGGCTGGTGGCCGATGTCGAGGTGGGCGGTGCGAGCACGCGGTTCCAGGACGAGGTCCAGGTGCCGCCGCAGGCTCTGGAGATGCAGGGCCGGGTGCGGCTGCGCCGGGTGCGCGGCGGCTATGAGGTGACGCCGGAGCAGCTTCCGCGCAGCGTCAGCGTGCGCATCCGGAGCGGTATCGGCCGGCAGATCGTGAATCTGTGCGACGGTGTCTCGGCGCTCCCGTTCACCGACGTGGACTGCCCGGCGCTGGAGCAGGAGCTGACGCGGGTCGCGGTGCCGCTGCCGGCGGCGGGAGAGAGCTTCCTGCTGGAAGACGCCGAGATGACGGCGCAGGAGCACCAGCAGCTCGACGGGTATTTGAGACCTCCTGGGAGCCCGCGCTAAATGCGGACCCTCCTCGGCCGGCGTACGCCGGTGACGACGGCGCTGCTGATCGCGATCGTCCTCGTCTTCGTGGCCGACGTGCTGACCGGCTTGCAGCTCACCCAGCTCGGCGCCGACCAGCGGAACCTGGTGCTCGCCGGGCAGTGGTGGCGGCCGTTGACCTCCATGTTCCTGCACGGCGGCCCGTTGCACCTCGTCCTCAATGCCTGGGTGTTGTACCAGCTCGGCAGCCTGTGCGAATTCATGCTGGGCTCGCGCCAGATGCTCGGCGTCTACCTGGTGAGCGGCCTCGCCGGGTCTTTCGCCAGCCTGGCGTGGCAAACCGGCGCCAGCGTGGGCGCCTCGGGAGCGATTTTCGGCCTGATGGGGGCGCTGATCGCGTTTCTGCTGCGCCGCCGTGAGATGCTGACACCGTCCGCGAAGTCTCTTCTCTGGCAGCTCGTCGGGTGGGCAGGCGTCAACGTCTACCTCGGGATGAGCATTCCGGAGATCGATCTCGCCGCTCACTTCGGGGGCTTCGTGATGGGCTTTCTCCTCGGCCTGGTGCTGCAAGGCAGAGCGCCCCGTCCGCAGCCCCAGCCCCTGATGTCCCAGATCTGATCTGGTAAGTTTTTTCACTGAGAGCTTCAAGCTCTGGAGGATTGCGCATGGCAGCGCGCCGTTTGATGAACCGCCTGTACTACTTCACGATCGAGGATGAGAGCATTCTCTCCGAGGCGTTCTCGCAGCTCGAAAAAGAGGTCTACGCCATCACCTACAAGGTGGTGGGCACCGAGGACGTCTTCGTCACCACCAGCGAGACGAAGGACGCCATGGACCGCCACGACATCCCGTACAACCTGCTCGCCGAGGAAGACGGCGCGCGCATCTCCGTCTACCACTCGCCGTTGTCGCGCGAGGAGCTGGGCGACTACGAGGACGCGGTGCGGGCGCTGGCCCTGGCCTGGCGCGCCGTCGCGGTCGCCTGCGTGGGCGTCAACGGGGAGTCGAACCTGGGCTTCGATCTGACCGCCGGCGGCTCGAAGAGCTTCACCTACTTCACCGCGCCTGCCGGCCACACGTTCATCTGGCGGCTGTTCCGCGAGCGCGACGAGGCGGTGGACTTCCTCACCAAGCTGACGGCGGGGGACAAGAAGGCCATCGAGTGGGCGGAGTCGATCCCGCTGGCTTCGTCCAAGGACCTCAAGTCCTACCACTGAGCGTGGAGCCTTTCCCCTGAGCCTGCCGCTCTTCGAGCCGACCTACTCCGTCTCCCGGCTGTGCGGGGAGATCCGCGATTTCCTGGGCGAGGCGTTCTCCTCGATCTGGGTGGTCGGGGAGGCGCAGCGCGTGCGGCCGAGCGCGCGCGGCCATCTCTACTTCGAGCTCGTGGAGAAGGGCGAGCGGGACGAGATCGTCGGCAAGCTCGACGCGGTGATCTGGAAGGGCGACCTGCTGAAGGTGAAGCGGATGCTCACCGTCAGCGGCCAGCAAATCGCCGAGGGAATGCAGATCCGCTGCCGCGTCAGCGTCGACTTCTACGGCCCCGGCGGGCGCCTCCAGGTCTGCGTCCGCGAGGTGGACCCCACGTTCACCCTCGGCATGCTCGAGCTGCGGCGCCGCGAGACCCTGGCGGCCCTGACGGCGGCCGGCCTGCTGGAGCGCAACCGCTCCCTGCCGCTCGCCGATCTGCCGCTGACCCTGGCGCTGATCACCTCGCACGGCAGCGCCGCCTACCACGACTTCCTCTCCGGGCTGGTGGAGAGCGGCTACGGTTTCCGCGTGATCCTGGTCCACGCCGCGATGCAGGGGCGGGATGCGGAGCGCGAGATCGTCTCGGCCCTGGCGGCGCTCGCCCGGCTGCCGGTCGACTGCGCGGTGCTGATTCGCGGCGGCGGCTCGCGGAGCGATCTCGCGGTGTTCGACAGCCGCGCCATCGCCGAGGCGATCGCGCGCGCGCCGTTCCCGGTCCTCGCCGGGCTGGGGCACGAGATCGACGTGTCGATTTCCGATCAGGTGGCCCATCTGTCTTTCAAGACACCCACCAAGGTCGCCGAGTTCCTGATCGAGCGGATCGCGCGCCAGGAGCAGCGGCTGGACGAGCTGCGCCGCGCCCTGGTACGGGAAGCGCTGGAGCCGCTGCGCGCCGGCCGTGAGTCGCTGGGCCGGGCGGAGAGGGGCGTCCAGCTCGCCCGCCTGCGCCTCGCCGCCGCCGGCCATCGCGTCGAGGAGCTGGCGCGGGCGGTGGCGCGCCTGGGCCGGAGCGGCCTGCGCCAGGCCGAGAGCCGCCGGCAGGCCCTGCGCGGCCGCCTCGCCGATCTCGCGCCGCGCCGCGTCGAGAGCGCGGACCGCGAGCGCCGGCGCCGCGGCGAGAGAGTCGTCGCGGCCGCCCGCGGCCACCTGCGGGAGAGCCGCGCGACCTTGCAGGGGATGGAGCGCCTCACCGTCCAGCTCGCTCCGGAGCGCACCCTGGAGCGCGGCTTCAGCCTCACGCGCGACGCCGCGGGGGCGATCCTCCGGCATCCGGACCAGGCCGGTGCCGGCGACCTCATCACGACCCGGGTCTCCGGCGGGACCCTCAAGAGCCGAGTGGAGACATCATGACGGAACCAAGTCAATCTCAGACCAGCATCGCCGAGCCGAGCTTCCGCGCCGCCATGGACGAGCTCGAAGGGATCCTCGAGCGCATCGAAGGCGAGGAGATCGACATCGACCGCCTCGCCGAGGAGCTGCGCCGCGCCGCCCAGCTCCTCGACCTCTGCCGCGGCAAGATCCGCAAGGCCGAGGTCGAGGTCACCCAGATCGTCCAGAGCCTGGAGCAGGCGGCGGACGAGGAGGGGTGAGGGTCAGAATGCCGACGTATCCGCCTGGCTCGCCATCCGGCCCCGCGGGTTGTGATAGCTCTTCGCCGCTCCGGACTGCCGGTCGGTGACGGTGATCGTGTAGTCGACGTCGAAATCGCCCAGGGCGGGATGGCGTTGCCGGTGCCGGCCGTGTCGCTCCGGGGATCGTGCCAGGCCACCGTGGCCTGGAAACGGCCGCTCTGGAGACAGAGGCCCGATCCCGGGCAGGGGCTCGCCAGGATCTGGCCGACGGGATCGTCGAAAAAGATCGGCTGAAAATACTGGATGGGGTAGTTGTGCCAGACCACCACGAAGTCGCCCGAGCGGAGAAAGACGGCGTCGGGCAGAGCATTGGTGTTGGGGATTCCTTCGGAGACGGTGATCATCTCGCCGTCCGGCCGTCCGGCCGTCCGTCGGCCGCCAGCCGCTGGGCCCGCAGGAGGGCGCGGCGCAGGCACCGGGTCTTCATTGAGATCATCATCCCATAGTCAGAACGCCGATGTGTCCGCCTGGCTCGCCATCCGGCCGCGCGGGTTGTGGTAGCTCTTCTTTTTCCCGGAGGCTCTTTCGGTCACCGTCAGCGTGTACTCGACGTCGGTCAAGGCGCCGTAGAACACCCAGCGGTGGCCGTTGACGAGGCGGCCGTCGAGCACTTTGACGACGAGCTCGATGTTGGCGGCGTCGAAGAACCAGAAATAGGCGCTGTCGTTGGACAACGGGGTGCCGGCCGCCTGGCGCGGCTGGCCGGTGGCGGGATCGATCCACTCCACCGCGACCGCGAAATCGCCCAGAGCGGCCTGGACGGCGCCGGCGGTCCGCAGGGCCGGCCGAGGCGATGTGGGGGAGAGTGTGTCGGTGAAGGCGTCGACGTCCGCGTGGCTGGCCATGGTGAAGGGCGGGTTGTGGTAGACCTTCTGCTCGCCGCCCTCCGTGTCGGTCACCGTCAGGTCGTACTCGACATCGGTCAGCGCGCCGAAGAAGAGCCACCAATGGCCATTGTTCTGCCGGCCGTCGAGCACCTTCACCAGCAGCTCGGCATTGCCGGGGGAGAAGAACCAGAAAGCCCCGGTGTCGCCGGTCAGGGGGACCGCGTTCCCGGTCCCGTGGGCGCCGCTCCTGGGGTCGCGCCAGGCCACCTCGGCGCGGAAACGCCCGTTCTGCAGGCAGAGCCCGCCGGCCGGGCAGGGGCCTGCCAGGAGCTGGCCGGTGATTTGCGGGAGCGGGTCGGCCGGCGTCCGCAAGCCGTCCCAGACGGTGAGGAAGCCCGCCGTGCCGGAGGCGATCACCGGCCAGGGAGAGAGGCTCCGCGGCGTGAATTGCGCGACTCGTATGGGTGCTTCCGCCGGCTGCCAGGCGGTGTCGAAGAGGCGGACGCGGATCTCCGCCTGGCTGCCCACCGTGGCGCCCGGCGCCGCCCACACCAGGAGGCGGTGCCCCTGGCGGTCGTCGGCGGCATCCAGGGGACCATCGAGGGCCGCGCCGGCGGCCAGCAGGAGCTTGGGTCCGACGGGGCTGTCGTCGCCGGCAAGGCGCTGCGCGTAGAGCGCCGGCGGATTGAAGATCGCGCCATAGCCGGCATCCGCCCAGGCGACGGAGAGCTCGCCGGTCCGGGTGAACAGCGGCACCGGACCGTAGCCGGTGTCGTTGGTCACCGAATGCTCCGGGCCGCGCGGGCTGCCGTCCTCCGCGAAGCGGCGTACCCGGAAGGGAGGAGGCGGGGGGCCTCCCGAGACGTGATCGATGAATTCCTCCCAGACCACCGCGAAGCCGCCGGTGGGATCGGCGGCCACGCGAGAACGGCCGCGGCCGCCGAAGGCGGTGGTCACCTGGAAGGTGGCGCCGCGGGGTGTTCCCGCCGCATCGAAGAGCCGGGCCAGGAGAGGACTGTCCAGGAGGATCGGCGCGAGGCTCTGGTCTTTGTACCAGACCACGACAAAATCGCCTGTGTGCAGGAAGGCGATGTCGGGAAGTGTGTTGCAGCAGTCACTTTCCGCGGAGACCGTGATCACCTCGCCCACCGGCCGTCCGTCCGCCGCCAGCCGGCGCGCCCGGACGGCTTTGCTCTGGTCGCTCCACGTCACGACCATCCCGCCGTCGAGACCGACGGCGATCCGCGGCCGGCCGACAGGGAAGATCGGCGGCGTGACCTCGATCTCCGGCCCGAGAGGCTGTCCGCCGGCGTCATAGCGCTGGAGCAGGATGTTGGCGACCTCTCCGCCCAGCGTGGAGATCTTGAAATGGCCGAGCCAGACGACGGCGAAGTTGCCCGTCGCGTCGCTCGCCACCGCGGGGTACAGGGCGCCGCCGGGATCGGCGGTGATCGCGATCGGCGGGCCGGAGGGCTGGAATCCCTCTTCCGCGCTCGCCGGGCTCGCGCCGAGCCTCAGGAGGAGGCCGAGAGCGCAGACTGCAAGGAGCTGTCTCGTCATGGGTTTTCCCTCCCCGTCATTATCTCACCTCTTCGGATTGCCACCGCGCGCCCCGCTGCGGCAATTTTCTTGACACACTGCGGCATAGCTCCCTACGATGGGGCCATGGCCAGCAAAGCACAGCCCCGGCAGACTCCTCCTCCTTCCGCTCCTCCCGGTCCCCAGGTGCCCGGTTCCTTGAGTCGCGACGGCCATGGCGCCGATCACGTCGCCTGGCTCGTCCTCGACGATCCCGCCAAGAAGGTCAACACGCTCTCCTCGCGGTTCTTCGACTGGTTCGAGGGGATCGTGGGCGACCTCGAACGCGAGCCCCCGGCCGCTCTGGTGATCGTCTCCGGCAAGGCGGACGGCTTCGTCGCCGGCGCCGATCTCGAGGAGCTCCTCCAGGTCGGCGACCAGGCGGCGGTGCTCGCCATGCTGGGGCGCGGCCACGATCTCATGCAGCGCATCGCGGGCCTGCCGTTCCCCACCGTCGCCGCGATCCACGGCGCCTGTCTGGGCGGCGGCCTGGAGCTCGCGCTCGCCTGCCGCTATCGAGTAGCCACCGAGCACAAGAAGACCAAGCTCGGGCTTCCCGAGGTCCAGCTCGGCCTCATCCCCGGCCTCGGCGGCACCCAGCGGCTGCCGCGCCTGATCGGCGTCCCGGCGGCCCTCGACCTGATCCTCACCGGCAAGCAGCTCGACGCCAGACGGGCACGCAAGGCGGGCTTGGTGGACGACACCTGCCATCCCAACGACCTCGCCGAAGCCGCGCGCCGCTGGGCCGGCAAGAAGGCGGACGCTGCAGCTCCTTCGCTCGGAATCGCCCGGCGCGCCACCGACTTCCTCGCCAGGAGCCCGCTCGCCGACCGCCTGATCTTCGACAAGGCGCGCGCCCAGACCCTGGCGAAGACCGGCGGCCACTATCCGGCGCCGCTGGTGGCCATCGACGTGGTCCACGACGGTCTCAAGCTGCCACTCCGCCGCGCCCTCGACGTCGAAGCCGGAGCCTTCTCCGTGCTGGTGGTGTCGGAGACGGCGAAGAATCTGATCTCCATCTTCTTCGCCAAGAACGACGTCGAGGCGCGGGCTTCGCGCATCGCCCGCGGCGCCCGTCCGCTCCCGCAGATCGGCGTCCTCGGCGCCGGCTTCATGGGCGCCGGCATCGCCCAGGTGCTCGCCGCCAAGGGAGTGCCCATCGTCCTCAAGGACCGCGACCTCCCGTCGCTCGGCCGCGGCATCGCCTTCTCCGCGCAGCAGTTCCGCGAGCTGGTGAAGCGCCGCCGCCTCACCGAGGCGGAGTCCAGGATCGCCATGGCCCGCATCCACGGCACCGCGGCCTACGACGCCTCCTTCCACCGCCTGCCCCTGGTCATCGAGGCGGTCTTCGAGGACGTGGCGGTGAAGCACGCGGTGATCCGCGAGACCGAAGCCGTCGCCCCGGAGGACCTCATCTTCGCCTCCAACACCTCCGCCATCCCCATCGCCAGCCTCGCCACCGCCAGCCGCCGGCCCGAGAACGTCGTCGGCATGCACTTCTTCAGCCCCGTCGCCAAGATGCCGCTGGTCGAGGTCATCCGCCATCCCAAGACCTCCGACGCCGCCGTCGCCGCCGTCGTCGAGGCCGGGCGGATCATGGGCAAGACCGTCATCGTGGTCAACGACGGCCCCGGCTTCTTCACCTCGCGCGTCCTCGGCACCATGCTCAACGAAGCCGCCTGGATGCTGGCCGAAGGCGCGAGCATCCGCCAGGTCGACGGCGCCATGACCGCCTGGGGCTGGCCGGTCGGCCCCTTCGCCCTCCTCGACGAGGTCGGCCTCGACGTCGGCGGCCACGTCGCCGAGATCGTCCGCGAAGCCCTCGGCGCCCGCCTCGATCCGCCGCCCGTCTTCGCCCGCATGATCGAAGACAAACGGCTCGGCCGCAAAGGCAAGCGCGGCTTCTACCTCTATGAGGACGAGCCGAAGGGCAAGGGGAAGGAAAAGAAGGAGAAACAGGTCGACGAGGCCGTCTACGCCCTCCTCGGCTGGCAGGCCAAGCCCATCGCCGACGAAGAGATCGTGGAGCGCTGCTGGATGCAGATGCTCAACGAGACCGCCCGCTGCATCGAAGAGGGCATCATCTCCAACCCCGCCGACATCGACATCGGGGTCATCTTCGGCTTCGGCTTCCCCCCCTTCCGCGGCGGCCTCCTCCGCGAGGCGGACCGCGTCGGCCTCGCCACCATCGTCGAGAAGCTGAACGGCTACGCGGCGCGCTACGGCGCGCGCCTGGAGCCCGCCGAGCTTTTGCGGTCGATGGCGCGGGAGGGGGAGACGTTCTACAAGTGACGCTCTAAGGAGTCCTCCAAGTTGCGCGCCGGGCTCTCGCCCATCGCACCAGCGGCGCAGAGCACGGCCGGCCGCCGCCTAGCAAGCTCCCATCGGTAGGCCTGCGAGGCGAGGGTCGGTTGAGGAAAGATGGAGAGCTTGTTTAATTTAAGCTACCTCACGGGTACGTCCGGTGCGCAAATGATACGCATCGGACGTTCCGCTTGGCGAATTGAGACCCGCTGGACTGAACAGCCTTTGACACCCAGAACTAGGATCAGTACACTTACTTCCTTCGCAAGAAGATGCTCAGCTTCCTGACCAAGCGCTGTAGCGCGGTCGGTTGGCTCCCCACAGTTTGACCGGAGGGTGCGTTCGCAGACGCTGAATGAAGACAGATCGGCTCCGTTACGATCCTTGGACACAGTGCCTGCTTTCTTTCGAGGAGCGCCTTGGTCAGGCATTAGCTTCCGGTGACCCGAGATTTGTCGGCGAGATTTTGGACGAAATCGAGGCCCGGATCGCGGCACTCTCCTCTACCCGAACTAGTAAAGAGCTAGATCAATTGCTGCAGCTAGCAATGCTCTCCATAACAGCGCGGCTGGCCGCGCAGTGTCCACAGCCGACGATGGCTCCTTATAAGGCCACGATCTCTGTTCACTACCCAAAACACAGGGCTATCTCGGTCAAGCCGTGCTTCTACTCGCCTGGTCGTTGTGCCGTGCAGCACACGACGATCTCCCTAGCCTCACCGCAACCCGGAGAGCCGATCGGCTTTACTGGCCGGGTCGGCCACTCTGGGCTTAGCCTGCTCCACGGCGAAGTCCTTTACTGCTCACGGCACACATGTAGTGGCGGGAATTGCAGTCAGTACGTCGCGCTTAAACGTCCCGACCGCCTTCCTTCAGTCGCGGCGCTCTGCATTCCACTGAAACCTGGGATCAGGGATGTCATCAGGGCGTTCATGGATGGGGGCGCGGAAGGCGCGGTTGCTGCTGGAGTCATTGCTTGTCGCGCCGGGTCTGGCTCCTGCGATTGCTCGAACGATGCGGTGGGGCGGTTGATCGAGAGCAAGGGCGGGCAGAAGATCGAGAGCGTGGCCGTGCTCAACCTTGAATGCGCAACCGACGACCTGAGCTTCGCTCGGGCGAGAGGTATCTTGGAGGACGAGGCGATCGTCTCTCTGCTCGAGCAGGTTACAGTGAGCGTTGAAGGTTATAGCCGCGATCGCGAGAAGTACAAGGTGCTGAAGACGTGCACTTCTCTGTTCGATTTGTCCCAGCACAACCTCTCGATCCGAGAGACTTACCGCGCGCTGATGCGCGAGGTCTCCGAGATGTGCGACGGGGCCGATGTGACTTTACATCTGCGAGATCTGGACAAGTCTAAAGATGAAGAAAAACCGAACGACGACGATAGCCGCTGCATCAATTTGGTGACCGGGATAGGCAAAAATTTCCGCGGGTTCCTCGTCAACGAGAGATATGGCTTGCAGGATGGTTTAGTCGGCTCAGTACTGAGCCGTCGTGAATCCGATTATGTGACGAAAGATCAGATTGATGAGGCATTGGCCACTCACGAGCCGTCCAAACCTTTCAAGCAGCTCATGCCCCGTAGTTGCTTGAATCTCGCCGTACCCCTTGCGTTCCAGGAATTTGTGTTTGGCGTTCTAAATATCGAATGGGACGAGACCTGTCTTGCCGGCCAGGATGCCTCAGAGTACATCAAGAAACGGCGACCTCTAATCGAGCGAGTCGCCGCATACCTTGCTCAAGTGATAGACTACTACGAGGATCGTGAGAACCCTGCATTCAGACCGCCCCCCGCCGACCAAGAGGCACATAGCAGACGCGAGGAAGTGCAGCGACAGAGAATCGCCTACTACGTTCAGCAGGCTATCGATGATTTGGATAAAGAGGTCGACGAGGAGAGTTCCCTTAAGAAACTCATTAACGCGGTGGGCTATCTGGTCGGATTCGACAACGACCTCAGGATCATGGTGTCTTTGCGGAAGCTTGTGGTTGTTAACGATCTTGAGTTGCTGCGCCTCATCGCTGATCATGGTGTACCACGATTCATTGGAGAAGGGGATGAAGAGAGCTTGTCGATCATTTCGGCGTACCCTTCCGCGCGGGAAGCTCGAAGCCACTTGCTCGTGGAGGTCGGCACTTCAGTCCTCGGGACTTGCGCGAAGCTCGGTGTGCCACTCTTCGGTGAAGTTATCGGCCGGAGTACCTTCAAACCAGACGTGTTGTGTCTCGAGTTGCTGCGCGAGAAAGAACGGGATCTTCTCAAGGAAGAAGAAGATATCCGTTATGCTCCTTGTGGTCGCCCGGAGCCCAGGTACGAGGTTGCCCTTCCGCTGGTTTTCGGAGGGAAGACGATCGGCACTCTAGATTTCGAGCTCTTCGCGGCCGATGAGAAAAAGACTAGGCATGCCGGGAGCTCTGCAGACCTGCGCCTCAAGGCACACGAGCTTCCAGGTTTTCTGGACTGGGCCCGGGCTGCCGCCTTTTGCATGGCCTATAGCGAGGACAAATCTTTAGGGAGACTCCTCGACCAACAAAAGAAAGAGAGCCTTTCTCGCTTCCAGACCCTTTGTGCCCAAGCTATTGCAAACATCCGGCTTCCGGGTAAGCAAGCGGAAAAGATTGCTGAGCAATACTTCCACGAGCTGATCCCTTTCGAGGGCCTATCGGTCGAGCCTTTCGACTGGGCTGCGAGCTACATCGCACAGACATCGCCTTCCTCCGACGAGCAGCCTCGTGAGTCGAGAACCGCGCTGAGGTTTCGTGGCCGTCCTCTCGGTGAGTTGCGCCTCAATAGGGGTTCGAACTCCGATCCTTCTCCTCGGAGCCTCTTTCCCGAGCACCGCGGTGAGGGACCGGGCGGTACGGTCAAGAGGCTGATGGCCTCGTACTTCATTTCGAATCTTTTGACTGTCCGTCACGAACGGGAGGAATCCCGGGAGTTAGTAGAATCGTTTCAGAGAATCCAGCACCGGCTTGAACTCAAGATCTCCGAAGAAAAATTTAGCGGTCCCAGCGTACACGCCGGTGGAGTGATTACGTCCGTTTTCGATCTCCTAAAAGAAGCTCTCGCAGATGAGTTCAATTCTTCGAAGAAGGAAGCAAGCCGATACGCGTGGTTTCTCTACCTAGCTCGACTCGATCCTCAGGATGACTGCACCACACTTTGCTGTGGTACGCCCTGGCATCGTTGGGCAGGAGCCGATACAGAAGATATGAAAGCGCGGATTGAGGAGGCCTGTAATGATTCTAAAGAGGGATTGAAAAACATTCTTTTAAGAGCAGAGAGGACTGAAGACATTCTTAGGTTCCTTGAGCGGGCTGCCCAGTTTCCCCGCAATCCGGAGAAACTCAAGGAGGTCTTTATCGAGGTCCTTGCGGACAAGGATCACCCTGTAGCGGGCGGAGCCTTGGAGATAGATCACGAGGGAGACGAACTGTCGTTTACGCGACACGTAGCGGCGAGTCGAGAAATTCAAAGCTCGATTAACTTCAACATGAGTCCGCACAGGTCGCCCTTCGACACAAGCTGGTTTTATACTCGGCCCTACAGCATCGTGGGTTTGCCCATTGTCCTAGGTGATAGGTCAATCGGTGTCCTCAACGTGCTGCGTCGGCGAGACACAGGCGACGACTTTCTATTCTTTAGTAACGAAGAGTTGAGTGCCGCCAATGCTTTGAAAGTGTTTATCGCTGAGCTTTTTATGAGATTTGTCGACTATAGAAGTCTGCCTGAATTGACAGGATATATTTCACTTTCGGATCTTCCTTCGCGTCGCGAGCTTACTCAGCAGCTAATGCAGGCTTTGGCGAATGGCCAGAGAATCATTGGCGTGGAATGCAACTTCGCGGACAGCGCTGATCAGATTCGCGAGCTCCTTCAAGGTAGCGAGGAGCGATTTTTTCTTTTTACCGAACACGATAGGTGGGATGACCTGAAGATGGGTTTGAAAGATGAGGACCGGGTGGTTGTCCTCGCTGCGTCGGGCATTCCTCCCGCGCAACGTGAAAGGCACTTGAGCGAAGCCCTTCAGTTGTGCTGGAAGCTCGTAATCTTCTTCTCGACAAAAGAGGAGGAGTCCCCTCTTCTTGCCTCTCTGCCGGATCGTCCCTTTGCCCTTGTCGAATCTGCGGAAGAGTTGGAGCAACATGTTTTGAACTGCTTTTCGGTGGCGTGGCGAAATGCAGGCCAGAAGTCGTTGGGAAAGGCAGTTCTCTTCCGCAAGGGAGATGTGGCGAAAAAAGGCGAATCGAAGTGGAGCATCGCAGATATGATCGAACATTTGGGTTGTGACGCGAGCGGCATTGCCAACGGAGTGCCTTCTCTTCTGAGGCAGCACGTTAGAGATGGCTGGATCTGGCGAGGATATTCGGATTGGATGGTATACAGCTATGCTGATTCGAAAGAGGTCGCCCGACAACCCCTAAAGGTATTTGTTAGTTATGCCCATGAAGATAGAAGGTTGAAGGAAGAGCTTGTTACGCACCTAACCCCGGCTCGCATTGTAGGAATGACTACGTGGAATGATGACGAATTGAAGGGCGGAGATTTATGGATGGAGAAGATTACGGACCAGCTTGAGACTTGCAATATGGCGGTACTTCTCGTTAGTGCATCGTTTCTCGATTCAGGTTTCTGTCAGAAAAAAGAAGTTCCTTTCCTTGTAAGGAGGGGAGTGCCAATTATTCCCATTATCTTGCGCGCATGTAATTGGGAGCTTGATCCCGTAATCTCGCGGTTGGTCGCGTTGCCGCGCGACAAGAGGCCCGTTATGGGCCTGCCGAGGGCTCGCCGTGACGAATCGTTTCGTCAAATCGTCCTTGAGCTGCTGAATATTCACCTGCGTCCCACAGCTTCGAGCTCTAACAATTCGGATTAGCGCTTTCTGGGAAAGGTGGCCGAGTGTCCAGTCCGTTAGCGTCGTCCTGATATTCGTCGCCGCCGTCGTCGAGGCCGGGCGGATCATGGGCAAGACCGTCATCGTGGTCAACGACGGCCCCGGCTTCTTCACCTCGCGCGTCCTCGGCACCATGCTCAACGAGGCCGCCTGGATGCTGGCCGAAGGAGCGAGCATCCGCCAGGTCGACGGCGCCATGACCGCCTGGGGCTGGCCGGTGGGTCCCTTCGCCCTCCTCGACGAGGTCGGCCT
>Ga0307506_10000203_pt1 | contig 18264 bp, 24 predicted proteins | sample 25_S_MG_FD_202175 | JGI IMG/M metagenome (GOLD analysis project Ga0307506, IMG submission 202175) | Soil microbial communities from Populus trichocarpa stands in riparian zone in the Pacific Northwest, United States - 25_S | ecosystem: Environmental > Terrestrial > Soil > Riparian zone > Trees... | reverse complement strand
TAGTGCAGGCGCGCGATTTACAAGAATGATTTGCGAACCACTAACTGCATTCATCGCAACACTAGCAGCGTCGGTTGTGTTTCCCGATAGAGTTATGCCGGTTGTGATAATGATATGTGCCCCGCGCCGAGCCAGTAAACATTGACCACTAGTAATATTAAATGCCCAGGTACCGGCGTTTAGAAGAATCTGACCAGAATCAGCTGTAATAGTACCACGTATTAGTGTATTGTAGGAGCCTTGTGTTTCCAAACGTCCTGCTACCTGCATCGCCGCATCCACTCGACCGCCGGCCCATACACATACATCGCATAGACTTGCAGAGCCAATTAGTATAGCGCCTGTACAATACAGACCAGCAATGTACAGCGCGGCTATAGAGCCGATAGATATGGACCCTCCTGTTTGACTGATACCGTAGCCTGTAAGCATTCCGGTATTGCTGTTTGCTCCAATACCTAAGAAATTGCTGTTAGGCACGCCGCCTATGCGTAACTTGCTTTCAAAAGCTTGTAAAGCGCCAGCAGTCGATGCGACTCCTAGCATTGTTACAGCAGCGTTTTGGAGTTTGAACAGCGAGCCTGTTAGCGATATGTTTATAAATATATGCTGCAATGGTGGATTATTTTGTGTTGTAGTTCCACCTATCCAATCATAGCATCCAGGCGTGGCTTGACCGCTAGCGGCGGCTGGCACATTGATTACGCTACCAGGTACCCTAATTTGAAATGTGTCACCGTTTACTATAGCGCCTAGCGCTGTGCGGAAATCGCTAGACGACACGGTAATGGATGTATCTGTATTGCTTAGGATAGTCATTCGACTACCAGAGCAAGCTCCGCTAGTAATCCACAAAAATTTACCTTTTTGTGTATCGACGCCTAGGCCGGCAGATGTAGGCAAAACGAAACTAGCTATATCTCCAGTGAATGTTCCGCTTATGGCGATAGTGTCGACGGTAGAATCGCCTTGCACTATGAAAGCACCGCCGACACCGCAAACGCTGGCGCCCATTACAGGCATGGTGAAAGGCCCAACGCCCAGAAGTTGGATTGTGTAAACGGCCCGTAACTCACCGTAGGTGAGCCTATCAGCCCACGCACGCGCGAGAGTTTGCCAGGGGTGAGCGCTGGAACCATCGCCAGTAGCATCGTTACCCGTGGTAGCCTGTACAAAGACAGTGCGGGCGCTAGCTAGCGGCGCTTGGTCTGGTCCAGTTAGTTGGTTAGGCATGAGTTACGCTCGCACCACTGTTTCAGCGCCGCCTATGTCAGAAATGAAGTCCCCGCTAGCGGCCAAAAATGCGTTAGATTGAGGGGCTAGTGTAGTGGTCTTTATATCTTGACCTGGAGTGCCACCTGTGAGCGAGGCTGCCCCGTTGATAATCACCCTACCCCCGCCTTGCGTGAGATGGATTCCGAAGCCAGCCACGGCGGTAGTTCCGCCGCTCACCCCTGCAGAACCGCTATTGTCTAAATAGACATAGGAATCACGCTGCATGGATATGCAATCTCCTACGGTAGGATTCCATTTCCATTTAGCGCCGCTAGCAGCAAGTACGACCAAACGCCCGCGGTTTTGTAACAATATGGTTTTGCCAATAACCGTGTACGTAGTTACAGAGGATAGTTCCTCCCATTTGCCGCCGTCGATAGTTACGCCGCCGTCGATGCGACCGCCATTAGATATAAAAACGTCATCTGTCGAGCCAGCGCCTATAATAAAGGCGCCTGCTATGTAGATATTACCGGCTAATGTGCTGGAGCCTTCCAAGACAATAGCAGAGGCTGTATTTACAGATACAAAGCCATATGACGATAGCTTGTCTGTGAGTGTATTAGCACCAACAACAAGATAAAAGCTATTCCGAGATGCAAATGCGCATACATTAGAGTTGGCATCGAATATAATCGAGCTTGTGAGGGTTGAGCGGACACCTACGAAAGCAACGCAGCTTCTGGTTATATATAGTCGGCCGCCAGTAAGAGCCACATTGTAGAATAGATGTGATGCTCTATTATTTGAAAAACAACTGCCCCCAGACCAATTGTCAGTACCTAATGCAGGAAAACCGTTTGCAGGCGTAGGCAGGTCTATAACAGTGCCTGGAGCAAAGACACGGAACGTGTCACCTGCTACCACAGGCAAACCCGATGTTTGGCGCCAGCCGCGCGAAGCAACGCTTATGCTTGTGTCCGTATTCGTGTTGATATTGACACGAACACCGATGTTATTTCCTGAAGTAATCTCCAGAAAGTATGTTTTGAGAGTATCGACGCCAAGCCCGGCTGACGTAGATAGAATGCCGGTAGCGTTGGATAGGTCGCCAGTAAAGGTTCCGCTAGCTATTCCAATATCTACGCTAGGGTCACCTTTGACAATGAAGTATCCGCCGATACCACAAACACTAGCGCCCATTTGAGGCCAAGTGTAGGGGCCGACTCCGAGTAGCTGCACGGTATAGACAGAACGTAGCTCACTAAATGTGAGCCTATCGTTCCAGGCGCGGAACAAGGTTTTCCACGGCAAGCCTGCAGAACCGTCACCACTCGTATCGTCACCGATGACGCTATTGACGTAGACAGTGCGTGGTGCTGTGAGGGGCAGCAAGGTTGTACCGCCGCCGCCGCCGCCGCCGCTTACGGGTATAGCGCTAACAACTATACCGCCTATCCCTTGCTCAATTGACATTCAATGGAGCCTTTCAAACTGGCTGATAGAAAACGGCTACGTAAGATAGCGACGGGGTGACAACAACAGTATAAGTTAGGCTAGTCAGGCTTATGGCGATGGATATGCCGTTCAAACATACGAACGGTGCTCCATAGGAAAAGCTTGAGAAATTGCCTGGCACAGGAATAGTTATAACTGGAGTATCGCCAGGATTGACAAAAAGGCTATCGAAAATCTGAACAAATAGATTAGATGGATTGGCATTATAGCCAGATATATTGATTATCTGCGCCGGTAGTCCGAACGATGTTACATTATCGCTCTGAACCAACACGCCGCCTGGTGGGCTACTTTTTTGATGCTTGAATAAATCAAAAGCTGGCGGGATAACACTTATAGGGCGTACCCACAACCTGCCATGGTCATCGGCTAGTGGTGAAACACCTTCTACAGCTGAGATATCTTTTATACCACTTACAGAAGCTCTGCAGAGTTGCTCTGATTCTTCTGTCTTTAGGTGCTTACCTTGGCTATCGATTGACATTTATCAATACTCCAGCACATAGAAGAACAGAGGACGTAACTCACCGATAACCGTTGGGTCATCGGTAGAGCAATTGATTTGCCAGAAAGCTTGGTCCAACAACGTCATCGGGTCTGGTGAATGCGCGTTAGAGTTATAGCCTAGCGGGATTAGGTCTAACTGTGTGAGCGATGGCAAACCTATGCGTTGCCAGTATTTTTTGCCTGAGTTGAAAAACAAAGGCGATTCCAGTGGAGGCAAAAACAAAGCTTCTGGAATAAAGGTATGCTGCTGGTTTTGTCCAACGATGAAAACCGAATTACGGTTAGGTCCAGTGCCACTGCTGGCAACGCCTGTGAACCAATCAACCGATAGAAACGCTTTGAGTGCGTTACGACAATCGCAAGGATAAATCGGATTGATGATTGTACCTGGTGTGATGGTATAGTTGCCCGTGTCAGGGTCAACAACCAGGTTGAGAGGATTTAGGTCAGTCTCGATAGGCACGCTGATACGTTGCGGCTTGTTGCAAAAATCATGGCCGCTCTGGATTTGGATATCTCCAGGCATATAGCTAGCATTGAATACCTGCACTTGCTCGTTAGGCTTTACTTCTATCAGCTCGCCCCATGTAAACGTTTTCTGCGTGCCTCCACTACCCTGGAACTTGACAAATGGAACCGTCGACTGGTTACCCAGCGAATAAAAGTACGGAATAGCAACGCCGCCGCTCAGGTGCAGGTTAGAATCCGCTCCAGGTTTGACGTTGCCTGCGAAAAACGTATTTTTCGGTTGCAGCGGCGGTAGCAGCACTGTAGGCGCGTCGCATATAGACTTAGGAGAGTTAGCGGGGAGTGGTTCAGGATTTCTCATTGTGCGTAAAGCCTTTTGATTAGATACAGAATGCCGCCAATGTATCCAAGGGCTATTAGCGCGCTACCGATAGCCGCGGAATCCTCTAGCGTCGCTATGACACTCACAGTTGTGTTAGCGATTCCGAAAAACCAATTTTGACGTACGCCTGTGCCGTAGGTTACGACGTCAAGCCCCTTGTTTTTGGCAAATACGTCTTGCGTGCGGTGCAGGTCAGGCGCGTGGAAATGAAGGCTTTTTGGTATAGGGCTGTAGTGTTGTGTAAAGACAGTATCTATTGCCTGAAACGTGTCTTTATGCAGGGCCGATAACGGCGCGCTGGCCTTGACTACCCTATTCGCGGCCTCGATGTTTTCCCGCTGTGCACCGGCCTCATCGCCTTTTGAACGTAGCATGGCATAGTATGCCGTATGTTCTACACCGCTCGGAAACCATCTAGGGTTTACTGGTTGTGAGTAAGCCTTTACGAACTTGCTTAGTGTCGGATAGACAGGATACAGATATGCAAAGCGCTGTATCAAAGTCCATGCCACGCCCAGCTTAGGTGGCCCCTCATACTCTACAGCTCTAGCCAAGTCCAGAAAGTCAGCGGCGGTCAATACATAATGCACTTCACCACTACGCTTAGTGCTGAAAGCTATTGTCCGCTTTACTTGCCTAGACTCTTGAGCCATCTACTTTTTCTCAACTACTTTAGGATGCTTGATAGGCTCGGCTTGCATTATCTGGAGTATCGAATACAGGATGGTCCCGGCAACTAGCATATTAGCCAGGATGCTTAGTGCTTTCTCAGCCTCCTTACTCATACGCCCTCCCCTTTATTCTACGGGGAATTCCCAAACATGCAGAACAAAGCTTAGGAGAGAAACCTCATTGACTAGAGGAAACTCGGGCAATGTGGTTAGCGTGTTCATGGTCCGCGCCTTGATTGTTAGAGTCTGGTTAGGCTCCAAAACAATGTTAGGCTCGAATATATGAGGCGCTATCGAGTATGCACAGGAAATAAAGTTAGTGTTGACTCCAGGGTCCGCACCCGATGCAGGTACGCTATTTGCAAAACCTCTGAAATCAGCCGCTGTGCCTAGCAGCAAATTACCTACGGGAACAAAGCCCATAGTATACTGCTCACCTACAGAGTCATAAATCTGTAGCTCGATATTGAACACGTCACCACTAGCCGTCAGCGCAAACACACGCGACCGCCGCGATATCTGCAACGTCTCGCTATCTTCCTTGTTAGTCATGTCAAGGATTACCTCGCCTGCATAGGCTCGGTAAATGACATTCTTTTGGAGTAACTTAGGCGAACTGTAGGGCGTCCAGCGTAACGCCTCCTCAGCAGTCAATCTCAATCTTGGCCAATACATTTCTTTGTTCCTCTTGGTGGCGCGGGTTGCTTTCCTGGTATGCCCAATAACCTCAGCACATCTTAGGAAACTCCCATGCAAAGAATGAGATGTTTAGTACCTGAGGAATCTTGATTATTCCCTCGCCGGGAACCGAATACTCAGGGCTAATATCCTCGCCCTCGAAAATAATCGTTTCGTTCGGCTGGCAAACCCAGTTAGGCTCAATCTGCCATGGGAAATTAGCAACCATTTGCATACTTGATTGTGTGGTCGCTAAATTGATTGCAAGGCCGATTGACTGTGTTTCAATCGGAACTTCGGTTAGCGGTAACGGCGCACCGCCCAATGACGCGGCGTTGTGATAGCTACCACTAATCAAACTGGTAACTATAGGCGCTTTGTTGGTTCGCGGCGTGCGGTTCGTGTACAACGTTCCGTTAGTGTTCCTAACAGACAAACGCCAGCCGTCCAGGTTGCCAGTAAACGTCATCGCAAACACACGCGACCGCCTAGCAATCTGAATCTTGGTAGTCGTAACTACCGCGGGGATATTACTATCTGGCACCGCTTGCGATGCTAACTGCACCTGATAGACACGCCGCAATACACCCGGCTTATCCTTTGTCTTGTACATCGCAACATACTGCTTTTCATAATCAGTCAACTGCAAGCTTGGCCAAAACCACATATTTGGTGCCTTACGGGTAAGCGCTTATAGCGCGGGTTGCTATCCAATAGAGCTAGGAAAGCAACGCGGCCGACACTTGCTTAGTGCCGGCCTGCGTCGACTTACGACTTTTCGACAAACGACTCAGTTGCAAAGAAGTCCATACGGACTAGGAACGGAATCACGTTTTGAGCGTTGTTTCCCACATACGTGTTACGGGGAACTTCCAACGTGAAGTTGAAAGATTCGCCATGCTGCAAGAGAATGGGAATCTTGTACTTGCGGCGCAAAGCAGGCGCGGCAAAGCCGTTGCTGATTGTGTAGTTCGCAGGGTTTAGCGGCGGGTGCGCAAACGAAATGCTTGCGGGAGGCCCAACCACCGCGGCCGTGGCTAGCGAATTGATTCCTTGCACGGGAGCCGACGCTTGCGCGAAGTCTGACAGCAAGCCTAGCGGCACACTGTTAGTCAGATAGGTAATGCTTAGTGCTGTGGATTGAAAGAAGTTTGAGATAGCACTCGGAACCTGGAACCTTAGCGCGTATGCAAGCTCAGGATGCAGGAAATCAGCCGGCATAAGGCTTAGACCCAACTCCGAAATTTCGAAGTTTTGGTTGTCAGGCACGCGATTCTGACTTTTCCAGTTGCTTTCTCGCTCGCTCACCACGAAACCAGCCGGCAAGCCTTGTCCATTGGCGCCAACTGGCGTTGTGAACAAAGTGTAGCGTCCAGCGATTACGTAGCCGTTGGCGTTAGGTACGAAACAGTAGCTTGACCAGAAATGTCTCTGTCTGATTTGGTCAAACTTATCGAAACGCTGGCCAGTACGCAAAACGCTTTGCGCCTGACTACGCACGCCCGAACCAATAGACGGGCGCTTCTTATAGCCGCCACCGTGACCGTGTGCGGCTTGTTTATGTTTGTGGGCCATAGCTTTCTCGTTTACCTTTCTAAAATGCTTTCTTTCGAAGCTTTTCTGTTATGACTTATCGGTGAACGACTCGATAGCCCACCAATCAATACGAACTTCCGCCCAACCTGTTCCACCTTGACCGCCCGGCTGCACGGCGGGATTCATCATGGTAATGGGCCGCGGCACGGTTAGCCGCATACCCATATTTTCCCCATGCTGCAACATAATAGGAATATCCAGCTTGCGCCGGAAAGCTGCTGCGGCAATGCCGTTAGATGGACTAGCCGCGAAGGTTAGACCGTCCGGTCCCGTTGACAGGTCCAACGGAACGTTAGCAATGCCGTTAGTCATGATACCGGCCGATTGTGAAAAGTCCGCAATCAGACCTAGCGGCACGTTGTTTGTGAGGAATGACATTTCCAGAACCATGCCCATGGCAATGTTCTGGACGTCCATCGCAGAAATAGGTCGCGCTGCGCCATTTGCAGTGATGTATGTCTTTTGAGCTGTCTGGAGATTTGCGTAAATCGTGCTTGAATCGCCAGCCACTGGATTTTCCAATGGCGGATTACGAATCGTGGCTCCGATTTCCGTAATGGCAAAGTTCTGATTGTCAGGCACGCGGCCTGCGTTCAGCCAGTTTGTTTCACGAACTGTGAGATTGATGTTGCTGGGATAGCCTTGTCCAGAAGCACCGGGAATGGTCTTGAATAGGTCATACCCTCCCGGCGCAATCTGGTTAGACGTTGGGTCGGCAATGAACAGATACGTACTCCAGAAATGTCTTTGCCGAATTTGGTCGAAATTGGCCATGCGCGTGCCACGGCGCAAAACCTTTTGAACCTGCTTGTCAACAATCGCTTCGAGCGTAACAGCCATTTTCTTTTTCCTTTTTTATGTAGCCTGACGGGGGCGGTCTTATGCGCGGGTTTGTTACGCCCGGTGTTCTGCTACCTTTACCAGGTCATTTCCTCGACACCTGACAAATCATCGTCTGACATTTCATCGTCTGACAAGTCATCGTCTGACAGGTCGGCCTCTAGCAATGCCGACAGTTCCTCTGCCAGCTCGCGCGGATTCTTGGTTGCTGTAGTCGATGCCATATGCATTTCAATATCTGCAAGCATCGGGGCCAAGGTTGCGCCTGCAGCCGCGGCCGTCAAAGGACTACGGCCTCCCAAGTACGCAAGCAATCCAGCCGCGCCTACACGCGCGCCGTTACGTGCGTAAAAGTTGCTGATATGGCTAATGCCAATACGATTTAGACCAGCACCGCCCAGCGCGCCTCCCATTAGCATCATGATTTCGCTGAACAGGCCGCGCATGCTTGGATTACGACGTGCACGGCGGCGGCGTCGCGGATTATCCATGATGAGGGGATTACTGATAAAGGGAGTAATTCCCGCGTTACGGCGCTTCACCGTAATTGAACTACCGCGCCGAGTAAGCCGGTAGGTACGATGTTTGCGAGTGCGGCGGCGTTTCTTAGCAGGATTGACGAAAACAGTTCGCATGTTGAATATCCTTTGTTGAGATACAGTGTCTAAATGCGGTTCTGTCAGCCTATAGCTTGCTTACTCGCCGCCAAAAAGTTACCCGACTATTCCCTCAGCACCTACCGCGTACGAAGGTTGGCCGCCATTAGGCGCCGCTCGAAGGTAGCCAACGCCTGTTCCCAGATGAATCCATAGGGAAGGGTAGGGGCTTTGATGCTTGTGGTAGTAATAGTGCTCGACATTACCTCCTTTAGTGCTGAGATAATGCGTTTCCTTTATTTGTCCTACCAGCTTCACACGTTGCCTAGAGAAAGCATGCACAACGGGTATTGGCTCGTTACGCACTCGTGGAATGATGTAAATTTCATTCGATTGTGTGCCTACGGCCATGAAAGCCTCGCCTTTGCCAAAGTGTAATATCCTATCTTTCATCTTTAGCAAAGCCGTCATGCCCAGCATAACTAACGGTTCTGGCGCTTCGATAGATATTACGTTCTGGTGAGCATTACCCCAGTTCAATAAGGAAAACACTTTCTCAGGGTTCTTACCCTCGAAAGGATTTCTATCGAACAAATGCGCGTATCTTTCCCGCTCAGGCATTTTTGTGCTCGTAGGCCCGCTTGCCGTTTATCGACTCAACCAAACCAGTGTGCTGGATAAATCTTTGTAGGATGGCTTACGGACATAGATACAGCGATAACCAATATGCCAACGCCTATCAAGACGGGCATGCTTGCGGGGGAACCACCTTTTGAGACCACGAAAGGACCCAAAACGGGCCTCGCTTGACTAACTTGTATTCCAGTTGCTCCCGCGGAAGGTTTCTTAGCTTTAACTGCTTTGACAAGCTTTTTGGCAACTGTAGCTTTTTTGGCTTTGGCACGTGCTTTGACCGCCTTAGGCTCAGCTGAAAGCATTAGCTGAGCTGTTTTGGAATAAAAGTTATTCCAATACACCAAATCATCTTCTGACAACGGCGCTTCGTTGTTGGTGTCGTAATAGAAATCATGCCAGCCATGCAATGCGCCGGCTACGATGTCCGAGTTAGCAGGAGATAAACGCGATTTCTCGGAGCTATATTTTGCGTCTAAATCCTCGAAGGCTTTTATAAGACCTTGCTGGTCAAGCTGGCCACTCGCGCCGCGTGCCACGCTGGGGGATACCGCCGCCGCCGCAAGCGCCGCGCCTCCTGCTGGCGTGCTGCCCGCATACGTGGGCGAGGTGACAGCCGCGTAGCTCGGCGCCGCGGCACTCGGCGCCGCGGCACTCGGCGCGCTCGTAACAGGCGACGAAACAGCCGGTTTTTTGGGCGCCGTGCGCCGTGGTGCGGGCTTTGGCGGGACCTTGCGTGCAACGGGTCTAGGCTTCGCAACGGGCTTAGGCCGGGCTTTTGGGGCGGGTTTTGGGGCCGGTTTTCGGGGCGGGGGCTTGCGCGCGGCGGGTCGTGGCGCGGGTTTTGGTGCTGGCTTTTTCGCGACCGGCCGCTGCGCTGGTTTTGGCGCTTGTTTTTTCGCGACCGGCCGCGGCGCTGGCTTAGAAACCGGCTTAGGCGGTACCTTCTTTATGGGTTTCTTTTTAGCCATTTTTGTCGTCTTGGTAGCGCGGGTTTATTTCTCGCAGCGCCCAGCAATAGTTATAACGAGGGGACTGGGCGCCTATGGAATGGCGGAGCGGCTGGCTCACTAGAGTTTAGGATTATATCAAAATCCAAAAACTCATAAACTCGAACGAAAATCTTAGCCGTGGCCAGCGTGTTAAATGCTTTTACCTTATGGCCAGTCGCTGTTAGAACATCAAATCTCATGTATGCACTCCGTAAATGTCAAAGGCGCGGAGCTTTTTAGACCTATCATCTTGCAAAGCTTTTTCTAATTGCTCCATTTTGGCAAGTATCTGTGCATGGCCTTTCAATGAAGCATCCCAACGGGCCGATTCCTTCATTATCTTATTGTGTTCAGCCGTGGCTTGGTCACGTATCGCAGCCGCTTTTGCAAGCTTGGCTATCTCTTTTAGTTGCGGCGATATCTTGCCGTGTACTTGACTGGTAACCGATGCGTGAGCTTGTTTCGTCGCTTGCTGCGAATTGTGATACTCAGTTAGCGCCTTGGCCACGTCCGCTTTAGTAAGACTGGTAGCGGCGCTGGCCTTTTTACCAGCACTCCCCGATAACGCTTGCGCACCCGACGCGGCGCCTCCTGTATCAGGGGAACCAGCTTTGGCAGGGGAGGGGGCGGTAGGAGGCTTTTTCTTTTTCTTCTTTTTGAAAAGACTTCCGATAGCCTTTCCCGCACCGCCCAACAACTTACCTGCCATCGGAGCCGCAGCCATCGCAATCGGTATAAAACCAAGCTCAGGATTTCGTGTATAAGCCCTAGGCATTTTTGGCCCTCTTGTTGGCGCGGGTTGCTTTCATGGTATGCCACACTTAGCTTACCTCCACATTACGCGCTTACACGAATTCTCTTTAGATGCGCTAAAACTTCCTTTTGGAAATCCTTGCGCGCCTTGATGCTATTGTGCTCTGAGGTGGCTTGGTCCTTTAGCTTCATGTCAGCTAACAATTTGCTTATTTGCTGAACTTCAGGCGCAAGCTTTGAAGTGACTTGAGCGGCGACAGAACTAGCAGCCGAGCTAACACCCGAGATGTTAGGTAACGACACCTTACCCGAACCACCTATGCCGACCTTAGCATTGACGCCAAGCCCGAATTTCTTGCCACACATATTGGCCATGGCGGCGTCAGCTAACATTACCTCAAAGCCAGGAATAGCCCCGCCTTTGCACATCATGCCGCCAATCAATGACTCAATACCGCCGGCTAGCTTAGTCGCGCCAGCAACGCTCTTGACCGCACCTTTGACAGTCTTAGCTACTTTTTTACCCTTTTTGGCAATCTCACTAATCCCGCCCGTGGCCACACCCTTTAGCGCCCTACCTAATGAAATCTTACCTAGTTCAGGATTGCTGGCAATTGGCCTTATCTCGATATGTATTTCGGAAGGCTTTTTTGAAATAGCCCCTGGAGGATTGCGCCGCGCTAGGTATGCGTCAGAACTTCCCAATTCGGTAGCCGGACTGCGAACCTTAGACGCACTAACCGGATTTCTAACTGCTGGCTTGCGCTCGCCGCAGTTACATGGATTCTTGTATGCACTAGGCATGCTTTATCTCCTACCAAGCGCCTGTAGCTATCTTTAGCCTGTTCCACCTAGCTTTATAGTCACCTGGTGTCGTGGCCTGACATATCCTCTTATCAATAGCCTTCAAGCTACCCATCACAGACTTGCGGAAAGCATCTTGCGCCATGAGGTTTTTATGTTCAGCTGTCGCCTCTTGCTTCACCTTCATGAGGTTTAGAACCTTACCTTGGTCCTTTAGCTGAGAATACATAGCGCTAACACTAACAGGTCCCTCAGCTGCTTTGTGTGGCTTAGGTCGCGCAAGTATCGCAACATTCTTGCCAGCCGCCGCATGTTTCTGTATCGCACTCTTAGCCGCTGGCTTTTTGGGCGTAGTGAGTGACTTAGGCTTTTGCTTGTTAGGCGTGACACGGCCATAAATACCAGGCTTCACAGTTGCCTTGACAGGAAGCTTTTTCGGAACCACCTTCTTTTTAGCCAGCGCTCCAAGTTCATGCGCTACATGCCGCGCGCCGTGCACTTCCATTTCACCAATCGCAAAATCAAAATCATCGGATAGCTCACTTAGAAAGCTATCTAACTCTTGGTAGGGAATCATAGCTACTTCTGTAGCCTCGCCTACCGCATTCATTCCCACAACTGGCACTGGTCCGCGGCCCATGGGCTTACCTCGTGTTGTGAGCGGCCATTTTTCGGCCCGCTTGGCTAGCGTTTACAATCTTGCCTACTATGACAGCCACGGCGACCATGCTTACAGCCACGCTAACAGCTACTATCATTGTTCGCAGATACTCGGTTGTCGTAGGTGCGGGTGTAAGTCTCTCCATGGGCGTTTGCTCCAATTCGATAAACTTGACACCTTCGGCCTTAGCCAGCGCGGCACACTTTCGATACAAATCAATCATCGGAGACGCGCTAACCGAGGTTATCAAATCACCTCCTACGGTCGCGCTATTATACCAACGCCGCCAACGCTCGTATGCGTCGCCAATTAGCTTTGCCGTAGCTGGTTTTACAATAGGCTTTACGCTGCGCCCAATCGCAGCATTGCGTAAATCATTCCAGGCCTGACCAAGCTCGTCCAGTGTCATATTATCTTGATAGCGCGGGATTAGACTGCGGGCCGTAAGCGATTCGAGCCATGCGTATTTCTACGACTGTTAGATAGTCAGAAAGGCTTTTTAGCTGGCCAGCTAAGGAGGACATTGCAGCGTCAGATGCGTCGTGTTCGTTTTTTGCTGATACTGTGAAGCGAAACTCTTGCGGCATACGAACGCCCTCGCGTAGTGCCCGCGGTATTTCAATATCTAAAGCCCAGTCCATTAAAAGACTGACTAGATAATGCTTCTCGCGCGCTGGCTTCTTTCCCATCGCAGGAGCCTATTGCTGGATAATTAGTTTGCGGCCATTTTTGAAATACACTTCAATATGGTCAACGTCAGAACCACAATGCAGTAGCTTTGTATCCTCTGGATTTACGCGGATACCTGCCCCGCTAGAGCCTGCTAGACGCACTCCGCCTAGACGCAAAGCCGAGCCAAGCTCAACCTGGTTAGCCGACGCAGCACCTGACATACGCGTAGCATTGCGGGCCTTAGCAGCCTCGCGCGCTCGCACGTCAGTATCGATTTCCTGATAGTCGGAAGATAGTTCGTCACTATCCTCTAACGCATCGTCATCCCCATCTAGGTAATCCCCGTCACCTAGAACGTCATCGTCACCTAAAATATCATCGTCCTCTAACATTTTTGGCCTCACTGCTGGCGCGGGTTGCTTGCTCGCCTCGCACAGCTAACCTCACATGTCTAACGTGAAAATCTCATACTTGCGGCCCTTACTATCTAGCAAAGCTTGCGCGCTCTTGCCTAATGGCCAAGCACGCACTGACTCCATAGCCAACCATTCCCCGTCAACTAATACTTCCGGGTAAACATGGCTGACATTGCCAGGCGCGTTCTGTCGCTTGTATGTTAGATATACAAGCCTTACTGGCACCCTAAATGAAACAAGGACCGCGGCGATAAGTCTAGACTTATCATCACAGTCCCCTATTCCCCACTTGCTTGTGACCCAAGGCGCCGCAATCACCTCAGGAAATTCACGAAAGAACTTAATGTCTTGCGCATAAAGCTGAACCGCCCGAGCTAGTTTCCTAGTGTCTCGGGCGGGAACATCATATTTACTCACTATGAGTGCACCTAAATCGCGGGTGCGCGCGTCACCAGCATCACTGAGAATGTGCCGCCGTATCTGGCTCGCCAGTTCCCTCAAGTTCTTCGGGTTCGCCGTCGTCTGATTCAACGTCATCGGCGTCGTCACCGTCCTCGAAGTCTGCGTCTGGCTCTGGCTCATCCCCATCATGGTCTGAGATATCCTCAGGTTCCTCTAAAGGAGGGCTTTCTGATTGTGCCTTATGTCGCGTCATAGTTCCAGCCTCCAACTGATTGGTAACGTCCTCAATATCGATGCCACGAGTGCGTAAGGCTTTGTATAATCGCAATAGCTGCTTAGCCTCCTTAGTTTTTGGTGTCTTACTTTTGCCGTTACCTTTTCCTGTTAGTAACGCAGGCATGCCCATGGGGGCTACCGGGGCTGATACGGCGGCTTTCGCGCCTGTGAGTAGCTGCACACCTCCCTGCAATATCTCTTGCCAGAATGGCTGTTCCGGTTCATCCATATCGCGACCCATCTTGATGCCAGACAACAACAATTTGATTAGCTCGTTAGGGTCGCTTTTGACTGTGCTAGCACGTATGGCCTCCATATTCTGGTTATGGCCGCTTTGCATGAGAGCTAACACCTGCTGAAAACCTTGTGTCTGTAAGGTCAGCAAGTTAGTAAAAAATATCTGGGAATGCTCTTGCACCCCTTGCATAAAGCTTCGCTCGCGTTCAGCCGCGCTCGTAACCGTGCTGGTCACTAGTTCCGTAAACTGACGCGATTGGTCTGCAGCTTGCGTTGCCGCCGTTGTAGCCAATCGCTCGATACGGTCCAAATCTTCTTTACTGGCGCTAGCCGCCGCGGCTAGTACAGCTGGCGTGGCTGCTTTCGCAGCTTGGCCGACATTGAGTGCTATCCGCACGTTTTGCATGACTCGCAAAACTTTATAGCCAGCGTTGATAGCCTCAATATTATACAACCCGTCGCCAAACATCTGACTAATGGTCTCCAAAGTCGAGTTTTTGGGTATCTCGCCTTTGTAGCCAGCACCTGGCTGGTCCAGTTTCACTATTTTCAAGACATGAATCGCACGCCTGGCATCCGCGTACTTATTTGCAAATAAAGGTACTTCGTCGGAGTTTTCTACCGGACCTAACGCAAGATTGTCTATTTCCGGTAGCTCGTCGCCTAAATCCTCCTCAACCATATCCGCGTCAAACGTCGTGTCGTTACGCTGTGAATTTTTACGCCTACTCGCCATTTTTGTCCCCCTTGATAGCGCGGGTTGCTTTCCTTGTATGCCCGCTCAACTATCTAAGGCTCTCTACCTTTTCGTCTGCCTTAGTTATTTCTAACATCGATTCCAAAACAACTACCGCCTCATCTACACGCCGCGACATGATAACGCGCTTATCATCATGCACACGCGCACTATTGATTAGCGTCAAAGCACGCTGAATCCCCTCACGCAATACAACAATTTTAGCAATAACAGGCTCGTTCATTTTTAGGCCCCCTCTGGCGGCGCGGGTTGCTATCCTCGGATGCTCACTATCTCATTCTAACTTTCATTCGCCCCCTTGTCTCTAATACCCCAAATAGCCCTTACAGTTCGTAATACCTCAATAGTCAATTCCGGGATACCCACTCGTTTGCTGTCATCATTAGCTGGCTTGCGCTCTACAACCTTCGTATCCAAATCATCGGCAAAGATTTCTTCCGATAACATTACGATAAACAATGCCGAAATCATCTTGAGATGTTGCTGACGGCTAGGCCGCTCCGTATCGCACCAATCCTCAACGATGCTTTCGGCATATTCGAAGCCATCGCCTATTTCTACCTCCAGTTCCCCCGACTGGATACCTAACAACATGCCAGCTAGCAATTCCTCATTCTTTCCGCACAACCTTTCGGAAAATTCGTCCAGGGAAATAGTATTTTTCCGAGGCTTTACCTTACGCACTCGTGGCATACAGTTTTCACCCCACCTTCTGAGACCGTACCGCCACAACACCTAAGGAGTACGGGTCACCGAGTGTACTCTAGGCAATGACCTATTTTCTCTATGGTTTCATCCAAATCATTCAACCCTACTCCTAACTCCACAGTACCGGCCCGCAAGCGTGCGACAGTGGATGACAATTCCGACAATGCCACACGTAGCTTAGTGGCCCGCGTCTTATTACGCACAATGCGGAAATAACTGCGGGCTTTGTCATCATTCAAGTCTAATTTACTATTTATATTTTGCCGTTTTGTGATGCTTGCGGCGGGGATATTTAGATAACTAGCCCATTTACAGGCTGTTTCAAACGCTAAATGCGAGCCACCACGGCGGCCCATTTCGATATCACATACATACTGAACTGACTTGTCCAGCGCTCTAGCTACTTCGCTCGACTTGCGACCACGCTTTATGCGCATGCTTCGCAGGAAATTGCCTAACTCCGTTCTTATCTGCGATTCGTCTAATACAGGGCTCTTGTACTTCTTAGCCGGTAGGTGTTTCGCCAAATCATCTACATCTTTACTAGATTGCTGTACCATATAGCCTCAGAATCTCCGTTCGCTAGGTGTGTGCGTTTCAAGTCTCCATTCAACATCTGGCGCCGTAGAGAGAATGATTTAGGTTCTACGGAACCATGCGAAATATCCGTAAGAAAGCCTCGAATACCAGCCTTACTCGGTTTGTCGTGCACTTCGCCGCGCAATCCGCCAGTAAAGTCAATCCAACGTTGTTCGCAATCTAAGCAGTCTACGTGCGGTTCGTTCGGCTCCATCTCGTGGCGCGTTATGGGCATACCTTTAGCCTTATAGATAACGCTACCGTCCGTTTTTACTATCTTGTAGACCTTAGAACTGTATATCTCTGCACGCGACAAGACAGCCTCTAAATGCCATTCACCTAAGCGTTTTTTCATCTCAGGGAAAACAGGCTTATTGGTGATAATGCTGTCAGTGTCCGAGTAGTATACAATAGCACCGGCCGCGCGGCATTTCTCTATGCCTTGCAATAAGCGCAATCGAGACAATGCAGTCACGTAAGCACCGGCTGCATGATGCTTAAACGGCCCCTCAGCTATCGTTTTTAGAATATACACTCCAGGTGTCTCTGTACCCTCAATCATAGCCTCGCTAGCTATTCCCTCCTCAGTAGCTATATGCCTAGTCAAAACCTCAAAGTCGTTGGTAATGACGTAATCACCATACCTAGCCAGCGCGTCGTCTACTTCGTCATCCCCAAACAACACCGACCGCTTGTATGCACTTTCGGTTAGCTTCCCATACAATGCATTTTGAAAAATCTTGTAGACATAACTCTGAAAAATATCGCCTGATTCGATAGCTTGGCGCCGCAAGTCTGAAAACGTATCAACAAACGGCCTTAGCCACTCCATAGGCTTGTAGATTGACTGGCCATGCAGCTCTATTCTAACTCCTTTGTTGTAGCCACGTTCCCAAAGCTCTAGTAGCTCAACGTTAGTCCAACGCCCCCTAAAGTGCCCCCACGGAAAAGTAAGCTTGCCCTTATCCTTGACAGGTAATATGTTCGCGTAGAAAGCCCGCTGAGGAATAAACACCGTGGCCTCGGAGATACCGCACCGTGTCAATGATTTTTCTATACTCTTTAGCGGCGGCTGAAAACCTAAGTGATAAGACGGTAGCTCCATTTGCATAGACCGCGGATAGCTACTTGTAATATCGTAATAATACAACGGCCCCTCGAATATGCCTATACGGAAAACCTCAACACGCCCACCTGCAAACGCCGGATATGCAAACTTGTCCGCTAGCTTCATATCAGCCGAATACTGCATTTTTCTGGTTACCGGGTCGCGCTCGTAAAACTTCCAAATGTCGAGCACACCACTGCGGCGCACATACCTAGTCGCTATACTTGCTAGCGTGAATGCGAAATCACAACCTATGCCCAACAACGTTTTGCGCATGCGCTTTAGCGCCGCAACTATGATATCGCAGTCACGATAACAATAGGTCTGTACCTGTTCCCAAGACAAGTTACCGATAGCCGTTCTATCTTCTTTTAGCTTTCGCAAACCTAGATTGTCATCCGGGTCTAGCGACCTACCTATCGAAGCAACGGAATCCGGCATGAGGCGAGATGAATCACAAAACCTAATCACACGGCCATTGCTGTTAGTCACTACCAGAATGATGATTAGATTGCCGGATATAATAGCCTTCCAACTCCAACCAAGCTTGCTGGCCTCCCATGCTATGAAACGATGGTCATATCTACCGCCCCAATGAGACCAAACAATCTCACTCTTGCAGGCATCGCTGTAAACCCATACTAAATATTCCAAAGCCGTGCGAAATGCCTTGCGCTGGCCAAACTCATCCACATGACACACGCACACAATATCTAATCCAAACGATTCCCCCTCACGCGTCCGGGCCTCCATGTCCATAACCGATATCTTAGGCCAAGCCGTAAAATCATCCAA
>Ga0307506_10000202_pt1 | contig 18305 bp, 17 predicted proteins | sample 25_S_MG_FD_202175 | JGI IMG/M metagenome (GOLD analysis project Ga0307506, IMG submission 202175) | Soil microbial communities from Populus trichocarpa stands in riparian zone in the Pacific Northwest, United States - 25_S | ecosystem: Environmental > Terrestrial > Soil > Riparian zone > Trees... | reverse complement strand
GGTTCCCCCGCTTCCTCGGTACTATCAGGGTGCTAAGACGCCCTGAGTCCATCCCGCCGCGCTTCGTTTCCTTCGCTTGGCGGTACCGCGATTGCGCCCGCGACATTCGCTCCCACAGGGTGCCGGCGCCCTTTACCTGTGGACCTGGACCAGTTGGTGACCCGGAGTCCAACCCGGGATTGGATCGCGGAGATCTCAGGGTTCTCCCAGGTTCCTGGGCGGACCCCCGTGTGTGCATGCCCTGGGCTGATACCCCGGAGGGCCCTCGACGCTAGGCCTTTACGGCGCCGAAGATGTTGCCTTACCGTTCACCCCACGACGTCGGCTCCCCGATTAGTAGTCTCTCGAGGCTGATTACCACGGCCTACACACTCGCTGTCTACGCTTCGCAACGAGGGGTTACCCCCACATCACGCAAGACTCGCTTCCGGTGGGTGGCCAGCCCTTGCCGGGTAGGATTTGGACCTACCGGGTCCACTACGAAGAGTTTCAGGTTCTGTCTAATGCATATTCCTTCCTCCCTTCCCAGGCTTGGCCTGGCGCGAGGGGCGTCTCTACGCGAGCGCGGGATTTCAGGCGGCCTACGCGCCGGTCTTGGCTGGTCCGAATAGTCTTGGTTCAACCCCGGGCTACAGAGGCCGCGTTTTACGTTTTCGAGTTCCCCCGCTTCAGCGCCTCGATGACGGGGAGCCCACGCGGTAGCCGAAGACGAGCGCTGCCGTCTGGATGCCGATGTCGGCGTAGATGTCCCGGTCTGACTGCTCGTGGGGGAGATCCACCCGTTCGCAACGGGCCGCTCCTCGTTCACGGCGATCTGGAGGATGTCCTCCCGCAGTTGGCGGGGGTCGCCGATATCCTGTTTGCCTACCTCTCCCTCCCCGAGAACGAGGATCCCGAGCGAATCCTCCGCATGTTTCACGCTGCCCTGAAACCGAACGGCCGGGCCCTGATCGTCACGAACGTCCTGCTCGACCCCGCGAGCAGGACCCCGGCCACGGCCATCCCCGGCCTCCTCTCGCGCTCCTCGATCAACCCATTCATCGAGGGCCGGACGCGCTACAGTCTGCACATCCTCCTGCAGGTGGCAGGCCGCCTCCTGCCCATCGTCGACAAGGCCCATGTGGTGTCCGACTACCACGACCCCGATCGATGGGAAGTCCGCGACGCCTCTGTGGTCCCGTGGAGCGGGCAGGCCCTCGTCGACGCCGGCGACAAGGCGGGGCTTGAGGCATTCTTCCCGCACCACAATCACACGCGGGCCTTCTCTCTCGCGCGGACCGGCGCCGTCGCCGCACACCTCTGCCTGGATCTGGTCAAGAAGTGAGCCCCATGCAACTGGACAGCTACGCCAGCGTCTTCAATGTCTTCATCGAACATTTCGATGGCTACCCCTTGATCGAGGCGTAGTCCCGCTCGTTCCTGCAGTCGCTCCCGCAGCCTCCGACAGCGGTGTTGAGCGTCGGAGCGGGCGACGGGCACTACGACGAGGCGATCCTGCGGCACCTGCTCGGCATGGGAGTGACCCCCACGTATTGGGCGCTGGAGCCCAACCCCGAGGTGATCGACGCGCTCCGCGAACGTCTCGCCCGCACCCATGACTCTTCCGCGAGCTCGGGCGATCCGAAGCCCCGACGGGGTCGGACGGATGGGGACACGGGCGGGCACGCCAGGATCACAGCATGACCTTGGCGACCCTCTCCGAGGCGCTGAAGGCCGCCGGGATCCCCCACTTCGTCGACGAGCAACCGGCGTCGGTGTTCGTCGACGAGCTCTTCGACGACCCGGCCCGGAGCCCGGGGTCACGGCAGATCGTCCTCGCCATGCTCAGCTTCTTCCTCGACCTGCCAGTGAGCCTGTGGCCCCCCGAACGACGCGAGCTTGCCATCGCCTTCGTTCGGGAGCGGAGCGCGCGAAACCCCGCGTCGGGCCGCTACGCGTTCCCCCACCCTGAGGGCCTGCTCGTCATCCCCCACCCCGACGCCACCTGGGCGCCCCCAGGGATGCGGTGCTGCTGCGCCGGCCGGCAACTGAAATGAAACCTCCCCGCCGGGCACTCCCCTGTGGCGTGCCACTGCGCCCATCCAGACCCCAATGCCAACCGAACCGCTCCGCGACTCGCTCACGGCCTTGCTGCACTCCTGGCGGCAGGGGAGCAGCACGGCCTTCGGCACGCTGATCGATCAGGTCTACGGTCAGTTGCGGGCGATCGCCGCCCAGCGCCTCTGCCGGAGCGGCGGGTTCGCGACCCTGTCGCCCACCGAGCTGATCCACCAGGCGCTGCTGGGCGTGATGGCCTCTCCCCCGGAGCTCGAAAACCGCGTGCATTTCTTTGCCACGATGTCGCTGGCGGTCCGCTCCCTGCTGGTCGATCATGCCCGCGCGCGGGCCGCCGGCAAGCGGGGGGGCGGGATGATCCGCGTCACTCTGAGCGCCGAGCTGGAGGAGCGGGGCGAGGTCGGCCGGACCGTCGCCTTGCTGGCCATCGAGGAGGCCCTCGTCCAGCTCGAACGGCTCGACGCCCGCTGCGGCCGGATCCTGCACCTGACCTGCTTCGCCGGCCTCAGCCGGGAGGAGATCGCCGGTCTGCTCGGCATCTCCGTGCCCACGGTCGACCGGGATCTGCGCTTCGGGCGCGCCTGGCTCAAGAAGGTGCTGACCCGGTGACTCCTGAGCGCTTCGCCACCTTGAAGCGCTTGTTCGCGGCGGTCGCCGAGCTCTCCCCGGGAGAGCGCGCCGCCCGGCTGCGGCAGCTCACCGCCGACGAGGAGGTGGCTGCCGAGGTCCTCGCGCTCTACGCCGCCGGCACCGGCTCCACCGGGCTGTCCGCCCCCATCGCCGCGGCGCTGGCGAGCGCGGCGCTCCGCTCTCCCGCCGCAGGCGACGTGCTGGGCGTCTGGCGTCTCGCCGGGGAGATCGGGCAGGGCGGAATGGGGAGCGTCTTCCTGGCCGAGCGCCACGACGGCTGCTTCCAGCAGCGCGCGGCGGTCAAGTTCCTGCGCGGCCTGCCCCACCCGGAGGCGCTCGCCCTCTTCACCCGGGAGCGCCAACTGCTGGCGAGCCTCACCCATCCCAACATCGCCCGGCTGCTCGACGGCGGCGCCACCCCGCAGGGCCAGCCCTATCTGGTGATGGAGTACGTCGAAGGGTGCCACATCGACGAGCACTGCCGGCGCGGCGGGCTGGGGGTGCGGGCGATCCTCGTGCTCTTCCTCACCGCCTGCAACGCCGTGGCCTCGGCCCACCGCCAGATGGTCATCCACTGCGACTTGAAGCCCTCGAACCTGCTGGTCGACGGCCACGGCCGGCCGGTGTTGCTGGACTTCGGGATCGCCCGGCTGGCGGAGCAGGTCGGAGCGGACGGCGCGGGCGCGGGTCCCGGAGAGGAACAGCGGACCCCGGGCTTCACCCCGCGCTACGCGAGCCCGGAGCAGCGGGCGCATGCACGGGTCTCCACCGCGAGCGACGTCTACAGCCTGGGCGTCCTGCTGGGCGAGCTGCTGGAGGACGCCGCCGATCACGGCCGCCTGCCGGCTCTCCGCCGGCGCGAGCTGGCGGCGATCGTCGAGCGCGCCCGGCGCGAAGACCCGGCCGGGCGCTATCCCACGGTCGACGCGCTGACCGCTGACGTCCGCAGCTTCCTCGACCAGCGGCCGGTCCAGGCGCTCCACGGCCGGACCGGCTATGGGCTGCGCAAGGGGTTGGCCCGCCATCGGTCCTGGGTGGCGATGGCCGCGGTCCTGGCGCTCCTGGGGGCCGGCTTCACCGACAAGGTCGTCACCGAATCTCGGCGCGCCCATGCCGCCGAGCAGGCGGCCCGGCAGGCGGAGGCCTCGTCGCGCCAGGTGAGCGAGCTCCTGGTGTCGATCTTCGAGGGGAGCAATCCGGGACAGGAGATCGTCGAGATCCCCACCTCCAAGCTCGTCGCCCAGGCGGAGGCGAAAATGGAAAAGGAGCTGGCGGGCCAGCCCGCCACGCGGTCCGAAGTCTATTTCGCCCTGGCGAGAGTGCAGACCAATATCGGCCATCCGGACAAGGCGCTCGCGCACTACCAGCGCGCCATCGACATCGAACGCCGTCAGAACCGGCCGCTCGTCCTGGCGAAGCTCCTGGCGGGTCGAGGCGCGTTGCGCCTGGCCCGGCTCGGCGCCGTGGCCGCCGAAGCCGATCTCCGGGAGACGCTGGCGCTGCGGGAGCGCTACGCGGGAGTCGAAGCCGAGGAGACGGTCGATGCCCGGAACGAGCTGGCGGGCGCCCTGTCGTCCGCGAGCCGCTACCGGGAAGCCGTCGCGTTGTTTCAGCAGAACGTCCGCATCGCTGAACGGCACGAATTCCGCGCGCAACTGGCGAGGGCGCTGGGCTGGCTGGGCGACAGCTACTCCCGGCAACGACTCCACGCCAAGGCCCTCCCCGCCCTACGCCGCGGCGCAGCGCTCCAGGCTTCCGTCAGCGGCGAGGACAGCGGCGAGGCTCTGATCATGCTCGAATGGCTGGGGCAGGCGCTGATGCGGGCGCACCAGGTCGAGGAGGCCGAGAGGGTCTTCCGGCGGATCGTGGCCGGGCGCCGGCGGACCGACGGACCGGACAGCACCGACACCGCCGCCGCCACAGCCTCGCTGGCGCGGATGCTGGACGGCAGCGGCCGCTCGCTCGCGGCGCTCCCCCTCTACCGGGAAGCACTGGCGGTCATCGTCCGCAAACAGGGTGCGGATTCACCCTTGTACGGTGTCCTGCTCTACAACGCAGCGGCCGCCACCGAGGACTCGGGAGATGTCGGCGCGGCCGGACCCCTGTATGCCCGCGCGCTTTCGGTGCTCGAAAAGCTCTGGGATGCGAAGTACCTCGCCCGGATCCGCCGCAACGTCGGCCTGTTTCTGCTGCGGACCGGCAAGCGGGAAGCGGCCCGGACGCAGATCGTGGCCGCGCTCGACGCCCAGACCGCGGCCGGGGGAGAGGACAACGTCGACGTCGGCCTGACGCGGATCGCCCTGGCGGAATGGCATGTCAAGGCGGGAGAGCCCGAGAAGGCGTCGCAGCAGCTCGTCCTGGCAGAGCCGACGATCCCCGCGGGGGATGCGGAGCTGCGCGCCAAGATCGATCGCCAGTATGCCCGGCTCTGCGCGCTTGAAGGACGGCGGGAGGATGCGTTGCGCGGCCTGGAGGAGGTGGAGCGGGCGGAGAAGCAGCTCTGGGGCGAACGCGACTCCCGCTACCTGCTGGGCCGCCTGGACCGCGCGGAGCTGCTCGCCCAAGGCACTCCGGAGCAGAGAGCCGAAGGCGCCGCGCTCGCGGCCGAGATCCTCTCCCGCGTCCGGCCCTTGTTGGTCCCGGGCGCTCCGGTGCTGGCGCGGCTCACGAAGCTCGCCCAATTGACCCGGAAATCCTGATAGGCCCGCCCCCGAAATTCCGAAGAGAGGAGAGAGCAGCCATTCCGGCTGCCGGAAAAGGAGACTTTCATGAACAAATCCCTGTCGCGGGTGAGCACCCTCACCCTCTTCCTCCTCGCCCTCTCCATCTCCCAGGCCCACGCCGCCACCGTCTCTCTCCTCGATCTGTTCGACGACGGGAACATTGCCACCAACACCGGTCTCGGCGGCATCGGTGGCGGCTTCACCACGAGCTACGTCGATTGCGGCAGCGGCATGGGCGTGAGCGCCGGTGAAGCCAACGGGAACGCCACCGTCTCCGGCGCGAGCTGCGTCCATTGGATGCAGAGCAATGACGCGATCGACCCGACGGGAACGACCATGATCTGGTCGGTGACGAATCGGCCGTCCGCCACCTCCACCGGGGTGTTCGTCGGCTGGACGCAGGCCGGAAAGGACGCCTGCTGCGATACCGGTATCGTCTTGGCGATCGAAGGCCACCGTGTCACTTTCGGCTTGCAGACCGGCAACGCCGGCTTCCAGCCCCAGGGCCGGTACGTCGAGATCTTTGCCGGCTCGACGACGGCCAATGAAGTGTACGATGGCTACACCTCCGCTCCCTTGACCGCCATCATCTCGATCAGCTCCACGGGCTGGGCGTTCAGTCTGGTCGGCGCCGGCGTTGACATTCACAAGTCGGGGAGCTACAGCAGTTGCCCCAATCCGGTGGGTGGCCAGTGCATTACCCTGAACGATGTCCTGACCTACACCGGCGTGAACGGCGAGCTCCGGCCTTTCGGCGGGGCCTTCAGGGAATATGGCTCCGCCACGTTCGACAGCGTGCTCGTGATCAGCAACTAGGGGATTCGAGATCGGAAGAGCCCTGAGCACGCTCCTGAGCTGCTCAGGGCCCCTTACCGCAGGCCGGCGATGCGAAGAGCCCCTCGGCGCGACCGGGACCGGGGGAATGACGTGGTACGCTCACCTCATGAAGAGCACAGCCCGGCTAGAAAAAGAAGTCCTCAGCCTCCCCGCAGAGGAGAGGGCGCACTTGGCTTTGGCGGCATGGGAGAGCCTGGAGGCCGATCCGGCGTTTGCGGCGGACCGCACGCTCGATCCCGAAGGTGTCGCTCTGGCATTGGAACGCGATGCCGAGATCGAAGCCGGTTCCGTCAAACCCCTGAGCTCTGTAGAGTTTCGACAGCGCACCGCCGATCCCAAGAGATGAGGGCTCGTGTTGAGTATCACCCCAGAACAGCATCTGACCTGAATAGCGCCGTCACGCACTATAACGATCTTCGCCAGGGCTTAGGCGAGAGCAGTTGTCTGTCCCGCCAGAGGGACGGCGGGAGGGTACTGCCCTGCCGTCCTGGCAGACCCAGTCTTCCTGGCGGGTCAAGGCCTGAGCACGGCGAGATCGGAAAAGTATCGGCGCAGGTACCCGCGGTCTTTGGCAGCGAGGCGGTCGGCCTGCAATTTAGCGTGGGCAGCGATCAAGAAGTCGGGGATCAGGTGCTCTCGCGGCCCGCCGTCCGCACGATATTGCTTGAAAGTCTGCCCTGCGAGCCAAGCGGCCTCGGTCCCGATCGGATCGAGACGAGCACCCAGATCCGCCAACACCTTGTCAAGCTCGGCTCGACTCTCAAAGGCAGGAGTCACTTCGGCATAGACAACCTCGCACAGCACCAGCGGACCTTGGCGTCGCCTGAATCAAGATTTCCATCCAATCCTCGGCGCCGGGCTCCTGGTTGAACACTGTCAGGAGCACCGATGCATCGAGGGCGAGCTTCATCGGTCCCTCTCATCGACACGACCACGAGTCTCGTTGAGCCACTCGTCGGAGGTTTTTCCCAGCCGGCCGCGGGTACAACCGACAAGCGCCCGCATCGCCTCTTCATCGAAGACCGGCACCGCCAGGAGGTAGGGTGCCTCCTCGTCGAACTCGAGGATCTGGCCAGGTTGCAGGCCGAGACGGCGCCGAATCGCTGCAGGGATGGTGATCTGGCCTTTGGAGGTCAGCGTAGCTTTCATCCCTGAAGTGTAATGCGCCGAGGTAAGGGATGGGATACAAGTAAGGAGGGATCCCAGGGATCTCAGGGAATCGGCCTGCGGCCTCATCCCTGGGCTGGGTTCTCCCGGCCTCTTGGGCCGGTGCCTGGGAAGCCGCCTACGGCACCCGCCGCCCCGGCGTCCACGGCGCTCCCGCCGCCGCGAAGGCCTCCCCCAGCTTCGCCAGGTCGCCCGCGAGCAGCGCCTTCAGGTCGCGTTCCAGCGCATCCAGACCGGCGGTGGCGATCTCCAGATCGAGCCTTTGGGTCACCGTCGGCATCTGCCGCGTCTGCCAGTGGCCATCCCTGATCGCCCCGATGCGGTCACCGATCGACAGGGTGTCCGGCTCGTCGAGCTTCTGTCGCGCCGGGTCGCCTTGGAGCCGCCGCTCGAGCTCCGCGACCGCCTGACCCACCGCGTCCAGCCGGGCGTAGAGCGTCAGGTCCGCTTTGGGGGTCTCTCCCAGCGTCGCCCGCATCTGCCGGAGCTGGTTCTTGAGGCCAAAGTCGTCTTGCCATTTGGAGGATAGGAAAGCCTTTGTGTATTTTGTGCTCATGCTACAATTGGCGAGGATGATGTATTGAGGGAGAATGTATTGAGGGAGAAGATTCCATGAAATCTGAAGGCACGACTTCCGATGCCGACTTGGCCGTGAGCCCCCCTAGGCGCTCACCCGAGTGGGGGCTATTTTTTATTATCATTGGCATACTGGTCATTCCCGCAGCTTTTATAGTCGTGAGCGCGCCAGGGATCGCCAATGCTTCGTTGAAGAATGAGGCCTTGCGAGAGATGCAACGTGATGATCTGAGCGGAGATGAACGGTTCCGATGGAGTAATATAGCGAAAGAGGCCGAGGCGGCCGAAGAGAAGGAGAAAGAACAGGAACAACGCAAGCGCATGTTCCTCCAATTTGTCGTACTACCGTTTGCGAGTGCCTTGCTTCTACTGGGTCGCCGATTAAGGGCTCCGGATGTCTATAAGTTGACAGAGCGGGATGTGCGCCCCTATATCCTCTATCTACGCTCTTTTGCGACCGACAGAGTTAATTGGGATTGGAGATTGATTCTACGTTCTGACGAGGAAAAGTTGCTGAAATTGCTGCGTCGGATGGGTCCGGCAATTGCGCTGGGAAGACCTGGAGAGCGGTTGGCCCAGCTCGGATCTGTAAGAATATACGTTAGTGAACATTGCTGGCGAAAGGTGGTGGATAAACTTCTTGTGAATGCTGGTCTCGTAGTGCTGCGTGCGAGCAACACACCAGGGCTCTTTTGGGAGATGCAACGGGTGCGCGAAGTTCTCTTGCCTCAACAAGTTATCTTACTTAATCCTTTTTCTGGCAATCCCAAGGGGTTTGAAGGCCTCCGCCGTGACGTAGGCGAGTTGATGCATATAACAATTCCCGGCGAATGCCGAAACGAGAAACTGATCGGCTTCGGCGATAATTGGTTGCCGCATCCGATCTCTATGACCAAGAGCTTGCACGCTTTACCCGAAGTGGTCTCGGAACCTGCGTTGCCGCTCCGCACTTCGGCCCCGACGCCTTTACTTAACAGGATCCCGTTGCGCCATATATTGGCTGATCTATCCATCGAAGAAGCTCCTGGTCCACCCTTCCGGGTCCATTGGCTCACAGTACTACCTGGGGCGGTGCTCGCATCTCTTCTCATAAAGCAGTCTGTCAGCGCAGGCACAATGGAAATTTGGCCCACTATCGCAATGCGCGGGATTGAGCTATTAGCTTTGTTGGTGGCCGGCCTCGGGGCGTCTTTCTACCTGTGGCTCTATATGACACAGAAACGTTTGTTGCTGAGCCTATGCCTGGGCTTTGTCGTCAGTGTTCCTCTGGCATGGAATGTTTTCAGTTTATCTAGGGCTCTTGTCAAGGAGAAGGGCAGGCAAGTAGAAGTATCTGAGGCGCAGCAGCGCATGGATATCTATAGAGCAGTTGATCTTGCTTATCGGCGGTGGTTCCGTGAGCACGATCGCGACATACTCGAAAGCGTTGAGACAAGATCTGATGGCCTATTGCCAGGCGATCTGACGAGAGCTCTTGAGACTGCAGCCATTGTAGCGCCGGAGACTAGAAAGCTCGCGGAGGAAATCATAAACATTTTTGAGGAGACTGGTGAGACAACGATTCGATATCGGAATGCGGTTCAACAACTTTCCGCGTCAGGCGGGCCGGCCCATCGTTCTCTCACCAGTCGGTTGGACCTTGAGCACAGATTAATAAATTTGCAGTATGTTCAGGCACGGCTCGAAGATTTGCAAACAAGCCTCAGGGTGAGTGACGATAGAGCACGTGTGATACTCGGCGGCGAGGCCTTCCCTGATCTGGATGCTGTGCAGGTACATGACCTCCTCGACATACAGAGCCAGTTTTGGAAGGTGACGGATTCGCTTCTGAGATTACTTTTGGATGAGTCGGCGCATTGGAGGTTTAATCCAAAGAGTCGAGAGCCAGAGCTCAAGGTCCCTGATCTTAGTGATCGGATAGAGGTGCTCGCCGAACAACAGCGCGGACTTGCAATCCGGTGGGCGGTTTACTGCCAGATATTGTCTCCCCGGCAGTGGTCGTTATGTGTGAACCCTGGTTGGTGAGGATGCGGCCGCTCATCAGGCTGGGGCCGATGCTGCGGAATGGCAGCGCGGCGGCGGCCTTGGCCAGCGGGGATTCGGAGGGGGATCCGGCAGCCTGGGCGGCGAAGGGGGTCGCGAGGACGATGGCGGTGGCGAGGAGGAGTCGGCGCATTTTTCGAGTCCTATGACTGGAGCCCCGGGCAGAGGCCAGTCTAGTCCAGAGTCGAGGCGCCAGTATCTCCGGGGGACGGGGGTGAGGTTCCGGGCGGCGGACGACTCTGACGGAGTCCTGTGGGGGGCCAGAGGGGTGATACTCAGACGGAAATCGCTGCGGGTCCTGATGCGGTGAGGCGAATCCGGGCCATAATCGCCTCACGCCGTGAGGCGATTCGAGGCGCTGATGCCGACCTGGATCTGGGAACAAACCGACTGGCCCGCTTTCCGTTGGCGCGACACGGAGGTCTCGCCGGTGCTTGCCCGCGCCCGTCTGGCCCAGGGCCGCATCCTGGGAGCGGCCGGCCTGCTCGATCCGGTCCTGACCCTGGACGCAGACGTGAGCATCCTCGTCGAGGACGGCGTGCAGACCAGCGCCATCGAAGGAGAACGGCTGGATCTGGATGCCGTACGCTCCTCGGTGGCCCGGCATCTTGGGCTGCCCACCGCCGGCTTGCCGGCTCCTTCCCGCGCCATTGACGGGCTCATCGACCTTCTGCTCGATGCCACCCGCCGGTTCGACGCTCCTCTCACCCTGGAGCGGCTGCTGGGTTGGCAGGCGGCGCTGTTCCCCACCGGCACCTCGGGGCTCAGGGCCATCCGCAGCGGGCAGTTGCGCGGCAGCGAACCGATGGAGGTGGTGTCCGGCGGCATGGGCGGGGAGCGCGTCCACTTTCTGGCCCCGCCGCGCGAGCGTCTCCAAGCCGAGCTCGACCGCTTTCTCGGTTGGTTCGAGAAGCCCTCAAAGGGCTTGGACGGGCTGGTGCTCGCCGGGATCGCCCATCTCTGGCTCATCACCTTGCACCCGTTCGAGGACGGCAACGGTCGGCTGGCCCGCGCCGTGACCGACATGGCCATCGCCCGGGACGAGCGCAGGCCCATGCGTCCCTTCAGCCTGTCGGCGCCGATCCAGCGCCGGCGCAACGCCTACTACAAGATCCTGGAGCGCACCCAGCGAGGCGATCTGGATATCACGCCCTGGCTGGTCTGGTTCCTGGAGCAGGTCGAGGACGCTGCAACGCTGGGCCATTCGATCATCGCCCGCATCCTCGGCAAGGCGCGCTTCTGGCTGCGCTTTCAGGCAGTCGAGATCAGCGAGCGGCAGCGCAAGGTCTTGAACCGGTTGCTCGACGCCGGTCCGGGGGGCTTTGCCGGCGGCATCAACAACCGCAAATACATGGGCCTGACCCGCACCAGCCGCGCCACGGCCTGGCGCGAGCTGTCCGATCTGGTCGCCAAGGGCTGCCTCGTGCCGACCGGCCAGGGAGGCCGCAGCAGCGCCTACGAAATTCCGTGGGTGGAGCTGACGCTGGAGTGAGTCAAGCCTCATCAGGGGCGTCGCCTCTCCGCCGTGTGGCAACTTGGCCCGGGGCACATGCAACTTGCCCTGGAACATATGCAATCTGCCCTGTGGCAAGCTCGTTCGGACACGGGGCAGATTCAATCTGCACCGTGGCAAGTTCTATCTGCCCTGGGGCAGGCTCGATATTGACCGGCGCATCGGCGTTCTCGAGCAGGGCAGATTCCTTGCAAATTCCTCGCTTCGTGCAGGTTTTGCACGATCGACGTGAAGGGAGCTTCCGATGAACTCTACGGTTTCGACCCGGCTGATCCTGACTCTCCTCCTCTTTGCTTTCCTCGCCTGCCGCCCCGATCCGGCCGTGAAGGGTGCCCGGCCCGAGGCGTCCGCGGCAGCGGCGTCTCCATCCTCTCCGCAACCTGCCCCCGCGGCGGATACCCGGCAGAGCAATTTCGTCCCCGACCCGAACGAGACATCCGAGGACTTCCGCGACCGATACCACCGGGCCCGGCAGCTGATGGGCTCGGGCGACTGGTCTGCGGCGGAGCGCCCGCTGCAGGACGCCCTGGAGCGATATCCGGACAGCCGGCACCTCCACCAGCTCTACGCCGACCTCCTCTGGGACCGCTCGGAGAATGGCAAGGACCGCGCGCTCCTCCGGCAGGCCGCCGATCACGCGGTGCGGGCCGCGGAGCTAGGGCTTCAGCAAGGATTTGTGGACGTCCGAGTGGCGGACCAGGTCTCCAACGATCTCGGCCTCCTCGGAGATCGGGAAGCGCTCAACCGGATCTTCTCGCGGCTGCTGGCCCGCGATTCGAGCTCAGCAATCTATCTGAGCTATGGCTCGGCGCTCGGGCGCCTGGGCGATCCGCGGGCGGAGGAGATCCTCCGGAAGGCGGTCGAGACCGAGCGCGACAGCTCCGAGGCCATGACGGCCTACGCGGAATGGCTGCTCGACCACGGCCGCGACGCCGAAGTCCTGACGCTCGTGCCTGAGAGCGCCGGCTCCTACTATCTGCACTTCCTCCGGGGAGTCGCGCTGGAGCGGACGAACCGGCCGGAGGAGGCGCAAAAGGAATACGCCCGCTTTGCAAAATACAGCCAGACCTTCCCGGCGCCGCAGCGCTATCGGGTTCCGGGCAGCCGCATCCAGGCCGCCGGCGGTATCCGGTTTACAGCAGAGGAAGGAGGGCGCGTCGGCCGTTCGAGGCGACCGTAATCGATTTCGAAGATGGCGCGCAGCTTGCAGACTCGCCGGGTCAGGATGGACACATGGAGGTGCTGACATGCCCGTAAACATCCTGCGTCATTCATGGCTGTTGTTTGGAATCTCTCTTTCCTCTTTCCTGACTGCATCCGCCTTCGCTCAGCCCCCGCAACCACCGAAAAAGCCACCTTTGGGCGAGGTCCTGAACCTGAGCCCGGCGGATGTCGCGATGACGCCCGCGGAGGCCTCGGCTGAAGCGGCGATCTTCGCGGGCGCGGAGGAGTGCCCGAGCGCCGAGGCCGTGTTCGTCGGAGATCCCAATGAGGATTCTGCCGACCTGGCCGCCCGCTACAGGCAGGCGCGCAAGCTCATCGCGAGCGGCAAGTGGAGCCGCGCGAAAACCTTGCTGGAGGAATCCCTGGCGACCTATCCGGACAGCCGGAACCTCCACCAGCTCTACGCCGAGCTGCTCTGGTACACGTCGGACGGTACGAATAAAAAGCTGCTGCGGCAGGCTGCGCGCGAGGCGGTCCGCGCCGCCGAGATCGGTCTCGGCTTCGAAACGGTCGACCCGAGCCTGAACCGCCGGCTCAGCGAGATCCTGGGCCGGACGCGGGACAAGGCGACCTTCGCCAGGATCTTCGATGCGATCCGGGCGGTGGACGACGGTGCGGGAGTACGGCTCGAAGTGGCCCGCGGCCTCCGTCTGATGAAGGACGGCGGCACCGAGGCGGCGTTCCACGGCGCGTTGGACGTGGCCGAGGGCGAGCTTGCGATGACCGAGCTCGGCGAGTGGCTCCTGGAACAGGGGCGAGACGAGGAGGTGCTGAGCCTGCTTCCGAAGAGCCCGGAGCTGCGGTACATCCACCTTCTCCGCGGCGTGGCGCTCGAGCGGTCGGGGCGGATGCAGGAGGCCCGTAGCGCATATCTCGAGTTCGTGGACTACAGCCGGCTGTTCCCGGCGCCGGCCCGCTTCCGGATCCCCGGCAGCACGCTCCAGGCCGAAACGGGCATCCGTTTCCAGAGGACGAGCACGAAGGGCAAGAGCGTGACCACGATTGCCGCGGGCGACATCACCAACATCACGGCCGCGGTGACCGATCAGCAGGCGCAATACGGCCTCTCCTATCTGATCTATGGCGAGGCGGTCGGAGAGTCGGTCGGCGGCAAGCGAGGGGTCGGTTGGCTCGTGCGCGACCGGGTGCTGCGTGGATCGGTAGGCTCGCCGTCCTGCCCGTACGTGGTCAACTCCGGCGCCACGCTGGCGGACCAGTACAAGAGCGTGATGTGCCAGGGCAACGGATCGCAGTTCAACGGCATGTGCCTGGCGTGGTGCTCGAACCCGGACACGACGTCCTGCTCGTACACCGCGGAGACGGACAACGTGGCCTATGAGGTGTACGAAGGGTATGCGCCGGACCCCGTGTCCGATCACTGCCCGAGCGGCTTCTCGGCGTTCGGGACCGGCGTCTGCGATGCCACCAGGAAGTGCAACGGAGCGCGGAACACCTATCGGCTGGACGGTCCCCTGTTCAACTACGGGACGAGCGGGACCTGCCCGACACTCTGCGCTCCGACGATCAAGGGCAAGACCTGCGGCAACGGCGGGCTGGACAACTGTTTCTATGCGAACGCCTACTGCCCGGGCACGACGTATCCGGCAAGCACCAACAGCCTGTCGGGGACGGGAGCATACAGGGCCACGAACCCGCAATATGCGTCGGTGACGGGGACCCATTTCGGCCACATGGACGGTCCGGACAGCCAGGACTTCGATCTGATTCTGGAAACTTCGTCCAGCAGTAGTGGTCCCTGGTCGACGTACACGAGCTCGGCCATGGGTGGCTCGACGGAGGAGGTCAAGGTCAGCGCGCCGCTGGGGTGGTACCGCTGGAAGGTCTTGTCCTATTCGGGCGGCGGCAGCTTCACGCTCTGCGCGAAGGATCCCTGACCCACTCCAGCGGGAGCCGGACTGGCTATTCCGATCCGTCTGGGATAGAAGATGGTATGCCGTCTGCGTTCATGATCCTCCTCTTCGCGACGGTCGCCGCTGCTCCCACGGTTCCCGCCCAGCTTGACGCGATCCTGAAGGACTACGACCGCGCCGATGCGCCGGGGGCCAGCGTGCTCGTGGCGCAGGGCGGGAAGGTCCTCTACCGCAAGGCGTTCGGCCTCGCCAACCTCGAAGAGAAGACGCCCATCACCACGGCCACCAACTTCCGGCTGGCCTCGGTCACCAAGCAATTCACCGCCACGGCCGTGCTCCTCCTGGCCGAGCGGGGAGAGCTGTCGCTCGACGATCCACTGACCCGCTTCTTCCCCGGCTTCGCCAGGGCCGCGCACGGGGTCAAGGTGCGCCACCTGCTCGGGCACACCTCGGGGCTCCTCGATTACGAGGACCTCCTCCCGCCCGGCACCACGGTGCCGCTCAAGGACAAGGACGTGCTCGACCTGGTCGGTAAGCAGGACAGGCTCTACTTCGCGCCGGGTAGCCAGTTCCGCTACAGCAACACGGGCTACGCCCTGCTGGCCCTGATCGTCGAGAAGGTCTCCGGCCGGTCGTTCGCGCAGTTCCTCGCGAAGAACATCTTCGACCCGCTGGGGATGGCCGGCACCGTGGCCTACGAGGCGGGACTCTCCAAGGTGGCGCGCCGGGCCTACGGGTATAGCGAGAGAGACGGCCAGAAGGGCGGCGCGAGGGACGGCCGTTTCGAGCGCACCGACCAGAGCCTCACCAGCTCGGTCCTGGGGGACGGCGGCATCTACTCGTCGGTCGAGGACCTGTGGCGCTGGGACCAGGCCCTGTATGGCACGCGCCTGCTGCCCGCCGAGACCCTGGCGATGGCCTTTCAGGCCGGCACCCCCACCTCGGACCAGCCCGGCAGCGGCTACGGCTATGGCTGGTACGTGGCCTCGCACAGGGGGACGCGCAAGGTCTGGCACTACGGCGAGACCCTCGGGTTCAGCACGTACCTGGCCCGCTACCCGGACAAGCGGCTCACGATCATCATGCTCACGAACCGGAACGACAACTTCCTCGGACCGACGGTGGATCGCATCGCCGATGTGATCCTCGGCGCACCATGAATGGCCAAAATCTACGTTTCGTCCACCTACAGCGATCTCATACAGTATCGTAAGGCCGTCAGCGATGTTCTCCGGCAGCTCGGGCAACACGTGATCGCGATGGAGGATTACGTCGCCTCCGACGAGCGACCGCTCGCGCGCTGCCAAGCCGATGTCCGCTCGTCCAATCTGTACGTGGGAATCTTCGCTTGGCGGTACGGCTTCACGCCTCCCGGACAGGACCAGTCAATTACCGAGCTCGAATACCGCACCGCTGTCGATCAAGGTGTGCCGGTGCTGCTCTTCCTGACCGATGAGAATGCGCCGTGGCCCCGCAACCAGGTCGACCATCCGTCTGCGCGGATCGAGGCTTTTCGCGACGAGCTGAAGACCAGCCGCCTGGTCAGCTTCTTCGAAAAGCCCGAGGACCTAGCTACGAAGGTGTCGGTTTCGGTGGCGCGCGAGTTAATCCGCCTCGGTGAGAGCAATCCGTCGGCCGTCACTATCCGTGTATTCAACTTCGAGAACTACTCACCGGAGGCGCGCGAGGTGAGTGCCGGCGAACGATTCCCCGGAGTCGCGCTCAATCAGCTTCTGAAGCTTCAACTTCAAACCAAGAGCACGGAATCGCGCCTGCTGCCCAGCAACGTTTTCTCGTTCCGCTCAGGACCACCCCCGGACCTCGTCGCTGAGCTGCGGAAGATGGCGCCCTGCATCGTCGTCTCGGGCTTCATCGACTCCGGCGAGTCCGCGGACTTCCACGCTTCCATCCGTGTATCATCTTTCAACAATGACCTTGAGAGCGTGCCGCTGATCGTCGAAGATGTCGAGTTCGAAGACGATCGCCCCAGCATGACCGCTGCCTGGGGCGACATGGCGGAGCGAATCTGGATTGAAGCCAAGAAGCTGAATGTTCAGATCGACCGGCTGGTCCGCCAGTTGGACGACGACGCGCAGTCGGCGGCCGAAGCCCGCGAGCAGCTTGTCGCGCTAGGGTCTGTCGACCAGGTGATCGCGTACCTCGGACGCCAGAACGAGCCCGGCAAGATTCTTCCTGTGCTCGACATGTTGGCGAAGCTCGCCGATCCGGCCGCAGTACGCGGGCTGATCCCATTGCTTGAGGCCGAAGACGAGATCCGGTCTCCGGCGGCGCGATTGGCGGCCCGCTTCGGTTATCTTCCTGCGCTGGATCTGGTGTCGAAAGAGCTTCGCGCGAAGATGAATACGGCTGAGGCGCTCGACCTGTTGCGTGTGATCGAGTCCGCCTTCTCACACGTCTTTGCGCCGGAGGTGCGGGTCTCTACCGGAAGCAGCCTGCCCGAGGTCCGCATGGCTGCACTACGAATCCTCGAGCCGCGACCCCACGAGGATCACACTTACCTGCTAGAGGAACGCCTGAAGGACGATGTCACCGAGATTCGCCAGGAGGCTGCGCGGGCCCTTCGTGCATACCGCCGCCGGAGTCTAGTCCCCCTTTTCTGTCAGTTGCTCGACGACCCCGATCTCCGGTACATAGCCGCTTGCGCGCTTGCGGATGTCGGTGACGATTCCGGCGCTGCTGTTCTCATCGAGGACATCCGTCGGATCCGGTCGCTGAACGATCGGACCGAAAGCGCCGGACTGCTCAAGCGGCTGGGGGCGGATTCCACCGTTCCGGCCCTGATCGAGCTTCTGAAGAGCGAGAACCCGAATGCGCGTGGAGCGGCGGCGGAGATTCTCGGCGGGTTCAAGCAGCAACTGGTCGTTGATGCGTTGGGCGAGCTCGCAGGCGATAGCGAGTACTATCCGCGGTTGAAGGCTGCTCAGGCGCTGGCGGAAATCGGCTTGCCGAGCTGCCTGCCGTATCTGCTCCGGTTCTTCGCCGACCCACACTCGAACTGCGCCGAAGCGGCCTTTGTCGGCTATCTTGACCTGGGTATCTTCCGCCTCGAGGACGCCGGTGCAGTGGAGGCAATCATCCGGCGCAGCACGCGCGACGAAGTGAAATTCTACGGTTCGCTGGTGCTGGCACGCCTTGGGTTCCGCGATGCGCTCCTGTGTTTGGCCGCCCTGGCGTCAAGTACGCTCCTCTTCAGCGCCGGCTGGAAGCGCTACGGATACCTGAGCCACGCCGGAATCTTCGAACTACTCAGGCCACTTACAACTTCTGACACGGATGATCTCGACGATTGGTGTGCCTGGGTCCGGTCGCATGAGGGGATTCTGCGTTGGGACCCGGAGCGAAGCCGATTTGACGTGGCTTAGAGCTCGGGCCAACAGAAACGCGGTGATGCAAGCCCCTATTCAGCAACCTGTTAAAGTCCTGAGCGCCGCTGCTTCGCCAGGGCCGCGCACAGGGTCAAAGTGCGCCACCTGCTCGCCCGACAGCCTGGCCGGCAGCGCGCTCGTGATGAGCCTCCGTAGCACGATCATCGCGGCCGCGCTTCTGGCGACCGCCTGCGGGCGCGACACCTCCCCCGGACCCGGACGCTTCCCGGGCGCGCCGGTGATCCTCATCACGGTCGATACCCTGCGTGCGGACCACCTC
>Ga0307506_10000201_pt1 | contig 18344 bp, 8 predicted proteins | sample 25_S_MG_FD_202175 | JGI IMG/M metagenome (GOLD analysis project Ga0307506, IMG submission 202175) | Soil microbial communities from Populus trichocarpa stands in riparian zone in the Pacific Northwest, United States - 25_S | ecosystem: Environmental > Terrestrial > Soil > Riparian zone > Trees... | reverse complement strand
CGAGGTGAACCCCAGGCAGGCGACGTCGTCCGGCCCCACGCCGACCTTCGGCCGCCTTCTCGCGAAGTCGGCGAGATCGGCGAGCGTGACCAGCGCCGTGAGCGCGGAGCGGACGCCGCCCCCAGGCAGCTCGCGGCGCGGACAGCCGGACTCCGCGAGCCAGGTCTCCACGGCGGCGGGGAGAGGTCCGGCCGCCGCGACCTGCAAGACGGCCGCGGGCGCGGCCAGGCGGAGGATCTCGACCAGCCGCGCCGGCGGATAGGCGGGATCGAGGATGGTGAACGCCGCGCCGGCGGCGAGCGTCCCCAGCACCGCCTGCACCAGCGGCGCGCTGCGGTGGGCGTAGATCGCCACGCAGTCCCCCCGCCGTGCTCCCCGCGCGCCGAGCCAGGCGGCCAGCCGGTCGACCGCCTCCGCCAGCTCGCCGTAGCTCCACACCCCGTCACGGTCTTCCACCGCCGGGCGCTCCGGCGCGCGGCGGGCCTGCGCCGCGAACAGCTCGTGCACCGCGCCCATCCACGTGTCGTCCAGCGCCGCCGCCGGGTCCGGCAGCAGGGCGGCGGCCGGACCGGTCACCAGCGAGAGGTGAGCCAGAGATTCCTCCGGCCGTTCCACCGCCTGGGTCAGGAGCAGCTCGAGCTGAGCGAGCAGCTCCTCCATCCGCGCCTCGTCGAACAGATCGGCGTTGTAGATCAGGTCGAAGCGGACTCCCTGCCCCTCGGCGTCGACATAGAACGTCATGTCGAACTTGGCGGCGAGATCCGGGCTGGCGAGAGACGCCGCCTCGACGCCGGGCAGGCTCTGCTCGACCGGCGGGAGGTTCAACATGTTGAAGAACACCTGGAACAGAGGCGTCCGTGAGAGGTCGCGCTCGACGCCCAGGTGGGAGAGCAGCGCCTCGAACGGCACCTCCTGGTGCGAGTAGGCGCCCAGGGTCACCTCGCGCACCCGAGCCACCAGCTCGCGCAGGCTGGGGCCGCCCGACAGGTCGGTGCGCAGGATCAGGGTGTTGAGGAAGCAGCCGATCAGCCCCTCGGTCTCGACGCGCCGGCGGCCGGCCACCGGCGTCCCGACGACGACGTCCTCCTGGCCGGACTGGCGGGCGAGCAAGGCCTGGGCGCCGGCGAGCAGGGTCATGAAGAGCGTCGCCCCCGCGCGGCGGCCGAAGGCGCGCAGGGCCTGAGAAAGCTCCGGCGCCAGGAGCCGGACGCGCCGCCCGCCGCGGTAGCTCCGGACCACCGGGCGCGGCCGGTCCGCCGGCAGCTCGAGAGGGGTCACCCCCTCCAGCCTCTCCGCCCAGTAGGCCAGCTCCGCGGCCCCCCGGCCGGCGAGGATCGAGCGCTGCCAGACCGCGAAGTCGGCATATTGGATGGGCAGCTCGGGCAGCGGCGAGGGGCTGCCTTCGCAGGCGGCCGCGTAGAGGACCGCGAACTCGTGAACGAGCACGCCGATGGACCAGCCGTCGGAGATGATGTGGTGCAGGACGAAGAGCAGGTGGTGGCGCTCCGCCGCGAGGCGCAGCAGCGCCGCCGCGAACAGCGGACCGCGTTCGAGATCGAAGCTCCAGGCGGCGAAACGCCCTCTGAGCCGGGCGGCCTCGGCGAGGCCCGGAACCTCCGGCAGGCCACCGAGATCGATCAGCGGCAGGCCGGCCGCCGGCGCTGGAGAGATCCGCTGCGCGGGGACGCCCGCCTCGACGGCGAACGTGGTACGCAGCGACTCGTGGCGGCGCGCCACCTCGCGGAGGGCGGCGGCCGCGGCGGCGGTGTCGAGAATGCCGCGGAGCTCCACCGCGGCGGGAATGTTGTAGGTGGCGGTGCCGGGCTCCAGGCGGTCGAGGAACCAGAGCCGCTCTTGCGGAAACGACAGCGGCAGAGAACCGCCGGCGCGGAAGGCCGGGGAGATCGCGCCGGAGACCTCGCCCGAGGTGGACATCTCCTCGATGCGGCGGGCCAGGGCGGCGAGGGTCGGCGCCTCGAAGACAGCGCGGACGGGCAGCTCGACGCCGAGGAGACGCTGGATCCGTGCCACCGCCTGGGTGGCGAGGAGAGAATGCCCGCCGAGCGCGAAGAAGTCGTCCCGGGAGCCGACCCGCTCTACCCCGAGGAGCTCACTCCAGATCCCTGCCAGCAGATCTTCGACCGGGCTCTGCGGCGCCGGGGACGTGTCTTCGGCGAGGGCCGGGGGAGCCGGCAGGGCGCCGCGGTCCACCTTGCCATTCGGGGTCAGCGGCAGCTCGTCGAGCAGGACCACGGCGCTGGGAACCATGTAGTCCGGCAAGCTGCGCCCGAGGTACTCGCGCAACGCGGCGGTGTCGGCGCCAGGATCGCCGACCACGTATGCCACCAGCCGGCTCTCCCCGCCGGGACCCAAGAGGATCGCGGCGACCGTCTCCCGCACGCCCGGATGCCGCGCGAGCACCGCCTCGATCTCCCCGGTTTCGATCCGGAAGCCGCGCACCTTCACCTGCTCGTCGACGCGGCCGAGGAACTCGAGGCCGCCGCCCACCCGGCGGCGCACCAGGTCGCCGGTGCGATACAGACGGGCTCCCGGCGGGCCGAAGGGGTCCGGGACGAACCTCTCAGCCGTGAGATCGGGGCGGGCGAGATAGCCGCGCGCCAGCAGCCCGCCCAGGCACAGCTCGCCCGGCCCTCCGGCGGGGAGGAGGCGGCCGCGGCGGTCCAGCACATGCGCGCTCCGGCCGGAGAGCGGCTGGCCGAGGGAGACGGAGGCGGCCGCATCTCCCGGGACGTCGACCGCGCAGAAGGTGGCGGTGATGACCCCTTCTGTCGGCCCGTAGGCGTTGAGCAGGCGGACGCCGCGCAGGGACGACCGCCGCCAGAGGCGCGCCGCCTCCGCCGGCATCGCCTCGCCGCCGGCCACCACCAGCCGCAGCGGCCGCGGCGGAAGACCGGGCCGCATCTCCCCGGACAGCTCCTGCGCGGCGAGCTCCCGCACCCACTGCTGCCAGTACGCGGTCGGCAGGTCGACGACGGTCAGGTCCAGCTCGCCGATCTTGTCGAGGAACCGCGACGGCTCCCACAGCTCCGTGCCCCGCAAGACCAGAGTGGCTCCGGAGATCAGCGCCGGGAGGGTCTCCTCGAGCCAGACGTCGAAGCTCGGAGAGGCGAACTGGAGCACGCGGTCGCCGCGGCCGAGCTCCCAGGCCGCCACCACGGTCTCCATGTGCTCCGCCGCTTCCCCCTGCTGCACCGCGACGCCCTTCGGCCGGCCCGTCGAGCCCGAGGTGTAGATGACATAGGCGAGGTTCTCACCGCCGAGGCTCTCCGGTCGGAAACCGGACGGCGCCTCTCCCTCGGTCCCGTCGGGCTCTCCCAACTCGTCGAGCAAGACCTCGCGCGTCCCGGCGACTCCAGGAACGGCCAGCCCGCGCCGGGTCAGCACCAGGGGCGCGCCGGAGTCCTCCAGCATGAACGCCAGCCGCTCGGCGGGATAGGCGGGATCGAGAGGGAGAAAGGCGCCGCCGGCCCGCCAGACGGCGAGCAGCGCGGTCAGCAGCTCCGGCGAAGGCTCGAGACAGATGCCCACGATCGTCTCCGGCCCGGCGCCGAATCGCCGCAGGCGGCGCGCCAGCCGCTCGACGCGGCGGTCGAGCTCGCCATAGGTGAGCCGCTCCTCGCCGAAGAGGACGGCCAGCGCCTCCGGCGCGCTCTTGGCGCGGGCGGCGAAGAGAGCGTCGAGGCCGGTCCCCCGATCGGTCCGGCGGCTGTCCCGGCGCGCCGTCCCCCACTCTTCCAGGAGCTCGTGGCGCTCGGCATCGCTCAGCAGGGCAAGGTCGCCGAGGCGCTGCGCGGGAAACGCCACCGCATCGGCCAGCAGGCGACCGAACCATCCCGCCAGGCGGTCGACAGAAGGCGCGTCGAAGAGATCGGTGCTGTACTCGAACGAGCCCAGGAGCCGCCCCTCCTCCACCGCCAGCGACACGCTCAGATCGAGCTTGGCCACCCCGTGCTCGACCGCCAGGGGGACGACCGCGAGCCCGGCGAGCTCCGGTGACCCGAGCGGCGCCTCCTGCCAGGAGAACATCACCTGGAAGAGCGGGGTCTGGCTGAGATGGCGGCCCGGCGCCAGCTCCTCGACCAGCCGGTCGAACGGCATCTCCTGGTGGGAGTAGGCCCCCAGGCTCACCTCTCTCACCCGGGCGACGAGGTCGTCGAATCGCGGGTCTCCTGCCAGATCGGTGCGCAGCACGAGGGTGTTGACGAAGAAGCCGATCAGCCTTTCGAGCTCCACCCGGTTGCGGCCGGCCACCGGCGTGCCGACGCTGACGTCCTCCTGGCCCGTCCAGCGGGTGAGCAGCGCCTGGAACGCCGCCAGCACCACCATGAACGGCGTCGCTCCGAGCCGGCGCGCGATCACCGTGACCTCCCACCAGGCTCCCTGCGGAATCCACTCCGCGCGCGAGGCTCCGCGCTCGCTGCGCACCACCGGGCGCGGGCGGTCGGTGGGCAGGTCGAGCCGGGCCGGAGCGCCTGCCAGGCGGCTTCGCCAATAGGCCAGCTCGGTCTCCAGAGCCGGCAGACGGCGGCGCTGCCAGAGCGCGAAGTCCGCGTACTGCACAGGCAGCGCCGGCAAAGGCGAAGGCTCGCCCCGTTCCACGGCAGCGTAGAGCGCCGCCAGCTCCCGGGTCATCACACCGACCGACCAGCCGTCCGCGGCGATGTGGTGCAGGGTCACCAGCAGCTCGTGCTCCGCGCCCTCCAGACGCAGCAGGGTGATGCGCAGGAGCGGCCCCGCGGTCAGATCGAAGGGGAGCCGCGCCTCCCGGCCGGCGAGGCGCAGAGACTCGGACCGCCGCGCCGACCGCGGCAGGGCCGTCAGATCGACGACCGGCAAAGGGACCGCGGTGTCCGGGGCGACCTCCTGGAGAGGCCCCTCCTCGCCGGCGCGGAACACGCTACGAATCGCCTCGTGACGGCGGACGATCTCCCGGAAGGCCGCCGCAAGCCCACCGGCGTCGAGCGGTCCGCTGAGCCGGAAAGCGGCCGGAATGTTGTAGGCCGCGCTGCCAGGATGGAGCTGGTCGAGGAACCACAGGCGCTGCTGGCTGAATGAGAGAGGCAGGCCGCCGCGCTCCAGCGAGCGCTCCAGGCGCGGCTCCTCCGCGAGGTCGCCGTCGCCTCCGCGCAACGCCGCCTCGACCGCGGCGGCGAGCTCTCCCAACGTCGGATTCTCGAAGAGGGCGCGCAACGGCAGCTCGACGCGGAAGGCGTCATGGAGGCGAGCGAGGACCTTCGTGGCGAGCAGGGAATGGCCGCCGCGCGCGAAGAAGTCGTCCTCGATCCCGAGCGGGCCCGCCGGCAGCACCTCGGTCCAGATTCCCGCCAGGATCTCCTCCACCGGCGTGCGCGGGGCCCCCCCGGCCGGCGTGGCGTCTCCGGCTCGCGCGAAGAGCTGCGCCAGAGCCCGGCGGTCCACCTTGCCGTGCGAGCCGAGCGGCAGGGAGCCCAGGAACACCCAGGCGGCCGGCACCATCGGCTCCGGGAGGCTCCGGCGCAGGAAGCCCTGCAGCTCGCCGGCAACGAGCCCCGTCCCCGCCACACCCGCCACCAGCCGCCGCTGCCCGCCTTCGCCCACGGCCAGCACCACCGCCTCGCGCACTCCCGGATGCTGGGTCAGGACCGCCTCGATCTCCCCCAGCTCGATGCGGAAGCCGCGGATCTTGACCTGGTGGTCGATCCGGCCCACGAAATCGAGCTCGCCGTCGGGCAGCCAGCGGGCCAGATCCCCGGTCCGGTATAGACGGGCTCCGGGCTCCGCGGACAAGGAATTCGGCACGAAACGCTCCGCCGTCAGAGCCGGGCGCGCGAGATATCCCCGGGACAGCCCAGGCCCGCCGAGCAGTACCTCTCCCGGCACTCCCACCGGCACCGGAGAGAAATCGCGGTCGAGCAGGTAGACGATCGCCCCCGAGATCGGCCGGCCGATGGAAGGCACGGCGGAGACCGCAGCGGCAGCGGCCTCCACCCGGCCGACCGTCACCATCACCGTGACCTCGGTCGGACCATAGATGTTGATCAGCTCGAAGCCCGCTCCGGCGGCGGGCCGCCGCCACAACCGGTCTCCTCCCGTCGTCAGCACGCGCAGCTCGAGAGCGCGGAGCTCCTCGGCGCTGAAATCCACGTCCGCGAGGACCGCGTCGGTCAGCGGAGTCGGCAGGAAGGAGACGGTCGCTCCGCTGTCGATCATCCAGCGGATCAGCGGTTCGGGGGTGGACCGCTTCTCGTCGGGCACGATGAGGACGCAGGCTCCCACCGTCAGAACCGGCCAGATCTCCAGCACCGAGGCGTCGAACCCCGGAGCCACCAGGAGCGTCGAACGGTCCGCGGAATGGATCCCGCATCGACCGCGCCACCAGGCGATGCGCCGGGTGAGGCCCGCATGGGGCACGCAGGCTCCCTTCGGCCGGCCCGTCGAGCCCGACGTATAGATCACATAAGCGAGGCTCGCCGGATCGGGTGCCCGCGGGGAGAAAGCCTCTCCGCCCCGCGCTTCCCGCGCCCATCCGGCCTCCCCATCCAGCAGCACGACCGGGCCCGTGCTCACGCCGCAGCGCGCGAGCAGGGCCTCCCGGGTGATGAGCACCGCCGCCCGCGAATCCTGGAGCTGCCAGCTCAGGCGCTCCGCGGGATAGTCCGGATCGAGCGGCAGGTAGGCCCCGCCCGCCCACAGCACGGCCGTCAGAGCGGTCAGCGTGTCCAGGGAGCGCTCGAGGCAGACCGCCACCAGCGTATCGGGCGCTACGCCCAGACGCTGGAGATGCCGCGCCAGGCACTCCGCGCGGTCGCGCAGCTCGCCGTACGTCAGGCTCCGGCCCGCCGCGTCGATCCCCGCCAACGCGCCCGGCATCTCGCGTGCGCTGCACGCCACGAGCTCCGGCACGGACAGCTCCTCCGGGGTGTTCTCCGGGAGCGGCGTGGTCCACTCCAGGAGGAGCTGCTGTCTCTCGCCTTCTGTCAACAGCGCGCAGCGCGACAACGGGCGCTCAGGATTGGCGATCACCGCCGCGAGCAGCACCTCGAAATGGGTGAGCAGGCGCCCGATGGTCGAGGCGTCGAACAGACCGGCGTCGTACTCCGCCGCCAGCCACATCCTCTCCCCGGCCGTGCGGACCGCGAGCACCATGTCGAGCTTCGCCTCCCCTCCGGCGATTGCGAACGGCTCGGCGGCCAACCCGGGAATTTGGAAGTCTCTCACCCCTTCCAGGAGAAACAGCACGTCGACCAACGGCAACCGCCCCGGGTGCCTCTCGGGCCGCAGCTCCTCGATCAGGCGGTCGAACGGCAGCTCCTGATGCTGGAGGGCGCCGAGAACCGTCGCCCGGACGTGCGCCAGATGCGCACTGAACGCCGGATCGCCCTCCAGCTTCGAGCGCAAGGCCAGGGTGTTGACGAAAAAACCGATCAGGTCAGCCGTCTCGGCATGGTCCCGGCCGAGGGCCGGAGTGCCGACGACGAGATCCTCCCGCCCCGTATGGACATGGAGGAGGGCGGCCAGGACGGCCAGGTAGACCATGAACGGGGTCGCCTCGAAGCGTTGCGCCAGGGCCGTTGTCGCCGTGGCGAGGTAAGGCGGGGCTTCCTGGACGAGGACCGCATTGCGCCGCCGCCGTCCCTCCTGCCGCGGGCGGTCCACAGGCAGGCCGAGCTCCTCCGGCGCTCCGGCGAGCTGCTCCCGCCACCAGGCGAGGAGCTTCTCCATCCGCTCTCCCGCCAGGCGCTCCTGCTGCCAGGCGGCGAAGTCGGCATACTGGATGGGCAGCTCGGGCAGAGAGGAAGGGAGGCCGCGCGAGAAGGCTGCGTAAAGCGTGCCCAGCTCCCGGACCAGGATCTCCGACGACCGGCCGTCTCCGATGATGTGGTGCAACACGAAGAGGGCGACATGATCGTCGCCGTCCAGCCGGAAGAGGAGGGCGCGCAAAAGCGGACCCTCTTGCAGATCAAAAGGCCGGGCAGCCTCGCGCCGCCCCCACTCCCGCGCCGCGCCCAGCCGCTGCTCCGGGGGCAACCCCGCAAGGTCCACCAGCGGCAACGGCAGGGGGCCGGGCGCGGCGACGGCCTGGTACGGCTCGCCGTGCCGCGCCGGGAAGCACGAACGCAGCGCCTCGTGCCGGCGGATGATCTCCGTGCAGGCGCGGGCCAGCACAGAGGCGTCGAGGGGACCGCGGAAACGCACGGCGGACGGCATGTTGTACGCCGCGCCGCCGGGCGCGAGCTGATCCAGGAACCAGAGCCGCTGCTGGCCGAAGGAGAGAGGACGCGCGGCCGGGTCGCTGCGCACCGGGATCGTCTCGCTCGCGACGGTGAGCCCCTTCTTCCGCAGCTCCTCCTGCAAGGCCCGGCGCTGCTCGGCGGAAAGTTTGAACGACGGCTTCATACCGGTACCTGCTGGAGGACAGCCTCGGCGGCTCGGTGAAACAGGAAATCTGCAATCATTGTACGAACTGTCCCCGAACAGGCATGCAACAACACCATTCCTCAAACGTAGGAGCAGTTGCCAAGAACTATATCATCCGCGACAAGCAAGATTCTCCTCGAAGCTAAACAATACGCGCGATCTTCTTGTGCCGGACTCACCGCGGGAAGCGCTTGTCGATGTCCGCTTCGCGCTCCTTCACGATCGATTCCCGGATCAGCTTCGACTCCTTCGTCTCGACCTCCTTCACGATCGAGCGGAAGAGATCGCCGGCCCCCTGGCCGGGGATGCCGAGCACGGTGAGGAGCCGCTCGGCCGCGTCGAGGCGGCCCCAGACGTAGTCGGACTCCCGGCCGCTGCGCTTGAGGAAGGCGCCGAAATGGGCGGCGTGGGCGCCGACCAGTTTCTGGCTGGCCGAGCCGCCGCCGAGGAGGGTCGCATCGTCGGGGCTCAGCCGGACGACCTCGATCGGCGCCAGCTCGCCGAGATCCGAGAAGGCGACGAGGGGGTAGATCTGCCGGTCCCAGAAGGGGAAGCCGAAGTAACGCACCAGGATCTGCTGCCGCTTGGGAGCCGGCAAGCCCAGCCCCTTCGTCGTGAAGTCTGTGAACGATCCCGCGCGAACCTGCTGCTGCAGGCGCTGGAGAGCCGTGCCAAGATTCTTGCTCACTCCATCCAGCGCCGCGCGATTCGTGCCATCGTCCACGAAGCGCCGGGCGAGCTCCTGAATCGTCCGGGACTTCCCATCGGAGCCCGCCCACGGGCTCAGGCTCCCGAAGAGCTGCCGCAGGACGCCGAGCTGCTCGATCATTTCCGGGTCCGGGTCGATCCCGGACACCAGTTGCGTCAGCTCGCCGATCCGCTTCGCCGCCGCCGCCTTGAGCTCGTCCAGCGCCTCACGCTCGACTTGCGTCGGCGGCTCTTTCGCCGTGTACTGTCCGTTGATCCAATCGGTGACGAAGCGGAGCTGGCGCCTCTGGTATCCGACGTCGAAGTCCTTGAGGAAGCTGAGCTGGGTCTCTTTCTGCGCGACGGGGGCCTGCGCACCCTCCGCGGCCTCCGGGTCGTCGATCAAGCCGCTCTTCTGCGCCCAACGCTCGATGATCCTCGCCACCAGCGCCCGGTGGGCGCTCTCCGGCGGGTAGTTGCAGACCGCCTCGCTCGAGATCACCTCGACGAACTGGTCCAGCACCGAGTGGACCCGCAGGCTGTAGTAGCTGCGGCCGGCCAGCTCGGTCACCCCTTTGTCGGCTTCCTTCTCGACCGCCAGGCGGGTCTCCCGCAACCTCTCCGGGCTGGCCTCCCTGAGCTCGGCGTCCAGGTTCGCGGCCGAGAACCCCGCGGCACAGCCGAAGCGCTGCGCCACCGTGAGACTCTCCGGTTTTCCGCAATCCGGCGACGCACCGCCCTTCCTCTCGAGCGCCTGGGTTGCCACCTCTTCGGCATGCACGATGTCGTGAATGCGCCGCACGGCTTCGTTATAAGCCGCCACCTCGTTGAGATCGTTGAGGATCGGCTGCTGGCTGGGAATCCCCGACAGGCCCTTCTTGATGGTTCCCCAAAGGCCCGGCTTCTTTCCGTTGGGCGCCGCAGGCGGCTTTCCGGGGTCGGGCTGGAGGTAGAGGAGGAAGCGCTTGACCTCCTGGTCGTGCGGCCGGCGCAGGATCTCGGCGACCGCGGGTCCGAACGGGTGATTGTCGAGCACGCCGCCGTCGACGAAATAGGTGTCGCGGGCGAAGCTCACCTTGCGGCTCGGCTCCTGGAGCTGATAATTGCGGAACAGGCGGCTGACCACCGTGTCGAGCGGCGCCGGAGGCTCCACGCCGGTGATCCGTTCGCCCGCCGGCGTCATCCGGGAGAATTGGTCCAGGGTCGCGCCCAGCGACAGTGGCGGGAAGACGCCGGGAATGGACGACGAGGCGCGGGCCGAAAAGGCCAGCGCCGGCGTCCATTCGGGACAGAAGTCGTCGAGCCGGCCGCCCGTGCCGGAGCGGCTCTCACACCCCGTGCTCTCTCCGGAATAGATGAAATGGAGCACATGCGGGAAGTGCTTCTCGGCCGCGAGCGCCGGATCGTTGATCACCACCTGCTGCGGATAGCCGTAGAGGTCGGTGGTGGTGACGAAGAGATCGAGCCGGTCGCCGTGCGGCAGGAGGCTGGGGTGGCCCTTCCTGCCCACCGCCTGGCGGTCCATGCCGTCGAGCGCTTCGTAGAGCCAGCCCGCCAGGGCGTTGCCGTTGATCGGCGCGCCGCCGGCGAAGATCCTGAAGAAGCCGAAGTAGTTGTCGGTCAGCCGCCGCAGCGAGGCCTTCTCCATCCACAGCTCGGTCAGACCGTCCTGGGAGAGGTCGTGCGCCAGGGCCTTGGCCAGGATGACCCCGTTGATCCCTCCGGCCGAGGTGCCGGCGATCACGTCGACCACGACGCGCGTCCGCACCCGTTGCGCGTCCTGGAGCCAGACGTCCAGCAGGCGGTCGTACCAGACGCGGGTCGATCCGGTCAGCGCCTCGCCGCGAGGCCCAGGCTTGGGCCGCGTGTGGTGGGAGCGGTCCGCCATGTATTGAGGCAGTGGCGAGCCCGGAGCCGTCACGTCGATCTGGAGCGCCTTGGAGGCGAGGACGAGGCGGTGCAGCTCCTTGGCGTTGCCGTGGATGTAGATGGCGAGCGAGCTGCCGCCGTAGCAGACGAGGGCGAGCCGGATCTCACGAACCAGGCCCACGTCTCCCGCGCGCGTCAGCGCTTCGGTCTCATTCGCGACCGTGGTGGCCGCGGCGGTGGCGGCCGTGGCCGGGCCGGCCAGGGCAATTCCGATCAGACTCACTGCGATCCATGTGCGAATTCCGGGCATCGATCTCTCCTCATCGCATGGCGCATCGTTTCGTCTCGAGACGGACACAGGAGGCAAATTTCCGGTAACGGCAATCAGCCTCCGATCCGCGGCTTCGGCAAGCGGGAGGTCGCGGAGAGACCCCTGGCGGCCCGGATCCAGCGCCCGTGCTGGCGCTTGAGATAGCGGGGCAGCAGCTTGGCGTCGAGGAGGATCTCGGCGACCAGCTTGGAGGCCTCTTCTTTTTGACCCTTGAGATAGAGAATGCGGGCGAGGCGGACCTGGGCCTCGATGACCGTCCGCCGCTCCAGGAGCTTGCGCAGGACCGGCTCGGCCTCGTCCCGCCGGCCGCTCTCGTCCAGGCAGCGCCCGAGGTGGAGCGGTCCCTCTCCGAGGTGCGAGTCGGGCTCCACGGCGACCAGCGCCTGGAGGAGCGGCACGGCTTCCGCCCAGCGGCCCTGGATCTCCAGCGCCTGGGCGAGCCCGTAGTTGACGTCTTCCACGGCGCCGCCGTTCTGCAGCGCCTCGCGGAAGTGAGCCTCCGCCTCCGGGGTCTTGCCGAGATAGAGCAGCTCGTCCCCCGCCTCGGCCAGCACGCCCGGACCGCGCCAATGATGGAGCTGCACCTGGAGCTCGCGGAGGCGCCGCCGCGCGTGGAGGCGGCGGGCGGCGTACGGCGACACCAGGGCCGACTGATGGCCGCCCAGGAGAGAGGTGCGCACCACCACGAAATAGGCGAGAGGGCCGATATAGGGAAAGGCCAGGATGATCCAGAACCAGTACCAGTCCGCCCGCATGCGCACGCAATCGACGAGCGCCACGAGCGCGAGAACCGCGGGCACCGCGCCGGCGATGCCACCGCCGCCGAGGAGCCTGGAAATGAGATACCCCACACCGACCTCCTTCAGACCGGAGCTCCAGCTTGTCAGGTACTGCTCTATGGTAGCAGGGTCAACGGGCCGGGCGGCTCATTCCCACTCGATCGTCGCGGGCGGCTTGCTGGTGACGTCGTAGACGACGCGGTTGATCCCGCGCACCTCGTTGACGATGCGGTTGGCGACGCGGCCCAGGAGCTCGTAGGGGAGATGGCTCCAGTCCGCGGTCATGAAGTCCTGGGTCTCCACGGCGCGCAGGGAGACGACGCTCTCGTAGGTGCGGAAGTCGCCCATCACGCCGACGCTCTTCACCGGCAGGAGGACGGCGAAGGCCTGGCTCACCTTGTCGTACCAGCCGCTCTCCCGCAGCTCTTCGAGGAAGATGGCGTCCGCCTGCTGGAGGAGGGCGACGCGCTCGGCGGTGACCTCGCCGAGGATGCGCACGGCGAGACCCGGGCCGGGGAAGGGATGGCGGCCGAGGAGCTGCTCCGGCAGGCCGAGCTCGCGGCCGAGCTGGCGCACCTCGTCCTTGAACAGGGAGCGCAGCGGCTCGACCAGCTCGAAGCCCAGCTCCGCCGGCAGGCCGCCGACGTTGTGGTGCGTCTTGATGACCGCCGAGGGGCCTTTGACGGAGACCGACTCGATGACGTCCGGATAGAGCGTCCCCTGGGCGAGAAAGCCGGCGCCGTCGATCTTCTTCGCTTCGTCCTTGAAGACGTCGATGAAGACGCGGCCGATGATCTTCCGCTTCTTCTCGGGCTCCTCGACGCCGGAGAGCTCGCGGAGGAAACGCTCGCGGGCATCGATCGCGAGGATCGGAATCCCCAGCCCGTCGCGCAGGCTGTGGGTGACCTGCACCGCTTCATCCTTCCGCAGCACGCCGTTGTCGACGAAGATCGCCGTCGAGCGCTCCCCCACCGCCCGCTTCAGAAGAGCCGCGACGACGGACGAGTCGACGCCGCCGGAGAGGGCGCAGATCACCTTGCCCTCCCCCACCCGCTCCTGGATGGAAGCCACGGCTTCTTCCAGAAAGGACGCCATCCGCCAATCGCCCTGCGCGCCGCAACCGCCATAGAGGAAATTGCGCAGGATCTCGCCACCCGAGACGGTGTGCGAGACCTCGGGATGGAACTGGATGGCGTACAGGCCGCGCGCCGGATCTTCGAAAGCGGCGATCGGGACCTGGGGCGTCCCCGCTGTCGGATGGAAACCCGGCGGGACGGCCGAGACGCGGTCGCCGTGGCTCATCCACACCGTCTCGCTGGGCGACAGGCCGGCAAAGAGGCAGCCAGGATTGTCGATCGAAATCTCGGCCCGGCCGTACTCCCGGTGGGAGGAGCCCTGCACCTCGCCGCCCAGGACGTGCGCCATCACCTGCATGCCGTAGCAGATCCCCAGCACCGGAATGCCCAGCGCGAACAGCTCGGGCTCGGCGTTGGCCGCCCCCTCCTCATAGACGCTCTGCGGCCCGCCGGACAGGATCAGCCCGATCGGCCGGCGCCGGCCGATCTCGTCGAGCGCCAAGTTGAACGGATGGACCTCGCAATAGACCCGGTTCTCGCGCACCCGGCGCGCGATGAGCTGGGTGAACTGGCTGCCGAAATCGAGGATGAGGACGGTCTGGTGGGCGTTTTCAGGGGTCATAGCTCCGTCTCCGATTTCAAACCCCGCGTCATCAGCTCCTCCACCGCCTTGCGCGCGCTCTTCCCCTCGTACATCACCTGCACCATCTGCTCCGTGATCGGCATCTCGACGCCGCGCGCCGCCGCCACGCGGGACACCGCGAGAGAGTTGCGGATGCCTTCGGAGACGAAGTGCGTGCCGCCGGTGATCTCGGCGAGGGTCTTGCCGGCGGCCAGGTCGAGGCCGGTGCGCCGGTTGCGGGAGAGGCTGCCGGTGCAGGTGAGCACCAGGTCGCCGAGGCCGGCGAGGCCGGCGAAGGTGCGCGGCTGGCCGCCATAGGCGATGCCCAGGCGGGTGATCTCGTGCAGGCCGCGGGTGATCAGCGCCGCCAGGGTATTGGCGCCGAGACCGAGCCCTGAGGCGGTGCCGGCGGCGATGGCGATGACGTTCTTCACCGACCCGCCCAGCTCGACGCCCACCACGTCGGACGACGAATACAGCCGGAACGTCGGCGTCGACAGCGCCTCGCGGAGCAGCGTCGCGTAGGCCGCCTCGTCCGAGGCGATCACCGCCGTCGTCGGCATGCCGCGCGCCAGCTCGGCGGCGAAGGTCGGCCCGGAGAGGGCGGCGAAGCGCACCTCGCGGTCCGCCGCCATGGCCTCCTCGAAGGCGACCTGGCTCATCCGCGCCAGGGTCTCCGTCTCGATCCCCTTCGCCGCCGAGACAAGATGCACCGGCCGGTCGCCCGGATGCGCCCGGAGGAAGAGGCGCAGCACGTCGCGGAAGCCGTGGGAGGGCGCGGCGTTGATGACGATGTCGCAGCCCACGACGGAGCCGATGTCCGACGTCGGCTCGCAGTTGGGCGGGATCGTCACCCCTTCGAGATAGCCGCTGTTGAGGCGCTCCTCCGCCATGCGCCGCGAGAGCTCCGCGTCGCGCGCCCAGAGACGCACGCGATGGCCGCCGCCCGCCGCGAAATGGACGGCGAGCGCCGTCCCGAAAGAGCCTGCCCCGAGAACCGCCAGATGCTTCGTCTCGCCGTTCATTCCGTTTTCCGCTCCCCCAGCCGCGGCTCGGTGCCGCGCAGGAGCCGCAACAGGTTCGTCCGGTGCTTGACCACCACGATGAGAGCGATCGCCGCCGAAGCCGCGATCAGCCAGGGATCCTCGTTCCGCACCCAGCCCAGCCGCTGGCCGAGCCAGGCGAACAAGGGAAAGAACGCCGCCGACACCACGGAGCCGAGGGAGACGAAACGCTTCCAGTAGACGATGACGAGGAAGGTGAGAAGGGTGAGCAGCATCGCCGCAGGAGCGAGAGCCCCCATCGCCCCCGCCGAGGTGGCCACCCCCTTGCCGCCGCGAAAGCCGAGGAAGACCGGAAACACATGCCCGAGCACCACCGCCACCGCCGCCGCCCCCACCACCGCCGGAGCCGCCGCCAGCGCCCGCGCCACGGTCACCGCCAGCACGCCCTTGATCACGTCGAGCAGGAGAACAAGGGCCGCCGGCCCCTTGCCCGAAGCGCGCAGAACATTGGTGGCGCCCGCATTGCCGCTGCCCACCGTGCGCACGTCCATCCCCTCTTTCAGCTTGACGACCAGATAGCTGAAGGAGACGGAGCCCAGCAGATAGGCGCCCAAGACAAGCCCGATGGAGAGCCCCGTGGTCATTCCGATCTCCCGGCCAGCGGCAAAGTCTCGACCACACGGTAGCGCGGCCCGCGCGGGCTCAGCTTGCTCTCGAAGAGCACCCCATGATCCGCCACCCAAGGCTGCCCCACCGCCCCCGGAAAAGCCGCGGCGATCTTCTCCGCGGCCTCGCGAGGCCAGGGCGGCTCGCACCGGGCGAGGGTGACATGGGGATGGAACGGCCGCTCCTCCGGCGTGAAGCCGATCGACTCCACCGCCGCCGCCGTCACCGCCGCCTGGAGAGCCGCCAGCTCCGCCGGAGCCTCCATCCCCACCCAAGCCACCCGCGCCGGCCGCCGCGGCGGAAACGTGCCGCCCCCGGCGAGCCGCAGATCGAGCGGCGGCTGCCCCGCGAACGCCCCGCGCAGCGCCGCGGCGAGAGCCGGGACCTTCTCCTCCTCCACCTGGCCGAGGAAAAGCAGGGTGAGATGCATGACCTCGGAGTCCACCCACCGCGCCCGCGGCAGCCGCTCGCGCAAGCCGGCAACCCGGCGCGCCACCTCGCGGCGCACCGCCTCCGGGACCTCCAGGGCGACGAAGAGTCTCATGCCGGGAACGGGATGGTGGCCTTCATGGAGGCGGATCATATACCGGCGATCCGCGCCTCGGCGTCCCTGCTAGAATGAAGAACGGAGGCCATGACCAATGACGAGGGTAGCCATCTTGCCGGTACCGACGGAGAAAGGAGATGTCTCCTACCATGCAGTATCTGGAAACAAACACTCTCAGGGAAGCACCGCAGGCGCCTATTCCCGCGGCGCTCATCGACCATGCGCCCGTCGCGCGGAGTTGACGGAGGTGGGGTGACAGGCTAGCTTTGGAGCCAAGGGGGTCTCCATGAGCCGCGTCCACTGGCAAGACCATGTTTCCGTCGAAGAAGATCTGCACCACGGGGACCCATGCATCAAGGGGACGCGCATCCCGGTCCGGATCTTGATCGGTAGCCTTGCGGACGGGATGCAGCCGAGCGAAATACTACGCTCTTACCCACAGCTCTCCGAGAGCGATCTTCTCGCGGCTCTGGCCTACGCCGCGGACATTCTGAGCCACGAGCTCGTGGCACCTCTGGCTTCCTGATCCTCCGATGCACATCAAGGTCGACGAAGACCTTCCCCTGGACGTAGCGAATGTCCTGCGGGCCAATCTCCTTTCCTCTCCCAGGATTCAGAAGCTGACACGGTTGACTGCTCCGTCCGGCCCAACGGGCCGGGAGACTCCAGCCCAGGGCTGAGGCCTATAGGCCGATGCCCTGGGCAACAGGCCCCCAAGCCTTGCGGCCTGAAAGGCCGAGAGAACCAGAACGGAGAGCTGAGCCGACTCCGGCAAAAACTCTCGCGGCCTTTCAGGCCGCAGGTGTTGATCGCTTTTCTACCCAGGGCATCGGCCTGTGGGCCTCAGCCCTGGGCTGGACTCTGCCGGCCCGTTGGGCCGGTGGGATGGTTCAGCGCCCGCTGGCCGCGATTCGCGGTCAACTGACATTGGCTCGTCTCGGCCGGTCAACACGGCGGACGCACCGTATACTAAGAAGCCATGCTCGATCCTCTGTCCGAGACGGACTGGCGCGATCTTCTGCGCCTGATCCACGATCACCAGGTCATCCCGGTGGTGGGGCCCTGCCTTGTCACGGTGGTTGATCCGGCGACCGGCGAGCGTGTTCCCTTGCACAGACACCTCGCGCCCGCCCTCGCTCGCGGACTGAGGCTTGAGAATCCCGAGAGCTTTGTCTCCTGGAACGACGTCGCGCGCGCCCACCTTTTGGGCGGCGGCGAGCGCAAGCGGGTGTACTACGAGCTGCGCGAGCTCCTCGACAAGGTCCCGGCCGACCCGCCCCCCGCCTTGCTGGCGCTGGCAGGCATCACCGACTTCGACCTCTTCATCAGCAGCACGCCGGACAGCCTCCTCGCACAGGCCTTGACCCGGCAGAGACCGGGATTTTCGGTAGAGCACCACGTCATCCGCTTTCATCCGCAGGGTCTTTCCCAAAAGTCTTGCGACCTGCCCGCGAGCTTCGCCGGCCCGCTCCTGCACCACATCCTGGGCAACGCGGATACCTACCCGGACTTCGCGGTCTGGGAAGAGGACTACATGGAGTTCATCTGCGGTCTGCTCGAAAAGGCAGATACGCTGGAGAATCTCTTTCGCGTTCTCAAGAGCCGCCATCTGCTGCTTCTTGGCGCCCCGTCGGAGGACTGGATCGTGCGCTTCTTCCTGCGGGTCGCACGCCAACAGCGGCTGTCCGACTGCGACCAGCACGACTACCTCGCCGATCAGCCGGCGAGCCTCGGCGAGCCGATGATCCTCTTCTTCGACCAGGCGGTGAAGGCGACGCGCGTGATCGCAGGCCCGCCCGCGGACTTTGTCCAGACTCTGGAGCGAGCCTGGCGCGAGAAGTACGGCGCGGCGGCCAGTGATGAGGACTTCCTCCAGCGGATACCGGCGGAGATCCCCCGCGGCGCCGTCTTTCTCAGCTATTCGCGCGACGATCTGAGCGCGGCCGTCAAGCTCGCTCGGGCCCTGGAGGCGGCCGGTGTGCCCGTCTGGATGGACAAGATCCGCTTGGAGGCCGGAACGAACTATGAGAGCAGCCTCGAGCACGAGGTCAAGCAATCCTGCAGCTTCTTTCTCTCCTTGATTTCCAAGGCCACCGAGGCCGATCCGACGCGTTATGTCCATCGCGAACGCGCCTGGGCGGCACAGAAACACGTCCCCGGGTACGTGTTCTACGTGCCCCTGGTGCTCGACCTGGACGAGGCGACCCCGCCTCGGCTCGAGCCCGAGTGCTTCCGCCAGATCCACTTCGAGCGCTGGAACGACGCGACGCTGGGCAACTTCGTGCTCCGCGTGCGTGAGCTGGTGAACTATTTCCGCAGCGGCGCGGGATATCCTCGGAGCTGAC
>Ga0307506_10000200_pt1 | contig 18363 bp, 20 predicted proteins | sample 25_S_MG_FD_202175 | JGI IMG/M metagenome (GOLD analysis project Ga0307506, IMG submission 202175) | Soil microbial communities from Populus trichocarpa stands in riparian zone in the Pacific Northwest, United States - 25_S | ecosystem: Environmental > Terrestrial > Soil > Riparian zone > Trees... | reverse complement strand
TCAAAGCGTTTCCCATCAGAGCACCCTCGCTTCCTTCTGCAGCTTCTCCACCAGCGTGGCGGCTGCCTTCTTGGGATCGCCCTCGATCATCTGCGCGCCGGTGCCGCTCTGCGGGAAGGCCACCGAGACGATCTCCAGGCGCGAGCCCGCGGCGCCCACCTCGCCGGCGTCGAGCCCGAGATCGGCCGGCGTCACCGCCGCGATCTCCTTCTTCTTGGCCGCCATGATCCCCTTCAGGGAGGCATAGCGCGGATGATTGATGCCGGCCTGGATCTCCAGCACGGCGGGCAGGGTCAAGCGGGAGAGCTCGTTGACGCCGCTCTCCATCTCGCGGGTCACCTTGACGGTCTTTCCCCCCTCTTCGAGCTCGACGCCCATCACCAGCCAGACGTGCGGCCAGCCGAGCCAGCCGGCGAGCACCGAGCCGGTGCCGCCGTAGCCGACGTCGTCCGACTGCGAGCCGGTGAGCACGAGGTCGAAGCTCTCCTTCCCGATCGCCGCGGCGAGGGCGCGGCCGGTGGCCAGCGCGTCGCCGCCCGCGAAGGCGGGATCGGAGAGGTGGACGGCGCGCGCCGCGCCGAGGGCGAGCGTCTTGCGCAAGGCCTCCTTGACGCGGTCCGGCCCGAGGCTGAAAACGACCACCTCGCCGCCGGTCTTCTCGGCGAGCTGCAGCCCCTCCTCCAGGGCGTACTCATCGCTCTCGTTGATGACGAACGGCAGGTCCTCTTCCTCCAGCCACCGGCCATCGCGACTGACGCGCAGCCGGGCCTCGGTGTTGGGGACCTGTTTGATACAGACGGCTATCCTCATGATACAGGCCTCATACAGGGGTCTCCTGAACGGTTGGCAAAGCGGCCGGCGCCAGCAGGCGGCGCAGCAGCGGCGGATCGGGATTGAAGGCCCACAGCCGGTCGTCGAAGCGGAGGGTCGGGACCACCCGGCGCCCGCCGCTCCGCGCCAGGACCATCGCCTCGGCCTGCGGGTCCTGGTCGATGTCGACCTCCTCGAAACGGGTCTCCGCCTCTTCGAGCACCCGCTTGGCGCGCCGGCAGTCCGGACACCAGGAGGAGCTGTAGATGCGCAGGAGGTCGACGGGGAGGCCGAAGCCGGAGGCCAGGCGCTCCAGCTCTTCCGGCGCGAGGCGCAGGCCGAGGAGGCGCAGCTTGCCGTCCGGCTCGCTGAGCAGGGCCACCGGCAGATCGTCGCGCGACAGCCCGAGCGCCGCCAAGGCCTCGCCGGCCGCCGGATCGGCGTGCAGATCGAGCCGCTCACCGCATGCCACGGGCGGCGCGGGATGCTGCGTCGAATCGTAATAGACAAGGCACTCCAAGGAATTTTTCATACTTTCCTGAAAAGACGTCGGTGAAGCTCTGGAAGGACCAGGGGAAATTCCCCGCCCGAGGGTACAGGTGCCTGAGCGGCGGGAAGGCGAGCCTATCATGGCTGGTAGGGACCTTTTCATGCTCCCCCTTGAGAGCTATACTCAGAGCATGGCCAGCTCCAAGCGTGAGATCCTCACTCCCTACGGACAACCGTCCCGGTCGATCGAGGAGATCCGGGCGGCCATCGAGAAGGTCGCCGGCCAGTTCTCAGCGAGCAAGGGCAAGAAGACCGCCAGGAGAGCCCCGGAGGGGCGGCCACACAAGGCTGGTACCCATCAGGCGTCCCCCCCCGGCAGAGCGGCCGATTGAGCGGCCTTCACTCTTAAGACCTTTTTCTCTTCCGCTCAACGGCGCTCAGTCGATGCTGCTGTCCGCGGAATACGGTCGAAGCGTCTTCATCAACTGCCCCTTCGACACCAGATACAAAGACGTCTTCGAGGCGGTGATCTTCGCCGTGGCTGACTGCGGCTTTCGGCCTCGCTGCGCGCTCGAAATCGAGGATAGCAGCCAGGTCCGGATGGAGAAGATCTTCGAGCTCATCGGAGAGTGCAGGTTCGGGATTCATGACATTTCCAGCACGGATCTGGATGTCGAAACCCAGTTGCCGCGATTCAACATGCCCCTGGAGCTCGGCCTCTTCCTGGGCGCCAAACGTTATGGAGACGCCGAGCAGAGGCGCAAGATCGGCCTGATCCTGGATCGAACACGCTTCCGGTACCAGGCGTTCATCTCAGACATCTCGGGCCAGGATATCCAAGACCATGAAGGCGACCCTCAGCGGGCGATCGTCAAGGTGCGCAACTGGCTCCGCAGCACGTCCGAGAAGACGAGTCTTCCAGGAGGGAAAGCCATCGCGGAGCGGTATGCTCGATTCTGCGCTCAGATTCCCTTCCTCTGCAGCGAGCTGAAGCTCTCTCAGGCAGAGCTGACCTTCACCGACTACATCTGGATCGTCACCCAGTGGTTGGAGAAGAACGCCTGAGATCGAGGCTGTACAATCCCGAAGCAATGCCGCAGCCACCGCAGACGACCTCGCCTTCTTCCTCCGCCCGCCGCCCGATTTCCCTGCCGCAGCCGCCGGTCCCCGCGGGCGAGACGAAGTGGCAGCGGTGGCGGCGCAAGCGGCGGACCTGGCTGCTGCGCCGGTTCGACCAGGTGATCCTCTCCCTCTACCGGGTGATCCACTGGCTGGACCGCAAGGCGCCGATCGAGAAGCGCTACTTCCGGGTGGCCATCTTCGGCTCCAGCCGCATCCAGGAGAGCGACGCGACGTACGCCGAGGTGCGGGAGCTGGCGCGGCGCCTGTCCTTTATGGGGTGCGACATCGTCACCGGCGGCGGACCGGGGCTGATGCGGGCCGCCAACGAGGGGGCGCGGCACGGCGCCTACCGCCACAAGACCCGCTCGTTCGGGCTGACCATCCTCCTGCCCATGGAGGAGCAGCCCAACCCGTTCCTCGACGAGGTCGCCCATCACGCGACTTTCTTCTCCCGCCTGCACCAGTTCATCCGCCTCTCGCATGCCTATATCGTGGTGGATGGCGGCATCGGCACCACCCTGGAAGCCATGATGGTCTGGCAGCTCCTCCAGGTGCGCATGCTGAGCGACCGCACGCTGATCTTCGTCGGGCCGATGTGGCACGGCCTGCGCGCCTGGATCGAGGCCGAGATCATCGGCCCCGGCCTGGCCTCTCGCAGCGACCTGGACATCGCCGTCTGGGTGGACGACCTGGAGCAGGCGCTGGCGGCGGTGGAGAACGCCCGTAACGACTTCCTGCGGCGCCACAAGGTGATCCTTCCTCCGGTCATGGACGGCCCGCCGGAAACCGCCGAAAAGCGTTGAAGATGGAATGAGCGGCACGCGCTTTGCTTAGGCCGCTGGGGAGGCATGCATTCCACGTCGTTTTGGCAGCACAAGGGAGCGCGCATGGGTCTGATTTCGTTTCTCTTCTTTCAGCTCGGACCGGAGGCCAAGGGCCCCGGCCTGTTCTCGTTTTTCCTCCAGGCCGGGCCGATGGCGAAAGCCATCCTGGGCGCCCTGGTGCTCTTTTCGCTCGGCTCCTGGGCGATCATGATCGGCAAGCTCGTGCAATACCGGCGGGCCGACGCCCAGACCGACAAGTTCCTGGAGGCGTTCCATCGCAGCCAGCGTTTCAGCGAGGTCAACGCCATGGCCGGCAAGCTCGGCTCCTCGCCGCTGGTGGGGATCTTCCAGGCCGGCTACGCCGAGATCGACAGCCAGATCAAGAACGCGCCTGATCCCGAGCGGCCGGGCGAGAAGCGGGCCTACCGCATCACCTCGCTGCCCGCCTTGCAGCGCACCCTGGCGCGCGCCGCGGGGATCGAGATGCGCTCCATGGCGGCCTGGCTCCCCTTCCTCGCCACCACCGCCTCGGCGAGCCCGTTCATCGGCCTCTTCGGCACCGTGTGGGGCATCATGGTGGCCTTCCGCGACATCGGCATGTCCGGCTCGACCTCCATCGTGGCGGTGGCGCCCGGCATCTCGGAGGCGCTGATCAACACCGCGGCCGGCCTCGCGGCGGCCATCCCGGCGCTCATCGGCTACAACTACTTCGGCCAGCGGGTGCGCGGCATCCGCGCCCGGCTCGATGATTTCATTCTCGAGTTCCTCAACCTGGCGGAACGCAATTTCACCTAGAGGAGAGCACGCGGATGGCCTTCAATTTCGGCGGCGACGGCAGCGACAACGGTGACGAGCAGATCCTGGCGGACATCAACGTCACGCCGCTGGTCGACGTCATGCTGGTGCTGCTGATCATCTTCATGATCGCCGCGCCCATGCTGCACCAGGGGATCGAGGTGGCCCTGCCCAAGGCCGACGCCACCAACCTGCCGATGCGCATGGAGGACCCGCTCGTCCTCTCCGTCGACCGCGGCGGCGCGCTCTTCGTGCGCGAGACGCCGGTCGAGATCGACGAGCTCGTGGAGCAGGTCAAGCAGCAGATCGCCGCGCGCGGCGACGATACGGTGTTCCTCAAGGGCGACCGCGAGGTCCCCTACGGGCGGGTGATCGAGGTGCTGGACGTCCTCCACCGCGGCGGCATCGTACACGTCGGCATGGTCACCGACCGCGCGGAGAAGGGGCGGGGCTCCCGGAGATGAGCCGGTGAGAGCCGACGTCGACCGTATTCTTGCCGACCGCAGCCGGCGCGCCGGCCGCGGTCCGGAGGCGGCGAGCCTCGCCGCGGCGGTCGGCCTGCACGTCGTGCTCGTCCTCGTCGCCCTCGTGCTGCCCCGCCTGCAGCCGCCGCCCAAGCCGCTCGAGTTCGTGCCGGTGACGGTCATCCCGGCCCAGGCCCTGGGCGTGCGCCGCCCGGCGCCGCCCCGGCGGTCGACCCCCAAGCCGGCCGAGACCCAGGAGAACGCCGCGCCGGAAAATCCGCGGCCGGAAGCGGCGCCCGAGCCGCCGCGGCCGAAGCCGGCCGACGAGGCGCCGATCCTCCCCTCGCCCAAGGCCCCGAAGCCCGAGCCGAAGAAACCGGCCGAGACCGCCAAGACGGCCCCGGATGCGGCCAAGCCCACCGGCAAGCTGCCGGCCACGGCGCCGGTCCCCTCCGCCGGCAAGCCCGGACCCGCGAGCGGCGGGCGCGGCCAGGGCAGCCCGGACAGCCCGCCCAACGCCACCGCCGTCGGCGAGACCGGCGACCAGGCGGGCCGGCGGGGAGCGCCCACCGGCAGCCCGCTCGGCACCACCGCCTTCGGCTCGCAGATCGCCGGCATCGACAACCCGGACTTCACCTACGGCTATTACCTGGACCGCCTGCTGTCGCTGATCGACGCCAACTGGGTGCGGCCCTCCATGGGCAGCGGCGTGCGGGCGATCGTCTCCTTCCGCATCCAGCGCGACGGCAGCCTGAGCGATCTGCGGGTGTCCGAGTCTTCAGGGTACAATTCCTTCGACCTGGCGGCTCTGCGCGCGGTGCAGAATGCCGCGCCCTTCCCACCCTTGCCGAGGCCGTACAAGCAAGACGACCTCGGGGTCAATCTGATCGTCCACTAGATTTCAGAGGTGTCATGAAATCGAGAGTCTTCCTCCGCTCCCTCACCATCGCCGCCCCCCTCGCAGCCACCCTGCTGCTCCTCTGCGGCCTCATGCTACCCCGCATCTTCGCCCAGGAGCCGCCCAACGAACAGTCGGGGCAGGACACGGAGCCGCCGCCGCCGGGCAGCCAGGTCACCCTCGAGCTGCGCTCCGGGCAGCGCCCACCGATGAAGCTGGCCGTCCCGGCCTTCCGCGTCGGCGGCGCCATGGCGGGCGCCGCCGCGGCGACGGCGCAGGAGATCGAGGCGGTGGTGCGGCAGGATCTCCTGAATTCCGGGTACTTCACCCTCCTCGGACCGAGTGAGCTGAGCAGCCTCTCCCTGAGCGGCGACATCCAGCGCGACCTCGAAGCCTACCGCTCGGTGGGCAGCGAGACCGTCCTCCTCGGCGACCTGCGCGCCGAAGGGGACAAGATCGTCTTCGAAGGACGGCTGTTCGACGTCGCGAGCGGCCAGGCGATCCTTGCCAAGCGCTACCGCGGCGCCTTCCCGGTCGGCCGCCGCATCGCCCACACCTTCGCCGACGAGGTGATCCATTTCCTCACCGGCACCCAGGGAATCTCCCTCTCCAGCCTCGCCTTCACCAGCGACCGCTCGGGCAACAAGGAGATCTACACCATGGACTACGACGGGCAGAACCAGCGCCGCGTCACCGGCCACCGCTCGACCTCCATGTCTCCCGCCTGGACGCCGGACGGCAACGGCATCGGCTATACCTCTTTCTTCAACGGCGCTCCGGGGATCTACCTCGCCGACCTGGCGAGCGGGCGCAAGAAGCCGCTGGTCACCTCGGGCTCGCTCAACATGACGCCGACCTTCTCCCCCGACGGCCAGCACATCGCCTTCGCCCGCTCGCTCGACGGCAACGTGGAGATCTTCACCGCCGATATCAACGGCGGCAACCTGCGGCGCCTGACCCACTCGAACGCCATCGACGCCAATCCGGCCTGGAGCCCGAAGGGCGACAACATCGCCTTCACCTCCGGCCGCGCCGGCAATCCGCACATCTACATGACCGACTCCGAGGGGACGAACCAGCGGCGCCTGACCTTCGACGGCACCTACAACGACGGCGCCTCCTGGAGCCCCGCGGGCGACCTGATCGCCTACACCAGCCGGCGCGACGGCCGCTTCCAGATCGTGATCACCAACGTCGGCACCCTGGCGAGCCGCGTCCTCACCTCGGGGCCGGGAGAGAACGAGTCGCCGACCTTCTCGCCGGACGGCAGGAAGATCGCGTTCGTGTCGGCGCGCGGCGGCAAGAAGCAGATCTACGTCATGGACCTCGACGGTGGCAACCTGCACGCGCTCACCAGCGAGGGGAACAACGACATGCCGGACTGGTCGCGCGCGGTGCCCGCACAGTGAATCGCGAATCAGAGTGTGGCGCGCCTCCGCGCCATTCTGCTACATTGCTCTGTGGAGAGTCGTGGTAGAACAGCAGTTTCAGAGAGTGAGGAGAGAACCGCATGAACCGCAAATGGATGGTCTGGATCGTCGCCCCGGTCCTGTTGACCGCTTTGTACGGCTGTCCCAAGAAGAAGCCCGTCACGCCCCCGCAGGACCTGGACGTGGAAACCAAAACCGTCACGCCGCCGCCGCCCGCCGCCACGCAGGACGTGCAGCAGCAGCCGGTCGCGCCGGTCGCCGAGGACCAGACGGAAGACCTCCTGATGTCGAAGGACCTCCAGGTGGTCAACGACGAGCTGCGGCGCCGCGGCTTCAGCCCCGACGTCTATTTCGAGTATGACGAGAGCTCGCTGTCCGACGACGCGCGCGGCAAGCTGGCGCGCAACGCCGACCTGCTCAAGAGCCAGGCCCAGTTCATGGTGACCATCGAAGGGCACGCCGACGAGCGCGGCACCAACGAGTACAACCTGGCCCTGGGCGAGCGCCGCTCCAACGCGGTGCGCGACTACCTCGGCTCTCTCGGCGTCACCGGCGACCGCCTGCGCACCATCAGCTACGGCGAGGAGCGCCCGGCCTGCACCGAGACCGAGGAGAGCTGCTGGTCGCAGAACCGCCGCGCCCACCTGGTGATCACGGGACGGGCCAACGTCGGCTAACCGCCGGATAAAACCCGCCCATGCGCCGCGCTCTGACCCACGTCCCTCTGGCCCTCTGCCTCGCGGCGGCGCTCGCCGCCGCGGGGTGCGTCACCTCTCAGGACATCGAGGGGTTGCAGTCGCAGCTCTCCGACATCCAGCGCCAGATGCTGCAAATGCAGAAGCAGGCCCCCAGCAAGCAGGAGGTCGAGAACCTGGAGGCCTCGGTCGGCAAGCAGATGGACTCGCTGCTGAAGACCGAAGCCGACATGCAGGTCAAGCTGCGTGATCTGTCGGGCCAGATCGACGAGCTGCAAGCCAAGCTGGAAGACACCAACTACCGTCTCGCCCAGCTCTCGCAGCAGATCGCGACCACCAACCAGGAGCTCAAGACGTTCCGCGAGCAGCAGGCCCTGCCGGCGCCCGCCCCCAGCCCGGACAACCTGGGCGGCCCTCCGACGCAGCCCCTGGCCCCCGCTCCGCAGCAGCAGGGCGGCGGCCGGGCTTCGGGGAACGGAGCCGACCCGCAGAGCCTCTACAACGCGGCGTACAACGACTATCTCAAGGGCAGCTACGATCTGTCGTTGCGCGAGTTCCAGGAGTACCTGAACAACTTCCCCAACACCGACCTCTCGGACAACGCCACCTACTGGATCGGCGAGTGCTATTACCGCCAGAAGCGCTACCGCCAGGCGGTGGAGCAGTTCGAAGCCGTGCTGAACAAGTACCCGCGCAGCGACAAGGCCGCCGGCGCCACGCTGAAGAAGGGGTACGCGCAGCTCGAGCTCGGCGAGCGCCAGCAGGGCGTCGCCCAGCTCCGCCAGGTCGTCCGCCTCTACGCCACCAGCGACGAGGCGAACCTCGCCCGGCAGCGCCTGCGCGAGCTCGGAGTTGACTGAAGTCGTCCGTCAATGCTATAAAACCCCGCCGCACCCCGATTCCACCAGGGGGTGCGGCTTCGTGTTTCTAACTCGGGAGCGAGCACCAAGAATATGGCCAATACCAAGTCGGCAGAGAAGCGGAACCGTCAGAACGTCCAACAGCGGGAGCGCAACCGGGGGCACCGTTCGCGCCTGCGCACCGCCATCAAGCGCCTCCGCACCGCGGTGGCGAGCGGCGATGCCGCCCAGGCGCAGGAAGCTCTTCCTGCCACCTTGAGCGTGATCGACAAGATCGCCCAGAAGGGGATCATTCACGCCAACGCCGCCGCGCGTTACAAGTCCCGCCTCGTCAAGCGGGTCGCCGCCCTCAAGGCTTGAGGCTCCCCGGGGCTCCACGCCCCGGGCTCCCCCGCCGCCTCAGATCCTCAGAATCCTTCCAGCAGGTCGCTGACCACCGTCTGCGCGAACCGGTTGGCGGCGCGCTCGATCGCCTGGTCCTCGAAGTCGACGAAGCCGCTCGAGGCATCGATCGGATAGGTCTCGCGGAAGGTGTAGCGGTCGTTGCTCCACAGCGGCTTGTCCGCGCCGGTCCGCTTGAACGCGATCTGGGAAACGATCGCGATCTCGTACTGCGTGGCGCGGCCGGTGGGGTCGAAGGTGATCGGGGTGGCGCCATAGCCCACCACCGCGCCGGAGATCTCGGCGTCGGCCCCCTCGGGGCTGCCCACGACGGCGAAGCGCTGCCGCTTCACCAGCTCGCCCGCGATGGCGCGCGTGACGAACTGCTCGACCTGCGAGCGCGGCGTCCGGTTGTCGAACGGGCGCAGATAGACCGTCTTGATGTCGGCGGGGATGTTGTTGCCCCGTCCCACCAAGGCGTAGCCGCAGCCGGTCAGGGCGAGAAGGAGAGCGCCCACGGCGAAGGAGGCCAGGGAGCGGGGGATTCGAGGCATGGTCATAAGGACCTCCTTTATGTCAGGCTGCCCGGAAAAGTATGCTGCTTGAGAAGCCCGTCGAGAAGCCCGTTGACGAATCGCCCGGACTGCTCGGAGCCGAACTTCTTCGCCAGCTCGATCGCCTCGTCGAGGACGACGAGCTTCGGCGTGTCCTTCTCGACCAGCATCTCGTAGATCGCCAGCCGCAGGATGTTGCGGTCGACCGCCGGCATCCGCTCCAGGCGCCAGTTGTCGGCCTGGCTGCGGATCAGCTCGTCGATCTTCTCCAGGTGCGCGACGCAGCCGCGCACGAGCTCCTGGGCATAGAGGAAGGCGTCGTCCGCCCGCTTCCGGTTGCGCGCGTGGTCGCCCCCTTGGTCGATACCGCCCGCCACCGCCTCGCGGGCCAAGTACTCGGATAGATCGAAGGTGTTGAAGATATGGGGCAACGGGCTGCCGCCCAGGTCGCTCTGATAGAGCATCTGAACCGCCATCTCCCGAGCCGTTCGCCGTTTTCCTGCCGTCATCGCCTCGCCTCAAAGAGCACAAAAAATCGAAACCCGGGCACCGTCAGGAACGGAGCCGGGAGAACAGATCGGCCATCTCGAGCGCCGCCTGGGCCGCTTCCCAGCCCTTGTTGCCGGCCTTGCCTCCGGCGCGCTCCTGAGCCTGCTCGGAAGTGTCGCAGGTGAGCACGCCGAAGCCCACCGGCAGCTTGTAGCGCTCGGCCACGGAGGCCAGCCCGCGGCTGCACGCCGAGCAGATGTAGTCGAAATGCGGTGTCTCCCCCCGGATCACCACGCCGATGGCGACGAGAGCGTCGATCCGATTGATCCCATCGATGCCACTGGACGCCGCCAGCACCTCGGCCGCCTGGGGGATCTCCCAGGCGCCGGGGACGCGCACGACATGGATGTCCGCGGCCTCGGCACCGTGCCGGCGCAGGCAGTCGACCGCGCCCGCCACCAGGGGGTCGACGACCCGGGAGTTGAAACGGGAAGCCACGATGGCGAAGCGGCGGCCGGCGCCGCTCAAACCGCCCTGCGTCTCGCGAATGGATGTCTCTCGGATGGGTGTCTCGCTCATGAAAATATCCTCGGGGCGGCAGAGTATAGCGCGGCGGCCACACCCTGGACCACGCCTCTGGCCATCTGGCGAAGGAAGATGCCGTAGCGGGCGGCGAGGAAGGTCTTGATCAGGAGGTCTCCCGCGATGCCGCCAGCGGCGAGGGCCATCAAACGGAGGTCGTCGCGTCCGAACGGCCAGAGGCGGCGCACCAGCAGAGGGCGCGAGAAGAGGGCGCCGAAGAGCACGAAAGCCGCCACCCGCAGCACCGACCAGGGCACCCAGGCGGCCACCGAGCCGAGCCACGGATGCCCGCTCGCCACCGCGTAGCTGCCCACGAAGTAGCTCATGTAGGCCACCAGGAACGCCCCGAGCGCCAGGCCCAAATAGCCGCCGCTCGCCCAGGTGACGAGGAGGAAGACCGCGAGATGCAGCAGATGCTCGGGCAGGAAGCGGTGCCAGTCGTTCTCCTTGCCGCTCCCCGTGGCGATCCAGCCGAACATCTCCTGCCGGTACGCCTCGCCATGCACGATCCCGGCGCGCGCCGCCGCCGGCCACCAGATCACCAGGAGGATCACGCCGGTGCTGAGCAGGAGCGCCCAGAGGAGCCCGAGCTGCCAGGCGCCGAAGGTGTCGCCGGCGCGTACCTTGCGCGAGAACGACGGGTAGAGGGTGAGCGGAGCCAGAGCCGCGAGCAGCCAGCCGCCGCCCGGCAAAGCGGCGAGGAGAGGCAGGAAGACCGTCAGCAGGATCAGCGCGCTCACAGCGCCCCTCCCGCCGGCCCGAGATGGATCTCCTCGACCAGCGCGGCCGGATCGCCGTCCAGCGCCGCCACGACGGCGCGCCCCACCTCGGCCACCGGCACCATCCGCGCGCGGTCCCAGGTGCCCGGGAGGCCGTTCCATAGCGGCGTGGCCGTGGCGCCGGGATAGATGGAGGTGATGCGCACGCCGCTGCCCGCGAGCTCCTCGCGCAGCGCGGCCACCAGGCCGGCGAGCCCCCACTTGCTGGCGCAGTAGGCCGACCAGCCGGGAAAGCCGCGCCGCGCCGCGGGAGAAAGAATTGGAAAGATCCAGCCGCTCCCCCCCTGCTTCATCGCCCCCAGCAGAGAGGCGATCAACAGAGCGGCGCCGGTCAGATTGGTGTCGATCATCTCGCGGAAGCTCGCGGCCGCCATCTCGTCGAGAGGGCCGATCGCGGCGACCCCCGCCGCCGGCACCACGATCGAGGCAGCGCCCCAGCGCTCCTCGACGGCAGAGACAGCCTCCGCGATGTCCTCCTCGGCGCGGACGTCGCAGACCAGCGCGATCCCCACCCCTCCAGCCTCCGCCAGCACCCCCTCCAGAGGCTCCAGCCGCCGCCCCAGCAGCGCGAGCGGATGCCCGCGCCGCGCCAGCCGCAGGGCGATCTCCCGCCCGATACCCGACCCCGCTCCGCTCACTACAGCGACCCCGCGTCGTTCCTCGTGCAAACCCGTCACCTCCCAAGCCGGCAGAAGCCGGCGCCGAGCCCGTAAGATTACCGCACCCCGGGGCCTGCTTGACAGGTAATTTTTCAGTCCTCTGAAACTCGGCGGCGGACGCCGTCCGACAGGACGATGACTGCGCAGAAAAACCAATCAATCCGTCCCAAAGCCTTTTCTCCGTCCCCGAGACCTCGCGCCGTTCCCAAAACCCTGTCCGCCGTCCCCAAGACCTCTTCCCTGTCCAGAGACCCTCTCCGCCCTGCAAGAAGCCTTGGCTGTCAGACAAAGACCTTCTCCTCGGCTCGAAAGACCTTCTCTCAACCACCAGGGCAGATGGCGCGGCACGGTCCGGAGCCGGAGGGCGGGGGAAATCAGATGCTGTTGGGGCGGGTGTGGAATGGGCACGGGCGCCGGAGGAGGACGGAGGACCTGACGGGCGGGTGGCGGGACGGGCCGTAGCTTCGGCGCCGTGATCGGCCTCGTGGTTGTGGACGTTGCCGTCGCCGGGCAGGGCTCGATGACGGGCGGCAGGTTGAGCGGAGGGCTGGGGAAGGTGCAGCGGTCCGAGCTGATTGAGCCAGCGGATCTAGCGTCCGCTTTCGGTCGTGCTCCGAAATGGCGTTCGTGTCGAGTAGGTAGTGCTCACCCACCCCCAATTCTTTTTTCACGCGCAGGGCTCGGCTGGCATGAAATCGAGGCGTGCGGGCTCGAAGTCATTGACGCCACCGCCATGCCGCTGCTTCACTGCTTCGATCCTCTGCAAGAATGCAGCACCCCGAGCCCTCGGGATTTGCTGACCGGCCGTTAATCGCTCGTAGTCTTCGATCGCCAGCAAGACGACGAGGTCTCTCCCGCGGCTATGAATGACCGTAGGCCCTTGCGCTGCCTCCCGCAGCACCTCCGACAGCTTGCTCTTGGCCTCTGCAACCCCCAGTCGACGTGTTCGGGGAAAGAGCGTTGGGATTCCCTTCTTCATGCCCATCATGGTCCAGTCGATGGTCGGCAAGGTCAATGATGTTCTCGCCGCAGAGCCGTCGCCAGGAAGCTCGGCGAAGGGCGGCAGGTTGAGCGGGCGGGCGGGTGGCGGGAAAGGGTCGCAGACTCCAGCGGCGTGACCGGCCAGATGGCTGGGCGGTGGCCGTCGCTGAGAGGACTCGACGAAGCGAGGGCGGGCGGGGGCGCTGCCATCGCCATGCAGACTCGGCAAGAGAGGGCAGCGGCAAGTTGAGCGAGGGTGGTGCGTGAGCGGGACTCAAGTTGCCGCGGTGGAGATAAGATGCAGTTGGGGTGGGCAGGGAGTAAATATCCCCCGGCAGAGCCGGGGGCTTTAGGTTTTGGAGCCGCTCAAAGCGGCTGAAAGATCTAGGAAACGCATCTCCCAGTTCGTTGCGGCCCATGGCCAAATGACGAGTCGCCTCTTATCCCCTCTTATCCTCATCGCTCCTCCGGCCGTGGAACAAACTTCCAAGGACCGGTCGTGGTGGTCGTTCCCGTCGTGCGTTTAGCAACTCCCGAGGACACCTCCTCGGTGGGATACTGCCGGAAATGTCAAACTTCTACTGCCACCCCGGCAGAGCCGGGGGAACTCTCTTGGGGGTTTAGGTGGGCGCATTGGAGGGCGGAGGACCATGCGGGTGGGAGGACGGCGGGGCCGCAGCTTCAGCGCGCTTCACCCGGCCTCATAGCTGAGCGCTGACGTCCGCTCCTCTGGCTCGGCGGAGCGCGGGTGGGCGGGGGCCATATTGTCCCCACAAATCCGCGAGGCAGAATCGAAGCAGTTCAAAGGCGCGGCAGTGGCGATCCAAGGACGATCTCCTCGTCGCCGCGGCTCAAGGTCGGCGGCCGACGTCGACTCAGTCCCCAGCTCGCCACACTTCCACCGAGCGCGCGGCTCAGGCGCCGCGTGCGCAAGCCTGCAGGAGCCGCCTGATCGAGCCGCGGGAGCCGGCGGGGCCGCCGTCCAGACTTGCGTGGCCGATTTTCTGCGACCCCCACCCCCTCTGCCCCCTTCGGCAGATCCGATCGTCGCGGCTGTGTGTAGCTGTGGGAATCCCGGGCGGTGGCTTGGAGGCTGGGATTTCCAACGGGTATGGGAAGGTGGCCGAATTTTTTGCACCCTCCCCCCTCAGCTCCCTTCATCAGCTCGCGCGCGTTGAGAAACCTAAGGAAGGGAACGAGGCCTTGAAATGCCTCGCACATGCTTCCATCCGGATCTTCTGAATGCTATATTGTCGCGGTTTCAGGAATCTAGAGAGTCGGTAGATTGAGAGAAGGTCCTGAAAGAGGAATCCACCTCCATGCACTCGATAGCCCACGAGATCCTTGTGGATCTCTTTAAAAAGGGTCCGTCTTTCGCGCCCACGATCTTGGCCAAGGTGCTGGGCGTTCCGCTGCCACCTTACTCCGAAGCTCGCCTCGCCTCGACTGACTTGACTGAGATCCAGCCCGCCGAAGATCGCGCCGATGCCGTCGTTATCCTTCTAGACCGCGACATTCCTATCCGCGTGATCATCGTCGAGGTTCAACTGGCGGTCGACCCCAGAAGGCGTCTCAATTGGCCCGCCTACGTGAATCTCGCGCGCGCCGTCCACGGCTGCCCAGCGGATCTCCTCATCGTCGCACCCGAGCCGGTCGTCGCCCGCTGGTGCGCCGAGCCCATAGAGACCGGTGTCCCCGGCTTCGTCCTGCAGCCTCTCGTGCTAGCTAGGCGTACCTTCGGTCGAGGAGACGTGGGTAGCGGCGCGCTGGCCGGAGCTCAGTGTGCTCTCCGTGCTCGTGAACGGCGACAGCGAGCGGGGAGCGACGATCGCCGCTGTGGTGCTGCCGGCGATCCGGGAGCTCGATGATGCCAAGGCTCGATTTTGCTTCGATCTCATCTACAGATCTCTCAGTGACGCGGCGCGCCGAGACCCAGAGGCGGCGACGAAGTATTGCGAGAGCGATTTTGCAGAAAAGTTCATTGCATATGGGCGTGCTGAGGCACGCGCCGAGGTGGTAGCTCGCGCCCTTCTGACCGCGCTTCGGGTGCGCGGCCTTACGGTGCCAGATGCCGTCCGCGAGCGCCTCCTGGTCCAGAAGGATCCAGAGCGGCTGATGCGCTGGCTGGAGAAGGCCTGTGTCGCTGCTTCGGTCTCCGAGGTCATCGACGAGCCGAACTAGGCCTCCGAGCCCCCACGCAGCCAGGAGCCGAGATGTCCTTCGATTTCTATTGTGTGTCAGGCCTCTGGAGGCCGGAAGGAGCGGCGTAACTCTTTGATTTTGAAGAGTATCCCCAACGGGATTCGAACCCGTGTTGCTGCCTTGAAAGGGCGCAGTATCGGTCCGCTGAAGGCCGCCAGAGTCCGCAGACGTCCGCCAACATATTGATTCTACTACTTTTAAGTCCGCCACAATCCGCTGGCGTCCGCTGGCGTCCGCCGATGTCCGTTGATGGTATATTGATGGTCAACGGTTGGGTCCCAGACCCTCGGAGGCGCTAATGCTGCGTAAGTCAGCCCCAGATCTCACCTCGCCGACCTGCCGCCGCAGGCTCCGGCCGCTCCCCAAATCCGCCATCCACTGGGTCACCGTCGCCGAAGGCCACCACCTCGGTTACCGCAAAACCACCGAGGGACCCGGCTCTTGGTGGGCTCGCCTCTATCTCGGCGCCGGCCGCTACAGCACGCACCACCACCTCGGCAGCGCCGACGACTTGGCGGCGTCCGACGGCGCGACCATCCTTTCCTACCGCGAGGCCGTGGCTCTCGCCTCCGTGTGGTGGCGCGAGGAACGCTACCGGCGAGCCTCCGGCTCGGGGCCTGCTCCGCCCTACAAAGTCGCCGACGCCTGCCGCGACTACCTGTCATGGTTCCGCGAGCACCGCCGGGGAATCGTCAGAACCGAAGATGCCGTCAACAGAGACATCCTCCCCGAGCTTGGAGACTTCCTCCTCGCCGGCGATCCGGACCAAGGAGTGCTCCTCTCCCGCCCTCTCGTCCGCTCCTGGCACCAAGAGATCGCCAAGAGGCCGGCCAAGCTCCGAGCCCGCGCCGGCGAGGTCAAAACCCGCGAGCTCGCCACCGAAGACGATCAGCGGAAACGCCGCGCCACCGCCAACCGGGTTCTGACAGTCCTCAAGGCAGCCTTGAACTTCTCGGTCGACGAGGGACGAGTGCCAAAGGCGACCGCCGACGCCTGGAACGTCTCGCCTTTCAAAGGCGCGGACCAGCCCAAGGTCCGGCACCTGGAACAGGACGAGGCTCGGCGCCTCCTCCGGTCACTCGAGGGTGTGGACGGAGACCTCAGGCTCCTCGCAGAGGCAGCCCTGCACACCGGCTGCGCATACGGTGAGCTGATCGGCCTGCGGGTCGAAGACTACCTGCGAGAGATCGGCTGCGTGCAGATCCTCGACGGCAAAACTCATGCGCGGAGACGGGTTGTCTACCTGGGTGAGGAGGGGCTCGCCTTCTTTGCTGCACAGACCGCCGGCCGGAGTCAGACGGAATCGATGTTTCTCCGTAAAGGGAAGCGCTGGAAGCGATCCGAGCAGGACAGGCCCTTGAGGCAAGCCTGCGAGAGAGCGGGAATCAGCCCGGTGATCGGCTTCCACATCCTCCGCCACACCTATGCGTCGCTCTACCTGATGTCTCCAGGGGCCGATCTTCCCGGCCTGGCAAGGCAGCTCGGCCACGCCGACACGCGGATGACCCTCCGCCACTACGCCCACCTGGCGGAGACCTGGCGGGCACAGCAGGCGCAACAGCATGCACCGCGCCTCGGGCTCTAGGAGCCCAACTCCACCCAGGGCGGCAGAGGGGAGGCGGGTCGGAGAGCCTAGTTCGGCTCGTCGATGACAGCGGCGATCGAAGCGGCAACGAGGGCTTTTTCTATCCAGCGCTCCAGTCGCTCTGGATCCTTCTGAGCCAGGATATGCTCCTGGGCAGAGTCCGGCACTGGAATACCGCGAGCCCGAAGCACAGCCAAAAGGACACGGCCCGCCTCCTCAGCGCGTCCTTCAAGGCGCCCTTCGGTGCGCCCTTCCGTACGACCCTGCGCTACATACTTTTTTGCGAAATCGCTCTGGTATTCGTAGCCCTTCATGGTTGTCTCCAGCTCCTGGCGAGCCCCCTCGCCCAAGGAATTGTATACGAGATCGTAGTACAGCTTGGCCCTGTCCTCGTCAAGCCCCTGGAGCGCCGGCAGCACCGCGGCGGCAATCGCCGCTCCCTGCTCGGTCTCACCGTGTGCCATCACGGAGAGCACTCCCAGCTCAAGCCGGCGGACCGCTTCGGCAGGGTCCGTCACGACCGGTACAGCTTTACGGCCAAGCACAGCCGGGTGCAGAAAGAGGCCGGAGCCAATCTCGATCGCTTTGGCACACCATCGGGCGACCTTCGGGTCGGGCGCAACGATGAGAAGGTCCGCCGGGCAGCCGTGGCGGGCGAACGCGTTCACGATATAGCCGGGCCAACTGACGCGCTTTTGGCGATTGACCGCCAGTTGGATCTCGAGGATGATCACCCGGACGGGGATATCGCGGTCCAGAAGGACAACAACGGAGTCGGCGCGGTATTCGGTGGGCAGGATCTCGGTCAAATCGTTCGAAACGAGGCGGGCTTTCGTGTAGGCCGGAAGCGAGGTGCCCAGAACCTCGACCAACATCTCGGCCGCGAGCGTCGGTCGATTATTAAAAAGATCCACGAGAATCTCATGTTCAGTCGAAGGCATGGGGACGATATTCCTCCTTCAGGACGTTCTCTTACTCTCTACCGACCTCTCCAGATCCCTGAAGCCGCGACAACATACCATTCAAGAGATCCGAATGGAAGAGTGGCCGAAGCATTCGAGGTTTCGTTCCCTTCCCCGGAATTCTCCATCCGCGAGGGAGCTGATCCGAAGGGGGCTGAGGGGGGGTCACAAAAATCCGGCCACGCGGCTCTGCGCGCGGCCCCGCCGGCTCGATCAGGCGGCTCCCGCGGAAGCCGCACGCTCGGCCCCCGGGCCGCGCGCCTGATAGACAGCCGCGATCTCGGAACCGAACCGGCCGCCCACCCAGGCTGTGGAATCTGACCGGGCATGGAAAGCTCCGGACCACCGGCCACCCACCCCCGGACCTTCCCACACCCGTTGGAAATCCCAGCCCCCAACCCACCACCCGGGATTCCCACAGATACACACAGCCTCGGCGAGGAGGAGATCGTCATTGGACCACCACCAGCCGCGCCGCTCAATCGATCCAGTGTTGTCACACGCATGCCATGAGGGACAACATGGCCCCCGCCCGTCCGCGCGCCGCCGAGCCGGAGAGGTCAACGTCAGCGCCCCTGACCACGAGGCCGGTCACGGCGCCGAAGCTGCAGGCGCAACAGCATGCACCGCGCCTCGGGCTCTAGGAGCCAAACTCCGCCCCAGAGCAGCAGGGGGGAGGCGGGTCGGAGAGCTTAGTTCGGCTCGTCGATGACAGCGGCGACCGAAGCGGCAACGGCGGCCTTCGCTATCCAGCGCTCCAGCCGCTCCAGATCTTTCTGAGCCAGGATACGCTCCTGGAGAG
>Ga0307506_10000199_pt1 | contig 18520 bp, 17 predicted proteins | sample 25_S_MG_FD_202175 | JGI IMG/M metagenome (GOLD analysis project Ga0307506, IMG submission 202175) | Soil microbial communities from Populus trichocarpa stands in riparian zone in the Pacific Northwest, United States - 25_S | ecosystem: Environmental > Terrestrial > Soil > Riparian zone > Trees... | reverse complement strand
GCAAAACGTTGGGAACTGAGGGGTTGTGGCCGTTCGCAGCGCCCCCCTCCTGGCCTCCCCCCTGCTCCAACCCTCCCCCTCCCAGGGGGGAGGAAACCTCCGCCCGGCCAAAGTTAGCGCCTATGGGCCAAGGGGGTGAGCCCGCCTACTCCCCCTCCTCCAGATCCATGAAGAAGTCCATCAGCTCGGAGGACGAATTGGCCATCTCCACCTGGAGGCGCTCGATGCGCTGGGTGAGGTAGTTGAACATCCAGGCGGCGGGGATGGCGACGACGAGGCCGAAGGCGGTGGTGGCGAGGGCTTCGGCGATGCCCTGGGAGACGGTGTTGAAGCCGCCGCCTCCCGCCTGCCCGATGCTCTGGAAGGCGTGCATGATGCCGACGACGGTGCCGAAGAGGCCGATGAACGGCGCGGTCGTCGCGATGGTGGCGAGGCTGCCGATGCCGCGGCGGAGGTCGGCGGTGGTGAGCAGGGTGGAGCGCTCCAGGGCGCGCTCGGCGGCTTCCAGGATCTCGGCCTGGGTCCGCAAGCCCTTGGCCCGCTTGCGCTCGAAGGTCGAGAGACCGGCGGCCACGACGCGGGCGAGGTGGCTGTGCGGGAAGCGGCCGGCGGCGTCCAGGGCTTCGCGCACCCAGTCCGCGTTGCGGCTCACGGCGAGCGTGCGGGCGAAGGCGAGCGACTGCCGCCGTGCCCGGGCGAGGGCGATCAGGCGCTCGGCCGAGACTCCGAGCGACCAGACCGAGAGCACGGCCAGGGCGCCGAGGACCACCAGGCTGGTGGTGCCCAGCCCCTCCATGCCGAGGGATTTGAGATCAAAGGATGTGAAGGCGAAGACGAGCATGACGCACCTCCCGAGTCGGACGTGGACCGTACAATCGCGGCCAGCGCGGCCAGCGGTGAAAGTGTTCTCGGGAGCGCTCCCCTCATCCGATTTAGAGGGGGGCAGGAGGATTTTGGTTCCGGGAGACGCGATCAGTGCGAGCGCGCGCTGACGAAGCGCACCAGCTCGCGCAACGGATCGGCGCGGCGGCCCAGCGGATCGAGCGAGGCGACGGCGAAGCCGAGCAGCTCCTCGGCGAGCGACTGGGCGCCGGCGACACCGAGGAGCTTGACGAAGGTCACCTTGCCAACGTCCTGGCCGGTGTCCTTGCCGGTCTCCTCGGGAGTGCCGAGGACGTCCAGCAGGTCGTCCGCGATCTGGAAGGCGAGGCCCAGGTTCTTGGCGAAGCGGGAGACCGCCTCGAGATCGCGGCGGCGGGCGTCGGCGGCCATGGCGCCGAGCTCGGCGGCGGCCATGAACAGCGCCCCGGTCTTGTGGCTGTGGATGTACTCCAGCAGCTCGAGGTCCATCTCCTCCGGACGCGCCAGGAGATCGAGAGCCTGGCCGCCGATCAGGCCGTCGCTGCCGATCGCCGCGGCGAGATGGTGGACCATGTCCTCGGGCGTGTAGCGGCGGAGAGATAGATGCTGCGCGCTCGCCGCCACCAGGGCGTAGGCGCGGTTGAGCAGCGCCAGCGAGGCGAGGAGGGCGACGTTCTCGCCGTAGACCTTGTGGGTGGTGGGACGGCCGCGGCGCAGGGCGGCGTCGTCCATGGAGGGCAGGTCGTCCAGGATCAGCGAGCAGGCGTGCACCATCTCGATGGAGCACGCCAGGTCGAGCACGGGGCCGGAGCGCTCGCCGAACAGCTCGGCCACCATGAGCGTGAGCACCGGCCGCACCCGCTTGCCGGGGCCGGTGAGAGCGTACTCCATGGCCTGGTGCACCGGCGCCGGCCGCTCGTGCAGCGGCGGCAGGAGCTCCGGCAGCCGGCGGTCGACACGCCCGGCGAACGCAGCGAGACCACCGGCGAGACCACCGGCGAGAGAGCGTGGATGCGGACCGGCCAAGACCGGATCAGACGCCGGATCAGGAGAAGGAAGCGACGGCCTCGTCCTCAGTGTCATAGACGTCGAACACGGTGATGAGCTGGGTGATCACCAGCACGTCGTTGACCTTGGCGGGGATGTTCGCCAGCTTCAGCTTGGCGCCCCGGTTGGTCGCCGTGGTGAAGGAGCTGACCAGCTCGCCGACGCCCGACGAGTCGATCGTCGTGACGCCGGTCAGGTTGAGGAGGACGTTCGTCGCCCCGCCGCCCAGCGCCTCCTGCACGGCATCGCGCAACGCGATGTCGCCGGCCCCGATGGTGATCTTGCCCTTGAGATCCAGGATGCTCACATTGCCCTTTTGCCGCTTCGTCACGTTCATTCAGTACCCTCCAGGTGACCCTCCGGGTTGTCTTGCGCTCGGGTGATCCGCTTGCGCAGCGTCACCACCGTGCCTCCCCCCGGCCGGGCCCCATAGTGAATTTCGTCCATGAAGCTCTTCATGTAGAAGATGCCGCGGCCGTTCGGACGCAGCAGATTTTCCGGCGCCAGCGGGTCGTGGATCAGGGACGGATCGAACCCGGTCCCTTCGTCGCCGACCCGGACCACCAGGTTGCCCCCTTCGAGGAAGAGGTCGATGTGGACCTGCTTCTCGGGGTCCTGGGCGTTGCCGTGCTTGATGGCATTGGCGATCGCCTCGCGCACCGCCACGTCCACCCAGTGCTGCGCATCCTCGTCCATGCCGAGCTGGACGAGCGCATCGCGAAGCACGACCTGGACCAGCTCGATGTTCTCGAACCGGCTCCCCAGGTCGAGATGAAAGCAGTGATCTTCTGACAGGCCGCTCTGCATCTCGTTGGGTGTCCGATCTTTGTCTCCGCGCCGGAGTCTACCAGAACCCCAGGAGGGCCGCCGCACCCGGCGCCTTGGTCTGCATGAGCTTGAGGAAACCGGGGATGACCACGAGGAGCTGCACGCCGTCGAAGAGGGCGTGCGCCGCCATGGCCGGCCAGATGTTCTGGCGCCAGCGCACCAGCAGGGCATAGATCAGGGACAGGATGGTGACGCCCACCAGCATGAACGGCTGGCCATAGGCGAAGTGGGCGAGGACGAAGAGGGAGGTCGACAGCAGGATGCCCACCCGCGGCTGCAGGAAGCCGCGGAAGAACCACTCCTCCACCACGCCGGCCGACAGGCTGATCGCCAGGCGCACCAGGAGCGGCAGCGCCGCGATCCAGATCACCATCTCCGGCGGCGCCTTGGGGAGCGCGTCCTCGCCCATCACCCGGAGAAGGATCAGGCCGATGACCATGACGCCGACGAGCACCACCACCCAGGCGGCGATCCCCAGCAGCACGCCGAGCCCGATCTCGCGCGGGATGCTGGGCGCGACGAAACCGAGCTGCTCGGCGAACCGGCGCGCCAGCGAGACGGGAGGGCTGGCGGGCGGCGGAGGGACCGAAACGGCAGGAATGGGCTCCGCTTCGATGGGATCAACCGCCACCCCCGCGAACCCGAGCAGGAACCACGTCAGCCCCGCCGCCACCATCAGGAAGTGCAACAGGAAGAGCTGCGGCGTCGAGATCTGCGAGAAGTCGGCCGGCGCCGCGGTCTTGCCGATCGTGCCGAGAGGCAGCGTGACGCCGATCCACAGCACTCCCGCGACCGCCGTGGTGGCCAGCGCGCGCCGCCACGGCACCGCGAACCCCGGCGGCAGGAGACCCTTGCGGGCGCTCTGCCGGTCCAGCACGAAGGCCACCAGGAAGGCGAGGCCGGCGGGGACGGTCAGGCGGAGGAGGTCAGCGGGCGACATGGCGGGAGGAAAGGCGCATCGCGGCCATGATATCGCGAAAAGCGCTGCCTCCGGAGGCGTCGGGCCGCGTGGTATCATCTCCGCCGCGGCCGGTCCCGGCCGCGTGAGATCCGCCCGCAGTCTGACGTAGCTTGGATACCACGACTTCTTGCAAGTCTCTGGATATAGAAGGAGGATTTCCTCTTGAGCCGCTTTCCAGGCGTCGATCTTCTGGAGCTGGACGCTCTCCTCACCGAAGAGGAGCGGCTGGTGCGCGATACGGTGCGATCGTTCGTCGACGACAAGGTCAAGCCGATCATCGAGGAGTGCCACCGCGACGCGCGCACCCCGCTCGAGCTGGTGCCCGCGATGGGCGCCCTCAATCTGTTCGGCGCCAGCATTTCCGAATACGGTCTCCCCGGCCTCGGCGGCGTCGCCTACGGCCTCATCATGCAGGAGCTGGAGCGCGGCGATTCCGGCCTGCGCAGCTTCGTCTCCGTGCAGAGCTCCCTGGTCATGTACCCGATCTACGCCTTCGGCTCCCAGGAGCAGAAGGACCGCTGGATCCCGCTCCTCGCCACCGGCGAGGCGATCGGCTGCTTCGGCCTCACCGAGCCCGACTTCGGCTCCAATCCCGGCGGCATGCGCACGTTCGCCAGGAAGACCGCCGACGGCTGGGTGCTGAACGGCTCCAAGCAGTGGATCACCAACGGCACGCTCGCCGACGTCGCGGTGGTCTGGGCGAAGACAGATGAAGGCATCCGCGGCTTCCTGGTCGAGAAGGGAACGCCCGGCTACACCTCCTCGGACCAGCACGGCAAATTCTCCCTGCGCGCCTCCACCACCTCCGAGCTCGGCTTCCACGACTGCCACGTCCCGGCGGAGAGCCTGCTGCCCAAGACCACCGGTCTCAAGAATGCCCTCATGTGCCTCAACCAGGCGCGCTACGGCATCTCCTGGGGCGGCGTCGGCTCGGCCATGGAGACCTTCCACACCGCGCTCCAGTATTCCAAGGAGCGCATCCAGTGGAACGGCCAGCCCATCGCCTGCCACCAGCTCGTCCAGGAGAAGCTCGCCTGGATGGCCACCGAGATCAGCAAGGGGCAGCTCCTCAACCTCCAGCTCGGACGCCTCAAGGACAACGGCCGCCTCAAGCCGTTCCACATCTCCATGGGCAAGCGCAACAACGTCTGGCTCGCCCGCGAGTGCGCCAAGCTGGCCCGCGAGATCCTCGGCGCCAACGGCATCGTGGACGACTACCCGGTGATCCGTCACATGCTGAACATCGAGTCCGTCTACACCTACGAGGGGACCCACGACGTCCACGGCCTGATCATCGGCGAAGCCTTGACCGGCATCCCGGCGTTCAATGCCCCGGAAAGATCGCCCGAACGAGCCCCCGAGAAGACGGAAAAACCGCAGGCCCAGACGGCGACGGCCGGGAGCGCGCGCTAAATGGCGATGGACAATCTGCTGGAACAGGACTTCATCCGCGTCACCGAGCAGGCGGCCATCGAAGCCGCCAAGACGATGGGCTTCGGCGACCGCCGGCACTCCGACCAGGTGGCCGTCGAGGCCATGCGGCGCGAGATGGACACGCTGCAGATGGACGGCCGCGTGGTGATCGGCGAAGGCGAGCGCGACAAGGCGCCCATGCTCTTCGTGGGAGAAGAATTGGGCGCCCTGCGCGGCCAGGCGGGCGCCACGGCGGTGGACATCGCGGTCGATCCCCTCGAAGGGACGAACCTGTGCGCCACCGGCTCGCCCGACTCGATCGCCGTGCTCGCCGCCGCCGAGCGCGGCGGCCTTCTCCATGCCCCCGACGTCTACATGGACAAGATCGTCGTCGGACCGACGGCGCGCGGCACCGTGCACATCGACGCGCCCGTCGCCGAGAACCTGCGCAACATCGCCGCCGCCTTCAACCGCAAGGTGAGCGACCTCATCATCGTGGTCCTCGACCGTCCACGCCACGAGCAGCTCATCAATGACATTCGCCAGGCCGGGGCGCGCATCCGCCTGATCTCCGACGGCGACCTGTCGGCGGGGATCTCGGCGGCCGTGCGCGGCACCGGTGTGCACGCCGTCATGGGCATCGGCGGCGCTCCCGAAGGGGTGATCACCGCGGCGGCCATGCGCTGCCTCGGCGGCGAGATCCAGGCCCGCCTCAAGGCGACGGACGCGGAGCAGCAGGAGCGGGTCAAGGCCATGGGGTTCCACGACCTCTCCAAAATCTACAAAACGGAAGACCTGGCGCCGGGCCACGAGATCCTCTTCAGTTGCTCCGGAGTGACCGACGGCGAGCTGCTGCGCGGCGTCCGCTTCTTCGGCGGCGGCTCGCGCACCTCGACCCTCTTCATGTCCCTGTCGCGGAAGATCATCCGTTTCATCGACACCATCCACCGCGAGCAGGTGACCACCCCGGTGCGCTTCCTTTGATCAAGCCGGATTCCTGGATCCGCCGCTGGGGGCGCAGCGGCGGCGTCACGCCTTTCGAAGAAGGCCAGGTCAACGCCGCCAGCTACGACGTGCGGGTGGGCGATCACTGGATCTGCCCCACCCGCGACCCCGAGGAGCTCCGGGCTCCTCAGATGAAGCTTTTCCCCGGCGAGGTGGTCCTGGCCTCGACCATGGAGTACGTACGCATCCCAAGAGACGTCGCCTGCGACCTGAAGCTCAAGTCGACCCTCGGCCGGCTGTGGATCAACCATTCCCTGGCCGGCTGGTGCGACCCCGGCTTCGAGGGGGAGATCACGCTCGAGCTGCAGAACCTCGGGCCGCAGCCGTTCGTCCTCGAAGCGGGCAGGCGGATTGCACAACTGATCTTCATCGCGATGGAGTCGGAGCCGGAGATCGCCTATGGCGAGCCGGGCTCCAGCAGCCACTACCAGGGGCAGAGGGGAACGACTCCAGCGCGCAAATGAGGATCTCTCCATGGCCGTTGCCGCGATCGCTGACCGCTCCTTTCTTCTCCAGTATTCGCAACGGTCTATAATCCCTCCGGTCAGGATCTCCATTCCGATCATGGGCATCGTTGGGAACCTCAAGACGATGCAGCTCGAAGAGCTGCTTCAATGGCTCTCTCTGAGCAAGAAGACCGGCACGCTCGAAATCAACCACGACACCCTCTCCAAGAAGATCTACTTCCGCGAAGGCCTGATCGTCTCCTCCTCCTCCAACCGCCCGGAGGAGTACCTCGGCCACTTCCTGGTCAGCCACGGCCTGATCACCGACGCCGCCCTCACCGAAGCCGTCGAGCAGCAGAAGCAGACCCACGTCCTCCTCGGCAAGATCCTGGTGACCAAGGGCGCGCTCACCGAAGCCGCCCTGCACCAGATGCTCCGCCTCAAGACCGAGGAGAGCATCTACGACGTCTTCTACTGGGAGGAGGGGGACTTCCGCTTCCACGACGACGAGCTGCCCGAGAGCGCCATGGTGCCCATGGCCCTGGACGTCACGGGCATCCTCATGGAAGGCGTGCAGCGGGTCGACGAGTTCCGCCGCATCCGCAAGCTGATCCCCAACGAGCAGGCCATCCCGGTCGTCATCGCCGAGCTGAACTACGAGGACCTGGACGCCGGCGAGCGGCAGATCCTCGATCTGGTGGACGACGAGCGGACGATCGAGGAGATCCGCCTGATCACCCACGCCAGCGACTTCCACGTCTGCCGCGTGCTCTACCGGCAGTGGCAGGAGGGCCGCCTCAAGGTCATCAAGGCGCGGACGCGCAACGCCACGGGAGCCGTTCCTGTCGGATCCAATCGCCTGGGCTCGACCGGTGCGAACGCGGTGACGCAGTCCTTCGCCATTCCCTCCGGCCCGCCCACCGCCACCTCCCTCGTCGAGGCCGCCCGCGGCTACCTCTCCCAGCAAAGCTACGAAGCCGCCTTGCGCCACCTGCGCGCCGCCCGCAGCCTGGAGCCCGAGAACCACGAGATCGGCGAGATGCTCTCGCAGACCGAGAAGAGCATCCGCGACGCCGTCGAGTCGAGCGGCGTCATGCTCTCCTCCATCCCCCAGCTCGCCGTCTCCTTCGAGCAGCTCACCAGCTCCAAGCTCTCCCCGCAGGAAGGCTTCATGCTGACCCGCATCAACGGCAGCTACGACATCCAGTCCATCCTCAAGATCACCCCCATGCCCCAGCTCGACGCCCTGCTGGTCTTCTGGAAGCTCTCCAAGGAAGGCTTCGTCAAGCTGAAGGCGGGGAAGGGGAAGTAGCTCACTCCGTCCGCAGCGCCTCGATCGGATCGAGCGCGGCGGCGCGGCGGGCGGGGAGGAGGCCGGAGAGGAGGCCGGTGACGAGGCTGACGCCGACGGCGAGGGCGACGAAGAGCGGCGGCGTGCTCACCGGCAGGCCCGGGATGGCCAGGCGGAGGAGGGCGGCGATGCCCATGCCGCCGAGGACGCCGAGCGCGCCGCCCGCGGTGGAGAGGGCGGCGGCTTCGGTGAGGAAGAGGAGGTGGACCTGCCGCCGCGTCGCCCCGATGGCGCGCACGAGGCCGATCTCGGAGGTCCGCTCGCCCACCGCGATCCACATCATGGTGAGAATGCCGATGGCTCCCACCAGGAGCGAGATGCCGGCGATGGCGCCCACCGCCATGGTGACGACGTTCATGACGTTGTCGAAAACCTCCAGCATGGCCGCCTGGGTGGTCACCGAGAAGTCCTCGCTGCCGTGGCGTGCCGTGAGGAGCCGGCGGATGTCGTTCTCCACGCGGCCGGCCGCCGCGGTCTGGGCATAGACGACGTCGATCTCGTTGACCTCGGAGAGATTGAACAGCTTCATGGCACTGGCCACCGGGACATAGGCGGCGTCGTCGATGTCGAAGCCGAGGAACTGCCCCTTGGAGCCCATCACTCCGATCACCCGGAAGCGGGTGCCGGCGATGCGCACGAAGCGGCCGAGGGCGTTCGCCTCGCCGAACAGCTCGCGCCGGGCCTTGGGACCGAGCACCACGAGCTGCGCGCCGCGCTGGGGATCGCCGGCCGGCCAGAAGCTTCCCTGCCGCACGACGAGCTTCCAGGCGCGGGGCGCGTTCGGGGTCACGCCGTAGATGAACAGGCTGCGGCTGCGGCCGTCCGCCTCGATGCGCGCCGAGCCGAAGGCCACCGGCACGACCTCCTCGATCCCCGGCACCCGTGCCACCGCCAGGGCATCGTCCAGGGTGAGCTTGCGCGTCGTCCCTCCGAAAACGCCGGGGAGGCCGCTGGTCTGCGTCTTGCCGGGATGGACCGCGATCAGGTTGGTGCCGAACTGGGTGAGCTGGGCCACCATGTAGCGCCGCGTCCCCTCGCCGATGGAGGTGAGGAGGATCACCGAGGCGATGCCGATGGCGATCCCCACCATCGAGAGGAGGGAGCGCAGGCGGTGGCCGAAGACGGAGCCGAGGGCGAGGCGGAGGAGATCGCGCATTGCCGTTCCCCGGTCTTTCAGTGGGACGAGAGCGCCAGCACCGGATCGAGCCGCGCCGCCCGGCGCGCCGGCAGCAGGCCGAAGAGGATGCCGATGACCATGGAGAGGCCGAAGGAGGCGAAGACCGCCCACAGCGGCGGCCGCGCCGGCAGGGCCGGGAAGAGCTGCACCATGACCCGCACGGCGGCGAAGCCCACCCCCAGCCCGAGCAGGCCGCCGGCGGCCGAGAGCAGCGCCGCCTCGGTGAGGAAGACGGCGAGCACCTGCCGGCGTCCCACGCCGACCGCGCGCAGCAGCCCCACCTCCCGCGTGCGCTCCGAGACCGAGACCAGCATCACGTTCATGATGCCGATGCCGGCCACCGAGAGGGAGATCGCCGCGATGGCGCCCACCGCCAGGGTCAGCACGGCGAGGATCTGGGAGAAGGTGGCGAGCACCGCGTCCTGGGTCAGCACGGTGACGTCCTCCTCGCCGTGGCGCTCGGCCAGGAGCTCAACCACCTTGTTTTTTGCTGTTTCCAGGGACGCCGTGCCGCGCACCTGGACCATGATGCGGAAGAGCGAGCGGCGGTCGAACATGCGCATCCCGGTCGCCACCGGCACGAGGGCCAGGTCGTCGAGGTCCATGCCGAGCTGCACGCCGCGGTGGGCGAGGACGCCGATCACCCGCATGCGCCAGCCGCCGATGCGCACCACCTGTCCCACCGCCTCCTCGGCGCCGAACAGCTCGCTCGCCACCTTGGGGCCGAGCACCACCACCGGCCGGCCGCGCGCGATCTCCTCGGCGGGCAGGAACTCGCCGCGCGCCATCGCCAGCTTGCGCACCTCCAGGAACTCGCGCGTCGTGCCGGCGATCACCACCTGCCGGCGGCGCGCCCCATGCGCCACCGACTCGGTGCCGACCACCATGGGAGCGACCTTCTCAGCCTCAGGGATCGCGCGCGAGATCATCATGGAGTCCTGCAGTGTGAGGTCGTGGGCCGCCGCGCCGATCCCCGGAATCCCCGTCGTCTCCGACTTGCCGGGGATGATGATCAGGAGATTCGTGCCGATGCTCGCGAACTGGTCGATGACATAGCGCTGCGCCCCCTCGCCGAGCGCGGTGAGGGTGACGACGGCGGCGACGCCGATGGCCATGCCGAGGAGCGACAGGAACGTGCGCAGCCGGTGGCCGGAGAGGGCGCCGAAGGCGAAGCGGAGGAGGTCGGGGGTGGTCATGATGGAGTGGCCGGCGCGAAGAGGTTCGCCGTCCGCGCCACGTCCGCGCCGGCGAGGCGGCGGGCGACGTGGCCGTCCACCAGCACGATCACGCGGTCGGCGCGGGCGGCGACGGAGGGGTCGTGGGTCACCACCACCAGGGTCACCCCGTCCTTTTCATTGAGACGATCGAGGAGGTCCAGGATCTGGCGTCCGGAGGTGGTGTCCAGGTTGCCGGTGGGCTCGTCGGCGAGGAGGAGGCGGGGGCCCATGACCATGGCGCGGGCGAGGGCGACGCGCTGGCGCTCGCCGCCGGAGAGCTGGTCCGGGCGGTGGTCCATGCGGTCGGCGAGGCCCACGGCGCCGAGCGCGGCCGTCACCCGCTCCCGGCGCTCCTTGCGGTCCACCGCGGCGAAGACCATGGGCAGCTCCACGTTCGCGGCGGCGGTCAGGCGCGGCACGAGATGAAAGGACTGGAAGACGAAGCCGATGAGATCGCGGCGGACGCCGGTCAGCTCCTCGTCCGAGAGGCGGGCCACGTCGCGCCCGCCGAGCTGGTAGGAGCCGCTGTCGGGGCGGTCGAGGCAGCCGAGGAGGTAGAGGAGGGTCGACTTTCCCGAGCCCGAGGGTCCCATGATGGCCACGTGCTCGCCGTCCGCGACCTCCTCGTCGACGTCCACCAGCGCATGGACGGGCTGGCCGCCGAGCTGGTAGGTGCGGGAGATCTTCTCCAGGCGGATCACGGCGGCGTTTTTTCCGAGGAGATCCGCACCGCGGTCCCCGGCTTGAGATCCGGGCTGTCGAGAGAGGTCACCACGGCGTCGCCCGCCGCGAGGCCGGAGCGGACCTCGGTCCAGTCCCAGTTCTTGAGGCCGATCTCGAGCCGGCGCTCGGCCAGCTTGCCGTCCTGGACGACGAAGACCTTGTTGCCTTCGAGGAGAGCCGGCGTCGGCACCCGCAGGACGTTCTCCCGCGCCTCCAGGATCACCTCGACGTCGGCCGACGTGCCCGGCAGCAGGCGCAGGCTGGGGACCGGCTCGAAGCCGACCTCGATCTCCACCGTGCGGTTCTGCTCCTCGCGGTCGAGGACATAGGGCGCGATGCGCTGCACGCTCCCCGGGAACGTCCGGCCGGGGTAGGGATCGACGGAGAGGCGCGCCGGCTGCCCCGGCTGGATGCGCGCCGAGTCCACCTCGTCCATCGGAGCGCTGACGTAGATGGAGGCGGGATCGATGAGATCGATCACCGGCGGGATCGGCATGCCCGGCGGCGACGGAGTGGTGTACTCGCCGAGCTCGACCGAGAGGTCGGCCAGCACGCCGTCGAACGGGGCGCGGATGACCGTCAGGCCGAGCTGGCGCGCGGCGAGCTCGACGGAGGCGCGGGCCTGCTCGATGCCGGAGATGGCGGCGCGGCAGGCGGCCTCGCCGGCCTGGGCGGAGCTCTGGGCCGCGTCGAGCGCGTCGGTGGAGACGATGCCTTCCGCGGTCAGCTTGCGCAGGCGGGCGACCTCGCGCTGCGACCGCTCGGTGCCGGTACAGGTCTGCTGGCGCTGCGCCTCGCTCGCCTGCAGCTCGCGGCGGGAGAGGGCGATGCGCGCCTGGAGCACGCTGTCGTCGAGGCGGAGGAGCACATCGCCCGCCTTCACGCTCTCCCCCTCGCGGTGCGGAATGGCGATCGCCCGGCCGCCGACCTCGGGGGAGATCTGGGCGCGGCGGCGGGCCTTGATGGTCCCCGCCCGCGAGTTGGTGGCGGCCGACTCCACCCGGCCTTTCGTCACCCGCGCGACTTTCACCTCCAGAGGTTTCGGAGCGAGCACCGTCCGGCGGAGCGCAAGGGCCACCAGGACGATCCCGAGGATCACCGCGAAACGGATCAGCCAGCGCCGCATGTTGGGCATTACTGTAGCATTGAGCCGGGAGGGCCTTTCATGTTCCGCAAGATCCTGGTCCCCGTCGACTTCACCGAGAAAAACGAGCCGGCCTTCGAGGCCGCCCAGCAGACCGCCTTGCATCCCGATCCCGAGCAGCGCGGCGAGATCGAGCTGCTGCACGTCATCGAGACCATCGAGCACATCGGCTTCGAGGAAATGGCCGACTTCTACCGCGGCCTGGAGGCCCGGGCCACCGCCAAGCTCTTCGCCCTGGAGGAGCGCTTCCGCGAAGCCGGCATCAAGACGCGCTCCGAGATCCTCTACGGCAAACGGGCGGAGACCATCATCCGCCACGCCGACGACCGGGAGATCGACCTCATCGTCCTCTCCTCCCACAAGGTCGACCGCGACCACCCCGCCCTCGGCCTGGGCACCATCAGCTACCGCATCGCGATCGTGGCGCGTTGCCCGGTGCTGCTGGTGAAGTAGGGGAAAGTAAGCAGGTCTGGGCGGGAGCGCCGTCTTGTAGTAGCGTTTCCGCATGCATTCTCACCCCGTGCGGGTCTTCGTGAGCTACAGCCACGCGGATGCCGTGCATCTCGAAGCTGTCCTCGATTACCTGAAAGGCCTCGAGCAGGACGGCGTCGAATTTTGGACGGACCGCAATCTCAGGGCAGGCGATCCCTGGGACGACGCCATCAAGCAGCAGATCGCCGCCTGTGACGTCGCCTTGGTCCTGGTCAGCCAGGGCTTCCTCGACTCCCAGTACTGCAAGGACATCGAGATCCGGAGTTTCCTCGCCGGCTCCAAGGTCCTGGTCCCGGTGATCCTGTCCGCCTGTGAGTGGGAACGGCACGACTGGCTGACCAGCCGGCAGTTCCTTCCCGGCGGCCAGAAGACGGTGGAAGAGCACTACAGAGACCAGGGGGATCGGAAGCGGCTGTTTCTCGAGATCCGGAAACACCTGAGGGAGCAGATCGAGAGGCTTCGGACGGAGAGGCCGAAGCCGCCGCCGGAGAGCCAGCCGGAGACCGCGATTCCGCCGAACCCGTTCGGGCAGGTGATCAAGGACCCGACGCTGTTCGTCGGCCGGCAGAAGGAGCTCTCTCGGCTTCGCGCCCTGCTCCAGCGCGGCTCGGTGGCGCTCCTCGGGGAGCCGAAGATCGGCAAGAGCGCATTGCTCTGGCAGCTTGCGCAGTCGTGGCCGGATGAGGTGATCGGCCCGGTGAATTTCGAGCTCGTCGACGGATTGGACGATTACTACCGGGATCTCGCCGATCGCCTGAAGCTGGAGGCGTCGGACTGGCGGACGATCCGCAAGGCCCTGCGGGAGCGCCGCCTTCTTCTTCTCCTGGACGAGCTCGACAAAGCGCCCGGGCGAGGATTCGATGGCGAAGCGCTGGCGCGTCTGCGGGCCGTCAGCGGACAGAACCCTGGATTCCAGGTGATCGCCGTGTCCCGGAATCCGCTGAAGAGAATCTTCCCGGATTCAGGGCTGGGATCACCCGTCTACAGCTTTCTCCAGCCCTTCACGGTCGGTGTCCTGGACGAGAGCGATGCCCGCGGCCTGCTGGCCCATCCCTGGGCACCCGAAGGCTCGACCTTCGATGCGGCGACCTCCGACCAGTTGCTCCTGCTCTCCGAAAGACATCCCTTCAAGCTCCAGCGCGCGGCTTTCCATCGGTATGAGGCTTTTTCGGATCCCGGTCGAGACTGGCTTGCCGCGTGGCAGCAGGACATGGAGCACATGTTGTGATCAAGCGCGGCGGTTCCGTACCCGTGCTTGACCTGGCGCCACGCTCCCAAAATTCTCCGGTCAATCCCTTTAATTTCCCTGTCCTCTTGTGGTGGGGTCTTTTTTTTCCGCAGGCTCTGCGCTCCTACGCTCGCAAGTTCCTTGTCGAGAAGGATGCAGGAACGATACCCGCCTTCCGAGAGGTTCTTTGGGAGGCTAAGCCGCTGATCATAATGCAGGTTGTCGCCAATTCTTCCCTCGCAATTATCGTAGCTGGGTTGAATCTGGAGAGCAGTCGTTACGGTTCATATGAAGCTGCAGTTTGGCTGTTTTGGAGTTTCATTCTGTTGTCTATGCTCCTGACCGTTGTTGCGGCGATGATCTATCTTGCTGCCGGGGGTAATCCCCGTCTCGTAATGTCTGCGAACCTTGTTGTGTCTGCTAGTAGTCTGTGTGTTATCTCGGGGGTAGGTCTCAGGTTCATTATCTCCCTCGTGGCCGAGAAAGATGCAGTGGCTAATATTCACGTTGGTCTTCTCGTCGTGGCCTTGCTGTCAACTATCTCTGGTATTCTCGCCGTCCGAGGTGGATTGGCGCATTACTTCAGGGCGCTTTCCCTCCTCACTGTTGCAAGTTGTTTTTTTGCATGGCGTTGGACTGACTTCTTCGAGTGGAAGGAAACTTTTTGGTCGTTGATCTTCATGGGGCGGGCCTTGGAATGGATCTTTGCAGCAATCTTTGGTTCCTTGTCTTGGAGGATCTATTGGGGCCACCTCGCCTGGCTTCCTCTGCCTGGTCGGAAGAGGACTTTGGTGCGCTGGCTGGAAAAAGACTGGGATGCAGGTGTTCGGTGTGTGAATGAGGTTCTGTTGTACAGTCTTCAATTTATCCCTGTCGTGGCTGCTGTTAAGTCGTTATTGGCGAAGTCGGATAGGGAAAGTACTCTGTCGCGTGTCGCTGCGCTGAGTACCAATCCTGCTGATTGGAGATTGATTTACTCGTTGTCTTCCGTGCGGGAGCCTCAGCCTTTCGGCTTGCCTTTAGCCGGGCTTTGGGAAGACCCCCCGGTGAGACCCTATCGGCGTGCCTTCGCAGGCTTCTGGTATTGGCATGACGAGAATTCCGTCGCAGCACAGAAGGCTTTCGCATGGGTTCGGTCTTTTCGCTGCGGAGAGGAGCTGTACGGTATTTCAACTGCGATCACTTACGCCGAGGCGAGCGCAAGCCTAGAAGATTTGGCCGAATGGCGAGATCGGACAAAGGGGCTGGAAGAATTTAAGACGGATCTCCGCTCAGGGACTCTCCAGGCACTCGCTATTCTCCGGAGGGTTTCGGCGGAAATCACAGTTGCAATCTCTTCCTCGGCTGCGCTCAACCGGTCGGCTGCTCTCAACCGAGCAGCCGGAGAGCTCCAAAGACTCATCGATTCCGGCGGAACGTTCTGCCCTTATCCGGAATGGCCTCTCCTGCAAAAAATCGCCCGCGCGTGGCTGGAGATCGTGGTCCGCTCCGCGGGAAAAGCGGGTGAAGCAGTCCTCCGTCAATCAGTTGCCAATCCGTATGAAGGCTACTCGGGCCTCCCGGTCAGCGGCCCCGTTTTCGTTGGCCGTCACGCGGCGATGCGCGAGATCGAGACTCGCTGGGCAGTAGGAGATGTCCTCCCCGTTTTGATTCTCTACGGCCATCGGCGGATGGGGAAGACCTCCATCCTCCGCAACCTGGAGCAAGTGGCCGGGGCGAAAACGCTTCTCGTCTACCTCGACATGCAGGACGCCGGCTGGATCGACCACACCGGCCAGCTCCTCTTGGATCTGGCTGAAGCCATCCACAAGCGCACGAGCGATGCCGGTCTCTCGCCCGGACCGCAGCCCTTGCCTGAGCGATACGCCAGCCTTGGCGAAGCCCGCCGCGAGCTCAACGCTCTCCTCGACCGCCTCGCCCCCCAGATGACCGGCCACCGGCTCATCCTCGCCGTGGACGAATTCGAGCTGGTCGAGAGAGGCATGACCGAGGGTCGTATCGATCCGGGCTTCCTGCCGTACTTGCGGGCCATCCATCAGCGCTACCGCTGGCTGGCTCTGATCTTCGGCGGTCTTCATACTCTCGATGAGCTGGGCCGTGACTATCAGTCCACCTTCTACGGCCAGGCCGAGCACATCCGCGTCGGATATCTCACCCACGACGACGCCATCCATCTCATCACCCAGCCGCATCCGGACTTCGCTCTCGAATATTCTCCTGCGCTGCGGGAGGAGCTGTTCCGGCTCACCTATGGACAGCCTTTCCTCATCCAGCGCGTCTGCTGGGAGCTGGTGAACCGCTGGAATGAGCGGTTCCTCGCGGCAGGCGAGGCCACGCCGCGGACGCTGGAGCTCGACGATCTCGCGTCCGTGCTCACGGACGACCTCTACGCCGGAGCGGCGTACTACTTCGACGGTGTGTGGTCCAACGTCACTGAAGCCGAGCGGCGGATCATGGAGGTGATGGCGAGCCGGGAGGAGGCGTGGAGGCAGACGGAGCTCGTAGCCTCGGCCGGGGGAGGGGATCTGGAGCCGACCCTCGGTCTCCTGCGGCGGCACGACGTCATCGTCGAAGAGGGCGAAGGCGAGACGATCCGCTTTGCCAGCGAGCTCATGCGGCGGTGGGTCGAGCGGCAGAGGAGTGGACGAGCTTCATAGGACGGGGGCTCTTCCCGCGCGAGCTCCCCGGACGAAGCCGAGCCAGCCCGCATCAGGGAAACACGCGACACAGGCGCTGAGGGTGGGATCCCAGCGGCAGAGGGTGGGAGTCTCAATGCCTGAGAGTAGGAGTCTCTGCGGCTGAGGGTCCTACTCTCAGCGGCTGAGGGTGGGACTCTCAGCGGCTGAGAGTGGGACCCTCAAGAAGAGAGAGTCGGACCCTCAACCTCTGAGAGTGGGACCCTGAAGACCTGAGAGTCAGACCCTCCGTGACGGAGGGTGGGAGCGCTGCGGCTGAGAAACACCTGCCCAACCCTCCACCTCGCCCCTAAGTCGTTATTCTATCATAGTTTCCTCTAGGGCGAGCTCTTTTCCTGAAGCCCCGGGTCTGACAGCCCGGCCTATGTGTCTTTGCCCCTCCGGGGCTGCCTGATCCGAGGGTGACCTCTGGTGTTTGTCCTTCCAAAGAGGATAAATATGCTCTAATCTGTCCTTCGTGGAAGGACAAACCAACCTCGACGAGGTCATCGACGCTCTCATCGCGGATTTCCAGGAGCGGGAGCTGCCGCGGGTTACCCCGCGCGCCCTCGCTCTCCCAGGTCTGCCCGGCAAGGCGGATGTGGTGGTGGGGATGCGGCGGTCGGGCAAGACGTTCTTCCTCTACCAGCAGATCCAGGAACGGCTCGCGCGCGGCGTCGACCGCGGACGGCTCCTCTATCTCAACTTCGAGGACGAGCGGCTGCTGCCTCTCGCCGCGGCGGACCTGTCGCGCATCCCCGAGGCGTTCTACCGGCGGTTCCCCGCCAGCCGGGATCAGCTCTGCTGGTTCTACTTCGACGAGATCCAGAACGTCCCGGGCTGGGAGACCTTCATCCGCCGGCTTCTGGACTCCGAAAAGGTCGCGCTGGTGCTGACCGGCTCCTCCGCCCGGCTCCTCAGCCGCGAGATCGCCACCAGCCTGCGCGGACGGAGCCTGTCGACGGAGATCCTCCCCTTCAGTTTCGCGGAGTCGTTGCGCCACGAGGGGATCGAGCCGCCCGCGAGCTGGCCTCCCGGGGCGAAGGCCCGATCCCTGTTGGAGCACCGGTTCGAACGGTACTTGGAGAGCGGCGGGTTCCCGGAAGTCCAGGCGATCCCTCAGGATCTCCGCGTCCGCGTGCTCCAGGAGTACATCGACGTGGTGATCTTCCGCGACGTCGTCGAGCGCCACGGCGTGGACAACCTGCCGGCGCTCCGCTATCTGGAGAGGATCCTGCTGGCGAGCCCGGCCGGCAGGTTCAGCGTCAGCAAGCTGTTCAACGATCTCAAGTCGCAGGGGATGCGGGTCGGCAAGAACACGCTGTACGAGTACCTCGCCCACCTGGAGGACAGCTTCCTTCTCTTCACGACGACGGTCGCCTCCCCGTCCGCAAGGGTCCGCCAGGTCAATCCGCGCAAATGCTACCCGGTCGATCCAGCCCTGTCGTCGGCCGTCTCCTTTCGCGCTTCGGGCGATACCGGCCATCTCCTGGAGACCGCCGTCTACCTGGAGCTCCGGCGACGGCGGCTGTCGCCCGGGTATGTCACGACCCGGTCCGGCTACGAGGTCGACTTCCTGGCGGAGGACGTCACGGGCACACGGGAGCTGGTCCAGGTCTGCGCCGACCTCGCCGATCCGGCGACGCGCCAGCGCGAGATCCGCGCCCTGGACGAAGGGATGCGGGAGACCTCCCTGGAGCGGGCCACCCTGGTCACTCTCCGCGAGGAGGGCTCCACCAGCATCGATGGCCGCACGGTGCGTATTGTTCCGGCTTGGCGGTGGCTGCTGGAGCCCGCGGCGGTCTGACCCTCACCCCCTGGCCCCATACGCGTTAACTTGAGCTCTTTCTTGCCGATGGAGGGGAGGGGCTTGCCCCCTCCCGTGCGGGCGGAGGTCTCGGAGGAGACAACAAAGCCTTTCCACCGCCCGGGCCCTCTCCCCCGTCCCCTCT
>Ga0307506_10000198_pt1 | contig 18579 bp, 21 predicted proteins | sample 25_S_MG_FD_202175 | JGI IMG/M metagenome (GOLD analysis project Ga0307506, IMG submission 202175) | Soil microbial communities from Populus trichocarpa stands in riparian zone in the Pacific Northwest, United States - 25_S | ecosystem: Environmental > Terrestrial > Soil > Riparian zone > Trees... | reverse complement strand
GGCATGAACTTGCAGGTCAACGATCCTCAGATTAGGGCGGCACTAGGGCTCGATCCCGACCCCTCACGCACGCGTCGCCGACGAGCTGCCCGCTCCCCCCGAGTGAGCAGGACGAGTACAGAAGCGGGCGGGGTCAGGGCGATGGACGGTTCGGCCTCCCGGCTGTCTCTCCCTCCCCGTCCGCTTCGCCGTCAGCCCTACCAGCACGAGATCCAGGCCGAGACCGACTTCGCCGCCATGGAGTCGTCGTTCGAGACCACGCTCCAGCAGATCGTCAACGAGCTCCGTCTCGCCCGCTCCTTCCAGGCGGACGAGCTTCGCGACTCTATCGTCGCCGCCGACGGCGACCTCCGGACGCTCGGGAATCTTAGGACTACGACCTCAGCGTCCGATCGTATCGCGGATCATTTGCGCATGGTCGCGCAGCAGGCGATCGACCAAGCGGTGCAGGAAGCAAACCGCCAGGGCGTCGAGATCCCCAGACAGCCGGTGTCCGATATCGAGAACGAGATTCAAGCTCGCGCCGCCTCGATCGACGAGCTACTACGCACGGACATTTCTCAGTCGGCGTCGCGTGAGGCCGTTCGACTCACCGGAGGGGGGCTTTCCAGCCAGGAGGTGGCGGACGAGACGCACGGCTTCCTGCTCGCCTTGACGGGTGCAGCCATGATCGATATGCTCTCGGGGGCCGTCCAACAGTCCATTAACTCGGGTAGAAATCTCGTCTTCCAGAGGGACGGTCAAGCTGGTACGATTTATGCATCCGAGCTCTTGGACTCAAACACGTGTTCACACTGCATTGCGATAGACGGCACCGAGTACACCTCCATGGACGACGCCCTGCGCGACTACCCCACGGGCGGGTTCAAGGACTGTGAGGGTCGCGAACGCTGCAGGGGCACTGTCGTTAAGGTCTACGCCCACGATCGGTCGGAGGTGCCAGCGTGAAGACGCGTGACATCGTGGACGCCGTAGGTCGCCGTTTCTACCCGACAATTTTTGCTTCGTCGCCGGTGTCGATTCAACGGCGCAACGTGACGTACAAGCCGCTCGAAGACGAGCCGCTGCTCTCGACCGTCTACGACGTTGAAATGTGCCACGTCGGGATCGAGTACCCGCTCTCCTCGGGACCTATGACCTTCACTCCGGAGGACCTGATCGAGGCCGTCGCCTCGCAGGACGACCCCGCAATTCAGCCACCGCGTGCATGGCTCGGTCACCCAGATGATGACCGCTTCCACGCCGGACGTGCGACCCCCGCAGGGTCAGCGGAACCGGCCCTGGGCAAGTTCGTGAACCTCCGGGTCGAGGACCAGGGGATGACGCTCGTTGGAGACATCGTCGGTTGCCCGACGTGGCTCGCGAAGATCCTCGCCTCGGCGTACCCCTCTCGTTCAATCGAAGGAGGGAAGGATGTCGTAACCGCCACCAATCACCAGTGGAAAATGGTCGTGACGGACGTCGCCCTGTTGGGGGTGCGGTGGCCGGGAGTTTCGACTCTCGCCGATCTGGAGGCCCTCTATTCAGAGAATGGCCCCGACAACATCGAGATCATCGAGGAGGATCCCTTGACAATCGCCGCCGCAGCGGGTCGCATCACCGCACAAGTGAACGTGGACGACGTCCGTCGCGCCTACTACGCCGAGGCCGACGGCATGCAGCAGTGGTGGTGGATTCGCGCCATCCAGCTCGATCCGACCGAACTAATCGTCGACGATGACGAGGGCCACCTGTACCGGATCCCCTTCATGGTCGCGGGCGAGGAGATCACCTTCTCCGATCCGGTCGAGGTCAAGATCCAGTACGTAACAGCTTCACAGGCCAAGGACCCGAACGTTCGGGCACTGGCCGCATCAACACTTACGGGCGGCAAGAAGATTGCCGCGTCGTGGGACCAGCGGGCGGAGAGCCGTCCGGAATCGACAACCCAGGAGGATCAAGGGATGACACCCGAACAGATCCGACTCCTGCGCCAGCGTCTCGGGCTCTCCGAAGAGGTCCTGCCGGACGACGCGACCCAGGAGCAGATCGACGCCGCATTGCGCGGCGAGACACCGCCCCCCGCCGAAGACCCGCCCGCCGATCCACCGGCTGATCCGCCTGCGGATCCGCCTGCGGACCCGCCCGCCGAAGTGCCTGCCGAGCAGACACCGGAGGCGATCGCGGCTGCTCGACGGACCCTCGAGGCCGCTGGCCTTGTCGCGGTCCCGGGCGAGGCGTGGCAATCGGTCCAGGCGAACGCAGCTGCCGGAGCTCGCGTCGCCGAAGAGACCACGCGGCAGAGTCGCGACAATATCGTCGCGTCCGCTGTCAAGGAGGGGCGCATCGCGCCTCACCAGCGACAGCACTTCCGGCAGATGTTCGATCGGGATCCGCAGGGGACGGAAACGCTCCTGACGGCGTCAGTCGAGAAGGGCGGACTGATGCCGGGGACGATCCCGCTCGAGGCTCGCGGGTCCGACCCGTCGCCCGAGTCCCAGACCGCCGAGGCGTACCCCGCATCGTGGCTCCCGGAGCTGCAGCAGGGCGACGCTTCCCGAGTGACCGTGGAGGCCTGATCGCGTGTCCCCTGTCAACGAGGCAATTGCCTACTTCGACCCCGGTGACGATCTCACCGGACAGGCGAGCGCGGCCATCACAGGTCGTCGGTTCGTCGATGTCTCCGCCGCGAAGCAGGCGGGGTCCCAGGGTCTCTCCGCCGACACGTTCGGCGGCTCGATCCCCTGCGCCTTGTGCGGTGCAGGAGCGAAAGCGCTCGGTGTGGCCAGCTACGACGCGGCAATCGGGGCGAAGTTCCCGATCGCTCGTGGCCACAAGGTGTTCCCGGTCGAGGCCGGGGGCGCGATCGCGCCAGGAGCATCCGTCATGTCCGACGCCACGGGTCGAGCCGTGAGCTGGGCATCGGCGGCGTCAGAGGCGAATGCCCGTCTGGGCAAGTGCCTGAACAACGTCACAGCGGCAGGGCAGATCGCCATCGTCGCGCTGGATCTCTAAAAGGAGGGGATCCCACATGCGAACGAGCACATACGAGCGCGATCGGCAGCTGAACGTCCGCGAAGCGGCGCATCAGCTTCTGCTCGCTGAGATGAAGGAGACGGCGCGTTCACGCATCGTCTCAATCGGTGCGCCGATCGAAGCGGGCTCGCCCGCCGCGACGCCGCACCCCCTCGGCCCCCCGACCATCTCGGGAACCAACATCACCGTCGACCTGATGTTGCAGCAGCCGACCAGGATCACGCGGATGATCATGGACCTGACCTTGCAGCGCTTCATCGCCGATCGCGTATTCGCGTCGGCAGGCGGCGTTCAGGGCGGTGCCGTGATCTACGAGGAAGCCGTCATGAACGAGCTCTACCTCGCCCGCGACATCGAGCGTGTCGAGCCGGGGATGGAATTCCCAATCGTCACGAGCGAGCGGCGTGTGCCGAAGGTCGCGCCCGTCGAGAAGTGGGGTGGCAAGGTCTGGATCTCGGACGAGGCCCGGGACCGGAACATGTCGGCCTCCTTCACGAACCAGATCCGGCAGCTCGGGAACACCGTCGTGCGCAAGCTCAACCAGCGTGCGATCGAAGTTCTCGAGGCGTCGATCGCGGCCAGCGGCCAGACGGTCGCCGGTCGAAACTGGTCGGCCTACGCAGGCTTGACCCCGAACACGACGGCGTTCAACGCCGGACCGCTGCGCGACTTCGCCCTCGCGCAGCAGATGGCGGAGGAGGACGAGCTCGGCGTCGTCTACACCCTCTGGATCATCAACCCGCAGGAGTACACGAACTTGGTCGTGGGCGCAGGTGGCCCCGCCAACTTCCAGGCGCTCCTGTCCGCGATGAACATCTCGATCTACGTCTCGAACCGGGTCACTCCGGGAACGGCGTACGTCGTGGCCGGTACGACCACCGGCGAGATGCGCGTCGAGAAGCCCCTCGGCACGGTGACGTGGCGGGAGGAAGGTCGCGAGCGGACCTGGGTCCAGGCTTCCGTCCGACCCGTCATGTATGTCACCAACCCCTACGCGGTCCTGAAGTTCACGGGCCTCGCGGGCTAGCCAGGAAGGAGCTGATCTAGTTGGGTCAGGAAGTCAAGATCAAGATCCGGGCGTTCCCGTACTACGAGGACGTCGAGGATCCCATCAGCGGGGAGACGCGCCCGGTCGAACGGATCGCTCGGCGAGGGGATGTCGTGGAGCTCGACGACAAGAACCTCGCCCGAGCCAAGAAGTTCGACGCGATCGCCGATCCGGAGGACGACGTCGAGCCGGAGGGCGGCGACACCGCCCAGTTCCCGGAGTCCGTCACGATCGAGGACGCCTCGGTCGAGCAGGTGGCGGACTGGATCAAGCGGGAGAAGCCGACCGTCGACGCCGTCGTCGAGGAGGCCAACGAGAACCCGGAGAACGCTCGGAAGCTGATCGAGGCGGAAGAGCTCGCCACCGGCCAGCAGCCGCGCTCGACTCTCGTCGAGAAGCTCGAGGAGATCGCGAACGGGTAATCCCCAGTCGCTCCGAACGATGCCCGCTTCCGATTACCAACCCGATGTCGCAGCCGTGGCGAGTTACATCCTGTCGCGGACTAAGACCGAGGGTGGATCGGAAGCGGGCACGTTCAATCTGGATGCGGACCACCCCAAGGGTGATCCGCTTCATACGCGCCCTACCGGTGAGCAGGTCGAAACGATCATCGAGCAGGCGCTAGGCAAGATCTCCGGCAAGATCGGAGCGGACATCGACGAGGCGTACTGGCCGACGGCCAATCGCCTGACCGCGTTGTACGCTGCGATGTTAACGGAGCTGAAGTACTGGCCGGAGCAGATCAACACCGGTCGATCGACGTACCCACAGCTGAAGGAGCTGTTCGACGAGGACTGGGAAGAATTCCTCGACGTCCTGGGTATCGGCGAGAAGGATGGGGGCGGTCCCGCCAGCATCGACGCCGGATTCCCGTCGTACGGGGGCTTCCCCACGACGGCGATCGGCATGGAGACTGCCTGGTAGTGGCTGATCAGGTCACCATAGAAGTATTCGGCGACGAGTGGTTCCGCCACCGTATCCGGAGCATGGCGCGACGAGCCGTCGACGCCACGCCGGTTATGCGGTCCATCGGCGAGGACTTCCTCGGGATGATCGAGAATCGCTTCCAGCACGAAGGCGGCATCGTCGATCAGTGGGCGCAGCTTACGATCGAATACGCGTCCAAGCGCGGGAGCGCTCATCCGATCTTGATCGACTCCGGCGACATGTTCCTCGCTTTGACTAACCCGGAGGCCGTCAACGCCTCGCACGACGGAGTAAGGCTCGATGTTCCGGAGTCGGAGATGTTGAAGGCGGAATCCGCGCAGTTCGGATTCACATCCCGCTCCGGTAAGAAGGTAGCGCCTCGTAAGTTCATCAACATCACTCCGCCTGATCGATACGCGATGAACAATAAGATCGCGCACTACCTGACCACGGGCGAAGTGGGCCACCTCTACGACTTCGCCGACTGATGCCCTCCATCTTCGGCCCCATCATAACGGACGACCAAGTCGAGGAGGCCGTCCTCGCCACACTTAGGAAGTGGCTTCCAACCTACATGGCCGAGGTCGAACGTCAAGTCGGTCTCGATGCTGGATTCTACGAGCTTCCGGTCGCGTCGTCTTACACAGCGCGCACCGATTTCGATAACTGGCCGGAGGATATGCTTCCCGCCATTGTTGCGATCGGGACCGGCATCGAAGACGATCCGGTTAAAGACGGCTACGGCCTGATGCGCGGCAAGTTCTTGATCGGGATAACCGGTATCGTGACCTCGACCGACAAGCTCTCCACCCGCCGCTACGCTGCCCGTCTGGGCGGTGCCGTCCGAGCCGCCCTCGTCCAGCACGCGAGCCTGGATCTAGCTCTTGGGGGGAGAGTCCGGGGCGTAGATTTGGTGGGCGGACGGAACAACGAATTGCCTACCGAAGACGAACGAACGATCTGGGCGAACCGCCAACTGTTCACTGTCGAGATCGGTGAATTCCTGTCTACGGTCGGACCCGACGCGGATACGCCGCAACCCGACCCGACGGATCCGTGGCCGGATCCAGTTACCGTTACCACGCCAAATGTCCTATTGGATCACGAATAAGGAGGAGCGCTAGTGTCGCGCCCTGGAACGACAATCACTCGGTCTGACACGCGGGCGACGCGCTCACCTCGGACCGCCACCGGCCCATGGTTCGTCGTGGGCCTGACGGGAACCGCTGACGCCGATAACGACGTCACCAAGTCGGTCCCGTCACTCGCGGAGTACGGACGCCGATTCGGTTCGCGTGCCTCGCATACGGACCCCATCCTCTTCGACTCGGTCGAGGAATACTTCGCCGACGGCGGATCGGAGGTCTTCGTCTCGAAGATCATCGGCACCGGAGGCGCTGGTGCAGTCGTAGACGCGGACATCGGAACCGCGTTGGACAAGTTCGCCGAAGATCTGGGTCCGGGCCAGGTGTCTGCCCCCGGGCAGACGACCGCAGCCCGTCAGCTTCTGGTCGCGGCCCACGCTGCGTTACGGAATCGGATCGAGATCCTCGACTTCGCCGACACGAACAACGTCGCGACGTTGACTGCTGCGGCGGACCCGGCTGGGATCACAAGCGCGCAGCGTCGTGTGGTCGGCGGGTTCGCCCCGTGGATCGTCATCCCACCCGCAGCGTCGGGAGGTGGAAACCGAACAGTTCCACCGTCCGCGCTCGTCGCTGCCAAGATGGCGCAGAACGACGCTCGCGGTATCACACCGAATCAGCCGTCAGCGGGTGACTTTGGCGTATCCGATTACGCCATTGGAGTCACCCAGGTCTTCGAGGACGCTGACCGAGCGACGCTCAACGAGAACGGTGTGAACGTCATTCGGCAGGTCAACGGAGTCGTCAAGATCTACGGCTACCGGACGCTGGCCGATCCGGTAACGGATCCGAACTGGATCGAGCTCAGCGCGGCTCGCCTGTTCATGGGGGTCCAGGCCGAGGCCAACGCCGTCGCCGATCGATTCGTCTTCCGGCAGATCGACGGCCAGGGCAAGACGATCTCCGAGTTCGGGGGTGCGCTCACGGGCGTCCTGCTCCCGTACTGGCAGAAGGGATCGCTTTACGGCGATACGCCGGGGGAGGCCTTCCGCGTCCAGGTCGACTCCGCCGTCAACACACCGGAGACCATCGCGAACGGTGAGCTCAACGCGAAGCTCTTCCTGAAGGTCTCGCCCTTCGCGGAGGAAGTCATCATCGACATCAGCAAGACGAAGATCACGGAGGCCGTGTAAGCATGAGTCGCCAGGACCAGTACAACGTCACGGTCTCTGTCACTATCGGTGGCGAGACCAAGGACCTCGGAACATTCGATCAGTTCGGTGGAGGGGAGATCGACTCGGAAGAGGCGCTTTACCATCCGGGAGGAATGGCTGCCGCCATCCAGCTCGGTGGTCGCGTCAACGTCGGGAACGTCACCGTCGCCCGTCTGTACGACTTGACGCGTGACCACCCGCTCGTCGGATGGCTCGTCAAGGGCGTCGGCAATGGCGAAGTCACCGCCACGAAGACGTCAATGACCGTCGACAAGCGAGCGGTGACGAATCCGCTCGTCTACCAGGGCAAGCTGAAGCGTGTATCGCCTCCGGAGCATGACTCCGAGTCGAGCGACGCGGCCCTGATCGAGCTGGAGATCAGCTCGGCGACGGTCACCCAGTCCCAGTAAACCCACGATCGGGGGGAGGCACCCGATGGAAGCAGGAAGCACCCCGGACTACGAACCGGGTACGTCGGCGGCAGAGATCGCCGTCGATCACAGGTCGGTCCTAGACCGAATCAAGCAGCGCCGCGACGATGCGGAGGACTTCCTCACCGTCGACATCCCGTCGTGGGATGGCGACCTCAGGGCGAAGTACAAGGTCCTGCCGCGAGCCGAGGTCGAGAAGATGATCCGGCGCGTCCGGGCTCGTCAGAACGGCGCACCGCAGTCTGGTATCGAGGCTGAGGCGGACTTCCTCGTGGAGTCCTGCATCGAGATCCTCGGCTACGACGCGGAGACAGACACGGAGTTCCACGTCGGCGATGGCTACACGCTGGACTTCGCCCGGGAGCTCGACCCCCGATTCCCCAAGGGGCATCCGCAGGAAGGGGACCCGGTTCCCATCAAGGACGAGCGTGAGCTCGTCGTGTACATGCTGAAGTGGAATGGCATCGCGCTCGCCGCTCACGCCCAGACCGTGGCGAAGTGGATGCAGGACCTCAAGAAGCCGGTGACGGACCCTCAGTAGCGAGCGAAGGAACTATACGTGCGTTTGCAGAAGCTTCCATATTCGGTCTTCCAGTCGACCGAATGCTGCGTACGCGCAACCGGGAGGAAGCGGAGTTCTGGGAGGCCGTACGCGTCGAAGCGGCCAACGTCTGGGACACGCTGATGACCAACCTCGCTCGCAAGGTAGTCGAAGAAACGGCTAAGGCCAGGAAGCGCGGACAGAGCAGCAGCGGTGGCTAACGATCGAATCAACGTCTGGCTCAAGATGCGCGATGTTGCGCGATTTGTCCGTGATGCCAAGATAGCCGAGCACAGTATCAAGGAGATGGGCGACGCCGCTGACAACAGCGGTAATTCATTCGGTGCTTTGGGAAGCGCGTTGGGATCGCTAGGCGACGTGCTTCCCAAGGCCCGTACCGAAACCGGAATACTCGGACTCACCTTGGGCAGTATCGTCACGATCCTGACGCTGGGCATGCCGCTCATCCTAGCATTCGCCGGTGCGACGACCGCGTTGGCCGGATCGATGGCGGGGGCGGCGCTCGGAGCCGGAGCGCTGGCTGTCGGACTCGGAGGCGTCGCGCTGGCAGCGGGGCCGTTGGCGCTCGTTGCGGCTGACCTGTTCAAGGGGTTCACGAAGGTCAACGCCGCCTTCTCTCAATGGCAGAAGTCGGTGTCAATGTACGGGCGCAACTCCAATCAGGCGGAGACTGCTCTATCGCGGCTTAACGCGGTGGCGGGGCAATTCGGCGGACCTACACTAATCACTCTGGTCAAGCAGTGGAACGACTTTATGTCCGCGTTCCGGAAGGCGAATGCGCCTGCCATCCAGACTCTTATCAAGATCTTCTCGCTCTTCCTGAGCACCGCCACCGCGTTGCTACCGGTGTTCAGTCAAGTCGCGGACATGGTCGCTAACTCATTGCTCGGGGCATTCACGCAGCTGGCGGACTTCCTGAAGAGCGCAGGGTTCGTAGCCTTCCTTCAAACGATGGCGTCGGTGTTTCAGTCGCTGGCTGGGCCGATGATGCAGATCTTCATCAATCTGCTCCAGGCGATGATGAACATCGCGGTTGCGGTGGCTCCCGCGCTTCAATGGCTTGTGAACGAGATGCTCTCCTTCTCCCAGGCGATCGAGAGTTGGAGTTCGGGTGGCGGGGTGGGTGCGGTCATCGCGCAGTTCCAATCGTGGTGGAACTTGATCAAGGCCGTCGGTGGTCTGCTCATAACGATCCTGAGCGCCGGGGCGAGTCAGGGTAAGTCCCTAGTCGATCAGCTGACCGCCATCGTCAATCGGTGGAACGCGTGGCTCAACACGGCGAAGGGCCAGAAGTCAATGCAGGACTTCTTCAGGGACTCCATCTCGATCTTCAAGACGATGGTCCACTTCATCGCCCTGGTGGTGGGAGCGCTATTCGATCTGGGTCGCGCCCTAATGCCGATCTATATCGTCGCATTCCGGGCGCTCGCCGACGGCTGGCACCAAGTGATGGACGCATTGAAGCCTGCGCAACCCTTCTTCCGTAACGTTCTCCTGCCGCTCCTGAAGGGTATCGCCAAGGGTGGTATCATGGCGGTAGTCGGTGCATTCAAGTTCCTGATCCTCGTGATCAAGATCCTCGCTCCGATACTAGGCTTCCTAGGGAAGATCCTCTCTCCCTTCAAGGGAGTTATCGAAGCGATAGGCGTCGTTTTGGGATTCGTGTTCGGTGGGGAGATCGTCGCAGCGATCAAGGTCCTGGGCGAACTCATCGGCTTCCTGAAGCCGTTGGCCTACTTATTCCGATTGATCGGAGTTCCGATTAAGGCAGCCGGAGTTATCTTCGAATGGTTCGGAGCTAAAGTCCTGGGTGTCCTGGCTAAGATCGGTTCCAAGTTTGGGTGGTTGCGCGGAGCCATCATGGACGTAGTCTCCTGGTTGACGGGGGCCGGGAAGTGGTTCTACGATGCAGGCGTCAAGCTTTGGAACAAGCTCCGAGCTGGCATCATTCGAGCGATAGCGCAGGGTATAGGATTCGCCGCCGACATCGGCAAGGCGGTCTACAACTTCGTCGCACGTCTGATCAATAAGGGTATTCCGAATCACCTGGGGCCGATAGACCTCCCCAACAACCCGATTCCGATGCTGGCTATGGGCGGAGTCGTCACGGGTACCGGGTCTTGGATCACCGGCGACGCAGGCCCGGAGATCAACACGCTGCGCAACGGACGTGTCACCGTCGTCCCGCTCTCCCCCGCTGTGAAGGCGCAGAGCACGTCCGCCACCATGGCCCCGTCAGAGAAGAGAGTCGTCGTGGCGAAGGTTTACCTGAAGGGCAAGCAAATCGCGGAAGCCGTAGCGGACGACGCGGAGGATGAGGCGGCTCGCAAGTGAGCTTGAGTGAAGACGATATCATCGCAGTCTCCGCAGAGGCCGAAGAGGGTCACTCCGCTCAGGTCCCTGATTCGCTAACGGGCCTCGGGACATTCACGCTCCTGGAAATCGCGCCCAACCGCAAGCGCCCGCGCAACTTCACGGCCATCCTAGCCCGAGCGCCCGCCGTCACATCAGGTTACGGTGGGTGGTCCCGCGTCGCTCGACCGCGTCAATCAGCGTTGACCGAGTGGGTTGGTCGCGATACCCTATCCGTGTCCATCGACTTTGTGATAGACGATTTCGCCACCGGGCGGGGTGTGTACGTGGAGTCGAAGTGCCAGATCTTGGAGGAGCTAGCCGGGGTCGAGTCCGGAGATCCCGAGCCGCCGCTCTGCGAGCTCCATTCCAATCCAGATCACCTCATGCCGCACGGGTACGTTCGCGCGTCGCAAAACAAGTGGTTCATCGACAACCTATCCTGGGACCAGGATTCCATCCGCTACAATAAGGCTGGGAATCGGGTTCGTGCGGCTGGCACGCTCGTGGCGTCCGTCTACGTCGCTGACGAACGACTCCACCCGGCAGCCGCCCTTCGTAAGGTATCACAGAAGCCGGTCACTAAGGGCGGATCGCATCGGAAGTACTACACCGTCCTCCCGGGCGACACGCTCCACAAGATCGCCGCCCGTAAGGATACCTATAACGACTGGCGCAAGTGGAAGATCATCGCCAAGGCGAACAAGATTCACAACGATAAGCAGCTGAAGAAGAAGATAGGGAAGCCGATCAGATTGCCATGAGCACTGCGGTCGGCGATACGCTAGTCTCGCAGGATGCGAGGCAGCAGGAACCCTTCGATTGGACTAGGGCGTACACCCAGTCGTCTGGGAACTTCGATCCGGAACGCGCCCTCCTACTAGACGATGTGTCCTTGAAGGAGCTGCTCCTCGACGTCATCAAGAAGGGTGTTCCGGGTCTGGATGTCTCAGACTCCGTAATAGCTGGTGACGTAATCCGGGATACCACCGCCGCGTCGCAGGTGACGGTGACGGTCCACGACTATGGCCGCGCTGTGATCAACCATCAGGGATTCTACGACGATGAAGGACACCTCCGCACGATAGACCTAAATCTCGACGGCCTCGTGTTCCGGCTGGTCGGGATGGAGAAGCAGGGCGATGATGTCGTTATCACGTTCGAGGATCGCGATATCAACGGATTCCGTCAGAAGAAGGGTCCGCTGACGCTCGGCGGGCGCAAGGCTGGTCGATCGAAGAAGGGGGTCACTCGAGCCGAGGCTATTTTGATGGTTATCCGGCGAGGCAGGTGGCGGAGGATCCCAGTACAGATCAACGAGCTCCACAAGCCGCAGCCTATCGCCAAGCTTACTGAGTCGGAGCGGAGCGCCGCTGCTGACGCCCGCCGCACCAAGAAGAAGCGCGATGTAGTTAAGGACAAGGGCTTCCCCGCCAACTTCAAGATGGAGGGCGTCGACCAGACGATGTTGGACAATATGACCGTCGCTCTGGACGAAGCGGAGATCGTCCTGAAGCAGCGCGGCATTACCGGCGATCTCGCCGACCGGGTGAAGCTTATCATGCTCGTCGCCGGGTGGGGCGAGTCTGGATGGCTGAAGTCGGCTAACGACTATAAGACCGCCACGCACAAGGGCGTCTTCCAGTCCAACCAGATCCCGCCGAATCAGCTCCGCACGCAGGCTCACTACTTCACCATCGGTGGACGCTCATTCCGATCGGGTGGAGCGATTGCGGCGGCTAAGGTTGACACCTGGACGATAGGTATGGCGGCGCAGAAGGTCGAGATCTCCGACGGGCAAGCGTCGTACTATCAGGGCTTCTTGAAGAAGGCGAACAAGATCCTGGATGCTTGGGGACGCGAAGGCGAGTCCGGCACCTCCGGTAAGCAGCGTCGCAAGCACTACGTCTTCAAGATCGACAACCGGGAGACCTACTGGGACGCGATCCAGCGGATGGCGAACGAGGTCAACTGGCGAGCTTTCTTTAGCGGCGGTACCTTCTTCTACATCAGTGAGGAGGACTTGTTCAAGTCACGCGCTCGGTATCGCTTCAGCGAGCACTCCCCAGGCGTCGTCAACATCGATTACAAGCAGGATCAGCGTCGGACGACGAAGACCGCTACCGCTACGGTGCGAGCGAACCGATGGGCAATCCCCCCGGGCGTTTGCGTTTATATCGACAACCTTGGGTCCGGCACCGGGAAGTGGTTGGTGCAGTCGGTATCGCGTTCGCTATTCAGCGCCGAGGCTACTCTGAATCTCGTCCAACCGCTACCGGAGAAGAAGGAGCCGTTCGAAGGATTTACCACGGCTCAAGGCGGGAATGCCGGAGCGAGCGGCGGCGATGTCACGACGGTTAAGAGCGGCGATCTTGCGAACCGACTCTACAAGGCCGCGAAGCAAATAGGAGCGAAGAGGTACCCCTACGTCTGGGGCGGGGGTCATGCGAAAGCCGGTAAGCCGGATCGGGGCACCGGTCGAGACCCCGGCATAGGGTACGACTGTTCGGGCGGCGTCGCGGCCTGCCTGTACTACGCGAATGCGCTTCCTAAAGCGCTGCATACGAATGTGCCCAGGTCGGATATCCTCGCAGCCTCGCTCGACTGGCGAACTGGAGTAGGGGACTCCGTCACCATATGGGCGAATCCGACGCACATTTTCATCGAGGTATTCGTGAACGGGGCGTGGGCGCATCTGGGGACAGGGCGCTTCGGCAAGGACTGGTCTGGGTTCGGCGTCAATCGAACTCTGCACACTCACCAGGGGTTCACGCCTTTTCATCCGCAGGCTGATCAGTCCGGACCGTGGCCGCGAGAGGGATCAGGACACGCCGTATGAGCAGTCGAGTCGCAAAGCTGTGGAACACAGAGTCTTCCCGGAATACCCTATTCGAGGGTATAATTGCAAGGGATGTGGCATCGGAGTCTGATCTCGCCGACGTCGTCGTCCCAGCGTACGACGAAGACCGGGTATTCGCTTCAGCTCCTTGGATGCCTCGTGGTGTTACGCTACCTTCCTCGGGCGATCGTTGCATCGTTGCCCTTGGTGAGACTGACGTACCGGGTACTCCGGAGCCCTGGATCATAGCGTGGTGGCCGTACGATGACTGAGATCCCTCACTTCAAATTTCCGTTCAAACTGACGGCTGCGGGCGACCGCGCTCAGATCGTCGAACAGGATTCAGACGACGAAGTCATGGACTGCATCGAGATCCTCCTATCCACCGTTCAAGGCGAGCGCATCGAGATCCCCGACTACGGGATTCGCGACCAAGTATTCCGACAGAAGGGCGTCGATACCGGCCACGTCCTACAGCAGATCCGCCGATTCGAGGAAAGGGCGGATGTCGTCCTCGAGCCAGGAAAGATCGAGGATCTGGTCCAGCACCTGTCGGTGAACTATCGAGGAGGCGTAAGTGGCTGACGTACCCGAGTACATCACCGATCCAATCGAGGTAGACGAGACGTCCATCGAAGACGATTCGTACGCCACGCTGCAGGCGCGGTGGCCGGACTGGATTCCGAACGACAGCAACCTCGAGACGTGGATGATCCCGGTCGGTTCGCGGATGACCGCGTACATAGCCGAAATTGCATCGCAGGCGCCACCGGCGATCATGCGCTACCTCGGCCAGCTAGTCGGCGTTACCCCGACTGACGCCTTCACCGCTACGGTTCCGTCGACCTGGACCGTCATCGACAACCCCGCAGACCGTGTCATCGCGGCGGGTACACTTGTATCGCTCGAGGACGCGGACGGGAATCCCATCGCATTCGAAGTGGATCACGACGTAACGATCCTCGCACCGGCCTTGACGACGGCCGCAGGCGAAGTCCTCCTCCGTGCTGTGGAGGAAGGATCAGCTAGTAACGGACTGGGCGCCGCTGGCGTCGTAGTGGACCTGCTCGACCCGATCGTCTGGGTAGACACGGCGACACTCACAGCGGCATCGAGCGGCGGTGCGGACCAGGAGACGGACGCGGATTACCTGAACCGCCTCTCCGCCCGTCTCACGCTCCTCACGCCACGCCCAATCTTACCACGCGACCACGCGCTGCTAGCACGAGATTTAGCGCAGCAGAACGGAGTCGAAGTCCGGGCGTTGGCGCTCGATGGATACAATCCCGCCGATAGCACCTTCGACAATGAGCGAATGGTCGCGATCGCGATGGTCGAGGTTGGCACTGGCGCGGACGTCGACGCAGGGGTGAAGACTGCTGTGGACGATGGTCTACAGGCGATGCGGGAAGTCAATTTCGTTGTGAACGTGATCGATCCGGTGCGTAATGTGATCGATGTGATCTTCACGATTACTCCCTCACCCGGAGCGGACACGGCGGCAGCGGTGGCGGACGCAATCGCCAACGTCGAGAGCTACCTCTCGCCCGCGAACTCGGGTATCCCAGTCGGATCGACCGTCGGGTGGGACGACGTGGACACGCTCCGCCGTCAAGAGATCTCCTACGTCATCAACAACACCGAGGGCGTCGATCACTGGGACGTGCTCACGATCGGACTCCGGAAGGCCGCGACCGCCGCAGCCGGTACCGACGTCGTGACTTCCAACGGGCACGGCTACGTCGCTGACGATCCAGTCAAATTCCACGATCTCACAGGCGGGGCGCCCCTGGTCGAAGGAACTACGTACTACGCCCGGGATATCACCGCGAACACCTTCAAGCTCGCCGCTGCCCCGGGCGGTGTCGCGATCGATCTCACGTCCGATATGACGGCTCCCACCGCTGTGGTCCACATGTCGACGGCGGAGAGCTTCGCGCTCATCGGTCCCGCCGCGCTGACGGATGTCGGCACCGTAGACGGGAGCCTCACCTAGTGGCACGCCCCGTCGTATCGGACGCAGCGGAACGACTGTGGTCGTCGCTCGGACCCTGGATGCGTGCCGACGGCGAAGACACCGGTTGGGCGCTGCTTACTCTCTGCGAAGGATTCATCGGACAAGCGCAGTCCATCCTTTCGATCGTGGAGGATGACGACGATGGGAATCCCGGGTGGTCCTCGGTCATGGACGTCGATCGCGCTCCCGTAGAATGGCTCCCCTGGCTCGCCCAGTTCGTCGGTGTCCGGATGGTGGCGGGGCTCGACGAGGCGGCTATGCGGCTACGCATCCGATCGGCAGACGGATTCGATCGGGGGACTCCGGAGTCGATCAAGGCTGCTGCCCGGCAATTCTTGATAGGACCGGATGGGACGCACGACACCGCCACGGTCGACCTGATCGAACGCCACGGGTCCGCGTACCGGCTCACCGTCACAGTCCACGAAGCCGAACTCATGCCTGGAGTAACCGCCGACCAGATCTATGCGGCGGTACGCGAACAGAAGCCCGCTGGTCTCATCCTGAATCCGGTGTCAGTCGTTGGCGGAGACGACTACCTTACCCTGCGCGACGAGAATGCCAGCTACACCGCTGTGCGATCTCGCTACACAGACTATGGGGACGTCGAAACGCCCATGACACCGTAATGGATGCGATCATACCCGTACTAGTAGCGGCGATCGCCGCCCTCGGAACGCTTGTCGCGACTCAGCGACGGTTGTCGGGGAAGATCCAGACCAGCGAAGCTTCCTCTCTGTGGGAGGAGTCGTCGCGGCTTCGGGACTACTTAACCAAGCGCGTAGACGAGTTAGAGTCGAGAGTAGATGGATTGGAGAAAGAGCGCATCGACCTACGACGCGAAAACGACGAGCTGCGCGGGCGTAACGCCGATTTGGCGAAGACGTGCGATAGACTCCGCCGTGAAAGGGATGACGCTAGGCAGGAAAACGAATCCTTGAAGAATACGATTAGGAAGGTGATGGGGTAATGAGCCCGGAGAATGACCCAACTATTAAGGGAGAGATCCTGCATCGACTTAGGGTCCTCACAGGGGCTACAATCGTGCTAGGTGTTATCCTGGTCGCCCTACTAGTGTACCTGGTCGTCAGACTGGGTGAGATCAACAACTCGCTCTGCACCTTCCGATCCGATCTGGAGTCTCGAGCCATCGGAGCGCAGGACTACCTCAACAATCCGAATAAGTACCCGGGCATCAAGATCCCACGGAGCGTCATCCAGCAGCAGCTCGACGGCCAGCTGAAGACCATCAAATCACTCAGCAATCTTCACTGCTAGCGATACTGGCTTCGAGGCGCCCCGTGTGCTAAAATTTGGTGCATGGGACTTACACTCATGCCGCACCAGATCGAGGGAATCGACTGGATGCGGCCCATCGAACGAACGCTCCTCGCGGACGAAGCCGGACTCGGCAAGACCGCCCAACTTCTGAAGGTAGCGCAGGAACCCTGTCTGATCGTCGCTCCGGCGATGGTCCTCGACGCCGGGGTCTGGGACGACGAGATCGAGCTCTGGGCTCCCGGGATAGAAGCGACGCAGGTGCCCTACTCGTCGCTCGCGCAGCGCGGGCCTCGCGGCACCGTCCCCCGGGATTCGAACGGCTTCCCGAAGACACCGCCCAAGCCCGAATACCGAGGCAAGTACAGGACCCTGATCCTGGATGAGGCCCACTACATCAAGGGCCGGAAGACGTCGTGGTCCAACGCGGTCCTCGAGCTCGACGCGGACGAGTGGAGGCTCGCCACCGGCACGCCGATCCCGAACTGGGCCGACGAGGCCTTCATGCCGCTCCGGGCTCTGTACCCGGAGGAGCGTAAGGCCGGTCGGGAATTCGGCTCGTACTGGCGCTGGGCGAAGAAGTGGTTCCACGTCGGCGAGGGTCGCTTCGGGAACCGCGAGGTCGGGGAGCTTCGCACTGCCGAGCACATCGCTCAATGTCGCGACCCCGATTGCCGCGAGCGCCCGCCCGTCACCTGGGAGGACTTCCGCTTCTGGAACTGGGGCGAAGTCATGCGCCGGTGCCTGCGAGAGGATGTGCTGAAGGAGCTTCCGCCCCTTACGATCCAGGAGTGGCGGACGCCGATGGTGACGGCGCAGGCGAAGGCGTACAAGGACCTGAAGAAGGACTACATGGCGGAGCTCGACTCCGGCGAGGTAATCGACGTCTGGTCCGACCCGGGCAAGCTCGTGAAGCTGGCGCAGATCGCCACCGGGCTGGAAGTGGTCGGCGGGAAAGGATCCGGCAAACTCAACGCGCTGCGGGCGATCCTGGAGGACCGGCCATCGCCAAAGCTCGTGGTCGCGCACTTCAACAAGTCAGTCGAGGCGTGCGCCGACGCCGCTCGTGAGGTCGGACGGACGGTCGCCGTCCTCCATGGACCTACGCCGAAAGCTCAGCGCCGGGAGGCGATCCGAGCCTTCCAGCGGGGTGAGGCGTCAGTCCTCTGCGCCGGTATCGAATTGATCCGCGAGGGCTTGACGCTGCATCAGGGCGGAGCCGATGAGGTGATTCGAGTCGAACGCGCCTGGGCTCCGTACAAGAACGAGCAGGTGATCCGTCGCCTGCACCGGATCGGTGTCACTCGACCCGTCACTGTCACCGATCTGGTCACTCCCGACACGACGGACGAGCGCGTCCTGGAGCTTCTGGAGCACAAAACCGAACAGCAGATTCGCGCCTTGACGCCGTACGAGGTCAAGTCGCTGCTCTGATGCGTTCGCAAGTCCGGTACGGAACGCGGGGCGAGATCCTGATCCGTGCGTACATGGAGGATAAGGTGACGACCGAGACGTTCGAGCGATGTGTGGACGGGTTGATGCGACTCGGTGTCTGGGACGAGCAGTGTCCTTCAATGTTTGACTGGGCCTATCGGTTGCCCATTTGACCTTCCTTCGGAACTCAAGGTATGGTAAAATAAGGGGAGATGGAAGACACACAGCGCATAGCCAGGATATCGACGCTCCTTGATGAGATCAAGGAGGAGTCCGAGGCTCTAGCTCGTCGAACCGGCTACCACTCCGCGTCAGTGATTCACACCAAAGCGGACGAGGCGCAGCGGCTCCTGATGGGTGACAAGCCAACCGACTCG
>Ga0307506_10000197_pt1 | contig 18852 bp, 17 predicted proteins | sample 25_S_MG_FD_202175 | JGI IMG/M metagenome (GOLD analysis project Ga0307506, IMG submission 202175) | Soil microbial communities from Populus trichocarpa stands in riparian zone in the Pacific Northwest, United States - 25_S | ecosystem: Environmental > Terrestrial > Soil > Riparian zone > Trees... | reverse complement strand
CTCGGTCTCCAGCATACGCTCCTCCCGCACGCCGTTCCGGGTGGTGATCAACCGCAAGTCGCTCAGCGTCACCCGCCCGTCCGGCGTGGCCAGGGAGCAGATCCGCTTCTGGGTGAAGTGCGACTGCAGCGAGGTCTGGTGATAGAGGCACATCTCGGCGCAGTCCGCGAGCGTGCGCGGCTGGAGGGTGAAACGAAACTGGGGCTCCCAGGAACCCTCTCGTTGCAGGAGGAGGAGGCGGGGACCGTCCTCGTCGATCCGCTCATCGATTCGATAACCCCGATCGCCCTCGGGCTGCTCTCCCCTCTCGTCGAGCCGCAACGGCTCGCGGAAGGAATCGCCGAAGCCGACGTCCACAAGCCAGCGCTCCGCGAGAGACACCATCAGCGCCACGTGGTCGAAGTCCGGGCCGTAGGCGCCGCCAGCCCGCGCCACGCCGGCCGCGAGCAGGTCGACCTCGAAGCCCAAGGCGCGCAGCAGCGCGGCGAACAACCCGTTGAGCTCGTAACAGAAGCCGCCGCGCCGCCGCACGACGATCTTCTCGAATAGCGCCTCCTCCGTGAGGACGATCGGCTGGCCGGCGTGGATGCTCAGGTTCTCGAACGGCACCGTCTGGAGATGCGCGACGTGCAGAGCGCGGAGCGTCTCGGGCACCGGCGCAAGCGAGCCCCGGTAGCCGATACGGTCGAGGTAGGCCTGGACGTTCATCTTCAAGAGGATAGCGCTCTTCGAGCGGTGCTTCTCAGAACTTTCTCAGAGATCGACCAGGACTTCTACAGGACTCCGCGGGCTCGCGCCGGCTACGTTGAGCCGCCGGGTGGGCGAGGAGGAGCTGCTCAAGATCCCGGTCGACGGCCAGGTGGAATCCCGCATTGAGGAGAAGGAGCAAGCGCGCACCGCGGCCCGTCTCCGCGAACTCCTCGCCCCGCTCCTCCGCTCCCTGGCCGCCGAGGATCGCCTCCTGCTCAAGCTGTGCTTCTTCGAAGGCCTCAGCATCGCGGCCATCTCGCCGCTTCTGGGCCGGCCCCAGCGAGAGCTCTACGCAGCGTGGGAGCGGTGTCTGAAGAAGCTCCGGCGCGCTCTGGCCGATGCGGGCCTGGGCTCGGATCAGGGATGTGAGCTGATCGGCAGGTTTCAGGGGAGCCTGGGGGTGGAGGCGCAGCTCGGGGTGTAGGTTGGGATGCCTCCCAGCCCGCGTTCCGCCACGGAATCTCACCCCCGTCTCCCATAGGCGCTAACTTTGGCCACGAGCTCCAATCGGAGGTCATCCTGACACGAGGGACATCCGGAAGGATCTGGGCGGGCGGACCTTTCCAGCCCCCAGATCCTTCCGGCTCGTTCCTCGCCCTCAGGATGACATGGCTTCAATCCGGCTTCCGGCCCGGGAGGGGCTTCGCCGCCGACCGGTGTCGTCAAGCTGGCCGAAACCTATCATCCAGCCCGAGAATTCCGTGACTCAGCTCGCGAGTGCGGCCACTCAGCTCGCCAGTTGCGTCACCCGTCAGAGCGGTCTCTCACTGCGCCACGAGATCAGCCACCGAGCTCGCGAGCTCAGCCAGCGCGCTGGCCCGTTGGGTCACTGAGCTCGCGAGCTGAGTGACCAATCTCACGAGCTCTGTCACTGCGCACCGCCCGCGGTCAAACAAATCCCGGGGGCGGTGAAACAACTGGCGAGCTGAGTCACTGATCTGGCGAATTGCGTCATCGCGCCGGGGATGTGCGTGACCGCGCGCGCGGTTTGGTGACCCAACTTGCGGTTTGCGTGACGGCGTTGGCGAATTGAGACTCTGCGCCGGGAGGCGGAGCACGGAAAATGGCGGCTCGAGAGAGCCCACCCACCCACGCGGGGCTCCATCAAAGGAACGGCGAAGCCCGCTTCGGGGCTCGGAGGGAGCGGATCGGAGATAGTCTTCGCCCATGCGGATCATCTCCCTCGTCCCCAACGGCACCGAGATCCTGTTCGCGGTGGGCGCCGGCGATCTCGTGGTCGGCGTCAGCCATGAGTGCGACTGGCCGGAGGAGGCACGGCGGCTGCCGAGTCTCACCGGCAGCGCTCTCGCGGCGGGCCTGAGCGCCGGTGAGATCGACCAGACTGTCGCGGCGCAGGTGGGCAGCGGCCTCAGCCTCTATACGCTGGACGAGGCGCGGATCGCCGAGCTGGCGCCGGATCTCATCGTCACCCAGAAGCTCTGCCCGGTCTGCGCGGTGAGCACCGAGCAGGTGGACGGCGCCGTGCGGACGCTCCCGCGCTGCCCGGACATCATCTCGCTGGACCCCCACACGCTGGGAGACGTCTTCGCCGATATCCACACCATCGGCGCGGTGACCGGACGGACGGCCGAGGCCGCGGCGCTCCTGCTCGGCCTGGAGGAACGGCTGGGCGCGGTGCAGGCCCGCGTCGCCGAGCGGAACGAGAAGCCCCGCGCGCTCGCTCTCGAATGGCTCGATCCACCGTTCGGCGGCGGGCACTGGGTGCCGGAGATGATCGCGGCGGCCGGCGGGATCGATGTCATGGCCAGCCCCGGCGACGCGTCGCGGCGCCTGACCTGGGACGAGATCGCCGCGGCCGATCCCGACGTCCTGGTCGTCATGCCCTGCGGTTTCGACGCGGCCGGCGCCCAGGCGCAGATCGATCTCATCGCCGATCTCCCGGTCTGGCGGCGGCTGCGCGCCGTGCGCGAGGACCGGGTCTATCCGGTGGATGCCAACGGCTGCTTCAGCCGGCCGGGGCCGCGCCTGATGGACGGCATCGAGCATCTGGAGAAACTTTTCCGCCTCTGACCCGTATCTAGCCGGACCCAGCACTCTTCTCTTATCGAGCTGTGAACGGATTCCCGGGCTCTGTCCGGGGGAGGGATCGTATGCGGCAATCGCGGACGTGGCGGATGTGGCTGTTGTGGTCTTTTTTTGTCTTCCTGGCGTCCGGCGCGTTCGGCCAGACGATCCAATTCCTCGACTTGAACAACCAACCGCTGACGGAAGCCAGCCAATTCTCCCAGATCTGGATCCAGGTCACCGACAGCGCTTCGGCTGGCCTGGGCTCGCTGCCGGTCGTGATCTCCTCGGACCTCCGCGGCGACCATCTGTCGGGTCCCCTCCCGGAGAGCCCGGCGAATTCCGGGATTTTCCGTAATTGGCTCTATCTCGACGCCAAGGCGCCAGGTGATCCCTCGACCGGCTACGGCCTGGTGATCACCGAAGACCCCGGTCCGCCGCACCGTTTCGACACGGTGCGCGTGACGGTCACCTGCCAGGCGCCGCCCTGCGCCGAGGCCTCGATCCCGACCTGGGCCTCTTCCCTCCGCTTTCTGGACAGCCAGGGCAGCCCGCTGAGCCGGATCTCGGCCGGGGATGCGATCGTTCTCGAAGGACGGGACCACGGAGCTTCCTCCTTTGCGGTGACGCTCACCACCCAGCCGGGCGGAGATACGGAGACGTTCAGTCTCCGCTATGTCGGCGGCTATCCCGTGGACATGATTTTCCGCAACACGATCCCGATCCCGACAGTCTCGGGACCCGCCGTGCCCGGCGACGGCGTGCTCCAGATCCAGGAAGGCGGCACCCTCACCGCCACCCATGTCAACTATCTCGGGCTGTCCGCCACCACGATCAGCGCCCCCACGGGATCGATCCTTCTCGAGCTGCTCGATCACCGGGGCAATCCCACGGACACCGTCTTCGAGCACTCCGCTGTCCACGTGCGGGCGACCGATCCCGGCGGCAACGTGAGCCCGGCGGGCGTCGACACGGTCACGGTGACCGCGGCGGCCAGGAGCGCCGACGGCGCCGACCGCGACACGGAGACGTTCGATCTCGAGGAGACCGGCCCGGACACCGGCGTTTTCGTGGGAGAGGTGCCCATCTGGGGCGCGCCCGGCCCGGTGGCGGAGAACGGCACTCTGGAGAACTGGCACACCGGGAGCGGAGCCGCGGACACCGTCGTCGTGACCTACGGACCCGCTTCCGTGAGCGGGGCCGTCCTCACCGGCCGGATCTGGTTCGCCGACGCCGCCGGCAACCCCGTGACCCAGTTCTCGCTGGGCAGCCGGATGTACATCTTCGCCGAGGGCGACAACTACAACGTCCATCCCAATCCCAGCACCATCGACTACATTCCCTACGTCACCGTGCGCCAAGCCTCCTCAGGCGCCTACTTGTACATCGAGCTCTACGAGACCGGACCCGACACCGGTCTTTTCTCAGGTTACGTCAATACCGGACCGGGCTCCACCTATCCAAACTTGTTGTACCCGCAGGTGGGCGAGGAGGTCGAGGCCAAGGTGGTGTATGGGGAACCCTTCCCCTTCTCGGCACGGGCGACGATCGGCCCCAACCTGCCGCCGGTCGCGGTGGACGATGCCATGACGGTCTATGAGGAAAGCTTAGAGCTGATCCCCGTGCTGCTCAACGACAGCGATCCCGAAAACGAGGCCCTGACGCTCGACAGCATCACCGTCCCGCCCCTCCATGGTATGGCCTGGGTCTCGAACGGTGGGAGCCTGCTCTATAGCCCCGAGAAGGATTTCAACGGCAGCGACACGCTGCGCTATCGCGTCCGCGATTTCACGGGCAATACCGCCGAGGCGACCGTCACCTTCACGGTTGTCGGGACCAACGATCCGCCGGTGGTCGGGACGGGGCTGATCATCGACGTCGTGGAGGATACGCCGCGGACTTTCACCATCCCGGTCAGCGATGCGGAAGGCGAGACCACCACCCTGGCCTGGCTGGTGCCGCCGGCCGACGGCACCCTGGCGGTCAATCCCGACGGCAGCTTCACCTACACGCCGGCGCCGAACGCCAACGGCGACCGGACCTTCACGGTGCGCTATCAGGACACCTCCGGCGCCACGGCTGATGGCACGTCGACCCTGCGCATCGCGGCGGTCAACGATCCGCCGGTGGCGGTGGACGACGCGTTCGTGATGCCGGAGGACTACTGGGGAATCTTCGCGGTGTTCGGAAACGACAGCGACGTGGACGGCGAGCCGCTGGTGATCACGCAGGTCACGGAGCCGGCCCACGGCACGGCTTCCGGCGGCGGTTCGGACGGCATCCTGTATATCCCGGCAGCCAACTACAACGGACCGGATTCGTTCACCTACACCCTCACCGACGCCTCCGGAGCGTCGTCGACGGCGACCGTCCGCTTCACCCTGACATCGGTCCCCGACCCGCCTGTCGCGGTCGCCGACAGCGCGACGACGGCGGAGGACACTCCGGTCTCGATTTCCGTCCTGGCGAACGACAGGGACGGCGACGGCGACACGCTCACCATCACCTATGACGGCACCCAGCCCAGCCACGGCCTCGTGATGTTCGGCGATCCCGGCATCCTCATCTACCGGCCGCGGCTCAACTACTCCGGCCCGGACTCCTTCACCTACGTGATCGCGGACGGGACCGGTTCCACCGCGACCGGGACCGTCACCCTCACCGTCACCCCGGTCAACGATGCGCCGGTCGCGGCGAACGACAGTCTCGCCATCGACGAGGACACCGTCGGCACGCTCGCCGTCCTGGCGAACGACAGCGACGTGGAAGGCGACACGCTCACCATCACCGCGGTGACCCAGGGCGCCCACGGCACCACGGTGATCCGGACCGGCACGCCGATGACTCTCGGCTACACGCCGGTGGCCAACTACGCCGGCTCCGACGTCCTCACCTACACGATCAGCGACGGTCACGGCGGCACCGCCACGGCGACCGTCAACCTCGTCGTCCGCCAGATCCCCGACCCGCCGGTGGCGGTCGACGACGCGGCGGTGACCGGCGAGGACGCGGCGGTCACGGTCAACGTCCTCGCCAATGACTCCGACCCGGACAACAACACCCTGTCCGTGGCCGGCATCCTCACCCTGCCCGCCCACGGCACGGCGGTGCGCAATCCGAACAACACCATCACCTACACCCCGGCCGCCAATTACAACGGCAGCGATTCCTTCACCTACAACCTGGCCGACGGCACGGGCCGCTTCGCAGTCGGCACGGTCCGCGTCACGATCACCCCCGTCAACGATCCGCCGGCCGCCGCGGGCGACTCCGTCTCGACCGCGGAGGACACGCCCACGACGGTCAGCGTCCTCGCCAACGACGGCGATCCGGACGGCGACAGTCTCGCCATCACCGCGGTGACCCAGCCGGTTCATGGATCGGCGGCCTTCACGCCGTCCGGCGTGACCTACACGCCGGCGGCTGACTACAGCGGGCCGGATTCATTCACCTACACGATCTCCGACGGCAATGGCGGCTCCGCGATAGCAACGGTTTCTGTCTCGGTCACCGCGGTCAATGACTCTCCGACGGCAGTGAACGACTCCGCCTCGACCGCCGAGGACACGGCCACGACGGTCAGCGTCCTCGCCAATGACAGCGATCCGGAGGGCGACAGCCTCGCCGTCACCGCGGTGACCCAACCAATCCATGGCTCGGCGACCTACACCTCATCGACCGTCACCTACACCCCGGCGGCTGACTACAGCGGACCGGATTCGTTCGCCTACACCATCTCCGATGGCAACGGTGGGACCGCCACCGCGGCGGTCTCAGTGACTGTTTCTTCCGTCAACGATCCGCCGGCCGCGGCGAACGACTCCGCCTCGACCGCCGAGGACACGGCCACGACGGTCAGCGTCCTGGCCAATGACAGCGATCCCGACGGCGACAGCCTCGCCATCACCGCGGTGACCCAGCCGGTTCATGGATCGGCGGCCTTCACGCCGTCCGGCGTGACTTATACTCCGGCGGCGGACTACAACGGACCGGATTCGTTCACCTACACCATCTCCGACGGCAACGGCGGTACAGCGACGGCAACGGTCTCGGTGACGGTCTCAACCGTCAACGACCCGCCGGTCGCGGGCAACGACTCAGCCTCGACCGCGGAAGACACCGCCACGACCGTCGGCGTGCTCGCCAACGACAGCGATCCAGACGGCGACAGCCTCACCGTCATTGCGGTGACCCAGCCGGCCCACGGCTCGGCGGCCTTCACGCCGTCCGGCGCCACCTATACGCCTACGGCGAACTACAACGGACCGGATTCGTTCGCCTACACCATCTCGGATGGCAATGGCGGAACCGCGACGGCAACGGTCTCCGTCACCGTCACCGCAGTCAATGACTCTCCGGCGGCCGGTAACGACTCCGCCTCGACCGCCGAGGACACGGCCACGCCGATCAGCGTCCTCGCCAACGACTCCGATCCGGAGGGCGACAGCCTCACCGTTACCGCGGTGACCCAACCGTCCCACGGATCGGCGGCCTTCACGGCGTCCGGCGTTACCTATACGCCAGCGGCGAACTACAGCGGGCCGGATTCGTTCACCTATACCATCTCGGACGGCAACGGCGGCTCCGCCACCGCCACCGTCTCTGTGACTGTCTCCCCTGTCAATGACCCGCCCGTCGCGGCGAATGACTCCGTCTCAACCCCGGAGGACACGCCCACGACCGTCAGCGTCCTGGCCAATGACAGCGATCCGGACAGCGACAGCCTCACGGTCACCGCGGTGACCCAGCCGGCCCACGGCACAGCGGCCTTCACGCCGTCCGGCGTCATCTATACGCCAGCGGCGAACTACAACGGCGCCGATTCCTTCACCTACACCATCTCCGACGGCAACGGCGGCAACGCCACCGCGACGGTCTCAGTGACTGTCTCCCCCGTCAACGACCCGCCGGTCGCTACGAACGACTCCGCCTCGACCGTCGAGGACATGGCCACGACCGTCGGCGTCCTCGCCAACGATGGCGATCCGGACAGCGACAGCCTCACGGTCACCGCGGCGACCCAGCCGGCCCACGGCACAGCGGCCTTCACGCCGTCCGGCGTCACCTATACGCCAGCGGCGAACTACAACGGCGCCGATTCCTTCACCTACACCATCTCCGACGGCAACGGCGGCAACGCCACCGCGACGGTCTCAGTGATCGTCACGCCGAGCAACGATCTTCCGGTCGCCGGGAACGACTCCGCTTCGACCGCTGAGGACACGCCCACGACCGTCAGCGTCCTGGCCAATGACAGCGATCCCGACGGCGACAGCCTCGCCGTCACCGCCGTGACCCAGCCGGCTCATGGATCGGCGGCCTTCACGCCGTCCGGCGTGACCTACACCCCGGCGGCGGACTACAACGGACCGGATTCGTTCGCCTACACCATCTCGGATGGCAACGGTGGGACCGCGACGGCAACGGTCTCTGTCACCGTCACCGCAGTCAATGACTCTCCGGCGGCCGGTAACGACTCCGCCTCGACCGCCGAGGACACGGCCACGACGATCAGCGTCCTCGCCAACGACTCCGATCCGGAGGGCGACAGCTTGACGATTCTGGCCGCCGGCCAGCCTCTTCATGGCACGGTCACCTTCACGGCCTCGGCCGTCACCTACACGCCGGCGCCAAACTACAACGGGTCCGATCTCTTCCCGTACACGGCCTCGGACGGCCACGGCGGCTCCGCCACCGCGATGGTCAATTTGACCGTCACGCCGAGCAACGACCCGCCGGTGGCCGGCGGCGATTCGACGTCGACGGCGGAGGACACGGCCAAGACGCTGAGCGTCCTGCTCAACGACACCGACATCGACGGCGACGTCCTGTCCATCACCGCGGTCACCCAGCCGGCCCACGGCACGGCCAGCGCGGCGGCTTCGACGGTCACCTACACACCGGCGGCCAATTACAACGGAGCCGACGCCTTCACGTACACGATCTCCGACGGCCACGGCGGCTCCGCCACCGGCGCCGTCTCGGTCTCCGTGACGCCGGTCAACGATCCTCCCGGCGCGGCCGGCGACAGCGCGCTGACCCGCGAGGGCGTCGGAGTCTCCGTCGCCGTGCTGGCGAACGACAGCGACATCGAGGGAAACCCGCTCACCGTGACCGGCGTCTCGACGCCGGCCAAGGGCAGCGCGACGTTCACGGCGTCGGCCGTCACCTATTCCCCGGCCGCCAACTTCAACGGCACCGACTCGTTCACCTACACGGTCAGCGACGGCGCCGCGACCGCCACGGGCACCGTCACCGTCACCGTCAAGGACGCGCTCGAACGGGTGGCGGTCCTCGCCACCAACAGCGTCTCGGTCCTGACCGGCGCCGACGTGCTCTCGGGCGACGTCATCGCCAACCAGGCCGGCAGCGGGCCGTTCCTCGGCGGCGTCGAGCTGAGCCTCGCCGGCACTGTCACCACCGCGGCCGGCTGGGACGTCGAGGGCAACCGCGTCACGATCGCCACCGGCGCCACGATCGGGAGCGACGTCTTCTCCAACCAACTCATCAACAGCGGCACGGTCACCGGCGAGAAGACTTTCACGCTCGCGCTCCCGGTCTTCTCCAGCCTGCCCGCGTTCCTCGCCGCGACGCCCAACACCACCGACGTCACCGTGGCCACCAACGGCAGCCGCACTCTGGCGCCGGGCACCTACCGCGACCTGGTCGTGGGCAAGAAGGGCACGGTCCTCTTCACCGGCGGCACCTATCACTTCCGGTCGATCACCGGCGACACGCAGACCAGGCTGCTCTTCTCGGCGGCCTCCACCGTTCGCGTGCAACAGAAGATCGGCATCAAGGCCTCGAGCACCGTCGGCCCCAACACCGGCGCCTCGATCAATGCTTCAGCGATCATCTTCCACGTGGCGGGGATCAACGGCACCGGCGGCGGGCTCGCCGAGACGCCCAAGGCGGTGGAGATCGGCACCGACAACATCCTGACGGCCAACGTCTACGCGCCCAACGGCACTCTCCTGATCGGCGACCGCACGCAAGCCGGCGGCTCGTTCTTCGGCAAGGACGTGCAGGTCGGACCCGACGTCCAGGTCACGTTGCAGACCGCCTGGTCAGGCCAGTAGACGCCTCGGTCATCGAGGAATCCCTCATCCCCTGGCCCGGGCCAGGGGGTGAGGGTCGTGCTTCAAATCCTCACCGCGACCGCAGCCGGAATGGTACCCTCGGGGACCATGCGCGGAAAGACCAGCCTCGAGCGCGCCGGCGCGGTGGAGATCGAAGCCTGCCGCGTCGAGCCCGATCCGCACGGCGTCGAAGACCGCCTGGTGCTGCGCCTCCAGGCCGCCGGGGAGACCCTCATCGCCTTCGCGGTCACGCAGAGCTGATCAATCCGGCAGACGCGTCGACTGCCAGGCGGCGAGCTGCCAGATCCCCTCGCTCCGCACCCAGACCTCGGTGAAGCGCACCCAGAAACCCAGCGATTTGCCGCCCGAATTCACCTTGAGCTGGGCGCGGCCGGTCACCATGGCCCAATCGCCGAAGACGCGCACCCCTTGCTCCGACGGCACGATGGCGCGGTACTTCAGCTTGCCCGAGGTGATCTCGTCGATCACCTGCGCCTTGGTCTCGAGCTGGCCGCTGGAGTGGATGTAGGTCAGATCGTCGCGCAGGATCTCGCCCAGCGTCTTGACGTCCGCCGCGATCGTCGCCGCGATCCGGCGGGCGTCCGCGGCGAGGACCTCTTTCCGGACGTCCTCCGGGCTCCGCGCCACCACCGGGGCCGCGACCGGAGCCGGAGCCGCTGCGGGGGCCGCCGGCCTCGCCGAGCCGCACGCCAGGGAGCCGAGGGCGAAGAGGGCGAGGACCGCGCCTCCCAACACGAAGCTGGTTCGTCTCATGGAGGCTCAGTTGGTCCGGTTCGGGCCGAAATAGATGTCCATGGCCGCCTTGTCGCCGCCCAGGCTGGTCAGCTCGGAGGCGTTCTCGGGCAGATCGCAGCGCAGGCCGCCGTACTTGCGGACCAGCGGCAGCGCATCGGGAAAACACGCGGGGGTGAAATAGAACTGGCGCGGAAAGTCGGAAGCCGTCTTGCCGATGAGCGCCATCCCGGGGCGGCCGTCTCCCAGCCGGAAGAGTGCCATGAGCTCCTCCTGCATCACGGGGATCAGGCCTGCATCCTCGAAAACGAACGTTACGCGGTACCAGTCGTCCATGCGGGCATTCTACCCCGGCAAGGCTCTGCCGGGGTGCCTTGCGTCCCAGGCAAGGTATACTCATGACAGGTGGCTCACCGGAGCTCGCCACCCAGGCGGAGAGAAATGGCCCACAGCGCATCCAGACAAACCCGGATCTCCGAAGCGATGGCCCGCGTCGCGGGGAGGGATCGTTGGCATGTAATCCCCGCCGAGAGCCGATGGGTCGTGATCCGTGAAGGGGCGCAGCGGGCGACCCGGCGCCTCCCCTCACAGCGCGATGCAATCGCGCTGGCCCGCTCCCTCGCTCAGAGCTCTGGAGCCGAGGTGATCATTCACGGCAAAGACGGCAGGATGCGGGAGAGGCTGGTGGTCGCCGATGGTCATCTCGAAACGGTGTATTCCCACGGCGGCGATCCCAAGTAGCCTCCCGACTCCATGTCCTCTGTCCCGGTCGCCTTCGGCGAGACGGTTTTCCTCAACGTCCCGTACGATGACGAATACCGCCCCCTTCTGGAAGCTCTCGTCTTTACTTTCCTCGATTGCGGGCTGACCCCGCGTCTGGCCTCGGGTCAAGCGGACTCCGGTAGTCTCCGGCTCGAAAAGATTCGCGATCTCATCAGGAGCTCCCGCTTCAGTATCCATGATATCTCGCGCATGGAGCCCCTGCATCCAGGAGACTTGCCACGGTTCAACATGCCCTTCGAGCTCGGGCTCGATCTGGGGTGTCGCTTCTTCGGCGAGCCGCCATTGGCGACGAAGCAGTGCCTGATCCTCGAGAGTGAGCGTGATCGCTATCGAAGAGCCCTTTCCGACATCTCGGGCAACGACATCCGAGCCCACAAGAACGATCCCGAGACTCTCGTCGGAGAATCACGAAACTGGATTCTCCTGGTGACGGGCAGGAATCTCCCGAGCGGCAGCCGCATCTGGACTCGCTACAGCCAGTTTACGAGCTTCCTGCAACTCTCCCTCGCTGATGCCGGTTTTACTCAGGACGAGATCCAGAGGCTGGAAATCGCCGAGCTGATCCAATTCATGGGGGACTGGATCCGGAAGAATCCCGCTCCAGCCCTCTGAGGTCCGCCTTCAATCGGCGCTCACGCTCGGCTGGCGCTCCTTGCGCTTCTCGAGCTGGAGGTCACGGTACTCCTCGAGCCGGCGGCGGGCGGCGTCGAAGGCGTCGCGGATGGCGTGGGGCAGATCGGCGGCCTCTTTGTGATTGACGACGAGCTCGCTCCCCGGGACGCTGAGGTCGATGCTCACCCGGAACGGACCGCCGTTGCGGTGATGCCCGCCCGGCCCCTCGACGGTGACCCGGCAGCCGATGAGGTGACCGTTCAGCCTGTCGAGCTTCATTGCCTTCTCGCGGATGGCCGCTTCGATGGTCTCCGGAAGAGTGATTTCATGCGCGGTGATGGTGAGCGGAAGCTCCATGGTAGTTCTCCTTGACGGTCAAACGGCGTCGTCCTCGGCCAGCCCAGGTCTGCGCCACCCTCGATCCGACCGTGCCTTTGTTGGTCTCACTGCCCTCATTATGGAACAGATTTGGCGGCTGCCAACCGCTTCAGCTCCTCCACTTCTTCGTGGAACGCCTGCACGATCCCTTCCGGATCGGGCACCAGCCCGGCGTCCGTGCCGACGCCGAGGCGGACGTGGCCGTCGTAGCTGCAGATGCTCACGCCGAAACCCACCCTTCCCGACTGGGGGACCCAGAAAAAGATGTCGCGGATGGGCCGGCCGGCGAGATAGATGGTCTGCCGCGGGCCGGGGATGTTGGTCATCACCGCCGTGGCCTTGGTGGCGAAGATCCGCACCACGAGCTTCTGGATGAAATGAGGGGAAAGCCCCATGGCTTGCAAAATACCATAAACAACTGTCGGCTCCATCGATCGCTTCAGGGCCGTCGCCCGGCGCCGCAGCTCGGCGAGGCGGCGCACGGGATCGACGATGCCCACCGGCAGGGAGAGGAAGATGAGCCCGAACTGATTGCCGAGGTCGGACATCTTTTCGAGCCCGCGCAGGTTGACCGGCATCGCGACGCGGAAATTCAGCCCGTCGCGCACCTTGTGGCCGTGCGCCTCCAGGTATCGCCGCAGGCCGCCCGCGACCGCCGCGACCAGCACGTCGTTGATCGTCCCGCCCAGGGCCTTGCTGATGATCTTGACGTCCTCGACCGGGATGGCGTCCGACCAGGCGACCCGCTTCTCCACCACCAGATGCCCCTTGAAGGCGGTCTTCGGGTCGGGAGGCCGCAGCACCAGGCGGAAAAAGGCGCCCACCGAGGCCGCGGCCTTCAACAGGCCGCCGGTCCTGCGCAGCGCCTCCACCGGGTTGAGCAGCAGCCGCATCCCCTCCGGCATCACCTCCTCGGCGACGACGCGAGCCTTCTCGAGATCCTCCCGCGAGCGCCCGCGGAGCATGGTGGTGAACGGATTCGGCGAGTGGGTGATCTCCGGCTCCGGGGTGAGATCGGTGAGCGACAAGAGGACGAGCATGAGCGCGACGCCGTCGCCGATGGCGTGGTGGAGCTGTCCGAAGAGGACCGAGCCGCCGCGGTAGTTGTCGATGGCGTGGAACATCCACAGCGGCCGGCCGGGATCGAGGGGTGAGCTCATCATCCCGTTGATCACCGCCTGCAGCTCCTTGTCGCCACCCGGCGCGGGCAGCGCCGTGCGGACGAGGTGACGGTCGAGATCGAACTTGTCGTCGTGCTCCCAGCACGGCCGCCCGCCGTTCGTGACCACCTTCTGCTGAAAGCGCGGCAGCACGACCAGCCGCTGCTCGAAGACCGACCGCAGACGGTCGAAGTCCAACGGCTGGTCCAAGGCCAGGACGCCGTTGATCACCATCAGATTGGTCGGCTCGTCCATCCGCAGCCACGCGTGGTCGACGCTGGACAGCGGCGTGGTCCTGTGGAAGACCTGGGGATCGGCTTCGTCGCTCACAGAGATCGGTTCCTCCGCGGCCTGGCAGGGTCAAAGCTGCGTCGTGATGCCGGCCTGCTTGAGCACCGCGTTGGCGGTGTGGCGCGATTTGATGTGTCCGTCGACGACGAAGCGCCGCTGCGAGAGAGGGCTGAGCCAGATTTCGTGGTCGCCTTTACCCTGGCGCTCGAAATGGCAGCCGTGAGCAGCCAGCAGCTTCTTGACCTGGGGGGTGAAAGACGAGGGCATTCACGATGCCATTTTAACCAGCTCTTGCCGATGGCTTGTCAGCTCAAAGGAGATCGCCGAATCGGCGGCGAGCACCTGGTTCGCCTCCAGGAGCTCGGGAACCATCACACGGAGCTTGTCCGTGAGCGCCTCGATGGTGTCGGCTTCGGTCGCCAGACCCGGCACATCCTCGCTCGTCGCGACCCAGACACCAGCTTCCGGGTCCCAGTCCGCCTGAACGTGATAGGTGTCCACCTTCATCTCGCGCTCAGTATAGCAGCGCTCCATCTCGAGAAGGCCCGAGACTGGCATAATCCCGCCCACGATGACCTCCGGGCGGCACGTCGCGGGCTTGGGGCGCGTCGTGGCGATGAGCGGACCGTTCTTCTACTGGTGATACGGCGGTAAGGGTCCCCGGTGGGCCGGAAGTAGCCGTCCACGTCTCGCGTCGCATGACGGGCGTCGAGGGCCAGGCACATCACCGCTCGCGGCCATCTTCTGGAGTCGGGGAATCCGAGGTGCTCATGGAGCAGGCGGATGGGAACGAAGAGCAGCGGAATGAACCAAATTGCATCCGCTGGCGAAGGGTCGCTGGATTGACGTCGAAGACGGCGATCTGTTCGACACTTTCGCGGTGTTCCCCACGAGCCGATGCGCCGTACGCTCTCGAACCTTCTCCTTCGTGCCGCCGTCTGGCCCATACCGTCGAGCAGTGACTGGAGCTCGTTGCCCACCAGGCCCTCGAACAGGCGATCGGGACCGACACCGAGCTCGCCGCGCGCCGGCATGAGGACGGCGAGGAATCCCATGCCGCCGATGCCGCCGACCTCGTCTTCCTCCTCCTCGACCTCGATTGCTTCAAGAGCGTCAACGACACCTACGGCCACGCCGCGGGAGACGCCGTCCTGGTGCAGACCGCGGCCGTCCTGCGCGCCGCCTTCCGCGCCGCGGACCACATCGTGCGCTGGGGAGGCGAGGAATTCCTCGTCGTCGCCCGCTTCGTCGACCGCCGCGACGCCCCCGCCCTCGCCGAGAAGATCCGCACCGCCCTGGCGGCCCACGACTTCCGCCTCGGCGACGGCACCACCCTGAAAAGGACCTGCTCGATCGGCTTCGCCGCCTACCCCTTCGCCCCCCACCAGCCCCGCGCCATCCCCTGGGAAACCGTCGTCGACGTCGCCGACCTCGGCCTCTACGCCGCCAAGCGCGGCGGGCGCAACGCCTGGGTCGGACTCGAAGCCGGCGACGCGATGGACCCGGAGAAAGCCTTGCAGCGCTTCCGGGAAGACCCCGCCGCCGCGGAGGCGGAGGGCGCGGTGCGGGTGCGGAGGGCCAATTAACCCGCGCCGGCCATCATCCGCAGCACGGCCTCCATCATCGTCGGGTCCTGGAGCAGGCGCTGGACGGTGGGCGAGCTCATGAGGTCTTCCGGCTTCTTCGTCTTGAAGAGGTCCGAGAGCATCGCGAGCTCGCTGAAGACGGTGCCTCCCGCGAAGGCGAACTGGACGGAGAGGGAGAGCTCCAGGGTCTCGACCTCGTGCCACCAGGTCGAAGGGATGAACAGCGTGTCGCCCTCGCGCAGGGTGCATTCGAGAGCCGTGGCGCGGCGGAGCTCCGGAAAGGCTTCGCCGTCCGGATGATGGATGTCCACCCGGCTCTGGCGCTCGAAGTTGTCGAGCCCCGGAAATTTATCTCCGCGCGGGTAGAGGCGGTCGATCTGCGATGGATCGAAGAGCCAGACCTGCTTGTGGCCGCGCACCTGGCAGAGGAAGCCGTTCGACAGATCGTAGTGCAGAGGCGTCACACAACCGGGCGTGCTGATCCACAGCCGCTCCGCGATATCCGGGATGCCGGCGAGCACGGCCGGCGTCCGCAGGTCGTCGCGGAGGGAGGGCACGGCGTCCAGGAGATAGGACTTGCCGTAGAGGTAATACGTCTCGCCGGGGCCGAGCACCGGCGGCAAAGTCTCCTCCCCGGCGGCACGGCGGAGGAAGTCGGCGAAGCGCATGTCCACCTTGGCCATCGGCGACGGCTGGGTGACGTAGTCGGGATAGAGGCCGTTCCGCGAGACGATGACCTCGCCCGTGCAGTCGCCGGCGACGGCGGCCAGGTAGGACCACGACCAGCGGCTGAGCGCGGGCCACGACTCCATCACGCCGCTGATCACCACCGGCCGGTTCGCCTGGACGTACTTCTTGAAGAAGACCGCGGGCGCCACGTCCTCGATGCGCCCGACCTTCCCTTGCACCGCGAAGGCGGGCTCGGAGGAGGAGGCGCGCGGATCTCGCCGGACTTTCCAGGGTGTCATCGAGCGGATTATAGCCAGAGAAATCCTCTATGATTCGGGGCCTTGAGCGAAAGGAGCGCCGGAATGACACGCAGAGGTCTCAGTCTTGGAGCAGTGTTGTTGGGGTTGTCGGCTCTGGCGCAGGGCAGCGCCCGGGCACAGACCGAGGAGGTCCTCGCCTACAAAGCGGTCCAACCGGCCGAGGTGAAGGTCGTCGGCACGGAGCACAAGGAAGGGACCGGCGTCATCGTCGAGGACGTCACCTTCCCGAGCGCCATGGGCGCTCAGCCGACGCAGGCCTACATCGTGAAGCCGGACAGCGGCTCCGGCCCCTGGGCCGGCGTGCTCTTCGTCCACTGGTTCGCCCCCCCCGATCCGACCTCGAACCGCACCCAGTACCTGGACGAAGCCAAGGAGCTCGCCCGCCGCGGCACCGTCTCGATCCTCCCCTCGACCTTCTGGTCCGAGGAGGCCCGCTACTCGGCCCGCAAGTGGGAGAACGACTACCAGCAGTCCGTGGACCAGGCCAAGGACATCCGCCGCGCCCTCGACGTGCTGCTCGCCCAGACCGGCGTCGACCCGAAGCGGATCGGCGTCGTCGGCCACGACTACGGCGCCATGTTCGCCTCCGTCGCCATGGCGGCGGACACCCGCCCGAAGGCCCTGGTCTTCATCGCCGGCACGGCCCGCTTCCCGGACTGGTACCTCTTCGGCTCCGCGAGCGGCGTGCCCAAGGGCAAGGACCTCGACGACTTCCGCGCCCGCTTCACGGCCATCGATCCCGTCGCCGCCGTCGCCAAGATCAAGGTGCCGGTCTTCTTCCAGTTCGGCGAGCTGGACGGCTACACGCCGCGCGACAACTTCCTGGAGATCTACAAAGCCGCCGCCGGCCCGAAGCGCATCGCCACCTACCCCTCCAAGCACGAGATGAACGCGGAAATCATCCGCCACGACCGGACCGTGTGGCTGGCCGAGCAGCTCGGCCTGGCGAAGTAGGCGGGGCGGCAAGGACACAAAGGACGAAGGATACCGGCCAGGCAGGGGCTCCTCGGCCTTGCAGTCCTTGCAGTCCTTTATGTCCTTGCTGCGGCTTTGGACAGAGGGGCGCTTGTCGTGTGAAGCGTCCAAGCTCCACACCCACCGGTCCAGCCCCCGGAGGGGGCTCGAAAGGGCGGCTTGCCGGCCTTATCCTCCACCACTACAATCGGGTCTCGCCGAGAACCGAGATGGACGCACCCAAGCTACTGGTTTTTCATCGAGCACTTCCGATTGACCAAGGCGGACCTCCAGGATTCCTTTGATCGTTTGCCGGCGCGTTTCAAGGCCGATCCCGTGGTGCAGGACAATCTCCGCTTCGTGATGGAGGATCTCCTGTGAACGAAGATCCGGTCCGGCCCTCGCCCTGGAAGCCGGTTCTCGCGCAGATGTTCGAGGAGCTGCGCTCCGGCGCGCCGCGGGCGGAGGTGTATTGGACCCAGCAGCTAGCATTTGGACCGGTGTTCTTTTCCGCCGTCGTTCTCGCGGTCCGGGAAGGCGCCATCCCCTCGAACGATCTCGATCTTCTCCGGCAACTGGTTCCCCTGGCGCTCTCACTGCTCGGAGCACTGCCGGATGGAAGCGCCGGAGACCCGATCAGCCTGCGCCTGCTGGCACGCCGGCAGGCACAGGCGCTGGAGGTGGGCCGTCGCCAATACCTCGCGAGGCTCGGCCAACGGATCGGTCTGGAGATAGCGAGCCTGCCGTAAGAGCCTGTACCAAGGCGGCTCATGCGGCCTTATGAGCTCATCGGCTGGCGTCCGCCCAAGTAGGTGAGGCCGCTTTGCGGCGGCGTCGCCGAGTTACCGTAGGCGGCCGTGCCGCCTAGTCGTCAGTTTCTTCGAGCCGGCGGGCTACGCTTGGTTGGAGCTTTCGGGACTCCCGGACAAGGGTCGATGCGTCCCAGTCAGGGAGAAGAGTCCTCCGCTCTTCCGTGTAGTTGCCCGCACCCGGATCGTACTGGCGGAGAAACCGAACCGCATTGACCCACCCGAGAGCGTCTGTGAGCGCCTGAAAACCGCGGTGCCTCAATTCGCTCTGGCTCGTAATTAGTGTGTCCATTGGGAGATCTCCTCAAGGAAGCGTACAGGATCAGCCACTCTGACGCGTTCGTGGACAAATTGGATGGCGTCAGGAGAGCGGGCCGTCAGGAAGCCCGTCACATGGAGCGTCCAATTTCCACCCCCACCGGTTCAGCCCCCGGAGGGGGCGGCAGCATGTAGCCCGGGCCGTGAGCCCCGGGAACAGTGCCGGTGGCCGGCGTTGTTCGAACGAGCCTCAGGTCCATCGATCCCTCGGCTGCCGCCGCGTCCTCCTCTGTGACCGCTTCCTCCTCCGCTGCCGCCCCTTCAGGGCTGAAATCAATTGGGTGCGGCTCTTTTGGAACGGCAGTAATTTTCCGTGTTTTCAATGAGATAGGGAGGATTGGGGCGGTCGAAAAGCAGCCTCTTCC
>Ga0307506_10000196_pt1 | contig 18862 bp, 15 predicted proteins | sample 25_S_MG_FD_202175 | JGI IMG/M metagenome (GOLD analysis project Ga0307506, IMG submission 202175) | Soil microbial communities from Populus trichocarpa stands in riparian zone in the Pacific Northwest, United States - 25_S | ecosystem: Environmental > Terrestrial > Soil > Riparian zone > Trees... | reverse complement strand
CGCTGCTCCTCGCCGCCGAGCGCTTCCTGCGCGAGCACGTCCCGGTGGCCGGCCGCGTGCTACCGGATCGCCTCGACCGGGTGGATGAGCCTCTCTATCCGCCGCTGGCCGTGCGCGAGGCGCTGGCCAACGCCTTCTGCCACCGCGACTACGCGATCGGCGGCGGCTCGGTCGGGGTCGCGATGTACGACGACCGGCTCGAAGTGACCTCGTCGGGCACGCTGCACTTCGGGCTGACCCCCGAGGCGCTCTTCGGGCCGCACGAATCCCTGCCCTGGAATCCCTTGATCGCCGGAGTTTTCTATCGCCGGGGCATCATTGAATCGTGGGCCGTGGCACGATCAAGATGGCTGAGCTGGCCGTATCCGCAGGCTTGCCGCGCCCGGAGATCGAGGACGCCGGCGGCTGCGTGACGGTACGTTTCAGGCCGACCCGCTACGTGCCGCCGCAGCGGGTGGCGCGGAACCTGACCGAGCGGCAGCAGCAGATTCTGGCTCTCCTCGCCGCCGATGGGGAAGGCTTGGCGCTACGGGATATTCGGGCTGGTCTGGCGGGAACGCCGGCAGAGTGGGAGGTCAAGGATGACTTGGCCCTGCTCAAGCAATTGGAGTTGATCGGGTCGCGAGGTCGTGGGCGCGGTGCGTACTGGAGCCTTACAAGTCAATGAGTTACCATGAGCTTGAAGGTGACTCCAATTCCACTCCAATTCAACTCCAATTCCAGGTCTCATTCCTGCTTGATCTCGTGGCTCCCCCCGCCTACCCCAAAACCCGCAACCCTCCATTCCCCGCAGCCGCCCCCTCCCACGCCCCGCTGACCAGATACTCGTGCATCGACCGGGCCGCCTTGCGGCCGGCTCCCATGGCCAGAATCACCGTTGCCGCTCCGGTGACGATGTCGCCGCCGGCGAAGACGCCGGGCTTGGAGGTGCGGAGAGTCTCCGGATCGGCTGCGATGTAGCCGCGACGGTTGGTCTGGAGGTCGGGGGTGGTGGATTGGATGATGGGATTGGCGCCGGTGCCGACGGCGATGATGATGACGTCCAAGGGGACCTCGAATTCAGAGCCGGGGATGGGAGTGGACTGGCGGCGGCCGGAGGCGTCGGGATCTCCGAGCTCCATCTTCACGCAGCGGGCGGCGCGCAGACGGGCTCTGTCGTCTCCCAGGAGCTCGACGGGATTGGTCAGGGTGAGGAATTGAATGCCTTCGTCCTTGGCGTGATGGACCTCCTCGGCGCGGGCAGGCATCTCGCCGGCGGAGCGGCGGTAGATCAGGAAGGCTTCGCGGGCTCCGAGGCGTAGCGCGGTACGGATCGAGTCGAGGGCGGTGTTGCCGCCTCCCACCACGGCGACGACCTTGTCGCGGCAGTCGTAGACCGGCTCGTCGGACTCCGGAAAGCGGTAGGCTTTCATGAGATTGACGCGGGTGAGGAATTCGTTCGCCGAGTAGACGCCGCAGAGGTGCTCGCCGGGGATGCCGAGGAAGCGCGGGAGGCCGGCGCCGGTGGCGACGAAGACGGCGTCGTAGCCCTCCTCGCCCATCAATTCGTCGAGGGTGACGGTCTTGCCAACCACGACGTTGGTCTCGAACTGCACGCCCATCCGGCGCAGGCCGTCGACGTCCTGGCGGACGATCTCCTTGGGCAGGCGAAACTCGGGGATGCCATAGAGCAGCACGCCGCCGATCTCGTGCAGCGCCTCGAAGACGCGCACCTCGTGGCCGCGCTGGATGAGATCTCCGGCGGCGGCGAGGCCGGCGGGACCGCTGCCGACGATGGCGACCTTCTTGCCCGTGGCGGGCGCGTTGACCGGCAGGCCGACGACGCCCGCTTCGCGTTCCCAGTCCGCCACGAAACGTTCGAGATGGCCGATGGCGAGCGGCTTGCCGCGCTTGCCGAGCAGGCAGGCGCCTTCGCACTGGTCTTCCTGCGGACAGACGCGGCCGGTGACGGCGGGGAGGGCGTTGTCCTCGCGGATCTTGGCGGCGGCGGCGAGATAGTCGCCGGCTTCGATCAGGGCGACGAACTCCTTCACCTTCACGCCCACCGGGCAGCCGTGGTTGCAGGTGGGCTTGGCGCATTCGAGACAGCGCAGCGACTCTTCCCGGGCGACATCGGGCTCGAAACCGAGATTGACCTCGCCGAAGTCGTGGCCGCGGACGGCGGGGTCGCGCTCCGGCATGGGGAGGCGTGGGAGCTTCATGCGCTCCTTGGGACTATAGGGATTGGTCACGGCGTCACCTCGTGGAGCTGGCAGGACGTGCGCACCCGGTCGAGATCCTTCTCCGGATCGGCGAGGAAGGTGCGGAGCGATTCGGCTTCGGCGTCGCGGTACATGGCGTTGCGCTGCTGGAGGACGGTGAAGTCCACCTCGTGGGCGTCGAATTCGGGGCCGTCGACGCAGGCGAACTTGGCCGCGCCGGCGACCAGCACGCGGCAGCCGCCGCACATGCCGGTGCCGTCGACCATGATCGAATTCAGGCTGACGATCGTCTTGATGCCGAGCGGGCGGGTGACCTCGGCGACGGCGCGCATCATGGGGACGGGACCGATGGCGAGCACGCGGTCGACCTTTTCGGCGGCGATCACCTCGGCGAGCGCCGTGGTCACCAGGCCGTGCCGGCCGTACGAGCCGTCGTCGGTGGTCACGATGAGCTGATCGCAGACCGCGCCCATCTCTTTTTCGAGGATCAGGAGATCGCGGTTGCGGGCGCCGAGGATGCCGATCACCCGGTTGCCGGCCTGGTGCAGGGCCACGGCGGTGGGATAGGCGATGGCCGTGCCGACGCCGCCGCCGATGACCACGACGGTGCCGAAGAGCTCCACCTCCGAAGCCTGGCCGAGCGGGCCGACGACGTCGAGGATGGCGTCCCCGGCTTCGAGGCGGTTCAGCAGCTTGGTGGTCTTGCCGATCCCCTGCACGATCAACGTGATCGTGCCGTCGTCGGCCGAGCCGGCGATGGTCAGCGGGATGCGCTCGCCGTCCTCATGGAGGCGGATGATGACGAACTGTCCCGCCTGCCGCTTCTTGGCAATGCGGGAGGAGCTGAGGCGGAAGAGCTTGACGTCGGGGGCGAGGAACCGGGCTTCGACGATGGGAAACACCGGTCAGACCCCCACCGTCTCGACCACCTCGAAGCGGGGCGGCTCCATGATATGACGCTTGACCGCGCACTGGTCGACGGAGCGGAGGATGGCGTCACGGTACTTCTCCGGGAATCCGGCCGGCAGCTCGACGTCCAGGCGCACCAGCTCGACCCGCTTGCCCTCGGGATCGCGCACCGGAGTGAGCGTGAGGCCGAGCCCGGAGGTCGGGATCTCCCGCTGCTGGCAGAAGCGCAGGGCATAGAAGCCGGCGCAGGTGCCGAGCGAGGCCAGGAAAAGATCGAACGGCTCGGGAGCTGTGCCGCCGCCGCCGTGGTCTGTCCGCTGATCGGTTTTGACGGTGAAACCCTTCACCTCGGCGTTGACCGCGAGGCCGCCGGGAAATGTGATCTTCATGCTCATGGATGCTTCCTCCTGTCCCTTTGGATCTTTCCGCAAAGGGCGGCGGCGCGGAATACCCGCGAAGGTAAGCCCGGCTACGCCGCGAGGCGGGCGGGCGGGGCGGCGTGGGCCGCCCGGAGGGGCGGGGGGCTGCAAAAAGGACTGCAAGGACTTCAAAGGGACAGGGAGGGCTCCGCCGAGCCGGGCTGTTTGCTTTGGTCGGGTAGCTTTCAGCTCCGCGGGAAGCGCGCGCGGCGGACGACCCGCACGGCGCCGATGCCGTCGAGGACGACCGCGGCGAGGAGAGCCCAGCCGGCGGCGCTCAGCCAGGCTGTGCGGTCGAGGGCGAGGCCCGCCGCGAGGAGGGGGACGCCGAGAGTCCAGAGCCCCAGGGTCCACCGCTGGAGCGCCCGGGAAGGCAGGGCGTGCGGGGACGGCGGCACGGTGCGGAAGCCGCCTCCGGCGTAGGCGGTCATCCAGGAGAAGAGCGGCAGGAGACGGGCGTTGACCCCGAGCACCATCTGCGCGAGGAAGCCGACCAGGCCGAGGACGCCGTAGACCGGGATGGCCGCCAGCTTCCAGGCGGCGGGGGGAGAGACGAGCAGGGCGAGCCCGAGGGCGGCGGCGAGGACCAGGCAGACGAGCGCCTGCGCGACATGGACGATGCCGAGATCCGGCCGCCGCAGCTCGCGCGGCGCGGGGCGCGGGTGGCGCAGCATCCAGAGCACCTCGCGCAGGAAGGCCGCGATGCCGGCGACGACGAGGAGCGCGAACAGCACGGCCCAGGAACGGCGCATCGCCAGCCCGGTGGCCAGGCCGAGGATGCCGGTTTCGAGCAGCACGGCGCTCGCCCACAGGCTCGCACGGTCCGGCATGGCGGCGGGCAGGAGCATGGGCAGGAGGCGATAGGCGGACCCCATCACGATCATCAGCGCCCAGCCGAGGGCGGCGAGATGGGCGTGCGCGGCGACGTTGGCGAGCACGTAGCCGGGCAGGAAGTGGAGGACCTTGTCGAGGCCGAGCAGGAAGCCGGCCAGCGCGGCGGCGAGGAGATTCAGGAAGCCGAGAGCGAAGTGTAGCTTGACCGCCGGCTGGATGGGGGCCGCCGGCAGGGCGCGCAGCACCCGCAGGGCGACCCAGAGGAGGCCGAGGACCACCATCCCCGCGGACCAGGCCATCCCCGACGCCTCGGCGATCCAGAAGTGGACCACCATCCCGTTGACGCCGACGGCGAACATCCCGAAGGCCCAGGAGTCCGCCGCGCGGGCGGGCATCGGCATGCGCAGGGCCATGGGGCCGATCATGTAGACCGCGCCGAGGATCGAGGAGGTGATCCATCCCAGCGTCACCAGGTGGACGATGGCGACCATCCGCGGGTGATAGAAAAAGCCCGCGGCGCCGTGCGGATCGAGCGCCAGGGCGGCGAAGGCGGCGGCCAGGCAGAGGTGGGCGAAGCCGAAGTAGAGGAGCGGCAGCCACCGGGGCGGCAGCCGCTCCTCGCGCGGGAGAGGCGGGGGAGGGTTGATCGTGCCGGTCACGCTCCGGAGACTACAGCGGGCTGCACCGGGATCGCCGCCGGCTGATCGTCCGCCAGAGGCTCTGTCAGGCCTTCCAGCACCTCCTTCTCGACGCGCGCCTGCTGGCCGGTCAGAACGAAAAAGCGCACGAAGTCGGCTTCTGTGAGAATCCCTACCGGCCGCGGGCCTTCGACGACGGGCATACAACCGTATTTGTTCTCGAACATGACCAGTGCCGCATCCTGCAGCAGATCGCCGGCCTCGACCGTCTCCACCTCCGAGGTCATCACCTCCTGGATCCAGACCCGCTGGACGAGCTGATTCTGCAGGGCGAGCGGCAGCCCGGTGCGCTCGACCAGGGAGTGGCGCAGGAGGTCCCGGTGGGACACCAGGCCGACCAGATCGCCCTCTTCATCGACCACCAGCAGGTGGCGGAACCTGTGCTCGAGCATCAGGGCATACGCTGTGGCAACCGTGTCATCGGGCCGCACGCTGATCGCGTTCGGCGTCATGAGGTCGCGGACTCGAAGTGCGCTCATCAGGGTTCACCTCCATCTCACGTCAACCGCCATGGTGCGCCCCGGCAGCCCTGGGCGCGACGTCTTCCCGGGTTGGAAGAGGAGGCGCGGGAGGGTGGGTTGGGAGCGGCAGCCCCACCTGTCCGGTGGGGGCGCGGCGCTGAAGAGCGCCCTCACCTGCCTGGACTGCCTGGGGGCTGATTGTCAATCCGACTCTCAATCAGCCCCACTCCTCCCCCCTCACCCCGGAAACATGTAGCACCGCTCGCGCGCCGCGGCGAGCAGCTCGGAGCGGAAGTCGGGGTGGGCGATGCCGATCAGGGCTTCGGTGCGCTGGCGGATGTTGCGGCCCCAGAGGTCGGCGATGCCGTATTCGGTGACCACGTAGTGGATGTCGCCGCGGCTGGTGACCACGCCGGCCCCTGCCTCGAAGACGGGCTGGATGCGGCTGACGGTGCCCCCTTTGGCGGTGGCGGGGAGGGCGATGATCGGGCGGCCGCCCTTGCTCCTGGCGGCGCCGCGGATGAAGTCGACCTGGCCGCCGATGCCGGAGAAGAAGCGGCCGCCCACGGTGTCGGCGGCGACCTGGCCGGTGAGGTCGACGGCGAGGGCCGAGTTGATCGCCATCATCTGGTCGTTCCGGGCGATCTGGAAGGGATCGTTGGTGAAGCCGCTCTGCCGCATCTCGACCTGCGGATTGTCGTGGATCCACTCATAGAGCTTGCGGGTGCCCATGACGAACGAGGTGACGATCTTGCCGGGCAGGAAGGTCTTCTTGCGGCCGGTGACGATGCCCATCTCGGCGAGCTGCATGACGCCGTCGGAGAGCATCTCGGTGTGGATGCCGAGGTCGCTCCGGTCGGTGAGGGCGGCGAGGGTGGCGTCGGGGATCTTGCCGATCCCCATCTGGAGCGTGGCGCCGTCGGGGATCAGCGAGGCGACGTTGCGGCCGATCTCGCGGGAAATGGAATCGAGCGGCGGCGGGGCGAGCTCCGGGAGCGGCACGTCCACCGGCACGAGCTGCGAGATGCGGTCGACGTGCAGGAAGGAGTCGCCGAGGGTGCGCGGCATGTTGGGATTGACCTCGGCGAGGATCAGGTCGGCCGTGTCGACGGCGGCGCGCACGATGTCGACGGCGACGCCGAGACTGACGAAGCCGAGGCGGTCCGGCGGGCTCACCTGGATGAGGGCGACGTGGATGTGTACGCGGCCCGAGGTGATGAGCTGCGGGATCTCCGAGAGGAAGACCGGCATGAAGTCGGCCCGCCCCTCCTGCACCGCCGCCCGTACGTTGGCGCCGATGAAGAAGGCGGTGTGGCGGAAGCGCCCTTCGAGCCCGGGCTGGACGTAGGGGGCGGAGCCCAGGGTCATCAGGTGGACGACCTCGTTGCCTTCGAGGTGGGTGCCGTGACTGACCATCGCCTCGACGAGCCCGCTCGGCTCGGCGGCTCCCGAGCCGATGAGGATGCGCTGGTGGGGCTTGATCAGCCGCACCGCCTGCTCGGCGGTGGCGATCTTGGCGGCGTACCGGTCCTGCCAGTCGAGCTGCGGGGCGAGATTCATGGGTGTGCCGCTCCTCCGTGCCAGGAGGGCTCCGTCTGGGCGATGATCGCCTCGGCGATCCCCTCCGCCAGAGCAGCTTCCGGCGAGACCACGAGGACGCTGCAGGGCGCCTTGCGCACCACCGTCGAGGCGACGCTGCCGATCACCAGGCGGTCCATGCCGCCGTGCCCGTGGGTGCCCAGGAGGAGGAGATCGGCCGGATGCTCCTTGAGCTCGGCGAGAATCTCCATCCGGGCGTCGCCGGGGAGCACCGCGGTGTCGACCGGGAAGGAGGCGTCGGGCCGGTTCTCCAGCACGAAGCGGCGCAGCTCGGCGGCGGCGGATTTCTCCGCCTCGGCGAGGGGCGGTCCTCCCGGGCGGGAGCGCTTCGTCACGGCGTCCAGGAAGCTGAGGGCATAGACCGCCCGTACGCCGGTCTCGGCGCGGCCGGCGATCTGGGAGAGCAGGTGCAGACCGCAGCGGAAGGCATCGCCGGAGAGCGTCGACAGGTCGACGGCGGCGAGCACGCGCCGCGGCGGCACGGCGAGCTCGCCGCGCACGATGAGGACAGGGCAGAAAGCCTGGCGGAGCACGCGGTCCGCGGTCGACCCCAGGAGCTCGGCGGCGAGCGGGCCGGAGCCGGTGGCGCCGACGACGATGAGGTCCGCGCCGAGCTGTCTCGCGGTTGCGCTGAGGACGCGGTGCGGAGCCCCCACGCGGGCGATGGAAGCGGCCAGCTCAGGAGACTTGAGGCCGAGGCGGGCGGCCTGCCGGGCCAGCTCCTCGGCGCCGCAAGCGATCTGCTCGCGCTCGAGCAGGGCGCCGGCCCCGAAGGCGGCGGGCAGCGGCTCGTGATGGAGAGCATGGACGAGCACCACCCGGGCGCCCGTCCGGCGGGCGACGGCGAGGCCGGCGCGCACCACCTGCTCGCTCTCGCCGCCGAGAGAGGTGGCGATCAGCACCGTGCGCAGCGGACGCTGCGAGCGGGCCAGGGGGGAGAAGCTGTTCTGCATGCTCATGACCGCTCCTTTCAACGCTGTCCGGCGGCGACGGGCGTCTCGTCGGAAACGTAGCTCCAGTCCGCTCCGGTGAGCGCCTCGCGGCTCTCCGCCGCGCTGTCCTCTGCGGCCGGATGCGCGACCGGGTGGTCTATCGGGTAGCTGGCGGGGGGCGGCACGACGAGCAGGTTGCAGCCCGCGCCGCGCAGCACGCCGGAGGCGACGCTGCCGATCATCAGGCGCTCGAAGCCGCTGCGCCCGTGCGTGCCGAGAACGGCGAGGTCGGCTCCCGTCTCCTCCAGCGCGGTGAGGATCTCCTCGCGCGGATAGCCGGTGCGGATCTGCACCTTCGGGCGGCCGGCCGCGGGGCTGTTCGCCGCCAGGAAGAGCTCCAGCTCCTCGCCCGCGAAGCGCTGGATCTGCTCCGGGGAGAAGTGGAGCGAGCCGCCGACCTCGAACGGATTGAGCACGAAGAGCACCTCGGTCTGCGCGGCCGGGACGCCGATCTCCGCCAGGAAGCCGAGGCCCTGGCGCAGAGCGTGCGCGGCGAGCGGCGACAGGTCCACCGGGATCTCCACCCGGCGGGGCGGGAAAGCCTCCGCGGAGCGCACGGCGAGCACCGGGCAGGGCGCCTTGCGGATCACCCGGTCGGCGGTCGAGCCCAGGACCCCGTGAGACTCCGCGGCTCCCAGGACCACCAAGCCGGCGTGGACGCGCCGCGCGAGATCGATGATCTGCCGGTGCGGCGAGCCGAGCACGAGCTCGACATGATCGGGAGAGAAGCCGGGGAGCGCGGCGAGCCCGGTCCGCCGGGCCTGTTCGGTGATCAGCTCACGCAGACACCCCACCTGCTCCACCATCCATTGCGCGTCCATCCCCGTCGGCCCCATCGGATCCATGGCGACGGGGGGATAGACGTGGATCAGCCAGGGGAGAGCCCCGGTCGCGCGCGCCAGGGCGGCGCCGGTCCGCACCACCCCGTCGCTGGCCTCTGTGAGGGAGGTCCCGATGACGATTGTCTTGAGCGGTCTGGCCATGATTTTTTCCTCCGCTGGATGTCACAGCCTTTTTCTCACAACGGCGGCCGGCGCGGGATACCCCGAAGGGTGGGGAAGCGTTCACCGTCGGGTGTTTTCTTCCGTTGGTGGGCGAGTCCTCTCGCCGGTGCTGCTCGCCGGGGCACGAGGTATCCACCGCGCCGCTTGCCGGATCATGGGACGGCCGATATCATGGCGGTACTTGCGAGGATGGACAGGAAGGACGTGACGACGGAAACCGTGGCAGGCAGCCCCGACGCGGAGCCCGGCCTTGCAGCCGCGGAGCTCGTCCTCAGGATCCGGGCCGGGGACCGGCGGGCCGAGGGGGAGCTCGTCGAGCGCTTCAGCCGCGGTCTCCGGTTGATGCTCCGGCAGCTCACCCAGGATCCGTCGCTGGCCGAGGACGTCTTCCAGGAGACCTTCCGCCTGGTGGTCGAGAAAGCCCGCGGCGGCGAGATCCACCAGCCGGAGAAGCTCGCCGGTTTCCTGCGTTCCCTGGCACGCAACCTGCTCATCGCCGACCGGCGGAAGGCAGTGCGCTACACCGGGCTCGGCGAGGGGGAGGAGGCGGTCGACCGGCTGCGTCCGCCGGAGCCCGAGCCGCAGCTCGACCGGGTGTTGCGGCAAGAGGAGGCGCTGCACGTCCGCGCGCTGCTCGCCGAGCTCCGCTTCGACCGCGACCGGGAGCTGCTGCTCCGCTTCTACCTCTCCGATGACAGCAAGCAGGCCATCTGCGCCGACCTCGCCATCGATCCGGAGCGCTTCAACCGGGTGCTGTTCCGGGCGCGCGAGCGGCTCCGCGAGCTGTGGGAGCGCTCGGCGAAGCGGCGCCGGCTCGTTCCGGCCGGGAGATGAGAGAGAGAGAAGACATGGACCATCAGATCATCGAGGCCGAGAACGTCGCCGAGCGCTACGTCGCCGGCAAGCTGTCGGAAGAGGAGATCGCCGGCTTCGAGGAGCACTACCTCGACTGCCAGGCGTGCATCGCCCGCGTCGAGGACGCCGAGCGGCTCCACCGGGGCCTGCGGCAGGTCGCCACGGAGGAGGCGGCGCGGTCGGTGATCGCCCGGCGTCTCGGCTTTCTCGGCGTCCTCGCCGCCCTGGTCCGCTCGCGGCAGGGGGCGCTCGGCCTGACGCTGATCCTGGCGCTCGTCACCCTGCCGGCCGCTCTCGGCCTGTGGCAGGCCGGCCGCCTGCGGCACGAGCTCGCCGCGGCGCAGGAAGCCCTGCAGACGGCGCGGCGGCCGCAGGGCAACACCGTCATCGTCTCGCTGAGCCCCTACCGCGCCTCGGGGCTCGAGCCGGGGCCGGTCCATCCGGTCCCGTTGCCGGCCGAGCCCGGGTGGATCGTCCTCTCCCTGGAGCCCGGCGGCGCCGCGTATCCCGCCTACCGCGCCACACTCCTGGCCGCCGGTGATCGCGCCGTCTGGCAGGGATCGGCGCTCCAGCTCGACGAGCTGGGGACTCTCAACCTGAGCCTCCACTCGACCTTCCTCTCCCCCGGCGACTACCTGCTCCGCCTCGAAGGCCTGCCCGCGAGCGGCGCGCCGGTGCCGGTGGCGCGCTTTCCGCTCCGCGTGACCCCGGCTCCGTCTGTCAAGGAGTGAGCTCGCCCAGCAGCTTGATCATCTCCTCTCTCTGCTGCGGCGTGAGGATGCGGTCCGGCGGCATGGATCCGCTTCGGATGCGGCCTTGCAGGGAGGTCCTCCGGTCATAGACGTACTTCTTCTCGAAGACGTGGTACCGGAAGGAGCTGTGACAGCGGAAGCAGCCCTGATTGAGCAAGGGCAGCAGCTTCTGGTCGGTCTCGCGGGCGGCCGACCAGACCGTGTCCGAGCCGGAGCGCCTGAACCCGCGTGCGATCACCGGCACGTGCAGGTCGCGGCATTCCAGCGCGGGGCCGCGGCAGTCGGCGTGCAGCTCGAGCCACTTCTGGGCGGCCCTCAACTGGAAGCTTTCGGTCGGGCCCACGGCGGCGTTCTGGGCCCGTATCCTCTCGTTGAGGTCGTGGATCGTTTTCATGGCCCGCCCGCCTCCTTGGACGAGGACGTCTTTCTTCTCCACTCTGTTGAAATCGCCGTCGGGTTGCTGCACACGGTCGTACCAGTGGTCCGTGTCCAGATAGTTGATCTTGGTTTCCCTCTCGCCGGTTCCGGCCGCACCGTGGCATTGCGCGCAGGCGTTCGGAACGAAATAGTTCATCTGCGGCAGATCGTTGGCGTCGAAGCTCGCGGTCAGATGGAGGCCGACCTGCCCGGGCGTACAGGGTTTGTTCACGACGTTGCCGCTGTCGTCCGCTTCGGGGCACCTGCCACTCAGAGCGTTGAAGACGAAGAAATAGGCGGAGAAGTGCGTCGAGGTCGGGTAGACGGGGGTCCACATGGTCTGGATCTGTCCGGCGTCCGCTCCCTCCGGAAACACCGGCGTGGACGATTCGAAGTTGAACAGGAGGTAGAACGACTCCATCCCGTCCCTCTCCGCTCTGGAACCCCTTCGCGCCTTGAGCCAGATCACCTTGCGCCAGCCGTATTTGCTCGGCGGCAAGACCTTGACGCTGACGATCTTCGGGGCGAAGAAGCGGCTGGCCAGCAGCTCCTGGCGGCTGGTCGGCGGGTAGCCCCGGAAGGCTTCCGGATTGGACACCGCTCTCAGCAGGAGGCCATAGTCCATGAGGGTCTCCGGAGCGAGCCGCTGGAGGTCCGTGGGAAGAAACGGGCGGTAGCCGAAGTAGTCCAGCGCGTCCGTGAGGGTGCAGTCGAGAAGATTGGAGGCGCGGCAATTATCGGGCAGGCTGGGAAATTTGGCGGCAATGAGCCTGTAATAGCTCCTGGCGTTCTCCGGGCTCCCGGGATCGATCAGGAGCGTCCCGTCCTCCGCGAGGGTCAGAAGCTGGCGCTGGTCCGGCGGGATGCCGGCCTTTGCCTGCTCCGAAAGGAGGCGGAAGCCCGGGGGTTGCCCCGAGTGTTGCGGTGCGCTCGCCGCCGGCGTTTCCGACTGGGCGTACGAAGAGGCCCAGAAGGCGAAGAGCAATCCGGCGGATGCGCAGAGGGTGATCAGGAAAGCGGCCGGGAGAATGCGTTTTCTTTTCACTCGATTTCTCCTCTTGAGGGACTGCCGTTTGGGTCGGCGATTCTCCCTCTCAGTGAAGGAATGGGCGGAGATGTCCCACACAAAATGGAAATGCCGGCTCGTTTCCGGGCTGAGATGAGATTTGTTGGAACAGCGAGGCGCGATCCTGCACTGAGATGGTGGGGAGTGAGGACGGTATGGATCATCAGATCATCGAGGCCGACAACGTCGCCGAGCGCTACGTCGCCGGCAAGCTGTCGGCGGCCGAGATCGCCGGCTTCGAGGAGCACTACCTCGACTGCCCGGCGTGCATCGCCCGCGTCGAGAACGCCGAGCTGCTCCACCATGGGCTGCGGCAGGTCGCCGCCGAGGAGACGGCGCGGTCGGAGATCGCCCGGCGGCTCGGCTTTCTCAGTGTCCTCGCCGCCCTGGTCCGCTCGCGGCAGGGGGCGCTCGGCCTGACGCTGGCCCTGGCGCTCGGCGCTCTACCCGCTGCTCTCGGCCTGTGGCAGGCCGGCCGCCTGCGGCACGAGCTCGCCGCGGCGCAGGAGGCCTTGCAGGCGGCGCGGCGGCCCCAGGGCAATACGGTGATCGTCTCGCTGAGCCCCTACCGCGCCTCGGGGCTCGAGCCGGGGCCGGTCAATCCGGTCCCGCTGCCGGCCGAGCCGGGGTGGATCGTCCTTTCGCTGGAGCCCGGCGGCGCCGCATATCCCGCCTACCGCGCGACCCTCCTTGCCGCCGCCGATCGCGCCGTCTGGCAGGGGGCGGCGCTCCAACTCGACGAGCTGGGGACGCTCAACCTGAGCCTCCACTCGACCTTCCTCTCCCCCGGCGATTATCTGCTCCGCCTCGAAGGCCTGCCCGCGAGCGGCGCGCCGGTGGCGGTGGCGCGCTTTCCGCTCCGTGTGATCCGTCCTCTCTGAAATTTTTTTGGGACATCCCGGCCCATTCCTTCACTGAGGGTTGGCAGGCAGGATGAATCGAAACCTATAAAAAGGAGAAAGTGATGACCACGGCAACCATGGCCCCCGCCAGCAACGCGATCACGGAGCTCGTCGAGCAGATCCTCGCCGATCAGAATCAGAAAGAGGCCGGCGTCTCGTCCCGGGAGAGCGCTGCTGTCAGCGCGACCCTGGCCGTCAATGAGAGGCAGCAAACCGGCGGAATGCATGGCTGGATCACCTACATCGACCGGGAAGCTCCCAATAAGGTCTATTTCCCCGCGACGAAGATCACCCTTACCAAGGGAGAGTTCGCCGGCGGCGTGGCCGTGCCCACCCTGGCTTTGGCTCCCGATCAGGTCGCGGGGAAGACGGGGACCTTCCATGCCGGCGGTTTCGGCCCCGGGGGCCTCCTGCAGATGTGGGTCGATGGCGTGCCGCTCTTCGCGGTGCGGCTCCCTGTCGCGGGGGCTGGGGCTGGCTACTGGCGGATCGACGGCGAGGTGCGCTTCAGCTCCTTGCAGTGACGACGGATCCCCCCGCGGCTCGATGCCCGCCCGGCAGCCCGGGCGGGCATCGCATCCGATCTAATCCGCGCCGTTGCCCTCCCCATGATCATCGGCGGTCCAGGAACCGGTATCAACCCCTCCCGGCGCTCCAGCAGCGATTGTGCAGTCGATTCCCTTGCCGTCCTCCCGCCGCGTGATCTTGACCGTGTGGCCGTCGCAATACCTCCCCTCGAGCCGTTCGGGGCCTGCGGGGTAGTAGGTCATCGGAGGGTAGGTACCACCATCGTCACAGGTCACGACCACGCTGATCGTGACTTGGTGGCCGTCCACCTCGTGCCGCGTCGTGGAGCTCTTCACCGTCCGCCGTCCCAGAAAATCGTCGAGTGCCATCTGTTTCTCCCTCTCGAAGCTTGTGACCGTCCGCCGTCCACGGGCGGCTCCCGCCGGCGGCGAACGATCGATGGGTCTAGCGCCAATCTCCTTGATGTACGAAGGCGGCCCAGGCGAAGGGATCGCGGAAGCGGCGGTCGGCCAGCATCGAGAGCTGGGCCTGGCGCAGCGCCGCCGCGGGCCGCAGTTTCTCTTCCCACATCGCCCGGTAGAACCTCGTCATCAGCTCGGTGGTCGCCCGGTCCTGCACCCACCAGAGGCTGGCCACCACCCGCCGGGCTCCGGCGTACAGGAAGCCGTTGCTGAGCCCCCAGAGCCCTTCGCCGCGGATCTCCCGGCCGAGCGCCGTCCGGCAGCCGGAGAGCACCACCAAGTCGGCCGTCAGGTCGAGGTTGTAGACGTCGTGCAGGCGCAGGAATCCCTCCCGGGGCCGGCCTTTCTCGTCCACCAGTGACAGCACCAGGCTGGAGAGCGCGGGCTGGGCGGCGTCGATCAGGCCGTGGGTCGCGAAGTGGAGGGCGCGGTAGTCGCGGAGGCCGCCGTCCATGACCAGGGAGCGGTCCGCGGCGAAGCCGAGCGCCGTCAGCACCTCCCCGGGAGGCGCCAGCGCGGCGATGGCCAGAGCTTCCTGCCGCGTCAGGGGCAGGCGATCGAAACCGGACAGGCCGGCGCCGAAGACCGGATCGGCCAGCACCGCCGCCCGCCGCGGTGCCGGCGGCCGCCCGGCGAGCCGCCGCCTCTGCGCCGCCAGGGCCGAGGCGGAGGGGAGATGGACGACCTCGTGGCGCACCACCAGGGGCTCGGGCTCGGGCTCTTCCGGGCCGCCCGGCTCTTCCGGCAGGGCCGCGAACGGGATGTACTGCAACGCCCCGTCGGCGACGATCGCCAGCCGCGCGTTGCCGAGCTGGGCGCGCACCGGGCCGAGGACCAGCCGGCTGAGCGCGGCCATCGCTTCTTGGCGCTGCTCTCCGCCGCGCGGGCTCGGGGTGCTCAGCAACTCATAGGCGCGGCGGGCGGCGGCCTCGATCGTCTCCCGCCCGGGGAGCTCGAAGGCCGCGACCGCTCCCGGGCTCACCCGCCAGAGGAAGCTCCGCTCCTTGCCCAGGGCGAATTCGAGCAGGAGGGTGCCGGGGTCGAGCAGCGCCTGGATCTGCCGCGCGGAGAGAGAATGCGGCCGGGTGAGCTCGGCATAGGCCGGATTGCGCCGGCGGATCGCCGCCTCGACGTCCTCGAGCGCGGCGACGAGCGCCGGGATCTCCATCTTCAGGGCGCGCGCTTCGGGCGCGTTGGGATCGCCGCGGCCGAGCAGCTCGAGCTGGCGCGTGGCCTTGGCGTTGAGCCGCCGTTCGAGCGCCCGCCGGCGCTCGCGGAGCCCGGGATCGACACCCTGGCGGATCTCCGCGCCGCTCTCGCTGAGGAGGTCGAGCAGGCTGCGGGCACGGGCGCGCTCGCTGACCTCGAGCGCGCGCCGCTCCCAGCCCGCCCCGGGCGCGGCGGCGTGGCGGTCCATCATCAGGCCGATCAGGACCTCGTACGGCTCTTGCCGGGAGCCGAAAAACGAGGCCCTGAGCTGCGGGCTGGCGAGGCGGGCGCGGAGGGATTCGACCACCGCCACCGCGGCCCCGGCATCCGCCAGCGCTCGCCGGACGTCTCCGCCGCCGCGCCGGGCGCGGGCGAGCGCCACGAGGGAGGCGGCTTCCCCGGCGCGGTCGCCGAGGGCGCGGCGCAGCGCGAGCGCCCGGCGGAGGCTCCCGGCCGCTTCGCCGAACCGGCTCGCCGCCAGCAGGACCTCGCCGCGCTGGTGGCAGGCCCGGGCCTCGTAGTAGCGGTCGCCGATCTCCTTGAGGCTCGCGAGGGCCTGGTCGATCTCGGCGAGAGCGGCGCCGGGATCGCCGGCCGCGGCCTGGGTCTCGGCGAGATCGATGCGGATGATGGCGGCGCCGCGGCGGTCCGACGCGTCCTGTGCCAGCGCCAGAGCCCGGCGGTGGGCGTCCAGGGCCGGCACGAGCTCTCCGCCGCGGAAGAAGAGGCGGCCGAGGACGTCGAGCGTCGTGGCCTCGCCGCGCCGGTCCTCCACCTGGCGGCGCAGCGCCAGCGCCTGGTCGAGGTACAGCCGCGCGCGCTCGCGCTCGTCCAGGTCGAGGTAGGCGACGCCGATGTTGTGGAGCACCGAGGCTTCCTGCCGGCGGTCGTCGAGGGACGCCTGGATCTCCAGCACCTGCTGGTAGGTGGTCAGGGCTTCCTGCGTCTCGCCCAGGCTGCGGAAGACGACGGCGATGTTGTTGAGGCTCTGCGCCTCCCCCTGGCGGTCGCCGATCCGGCGCCGGATCGCCAGCGCCCGCCGGTACTGGTCGACCGCCCGCTGCGGCTCGCCGCGGCTGGATTCGGCGAAGCCGATGTTGTTGAGCGCCACGGCCTCCTGCTTCGCTTCTCCCAGGCCGCGAAACAGCTCGTAGGCCCGGGGGTAGCACCCCAGCGCCGCCTGGAGGTCGCCTTGCGAGTGGGCGATCAGGCACTGATTGTGGAGGACCTCGGCCTCGGGATAGCGCCGCCCGAGAGAGCGGTCGAGCGCCAGGGCGCGCGCGAAGCTGGCCCGGGCCTGCGGCAGCTCGCCGAGCTGCCAGTCGGCGAGCCCCATGTCGTTGAGAGCGCCGGCCATGCGGCCCTCGTCGCCCAGGGTCTGCCAGAGGGCGAGGGCCTGGCGATAGAGGTCGAGCGCCGGCCGCGGCTCTTGCCCTCTGCGGGTGAGGATGGCGGCGGCGAGGATCGCATCGGCCTCTTCCCGCCGCCGCCCCAGGGTGTGCCAGCGCGCCGCGGCCAGCCGGTACTGCGCGATCGCCTCGCGCGCCGCGCCCTGGCGCGTCGCGGTTTGACTTTGCCGGTAGAGGCTGCCGGCGTCGCTCTGGGCCCGCTCCGCTGCGAGGCGCAAGCGATCCTCGGCGGTGGCCTGCCCCAGCTCGTCGACGCGGATCTCGTATCCACCGGAGCCGACGGCCGTCTCCTTGGCCCGCACCTGGACACCGTACGTGCCGGCGCGCGCCGGCCCCAGCCACGACTCCGTGCCTTCGCGGTCGAGAGGATGGTCGACCGCGGCCAGGCTCTCTCCTCGGACGCCCGTCACCTCCACGACCACGTCGATGCCCTGCTGCCGCACCGCCAGGCGCCAGGGGGCCCCGGAGACCCGCTCGACCCGCCAGGCATGGGCCTCGCCCCCCGCCAGGGCACGCTCGACCGGCCCGCCCGCCCGCAGCAGGTCCTGCCGCCGCCCGGGCACGCCGGTGGCGGCCGGGGACGGAGCGGAGGCGGGCGCCGGAACGCGCAACGGCGCCGGGCTCAGCAACAGGCCCGCAACCGCCAGCAGCAGGGCCTGGAGCCGGGTGGCAGGAGAAACCATTTCGTTGGATTGTAGCCGGTGGCGCCGGTGCGAGGGACAGCCGCTCTTCGTGGAGTCGGCCCCCGCGACGCCGCCGCGCATCACGGAATCAGGGGGCCGGCGACCCGATCGAGGTATCTGCAGTATCTGCTGCGCCGCTTGCCGGATCATTGGACGACCGATATCATGGCGATGCCGAAGAGGTCCGGTCAGAGACGATCCCGCCCGAACGACAAAGGAAAGATCGGAGCTATGTTGAGCCTTCCCGCGGCGGAGCAGGAGCTCCCACCGTGAGCGTCCGCCTCCTGCTCGTCGACGACCATCGGATGTTCACCGTGGCGCTCGCCGCCCTGCTCGGCCGGGAATCCGGCCTGGAGGTGGTGGGCACGGCGGTGGACGGCCGCGCGGCGGTGAAGGCGGCGCTCGAGCTCGAGCCGGACGTGGTGGCCATGGACATCACCATGCCCGGCCTCTCCGGCATCGAGGCGACACGGCAGATCCTCGCCGAGCGGCCGGGGATCAAGGTCCTGTGCCTGACGATGCACCGCGAGCGGCAGTCTCTGCAGGCGGCGCTCGAAGCCGGCGCTTCGGGTTACGTGCTCAAGGACCGCGCTCCGGAAGTGATGATCGCGGCCATCCGTTGCGTGGCCGGCGGCGGCACCTACCTCTGCCCCGAGATGACCGCCGCCGCGGTCGCCGAGTACCGGACCAACCTGGTCGACCACAAGCCGGCGATCGATCCGGTTCTGACGCCGCGCGAACGCGAGGTCCTCCAACTCGTCGCCGAAGGTCTGACCAGCCGCGAAATCGCGGCGCAGCTCTGCGTCAGCGAGCGCACCGTCGCCACCCACCGCCAGCACCTGGCGGAAAAGCTCGGCATCGGAAGCGTCGCCGGGCTCACCAAGTACGCCATCCGCCATGGCCTGACGACCGCCGAACGGGACCGGCGCGACTCGCTGCCATAAATCCGCGTCCGCGTCCGTACTTGGTGCAGCGCATAACCCGCACCTCTGCGGATTGTCGCTGCCGGCCGGATCTGGAACGATTGTTCAGCTACGCAGTATCTTCAAAAAATATACCGCGCGGCGCCGGGGCCGATCAATTCGGAGATCCGGCTTCCCAGAAAGGACGGTGCACAAAATGTCAACGACGATTCTCGAGCAAGAACAAGCCCTTTCAACAGGCGAGCTGGCGATGCGAGCCCTCACCGACAGGTGGTACAACGCCATGGTGACCGGTTTGAACCTTTCTGATCAGACGTTTCAGATCTACCAGAGCAATGTGGTGCTGGGCAATCTGTCCACGGAGCTGTGGGCGATCTACGACTCCATTCCGCCGCTCTCCATCGTCCATCAGGCCGAGTCGTCCCAGATCAGCCGGTTCTCCGACAACTACAGCGGGGTGATCAACACCGTCCTGCCCGCCGGAGCGCTGGAATGGAAGAAGACGATGGGCGACAAATACCCTGATTGGGTGACCTATCT
>Ga0307506_10000195_pt1 | contig 18928 bp, 16 predicted proteins | sample 25_S_MG_FD_202175 | JGI IMG/M metagenome (GOLD analysis project Ga0307506, IMG submission 202175) | Soil microbial communities from Populus trichocarpa stands in riparian zone in the Pacific Northwest, United States - 25_S | ecosystem: Environmental > Terrestrial > Soil > Riparian zone > Trees... | reverse complement strand
ATCTCTGGCGGCCGTGGTGGTCGCATTTTGCGACCACCTCGGACGCGCGTGCGACTCAGGATGATACGATTCCTTGCACCAATGCCGAAGCGGTTCGACGTCTTCCTGAGCCACAACAGCAAGGACAAGCCCGCCGTGCGCGAGCTTGCCGAGGCGCTCCGCGCCCGGGGCCTGGAGGTTTGGCTCGATGAATGGTGTCTGCTGCCCGGCCAGCGCTGGCAGGAGGAGCTGGAGAAGGTCCTCCTGATGGTCCGCGCCGGTGCGGTCGTGGTCGGAAAGGACGGTTTCGGTCCCTGGGAGGATCAGGAGATGCGGGTGCTCCTCTCCCAGGCCGTCGAGCGCCGTATTCCTCTCGTCCCAGTCTTCCTCCCCGGCGCGCCTCAGCAGCCCAAGCTGCCCCTATTTCTCAAGGAGCTTGTCTGGTCAGACCTCCGGGATGGGCTCGCACCCAAGGCTCTCGATCGCCTCGCGGACGGAATCTCTCTCCCCAAGGAGCAGACCGACCTCTTGGATCTGTACCGAGTCTGGGCCGCCGAACGCTACAACGGCCTCAGCCTGATCGGCCTGGGCGGCGGCGATCTCGGTCGGCTGGGCTTCGAGGAGGTTTACGTGCCGCTGCGGATCGTCAGGCGGCGTGAGGCCATGGAAGCTCTCGGAGCCCTGGAGAAACGGCCCGAGCCGCCGCGGGACGATCTGGGGATCGAGAGCCTCTTCTCGACTCCGGACGCCTCCAATCCCCACGCGCTCCTCCTGGGCGATCCGGGCTCCGGCAAGACGACTGGTCTGCTCAAGCTCCTCCATCTCTGCCTGCGGCTTGGCGGACCGCCGCGCTCCCTCGGTCTGCCGGATGGGATTCTCCCCATCTTTCTCCGTCTCCGGCGCTTCACCGCGGAAGATCTCGACCGACCGTTCGAGGACTTTCTCCAGCGGGAGCTGGAGCGTGAGCTGGGAGAGGTCGCGAAGGGCAAGATCCCGGCCGACCTGGGCGCCCGCCTCTGGCAGCACGGTCCGTTGCTCCTCCTGCTGGACGGTCTCGACGAGATCGCCGAGGAGAGCCTCCGTGCCCGCGTCTGCCAACTCCTCGACAACTGGGAGCTGTCGCACCGGCCGCAGCTTCGCGCCGTGCTCTCCTGCCGCTTCGCCGGCTACAGCGCCCGCGTGCGGCTCGGTGAGCGCTTCACACCCCTGGAGGTCCGCCCTCTCGACGCCGAGCAGTGCCGGACTCTGGTGCGCCACTGGTTCCGCGCCGCCCAGAGGGCTCTCCCGGACCGCCTTTCGAAGCAGGGAGCGCTCCAGGCGACCGAGCGCCTGATCGCCGCTCTCGACAGCCCCGGCTATGGCTCGCAGCGCTGGAAAGTCCTCGTGGGCTCGCCGCTCCTGCTGACCCTGCTCTGCGTGATCTCCTATCGCGGGGGGCGCGGCGGCCAGATGCCGCGGCACCGGACGGCCTTTTACGATCAATGTCTGCGCGTCCTTCTCGGTCCGTGGCGGCGCCAGGAGGATCTGGCAGCGCCGCCGGCCGATCCACCTCTCGATGTGGAGACGGCGCTCGCGGTGCTGCGTTCGGTCGCCTGGGAGCTCCACCAGAGGCAGACCTGGGACGATCTTTCGGTGGCCGAGCTCTCCGTTCTCCTCCGGGAATGTCTCGCGCCCCGCGGCCGACAGGTCTCGGCCCGGCTCGTCCTCGACTGGCTGCACCGCGACGCCGGTGTGCTCACGGATTTCGGCGACCATCGCTACGGGCTCCTCCATCTCGGCTTGCAGGAGTACCTGGCGGCGTGCCATATCGCGCGCCAGGGCTCCTCTCTGCTGGAGGAGGTCTGCGCTCATGCCGGAGAGGAGTGGTGGCAGGAGGTCTTTCTTCTTCTGGCCGGTCTACCCGGCCATGGGATCTTCGGCCCTCTCCTGGAAGGCCTCCTCCGCTCCGGTGCGCTCCTCGGTCAGGCGGACCTGATCCGCGCCTGCCTGGAGGAGGCCGCCGAGCCCGACCTCACTCCATTCCTGGCCGTGCTCGCGCCGGCCGAGGCTCCCGAGCGCCAGGCGACGGTGCTGCGCCTGCTGCGCGGCCGCAACGATCCGCGGCTCGAAGCTCCCGTGCGCGCCCTCCTCGACAGCGCGCATCCGGACGTGCAGGCCCTCGCCCGGCAGATGGCTGAAAGCTTCGCCGCGCAGCCGGCCGGTCCGGGAGCCCGTGAGGGCAACGTCTTCGTCCTGCACGCTCCCGAGGATCACATCGCGGCAGTCGCGCTGGCTCAGGCCCTGCGCAGCCGCGGATGGCAGGCTCTGGCAGCAGCCGAGGACTCCTCCTGGAGATCGGACCCGGAGCGGCTGGTCCAGGAGGCGCGCGGAGTGGTGGTGCCCACTCTCGGCAGTAAAGCTCCCTGGGAGGAACGGGAGCTTCTGAACGTTCTCAAGCTCTTCGCCGGCAGTGGCTGCTCTTTGGTGATCGCCGAGCTGTCGGCCGAAGCCGGGAGGGCAGCGCCTCCCCGCTTCCTGTCGACAGCCTCCCACGTCGACCTGCGCGGCGGCCTGACCCAGTCTGGTTTGGAGGCGCTGGATCACGCTCTGACCGGTGTTCCTGCCACTCCCGTGGAAGCGGCCGCCAGCGCAGCTACACCTGAGGTCCTCGTCGAGCCGCTGACGCGCATCCGATTCCTCTGGATTCCTGGAGGGCAGTTCCAGATGGGGAGCAAGAGAGCGCTCAACGCGGAGCCGGTCCATCCCGTTCGCATCACGCCCTTCTGGTTGGGCGAGACTCCAGTGACCAATGCGCAGTATGCAGTGTACCTGGAGAAGACAACGCGCGCCACGGAGCCGGAGTACTGGCGGGACCGCCGATTCTCCGCTCCAGATCAGCCGGTGGTGGGTGTGAGCTGGGAGGACGCCCAAGTCTTCTGCTCTTGGCTCGGGAAGACCTGGGGGCAGCAGGTGCTGCTTCCCAGCGAGGCGCAGTGGGAGTTTGCCGCGTGTGGAACCGACGGAAGGGAGTATCCATGGGGAAACGAAGAGCCAGATGCCACACGGGCTTGCTTTGGTCTCGACTGGGAAAAAGACCAGCCGGCGCCCGTGGGCTCGTATCCGGCAGGCCGCGGCCCCTTTGGTACGTTCGATCAGGCGGGCAACGTTTGGGAGTGGTGCCGCGACGCATGGGATGAGGAAGCCTATGCCAAGCGAGCTGCGAGCGTTGAGGAGTCCCTCGATCCTTTCGTCGAAGGGGACAAGGACTCGATTCGCTCCTTGCGCGGCGGCGGCTGGGACTACCCCGAGCAGGATCTGCGGGCTGCTTTCCGCTTCAGACTCCCTGCCGGGAGCCGGGTCGGCTTCATCGGCTTTCGCGTTGCCGCCGCACCCGCGAGCGCCTCACCCCCGTCCCCTCTCCCATCGCCCTCCCTTCCTCCGGGAGAGGGGCGCCGCCACCCAAAGACTTGAAAAGAAAGAGGGCCGGTGGTTTCCCCCTCTCCCGGAGGTTGGGAGGGCGATGGGAGAGGGGGCCAGGGGGTGAGGCTCCCGCCGCTGACTGTGCTCACGTCTGTGGTGAGCGCAGGTGCTGCTCCGGAGCTATCCGTCGATCTCCGCCCGGTCGAGCAGGCGGCGGCTGTGCCGGACGGTCAGAACAGAGATCTGCTTCGCATCAATGCGATAGATGATGCGATATCTCCCATAGCTCAGCTCGCGATGGTCCTCTTTCTTGAGCTCAGGGACCATCCGCCCCAGCTTGGGTAAGTCCGCCAGTCTCTCCGCCGCGTCGAAGAGCCCATCCAACCATCGTGCGGCGGCGCCCGGCTTGTCTTGGGCGATGACGTGAGCCTGTTCGACCGCGCGATCGATGGCCAGCGGGGACCAGATGACCTTCAATCCGAGAGTCTCGCCAAGGCCTGCCTCCTTGCCTCCTCGTGAGGCACTCCACGACCGTCTTCGATCTGGCGCGCGGCGGTATGAACATCGCGAAGAAGCTCCACCTCATCGAGGAGCTGCTGGTACTCGCTGACGCCGAGAACGACCGCGGAGGAGTGCCCTCTCTGGGTCAGAACCAAGGCCCTCCCGGTTTCCCGGATCTTCTGAATCATGGCTGCGGCGTCCGCGCGGAATTCGGAAAGGGGCCGAATGTCTTCTTCGAGGTTGAGGCTGGGCATGGTCTGGTACCTCCAGGAGTACGGGTAATGGTACCACTGAGACGTCCCAGGCCCTCATCCGACCCGCACCGTGATCCCGTCCCCTTCGAGGTCGATCACCGCCGTGCCGCCGGCCTGCAGCTTGCCGAAGAGCAGCTCGTCGGTCAGCGGGCGCTTCACCGAGTCCTCGATGACGCGGGCCAGGGGGCGGGCGCCGAAGGCGGGATCGAAGCCCCTTTCGGCGAGCCAGCGGCGGGCGGGCTCGGTGAGCTCGATGCGGACCTTCTTCTCGATCAGGAGGCCGCTGAGCTGGGCGATGAATTTGTCGACGATCTTCTCCATGACACCTGGGCTCAGGGGCTGGAACTGGATGCGGGCGTCCAATCGATTGCGGAACTCCGGGCTGAAGAGCCGCTCGACCGCCTTGTCGCTGTCGGGTGAGCGGGTGCCCGTCGTCGCATCCAGATCCCCGAAGCCGAGGCCGCGCTGGGCCAGCTCGCGGGCGCCGACGTTCGAGGTCATCAGCAGGATCACGTGGCGGAAGTCGGCCTGCTTGCCGTTGGTGTCGGTCAGCGTGCCGTGGTCCATCACCTGGAGCAGGATGTTGAAGACGTCCTCGTGCGCCTTCTCGATCTCGTCGAGGAGGAGCACGGCGTGCGGGCTCTTCGACACCGCTTCGGTGAGCAGGCCGCCGCGGTCGAAGCCGACGTAGCCGGGCGGCGCGCCGACCAGGCGGGAGACGCTGTGGCGCTCCATGTATTCGCTCATGTCGAAGCGCAGGAAGGCGATGCCGAGGACCTCGGCGAGCTGCTTGGCGACCTCCGTCTTACCGACTCCGGTGGGGCCGGTGAGGAGGAACGAGCCGACCGGCTTCTGCGGCTCGCGCAGGCCGGCGCGTGCCACTTTGATCGCCGAGGAGAGGCGCTCGATCGCCGCGTCCTGGCCGAAGACGACGTTCTTCAGCTCGGGCTCCAGGCGCTGGAGCTGCTCGCGGTCGCCGCCTTTCACCCGGCGGGCGGGGATCTGCGCCATGGTGGCGAGCACCTCCTCGACGTCCGCGAGGCCGACCCGCTTCTGGGCGCGCAGGGCGACGGCGGCGCCGGCTTCGTCGAGCAGGTCGATGGCCTTGTCCGGCAGCCGCCGGTCGCGCAGGTAGCGCGAGGCCATGTCGACGGCGCCGCGGATCGCCGGCTGGGTGTAGCGCACGCCGTGGTGCGCCTCGTAGCGCTCGCGGAGCCCTTCGAAGATCTTGACCGTCTCCTCCACGGAGGTCTCCGCGATCTCCACCTTCTGGAAGCGGCGGGCGAGAGCCTGGTCGCGCTGGAAGGTCTGGCGGAATTCCTCCCAGGTGGTGGCGCCGATGCAGCGCAGCTTGCCTTCCTGGAGGGCCGGCTTGAGGAGGTTCGAGGCGTCCATGGTGCCGTGGCCGGCGCTGCCGGCGCCGACGACGGTGTGGATCTCGTCGATGAAGAGGATCGGGCTCGCCGTCTCCGCGAGGGCGGTCAACGCGGCGAGGACCGACTTCAGACGGTTCTCGAAGTCGCCGCGGAAGCGCGTGCCGGCGAGCAGGGCGCCGAGGTCCAGGCGGAAGACGCGGACGTTGCGGAAGGCCTCCGGCACCTTGCCCTCGGCGATGCGCAGGGCGAGCCCTTCGACCAGGGCGGTCTTGCCGACGCCGGGGTCGCCGACGTAGATGGGATTGTTCTTGCGCCGCCGCTGCAGGATGTGGAGGGTGCGCAGGATCTCCTTCTCGCGGCCGATCAGCGGATCGATGCCGCCGCGCCGGGCGAGCTCGGTGAGGTCCTGGGCGTAGGTGCGCAGCGCGTCGTCGCCGCGCGGCACCCGCTCGGTCTCTTCGTCGTCGTCCGCGTCGTCTCCGTCCTCGATGTGGAACGGTCCGCCCGGAGCGGCGTGCAGCTTGGAGACGCCGTGCGCCAGGTAGCTCACGATGTCGAGCCGCGTCACCCCTTCGGCTTCGAGCATGTCGACGGCGTAGGACTCGGGCTCGTCGTACATGGCGACCAGGAGGTCGGCGCCGCGCACCTCCTCATGGCCGGCCGATTCGGCGCGCAGGGCGGCGCGGGCGAGGGCGCGCTGGGCACCGAGGGAGAGGCGCGGCTGCATCTCCTCGTCCTCCTCGGCCTGGGCGATGCTCTCCAGCGATTCGGCGAAGTATTCGCTGAGGCGCTCCTGGAGCTGTGGCAGATCGGCGCCGGCGTGGCGCAGGACCTTGCCGGTCTCCTCGTCGAAGGTGAGGGCGTACAGGATGTGCTCGAGCCCGGCGTATTCGTGACCGAGGCGCCCGGCCTCGCTCATCGCGACGGACAAGGAGATCTGGAGATCGCGTGACAGTTTCATGATTCGCCTTCTTCGTCCTCGGCGGGCCGGGCTTCGAGCCGCAGCGGCATTTCGTGCTCCCGCGCTTCCGCGGTCACCTCGGCCACTTTCGTTTCCGCCACGTCTTTCGTGTAGACGCCCGCCAAGCCGACGCCCTTGTGGTGCACCTGGAGCATGACATGGGTGGCCTCGGCGGGCGATTTCCGGAAGTGCTTGACCAGGACGTAGACGACGAAGTCCATGGACGTGTAGTCGTCGTTGTAGAGCAGCACCTTCCAGCGCCGGGGGCGCTTCGTCTTCTTGCGTTCCGCGACGGCGAGACCGGTCTCTCCGAGATCGCCGAGATCGTTCAGGGGCTTGGGCATCACCCTTCCAAACCGTCCGCGCCCGGTCCGCATTTCCGGCCGGGGTGAGCGACCACCTCGGTCAGGCGGTGGCTGGTGTAAGATCTGGCGACTTTTACCGCTGACCAGCAGGAGGATGGATGGACGCTCCCGAAACCAAGTCCCTCCCGGAGAACGCCTACAAGCCGCTCGCGCCGGACGAGATCTATGCGCCCATGGTGCCGGCCGGCGCCAAGGTCCCCGAGGCCACTTTCCGCTCCGTGGGCTGGGGCGTGCTCCTGTGCGTGATCTTCACCGTCGCCTCGGCGTACTCGGGCCTCAAGGTCGGACAGGTCATGGAGGCCTCGATCCCGATCTCGATCCTGGCCATCGGCTTGGCCCGAGTCTACGGGCGCCGCTCGACGGTGCTCGAGAACGTCATCATGACCAACATCGGCGGCACCTCGGGCGGCATGGTGGCGGGCGCCATCTTCACCCTGCCGGCGCTCTACATCCTCAACCTGGACCCGAATCCGTTGCAGATGACGTTCATCCTGCTCGCCGGCGGCTGCCTCGGCGTCCTCTTCCTGATCCCGTTGCGCCGCTATTTCGTGCGCGACATGCACGGCCAGCTCCCGTATCCGGAGGCGACGGCGATCACCGAGGTCCTGGTCACCGGCGAGAAAGGCGGCTCGCAGGCCAAGCTCCTCCTCCAGGCGACCGGCATCGCCGCGGTGTACGACTTCTTCGTCACCACCTTCCAGGTCTGGCGCGAGACCCTCGACTTCCAGTTCATCCCGGTGATGAAAGGGCTGGCCGAGCGGGCGCGCCTGGTCGTCGGCTTCGACGCCATCTCGTTCATCCTCGGCCTCGGCTATGTCATGGGGCTGCGCTCGTCGATGATCCTCTGCGCCGGCGGCGTGGTGTCCAACTTCGTCCTCGTGCCCCTGATCTGGATGATCGGCCAGCATCTTCCGGACACCCTGGTCTACCCCGGGACGACGCCGATCGCGGCGATGACGGCGGCGCAGATCTTCCGCGGCTATGTCCGCTTCATCGGCGTCGGCGCCATCGCCACCGCCGGCATCTTCGGCATCATCAAGTCGCTGCGTATCGTCATCGGCTCGTTCTCGATCGCCGCCAAGGCGTTCAAGCATGGCGAGGACGCCGGGCAGGAGCGCACCGACCGCGACGTGCCGATGATGACCATCCTGATCGGCGTGATCATCACCACGCTGGGGGCCGGCGTGTTCTTCAGCACCCTCGGCTCCTCGTTCACGGCGGCGATGGTCGGCCTCATCCTGACCCTCGTCTTCTCCTTCTTCTTCGCCTCGGTGGCCGCCAACGCCATCGCCACCACGGCGCGCAATCCGGTGTCGGGGATGACGATGCTGACCATCATCGTCTCCTCCGTGGTCCTCCTCAAGTTCGGTCTCTCGGGGACGACCGGCATGTTCTTCGTCATGGCGATCGCCGGCATGGTGTGTACGGCACTGTCGATCTCCGGGCAGACGATCACCGACTTGAAGACCGGCTACTGGCTGGGCTCGACGCCCGCGACGCAGGAGAAGGTGAAGTTCCTCGGCATCGTCGCCTCGGCGGTGGCGGCGGCGTTCACCATCGTCCTGCTCGCCAAGACGTTCCAGTTCGGCGAGGCGCTGCCGGGCGACGCGCGGGTGGTGCTCGCGGCGCCGCAGGCGTCGATCATGAAGGCGCTCGTTCAGGGGTTCATGAGCCAGCAGCCGGTGGCCTACATCCTCTTCGGCGCGGGAGCGATGATCGCGCTCGCCATGGAGATGCTCGGCGTCCCGGCGCTGATCTTCGCCCTCGGCATGTACCTGCCGCTCGAGCTCAACACGCCCGCCCTGGTGGGCGGCTTCCTGGCGCACTGGCTCACCCGGCGGTCGGAGCGGGTGGGCGGGGAGGCGGGCGGCCGGATCCGCGAGCGGGGCGTCATCATCGCCTCGGGCCTGATGGCCGGCGGCGCGCTCGGCGGCGTCTTCGGCGCCGCGCTGCGCCTGTTGCCGAAGTTCAAGGAGTCCTGGATCAAGACGCCGTTCTTCGACGACAACGCGGTGTCGCAGATCGTTTCGCTGGTCATCTTCCTGGGGCTCTGCCTCTACGTGTGGTTCGGTGCCCTCGGCGGCAGGCAGAGCGGGAAGAAGAACGCTTGAGGCGGCTCCGCATCGCGATGTTCTGCCACAACTATGTGCCGCATCCGGGCGGGCTCGAGGTGATGGTGCGGAACCTGGCGAGCGGGCTCGCGAAGCGGCATGAGGTCACGCTGGTCACCTCGGATTGGCCGGGGGCCTCTGGTGTATCCGAGGAAGAGGGGATGACGGTGCACCGGCTGCCGGCCGTGCATGCGGCGGAAGGGCGCGGCGTGCCGTATCCGGTGCCGTACGGTCCCGGTCTCCGGAGTGCGCTGCGCGCCGTCCGCGGCGCCGACGTCGTGCACGCGCACGGCGCGCTCTATGCGCAGACGATCCTCGCGGCGCGGACCGCGCGCCGCTCGGCCAGCCCCCTCGTGCTCACCGAGCACGTCGGGTTCGTCGAGTACCGGAGCGGGCTCACCAACCGCGTCCAGCGCGCCGCGTGGTCGCTGATCGGCGACCGCGTGGTGGCGCGCGCCGGCGCCGTCACCACCTACAACGCCCGCGTGCAGCGCTGGCTCGAAGCGCGCTTCCGCCGGCCGGTGCGCTACATCGGCAACGGCGTCGACTTTGCGCGCTTCCGGCCGTTCGATGAAGGGGATGAGGATGGGCTCCGGGCCGCGCGCGGCCGGCTCGGCCTGCCGGCGGAGGGCACGCTGGTGCTGTTCGTCGGGCGGGCGAGCGAGAAGAAGAACCTGGACGCCGTGCTCGCCCTGCCGCGCGACGGCTTCACTCTCGTCGTCTGCGGCGCCCGCCGCGGCCTCACCGGCGAGGGCCTGGTGGATCTGGGCGTGCTGCCCTACGACCGCATGCCCGACCTGTACGCCTGCGTGGACCTGATGGTGAATCCCTCCACGGGCGAGGGGTTTCCGCTCGCCATCCAGGAAGCGCTGGCGGCGGGCCTGCCGCTCGCGCTGCTCTGGGACGAGGGATACGACGGCTGGCTGCCGCGCGACGCGGTGGCGGCGTGCGACCGGCTGGACGAGATCGCCCCGGCGGTACGCGCCCTGGTGGACGACGCCGCGGCCCGGCGCCGCCTCGCCGCCGCCGGGCGCGCCTGGGCGGCGAGCCGGTGGAGCTGGGACGCCACGGTGAGCGCTTACGAAGATCTTTACGGTGAGCTGTTGACCGATGCGGCCCCTGCAACCCCTGCACATTGACATCGCCGGGATGCGCGACGGCTTCCTCGCCGCCCAGGAGGGGAAGAAGTCGCGGCACATGGTGGCGGACCGCGTGCGGCCGTCGCGTTTCCAGTACGACTATCTGACCCTGAGCCGCCTCGCGGCGGACGTCGAACGTCTGCTGCGCGCGGCACCGCCGGCATCCGCCGGCGGCTCCGCTCTCGGCTCTGCCCTGGATCTAGGCAGCGACAAGAGCCCGTACCGGGAGCTGCTCGAAGAGCGCGGCTACGCGGTGCGCACCCTCGACATCACCCGCGACACCGGCGCCGACTACGCGGGGACGATCGAGGCCACCGGCCTGCCGGACGCGAGCTTCGACCTGGTGCTCTGCACGCAGGTGATCGAGCACTGCACGGATCCCTGGCAAGGGCTGCGGGAGATTCGGCGCATCCTGCGCCCCGGCGGCCATCTCGTCGTGAGCGCGCCGCACGTCTGGTTCTATCACCCGCACCCCACCGACCACTGGCGCTTCACCCAGGAGGGCCTGGTCCGGATCTGCCGCCAGGCCGGTCTGGAGCCGGTGACTCTGCTGGCGCAGGGCGGCAGCGTGCTCACCGTGGCCCAGGTGCTCAATTTCCTCGCCTATGGCGTCCTCGGCCGCGCCGGCGCGCCGCTCTATGGCCTGGTCAATCTCCTCGGCGCGGCGGGCGACCGCCTGGTGCGCAACGACCTGTTCTGCCACAACTTCGCCTGCCACGCGCGGAAACCCTTGACGGAGGCCTGACATGCTCGCCGACCGCCCCGCCTGGCTGCCCACGGACCGCGAGCTGGCCGCGTACTACGGCCACGTGGCGGCGTATCCGTACTACCGCTTGCAGCTCACGCAGTACATCGCGCGCCTCCTGCCGGCGGAAGGGCCCTGCCAGCTCATCGACGTCGGCGCCGGCGACGGCTCGCTCGGCGGCGTCTTCCAGCGCTGGCGGCCGGCGACGCGCGTCCTGGGCGTCGAGACGTTCCTGCGCCAGCGGAAGTGGCGCTTCGACGCCATCCCGCTCGTGCAGTTCGACGGCGCGCGGCTGCCCTTCCCGGACGCGAGCTTCGACTGCGCGCTGCTGTCGAACGTGCTGCACCACGTCGGCGGCACCGCGGCGCAGCTCGCCGTGCTGCGCGAGGTGCGCCGGGTGACGCGGCGGCGGATCATCGTCAAGGACCACCGCGCGCGCCATGCCCTCGACCGCGCCAAGCTCGCCTTCCTCGACGTCGCCGGCAACCGCCGCTTCGGCGCCAGCACGGCCGGCGACTACCAGAGCGACCGGCAGTGGAAGGAGATCCTCGACGCCCTCGATCCGCGCGCCGTCGAGCGCTACGGCGCGCTGTCCTTCCGCAACGGCTGGCTCGAGCGGATCTTCGGCAACGAGCTCGAGATCGTGTTCGCGCTCGATTTCTGATCCCGGATCGGCTGATCCCTGCTCAGGTCAGGTCGACGGTGGCCGCGTCGGGAGCGTTCTTCTTCACCGACTCGATGCCGTTCTCCATGGACGCCGCCGTGGTGTACATCTCGCTGCGCCCGATGGTCTGCCCGTTGGTCGCCTTGAGCACGAAGTAGCTCTGGCCGTTGGCGCTCTCCTTGCGCTCGTACCGGCTGTCGTTCGGAGCGTTCTTCTGCACGGAGGCGATGCCGCCCTCCGCGCTGCGCCGCTCGACGTACTGCTCACTGCTCAGGATCACCTGCCCGTTGCCAGCCTTCAGGCTGAAGAAAAACTGACCGTTGCTTGCCTTCTTGAGCTCGAACTTGCCCGGCATTTGTGCCTCCGTTTTTGAAAGGTCTGAAAGCTGCCTTCAGCCTACTACAACCGCGCGCCATGTTCAGCCAAGCCCAGCCAAGCCCAGCCGAGCCCGATGCCAGACGATGCTAGACTCTCGCATCGTTCAATTCCCCTTTCTCAATCCGGAGTCCCGACATGCCGCGCCTCTCCTGTGCCGTCCCCTGCCTCGCCGCAGCTCTCGTCTCGTTCCTGATCTCGGCGCTGGCGTTCTCGCATCCCGTCCAGGCCGCCTCCATTTTCGTCAGCGCGCCGGGCTCCTCCACGATCAGCGAGCCCGCCGGCTCGACGACCTTCACCATCACGCTGTCGCAGGCGCCGACGAGCCCGGTCTCCATCGATCTGAACTCCAGCGACACGGCGCAGTGCGTGCCGTCGCCGGCCCAGGCGGTGCTCGACGGCACCAACTGGGACACCGGGTTCGTGGTGACCATTCAGGCGGTCGACGACGCGGTGTCCGACGGCACGCAGAGCTGCACCGCCCTGACCGGGATCGCGGTCAGCAGCGACGATAATTTCTTCAAGCTCGACCCGGCCGACGTCACCGTCAGCGTGCTGGACGACGAGCCCGTGCTGCCCGACGGCGACGGCGACGGCGTGCCCGACGCCTCGGACAACTGTCCCACCGTGGCCAATCCGGGCCAATCCGACATCGACGGCGACGGGGTGGGCGACGCCTGCGATCTCGACGACGACGGCGACGGCGTCAGCGACGTCATCGAGGACGCCGCGCCGAACGGGGGCGACGGCAACAACGACACCTTCGCCGATTCCGTGCAGTGGGGTGTCGCCTCGCTGCCGGCCGCCGCGGGCGGCAGCTACCTGACAGTCGAAGTCTTCGGCAACTGTGGGAATCTGCGTTCGGTCGCCGCCGCCACCGAGGCCGCTCAGCCCGCGCAGGACACCTTTTTCGACTATCCGCAGGGGCTCGTCTCGTTCCGTTTGCCCTGCGCGTCGGGGACGGTGCGCATCCTCTACCACGGCCTCGCCGCCATCCCCGCGGGCTGGGTCTACCGCAAGTACGGCCCGACGACCCCCGGATCGCCCGGCACCGCGGCCTGGTACACCCTGCCCGGCGCCTTCTTCGGCAGCACCACGGTCGCCACCGCCACCTTCACGCTCACCGACGGCAGCCTCGGCGACGACACCGGAGTCGACGGCGAGATCGTGGACCAGGGAGGCCCGGCGCAGCCGGTCCCGGGGCCGCCGCCGCCCCCTCCGTTCGTGATTCCGACCGTCTCCACTCTCGGCTTGGTGGTGCTCGGCGCGGCGCTCCTGGCCGCCGCCCTGCTCCGTCTCCGGAGAGGGCGGGCGGCGTAAGACCCTCACCCCCTGGCCCATGCGTCCGCAGCCAGCTCAGGATCGGCTGCCAGACCAGCGTCTGGGCGTTGCTGCCGAGGAAGAGGTCGGCAGAGGTCGGCGTGGCCACGAGCGCACCTCCCCCGTCCCGCGATACAATAAGACGACCATGCGCCTCCTCCGAGGTCTGATCTGGACCGCTCAGGCTCTCTTCGTAGCTCTCTGGACTGCGTTCTGGATTCTCGCCGCCCTGGCCATCTGTACGGCGGTGCGGAGCCGGCGGCCGGGGCTGTTCCTGGCCCGCCGGGTGTGGGCGCCGGGGATTCTGCAGGCGATTTTCGTGCGCCTGGAGGTCGTGGGCCTCGCGGAGCAGGAGCTGTCCGGTCCGTGCTTCTTCGCCGTCAATCACCAGTCGTGGGTGGACATTCCGGTGCTCTTCGCCGCGCTGCCCGTGCCGGTGCTCTTCGTGGCCAAGCGAGAGCTCGGCCGCGTGCCGTTCCTCGGCTGGTTCCTGAAAGGGATGGGGATGGTGCTCGTCGACCGCGCCGACCGCAAGGCGGCGGTGCGCAGCGTCGGCGCGGCGGCGGAGCGCTTGCGGCAGGGGTGGAGCCTGCTGTCGTTCCCGGAGGGCACCCGCTCCGTGGACGGCCGGGTGCAGCGCTTCAAGACCGCGGCCTTCGCCGCCGCCGTCGAAGCCGGAGCGCCGGTCGTCCCCATCGCGCTCGCAGGCGCCGGCCGCATCCTGCCCCGCGGCAGCTTGCGGAACAGTCCGGGCACGATCCGGGTCGCCGTCGGCGGTCCGATCCCGGCGGCCGGGCTCGACCGGCACGAGCTCGCCGGCCGGGCTCAACAGGCGGTCGAGTCCCTGCTTGACACGCTACACGACGAGGTGGCGGCCGGCTCTCCGGCCGCCGCGCGGAGCAGTCTTCTCGAAGCCAACTGATACGATTTTCCTGGAGGAAAGACGATGATCGAGCTGCGGATGCGTCAGTCCCTGCCGTTGTGCCTCGCGGTTCTCGGCGTCCTCCTGATCCCGAGACTCGCTCTCGCCGCGGACCACAACGATCCCAACGCGGTGAACTCGATCTTCGCCGACGTCAACGTCAGCGCCGCCGATCTCTACGACATGTTCGGCTGGCCGAGCGATGACAAGGCCGGTGGCGAGAAGGTCATCCTCGCCCTCACCTTCGCCTCCATTCCGCGGGCCGGCGTCCTCGATCCCGACATGCTCTACAGGATCCGCCTGGACCCGGACCCCCGGCCGACGCCTCCCTCCAAGGAAGACGAGAGCCTGGAGGCGATCGTCAAATACGCCGACGCGCTGGGGGACAAATACCTCAAGCTGAGGTCGTCGGAGGTCCGCGTCACCGTCGACAAGGACGGCAAGGCGCACGTCACCTTTCTCGGTTTTCCGAAAGGCGGCGACTTTTCGAAAGTAATCGCCACCAACGCGGTCGAGACCATCGAGACGCCGGACGGACAGTCGATCAAAGCGTACATCGGCGGCCGGGACGACGCCTTCTTCAACGACCTGCCGGGATTCTTCCGCTCGATCAATTACGCGCCGCAGCTCTACCACGTCCCGCACGGCATGGCGGCCGACCGGGAGCTGAAGATTCCGAAGACCCTCCTCGAGCTGGAAGGCAACAAGCTGTTCAATTTCGATCCGAACAATCCCAAGCTCGGCCAGGGGAAGAAAGACGACCTGCCCGCGGACCTGGCCTGGAGCGGCGACAAGTTCTACAAGGATGCGAACGGCAATTACCGCTTCGTCTACAGCGGCAAGGACGCGCAGGCGGGCCGCAACATCAACGCCATCATCCTCGAAGTCCCGCTCTCCTACATCACGGACAACCCGAAGAAAAACCGCATTGTCAACACCTGGGGAGAGAGCTGGGTCCTCAAGGCCGCCAACAAAATCGAGACGGAGCCGGATGACCGCGGCGGCTCGCGCTGGTCCTGGTTCCACCGCAAATCCGAGCCCGAAAAAGAGCTGGCGAAGTACAAGCTCATCGACACCGACGGCGTGCCCTTCGAGGACGCGGCGCTCTCCGAGCGCGCGGACAGCAGCCAGCTCGGCGCCAACAACCTCAAGCTGGCGCGCCAGTTCGTCATCCGCTTCGGCCACCTCGGCTGGGGCTTCGGCCCGTCGGTGAGCGCCCTCGGCCTCGGCACCTGCTTCGATCACGACAATTCGCCCGTCTCCAAAGTCGTCTTCTACAAGACCGCCATCGCGGCCTTCCCGCGGGTCAAGAAGTGCTTTTTCCAGCGGCTGAACATGCCGGACGATTCGTGGAACAAGAGCGGCTTGAACATCCCGCTCAAGCGGACCTTCGAGATCTTTCTGCCCAACGTCTGCGCGATCGACATGGACACCTCCGGCACCTGGCCCTACGGCCGGCGGCCGGAAGATCAGGTCGCCACCCGCTTCCTCTCCACCTTCCTGGACATGAAATCCGGCTGCGGCGGCAAGCCGTGCAATATCGAATCGTTGGGCGATCAAGCCTTCTGGGATCGCACGCCGATCGAGCCGAAGACGCCGCCCAATCCGCTCAAGAACGACAAGCCGTTCCTCGATCACTTCCCCTACCTGGCGGACCCCTGGTGATCGTTCTTCTCTGTGCCTTACTCTCTCTGGCTCCTCCAACCTCGGACTATGAGACCGAGCTGGCGCAGATCCAGCAGCAGACCGCCGCGATCACCGGCGATCCCATCGAGAAGGCCACCAAGCACGCCTTCCTCGTCTACCGCCGCGCCTCGCTCACCGCCGACTACGCCGACTTCAAGGCCGCCGAGACCGCCATCGACGGCGTGATCGCGGAGATCGGTCCTTCGGAGGATCTCTATCTCCTCAAGGCCAATTTCGACTTCAAGCTCCACCGCCTGGCGCGCGCGAAAGAAGATCTCGAAAAGACGCCGGACCTCGCGGACGATGCCGGGGTTGCAGCCCTGCGCGCCGATCTCGCTCTCCAGGAAGGGCGGTACGACGAAGCGAAAAATGGTTACGAAACCGCCCTGCGCAAGAAACGGACCTGGGACAACCTCGCCCGCCTGGCCTACCTGAAATCAAAGACCGGCGACGTTGCAGGAGCCGACAAGCTGTACGTCGAGGCAGAGGACGAGATCACCGCCAAGGAGATGCGCTCCTACGCCTGGGTGGAGCTCCAGAGGGGCCTGCTGCATTTCGACGCGGGGCGTTACGCCAAGGCCCTGGAGCACTACGAGCGCGCGAGCCGCGCCTACTCCGGCTATTGGCTGATCGAAGAGCACATCGCCGAGGTGCTCCACGCCCTCGGGAGGAAGGACGAGTCGGTCGCCCTCTACCGCAAGCTCATCGAGCGCACCCACAATCCCGAATACGTCAGCGCTCTCGCGGCCATCCTCGGCCGGGAAGATTTCTACGCCGAGGCGGACAGGCTGTTCCAGGAGCAGTCGGCCCTCTATCCCGAAGCCGCCCTCGGCCACCACCTCAAGTCCATGCTCGCGAGGAAATCGCCGAGCCCGGACCTGCTCGCCCTGGCGGAGAAAAACGTCCGGCTCCGCCCCAACGGCGACGCCAAGCTTCTCCTCGCGCGGGCCTACCTGAAGCTGAACGAGCCCGCCAAGGCCCGCGCCGAGATCGCGGAGATCCTGGCGACCCCCTGGCGGACACCGGAGCTCAGCAAATTCTCCAAGCAGGTCCGATCTCGGGTATCATCCCTCTGATATGGCATTCCCAGGCGGCAGCGCGTACACGATGGTGCGGGACATCTCCGAGGGGTACTTCATGGTTACGGAGCGCACCTTCAAGCTGTTCACGCGCCCCGACATCGACCAGCTCAGCATGGAATTCGACCGGCTTCTGCGCGAGCTGCGAGGCGAGCAGCCCAGCCTCGACGATCACGCCGAGCTCCAGAAGAAGCAGCGCAAGCTCCAGCGGGTCAACACGGCCCTGGTCGTGCTGCGCGCCTACCGCGCCAAACAGAAGTGAGGACCCGATCCGGGCCTACTGCACCTGCTCCTTCGTCTTGAGGAAGCGGATGCCGGGCCAGTCCTCCGTCGTCTTCTTGAGGTGCCAGGCGTTGCGGGCGAGGAAGACCGGGGCGCCGTTGTGGTCTTCGGCCATGGCGCCGTGGTTGCCGTTGATGAACTTCTTGAGCTGAAGCGGATCGTCGGCCTCCACCCAGCGCGCCGTGTGCAGGGTCGTCCCCTCGAAGTGGACGTCGATGTTGTACTCCGTGCGCACGCGGTCGGCGAGGACGTCGAACTGGAGCGCGCCGGCGACGCCGACGATCCATTCGTTGCCGAGCGTCGGGCGGAAGGTCTGCGCGGCGCCCTCCTCGGCGAGTTGGAGGAGCGCGCGGCCGAGATGCTTGGCCTTCATCGGGTCCTCGGTGCGCACCTTCTTGAGCAGCTCGGGCGCGAAGCTCGGGATGCCGGTGAAGCGCAGGTCCTCGCCCTCGGTGAGCGCGTCGCCGATGCGCAGCACGCCGTGGTTCGGGATGCCGATGATGTCGCCCGCCCAGGCCTCCTCGGCGAGCTCGCGGTCCCGCGCCATGAAGAGCACCGGATTGTGGATCGCCATCGTCTTGCCGGAGCGGATGTGGCGCAGCTTCATCCCGCGCTCGAAGCGGCCGGAGCAGAGGCGCACGAAGGCGATCCGGTCGCGGTGCTTGGGGTCCATGTTCGCCTGGATCTTGAAGACGAAGCCGCTGACCTGGTCCTCGTCAGGCTTCACCTCGCGCGTCTCCGTCTTCTGCGGACGCGGCGGCGGCGCCAGCTCCACCAAGCCGTCGAGCAGCTCGCGGACGCCGAAGTTGTTGACCGCGCTGCCGAAGAAGATCGGCGTCATGTGCCCCTCGCGGTACTCCTGGAGCGAGAAAGGCGGGCAGAGCGCGCGCGCCATCTCCACCTGCTCGCGCAGCTCCGCCAGCTCCCTCCCCGGGAGCAGACGGTCGAGCTTCGGGTCATCGAGCCCTTCGCAGTGCTCCCCGGCCTCCGGGATGCGGTTCGTCCGCACCCGGTCGAGCAGAACCAGGCGCTCGCGGAAGAGGTCGTAGCAGCCCAGGAAGCTCTGCCCCATGCCGATCGGCCAGGAGGCGGGCGTGACATGGAGCTGGAGGTCCTGCTCGATCTCGCTCATCAGATCGAACGGATCGCGCCCCTCGCGGTCGAGCTTGTTGATGAACGTGATGATGGGAACGTTGCGCAGCCGGCAGACCTCGAACAGCTTGCGCGTCTGCGTCTCGATTCCCTTGGCGGCGTCGATGACCATGATCGCCGAGTCCACGGCGGTGAGGGTGCGGTACGTGTCCTCGCTGAAATCCTCGTGGCCCGGGGTGTCCAGCAGGTTGAACGTGCAGCCGGCGTACTCGAACGTCATCACCGAAGCCGTCACCGAAATGCCGCGCTCCTGCTCCACCTTCATCCAGTCCGACCGCGCCCGCCGCGCATCGCCGCGCGCCTTGACCGCCCCGGCGAGCTGGATGGCGCCGCCGAAGAGCAGAAGCTTCTCCGTGAGCGTCGTCTTGCCCGCATCGGGGTGCGAGATGATGGCGAACGTCCGCCGCCGCGAAATCTGTCCGTTGAGCTGACTCATGGGGTTCCTGACTGGAAAACACCGGATGCCGGCTGATTGTTCCGAGCCGGGAAGACTAGCAGATGGGGGAGCGCGGCGACAGCGGCGAAAAGAAGCACCTCACCCCCGGCCCCTCTCCCATCTCCCACCCACGCCCCCGCCGGGAGAGGGGAGACAAGAAGCAGGCGCTTTGGCTTTTCTTT
>Ga0307506_10000194_pt1 | contig 19065 bp, 19 predicted proteins | sample 25_S_MG_FD_202175 | JGI IMG/M metagenome (GOLD analysis project Ga0307506, IMG submission 202175) | Soil microbial communities from Populus trichocarpa stands in riparian zone in the Pacific Northwest, United States - 25_S | ecosystem: Environmental > Terrestrial > Soil > Riparian zone > Trees... | reverse complement strand
TCGCCCCCCTCCTGGCCTCCCCCCTGCTCCAACCCTCCCCCGCCCAGGGGGGAGGAATCCCCCGCCCCGCTTAAGTGAGCGCCTATGCCCAAGGGCCGCCCCGAGGTCACTGACAACACAGGGGACGGCGATGAGGACGGCGAGCCGGCAACGCTGCGCCGGACCACTCCCCCACCGCCGCCCGGCAAAGCCTGGATCGCCGGCCCAGCCGCCGCACCGGCCGCCGCCGCGCCCACCGTCCGCGCCACCGGCATCGCCTGCACCGAGCCGCCTGCCGAGCCCATCGCCGCCCCGCCCACCCCACCGAAACCGGCGGGATGGACCAATCCCGGGCCCGCATCCCAGGCGCCGGAAGATCCCGCCGGGGACCAGCGGCGCTGAATCTCGGCGGCGAGGCCATCACCTAAAGCCCCGCCGCCGAGGCCGCGCCGCTGAAGGCGGGCGGCGACGTCGTGCCCGATCACGCCCGGGGCCGCGGCGCGGCGCACCAGGCTCTCTCCCAGATCCTGCGCGCCGGTGTCATCCGTCGAATCGTCTGCCATGGCGAGCTCCTAGCCGACCGAGAAACCGGCTGAAATGTCCAGGCTCAGACCGCCGCGCCGATTCGAGCTGCGCGCCGGCTTCGCGAGGCCGCGGTGGACCAGCTCGACGGTCTCCACGGCCACCGCGCCGTTCTCCGCGCGCAGATCCGGTCCGCTCCACTTGACCGGATACGCCTCCTTGAAGTCCCACCACATGGCCGGCTGCCCCTGGCGGTCGAGCAGGTAGATCGTGCCGTTCTTGCGCGCGATCGTCCCGGCGATCACGTCCTGGTGCCAGCTCCAGAACGTTTCGATGTCGGTCAGGCCCCGCTTCAGGGTCAGGTTGGAGGGGTACCGGGACGGGCCGGGCAGCTTGTGGACATACTCGTTCTGCCCGCCCTCCTGGTAATCCTGGACCACCGTCTCGACCTGCAGGCCGCCGACCTCGGTGAAGCCACCGAGGATCAGCCCCTCGATCTCGACGAGGAAATTGAAAGATGCATAGGGGTCGTTGCGGACCCCCGGCCCAAGTGTCGCCATAGCGGTTTCCTTCTCACTTCGCGTTTGTCCTCATTGAGGCTCGTTGAGGCGCCGGTTGATCCGCGCCACCTCCGCCGCCCAGCGCCGGCGCTCCCGGTGCTCCAGGCGCAAGATCTCGTCATAGGGCCAGTGAAAGTAGTACGCGAGGTAGGCTACCTCCTCGAACAACCGCTCCGAGGGGTAGCCCATCATTCCCCCAGGCTGTCGATCTCCACCTCGAACCGGCCCTCGCAGTGCGGACAGGAGACCGCGACGCGGTTGTGGCCGTGCTCGTTGACGCGCCGGTAGAGATCCTGGAGATACGCCAGGTCGCCGGCGAACAAGCCTTCGATGACCTTGGGATTCAACTGGTCCAGCGTCCCCAGCCGGGTGACCACCCGCGAGAGCAGGATGACCACCAGATAGCCTGGGTTGGCCTGCACCCGCGGGTCCTTCATCGGCGCGATCTCGTCGTAGGCCGTGGCCAGACGCATGACCCCGTCGCGATGCAGGTTTCCCTCGGCATCGAGAAAACCGCGGGGCAGCGTGAAGGGAAATTCGGTCTGCAGGGTCATGGCTTACTCTTGCAGCTCCAGACCTTCGTGAGTGATTTCGAGCGCCTCGATCGCCACCTCGTTGCCGGTGGCGTTGAAGCTCGGGCCGGTCCACTTGGTGGGCCAGGCCTCGCGGAAGTTCCAGCGCAGCTTCTCCTCGCCGCTCTCGTCGAGCAGCACGATGGAGCCGTTCTTGCGCTCCACCTTGCCGGCGATCGCTTTCTTGCGCCAGTCCCACAGCTCGGTGTCGTCGGTCATCCCCCACTTCAGGGAGATGTTGGAGTATTTGTTGAGGCCGGGCATCTTGCTCGCGGTCAGCCCATAGGTGCCCTCGCGATACTCGATCGGATCCTGGCTGGCGTCGAGCCCCGAGCACTCGCGGAATCCGGCGCGGGTGATGCCGTCGAGCTCCACCCTGAAATTAAACGAACGAAACGGGTCTCTGCGATCTCCGGTCGCCATGGTCGGCTCTCCTTGAAAAAGGTTTATCTCTGGATTTGGTTGATCTCTAGCTCGCCGGCGCCGTGGACGATACGAACGACGACGAATTCATTCGGCACCGCGGGCGCCAGGCCGATGAGGGTGACGACGCGGCCCGTCTCGCGCACCTCGGGAGGGTTGGTCTCGCCGTCGCACTTGACGAAGAAAGCCTCCGCCGCGGTCCGGCCCTGCAGGGCGCCGGCCCGGAACAGCCCGGTGAAATACGTCGTGAGCTCGCGGGTGATGCGGTTCCACAGCCGCGTGTCGTGCGGCTCGAAGGCGACGTCGGCCAGGCTCAGCTCCAGCCAGCGCGCGGCGGTGAGGAACAGCCGCCGCACGTTGACGTAGGTCCATGCCGCGTCGCGTGACAGGGTGCGCGCTCCCCAGATCCGGATACCGCGGCCGGGGAAGGCGCGCAAGGCGTTGATGCCGGCCGGGTTGAGCAAGGCCTGGTCGGCGTCGGTCAGATGCACCGCGAGGTCGACGACCCCCTCCAGCACCTCGTTGGCGGGCGCCTTGTGGACGCCGGTGCGCTGGTCGCAGCGCGCCACCACACCGGCGACGTGGCCACAGGGCGGAATCAGCCCCGGTGATCCCTGGGGCCGCAGCCAGGGATGGTAGAGCGCGCCGTTCGCGCCATTCGCACCATTCGCGTCCTCGTCTCCCAGGCCGTCGCGCCAGCCGAGGACCGCGCCGAGGCCGGCCCCCGGAGCGGCGTCGAGCAGCGCGAAGCGGTCGCCCTGCGCCTGGCAGTGCGCGAGGATCGCGGACTGCATGCGCAAGGCTTGATCGAGGTCCTGGGCGGCGGCGTGGAGGTCCGGCGCGCAGACCAGGTCGAGGTCCTGGCGCGCCGCGAGCGCCGCGAGACCGCCGGCCAGGGCCGCCTCGGGAGCGCCGGCGGCGAGAGGCACCACCAGGCATTCACGGCCGCCGTTGAGGAAGAAGCCCTCGACCGCCGCCGCGAGGTAGCCCGCCGCCGGCGGTGGGCCGAAGGCCTCGGCGAGCTGCCCGAAGCGCGTCAGCCGGACCGGCTGCTCCGCCGCCCCGCGGGAGGTCCGGCCGAGGAACGCCGGCACGCCGGTCGGCAGGGCCGCCCGCCGCGCCGGAAAGACGTCCTCCCGGTAGACCCCCGGTGTCTGCTGGATCGCCGTCGTCATGATCGCGCTCGCTTACTGGCCCGGGCCGGCCCACTGGCTGATGCGGAAGATGACGAACTCGGCGGGCTTCACCACGGCGACGCCGATCTCGGTGACCACCTGGCCGATGTCGCGCACCGCCGGCGGGTTCGTGCCGGCGTCGCAGCGCACGTAGAAGGCCTCGGCCGGCGTGTTGCCGAACAGGGCTCCGGAGCGCCAGACGTTGGTCAGGAAGGCCGTGACGTTGCGCGTGATCTTGGCCCACAGGGCCGTGTCGTTGGGCTCGAACACCGCCCACTGCGTGCCCTCGTCGATCGACTCGCGGAGGAAGAGGAAGAGGCGGCGGATGTTGATGTATTTCCATTCCGCGTTGGCGTCGCCGCCCAGCGTGCGCGCGCCCCAGACGACGAGGTTGCCGTTCAGGTCGCGGATCAGGTTGATGCCGGCGGGGTTGAGCCCCTCCTGGTCGGCGCGGCTCAGCCGGTGCTCGAGGCCGACGGCGCCGCGCACCACCGCGTTGGCCGGCGCCTTGTGCACGCCGCGCTCGGTGTCGATGCGGGCGTAGATGCCGGCGATGTGGCCGCTCGGCGGCACGAAGGCGCGGTCGTTGGTCGTCGGATCGAAAACCTCGATCTGCGGGAAGTAGAGGGCGGCATAGTTGCTGTCACCGGTGGCGCCCTGGATGTTGCCGGCGCTGAACTCGGTGGCCGCCTGGCCGTCGAGAATGGCGAAGCGGTCGCCCATCTTGGCGCAGTGGGCGACCACCGCGTTCTGGATCTCGACGGCGGTGGCGCCGGGCACCGCCACGAGGGCGATCTCGTCGATCGCCTCGAAGAGCTCGAGGACGTCGGTCACCGCCGTGGTGTTGGCCGTGATCGTGGGCACCTTGGTGCGCGCCACCCAGCAGCGCGTGCCGCCGTTGTTGAAATAACCGTAGACGGCGTGGGCCAGGATGCGGTTGCCGGCCTGGAAATCGCCGAAATGGTTCTTGAAGCTCTCCCAGCTCGTGATGAGCTGGGGCACGCCGGCCGCGGCCTCGGTATAGGGGACAGGGGTGGTGTGGTTGCTCGAATCGGTGACGAATTTGCCGGGCTGCGCGGGCATGGTGACGCCATCCTTGACCTCGCCGATGAAGCCCGCCGTGCTTGTGCCGACGCCGGCGATCGGCTGGACCGAGGAGGCGACCTCCTCGACGTAAACTCCGGGTGCTAGATACTGGGGCATGAGCGTTCTCTCCTTCGTTTTTGTGAATCAGCTCAGAATCACGTTGCGGGTCGTTCAAATTTCGTTTCGAACGGCCCCCTGCCGAAACTTGAAAACCGTCTCGCTCACCGGCGGGCCGGCGGCGGCGGTGATACCGGTCTCGACGCCGATCGTCACGGTGTACGAAAGCGTCGCCTTGGGCTTGCCGCCGAGGGCCTGCCAGAACTCCGCCAGGCTCTGCAAGCGGCCCGGCTGCAGCGTGCTCGCCGGCAGCGGCGGCTGCTGTCCCTGCAAGCTCCCTTCGAGCACGTCGGCGGGGAGCAGGGAATGGCGCAGCAGCGCCTTCATGACCTCGCCCAGCAGGCGGTGCTCGTCGCGCGCCGGCGTCGACGAGCTGTCGCTCGGCCAGGCGGTGATGAGATACGAGCAGTCGACGCGCACCGGCGGCGCCTTGCGCACATTGCTGCCATCGCTCTGCCGCTCGAGCCGCCACTCGCCGTCGCGCAGGTCGCGGTTCTCCCGCACGTCATAGAGAAACACGTCGATCGCCGGCAGGGTCACCGAAGCGGGGGGAAACTGCCCGTCGGGAGTCGCGAAGCTGATCGTGATCTGCGCCACCAGCTCCGGAGGAAGCTCCCGTTTGAGCAGATTTTCGAGGCTTCTGTCGAGGTCGTCGATCATGATTTTTTCAGCTCTCTTTCAGCCTTCTCCGTCGATAACGAAGGGCGCGGCGGATTCCCCTCACCGATCTCTCGAAAATCGATCGTAGGGGAGGGGCTTGCCCCCTCCTGGGCGGGTGGAGCTTTCCTCCTCGTCAACGTCCGTGCCATCGACTCTTGGAGCCAGGCCGTGGGCACAGGCCAGCTGGATCATCTCCCGCGGTGGCCTCGCAGAGCCGCGGGCTAATGTTCCAGCGCAACACAGTGGAACATTCCGCAACACAAGCCGCGCAACACAGGAAAGCCACCACACCGCCCGCTTTCTGCTCTCTGGAAGAGCGCTGCCGCACCACGGCGAGGCCCTTAGCGGTCGCCGCAACCCGTTGATGCAACGCAAAGATCGCCAGCTCGGTCATCCGGGAAGCGAACGCCAACACTGCGCTCGCCTTCTCTGTGTTGGCGCAGAGCTCCCGCAACACCGAGCCCGAGATTCCAATGGTGCAGATCCGCAGCGCAGTGATGCGGGAAGAGACCCCAATGTTCCAGCTCCGCTTCCCGCTCCGCGGTGCCTCAGCTCCGCTGCGCCGCGATGCAGCCGCGCTCCCGCGTGGAGGGGGACGGCGGCGCAGAGGTGCGCATCCTCTGCCGCGTGGTACGCGAGCGCGCGGCTGGGATGCGGAAGCGATGGCCGCTGAAGTCGCACGCACGCAGCGTCCGAGGAGCAGAGGGGCGCCGAGAGGTCCTCTGCTAAACTGAAGTCCCACCGCTGACTCGAAGTACCTTGGCCGCCGCACGGGTGTCTGTCGTCCGCAGGGTGTTCCTCAGCTCCACCGCCCGCGACCTCGGGCCGATGCTTCGAACGTGCGTTGCGTCGTCCGCAACTGGTCCGATCCCGACGGACCGTCTCGAGCTCGTCGGATTCCGGGTCGTGTTGGCCGGAGGAGATTCCTCCAGCCGCAGCTTGTCCTCGCCGCTCGCGACCGCCGGATCGATCCCGGAAAGGGCGAGAGACTCCGCGTGTTGAAAAAGCCGGCAGAGATACGTCTCGCGGAGTGAGGCTTCGCTGGCGCCGGGTCCAAGGACGGGAGGGTGAACGTTGACGATTCCGATCGCTGTTCCGCCTGCTCCCGCCGCGACGGGCCTCTCTCCTTGCGCGATCGCACCCGAGCCGATGAGCTGCGCCCGGAGAGCTTCGATCTCTGCGCGGAGGCGGCGCTCGACCTCGACCTGACCGTCCGGCCTACTCTTCGTCTGTCGGCTCACGCCTGTCTCCGCCGGTCTGAATGCCTCCGTGAACGTGGCCTCCAACGGCGATGCCGCCCGCTCCGGCAGCGACTGCGCCCGGCCCCTGGGCAATCCCGCCGTTGCCGTAGTTGGCGGCCTGGTAGGTGATCGTCTGTCCAGCCGGAGGCAGCAGGCCGGCGAGCTCCTCGGCCAGCGCAGGGTCAGCCTCCAGGATCTTGCGGATCTGGAGCCGCAAAGCTCCGCGGGCGTCAGAATCGCCCGGAGCCGCGGCAACCTCCGCCGCAGGCCCCTTGCCCATCGGACTCGCTTCGACCTTGGGCCGGAGCTTTCCCCAGACCTTCTTCGCGATCTCCAGGCCTTCCTGGCTCAGCGTCTTCCCCGCTCCGCGAACCAGCTCCTGTCCCCCGGTGACCAGAAAGGGCAAGGCCGGAGCCAGAAAGCTCATCACGGCGTCGGCAAGCAGCTTGGCGTCCATCGGCAGATCCCTCCATGGTTATCCATCAGGCCCGAAGGTCGGGCCGGGCCGCTAGCCAGAACGAATGTTCTGCACAACGATTCCCAGACCAGGTGCTCTGGACAAGGGAGCATCCGCGGTGAGCAGAGGTGCCTCGTACAGCTTTGCCACGGCCACATAGAAGGCATCGAAAGCGCTGACGTTGTGCCGGAGCTTCCAGGCTTCCCGCAGGAGGGCCGAGTGAGGAATACGGTCGACCGGCCAGGCCATCAGATCCTCGAGCGCCAATCGCGCACGGTGCTCCTCGAGCTTGTTTTGCAGCACGGCTCTCCTCAACACGGAGAGCACCTCGACATCCAGGAGGGCGGGAGCCAGCAGGAAGGTGTCGTCCAGGAGCTGCCCGATTTTCTGGCCGACGGAGGTGCGCAGAAGGTACTCCACGGCCGCGGAGGCGTCGATCACGAGGCGCTTCACGCCAGCTCTTTTTCGCGCTGCGCCCGCTCCTGCTCCAGCAGCGAAGCCGCTGAGCCTCCGAGGTCGGTGGCCGGCCGCTGCGAGAGCCTTTCATGCCATTCCTGCCGAGCCATCTCGCGCTCGAGGGCCGCCAGGGCGATGTCGCTGATCGTCCGGTGATGCTTCTGCGCATAGGTCCGCAGGCGTTGGTGCAAGGCGTCCGGAAGGTTCTTGACCTGGAGATTTGCCATAGGAGGATTGTGGCATGCTCCCAGCATGCTGTCGAGCGACATCCCACCGACCGAAAGAGGAGCGCACCACCCCAGAACCCAGGGCGTCGCCCTGGGCTGAGTCAGGACAGCCCGTTGGGCCTCAAACTGGATAAACGCCATTGGCGTTTTCAGGGCCGAAGGTCCGGCCTTCCTCAGACCGGGGCAACGCCCTGGGATTGGGGGCGGACCCCGCCCTCTGAAGATGCATCCAGAGCTTCAGAGATCAGAGAAATCAGAGCTCAGAGGAGAATGGAGACAACAACACCCGAAAGCCAAAATTGAGGCTCCGGTTGTCGGGAAGATACCAGTTGCGGAAGGCACACCGCGCGAGCCTGGAGAAGTTGAAGCAAGAGCCGCCGCGCAACACACGAAGGAGTTGCGCCGATGCTTCAGAAGCTTCCCGGCCATCGGCTGCTTTATACGGGTAGCGAAACGCGGGCTTCTGCCAATCCTCACCCCATAGGCTCCGCGTCCACTCCCAGACATTGCCGCTCATCTCTTCACAGCCGTAGACGCTCGCACCGCCAGGGAAACAACCGACAGCGCTGACATCCTTCACGCCGGTCTCATCGTAGTTGGCCAGATCCGGGTCAGGCACTGCTCCCCAGGGATAGATCCGGCCATCCGTTCCCCGCGCCGCCTTTTCCCATTCAGCCTCCGAGGGCAGACGGACTGTCCAGCCATCCTCCAGCAGCCCATTTTCTCGAAACCGGAGCGTCAGCCACTCGCAAAACGCCATCCCCTCATACCAACTCACCGCCACCACCGGACTGTTCGCCGGAGCCCGGAGACTGCCTGGATATCCTGGCTGCGAGCCGGTCGCCTCCACGTACTCCCGAAACTGCGCCACTGTGACCTGATAACGAGCCACCCGGTACTCATACGGCAGATCCACCTCGTGCCGGGGTTTTTCGAATTCGTAGTCTTCGCTTCCCATCCAGAACCGCCCCGCCGGCACCGGACAGAATTCCATCGCATCCACCGTCAGGACTTCCTGCCGAGGATCTCCGAGCTCAGCAAGGGCTCGGCCGGCGGCGGCGCGGCGGAGAGCGGTGACCTTCCCCGTCGCCTTCATCGTGACGAGAAGAACGTCGACGACCTGCCGCCGGCAACCGTCCGTCACCCCGCTACGGCCGGCATCCACCACCGCCCGCCCCGCGAGCACAGCCGCCTCTCCCGGCGCACCCGGCGATCTCCGGAGCAGCTCCTCGACCAGCTCGCTCGCCACCTTTTCCCACTGCTGGACGATGGCGACATAGCCCACCGTCAACAGGATCACCTCGTGCCACGGCGCCTCGCCGACGTGCGCCTCCAGGGCGTCCATGACGGCGCCCGCCCCTTGCTGCGCTCTCTGCGCCAGCGCCACCGCAGCCAGGTACTCCTGGAAGGTGAGATGGATGAAGCCGTACTGCCGGCCGCCGCGGTCCAGGAGCAGAGAGGAATGACCCCGCACGTCCGCCAGGAACTGGGGCGCGGCGGCGGCCGGATCGGGGTGGCCCCTGTCCTTATAGATACGCTCCAGGGCACGGTGGAGGTCCCCCTCTTTCACCAGCCCGACGCCGGGCGACTGCTCGTGCATCCAGAGCGCGAGAGGGGCCAGGATTTTGTTCGTCTCCACGGGATCGAGCTCGCGGCCTCCCCGGCCGGCGAGGCTGCGCGCCAGGTTCCAGTGCTTGAGGAGAGTGTCGACGTAGGTCTTGTACAGCTCGATGCGGCGGTGCGGCAGCACCACCCCCTGCCGCTTCATGAGCGCGAGGATGGTGAGGAGGAGGGGGTTGGCGGCGAGCGAGCGCACGCCGGGGTTGCCATGGACAGAGGCGAGAAGCTCCTCCCTTTCGCTCGCCGCCTGCCGGGCCGCGACCTGGGACTCCCCCGACGCCGCCTTCTCCAGGGCCGATGTCCACTTGCCGACGAAATCCTTGATCTCGTCGTCGTCGAAGTCGACCAGCACGCACTCGGCGAGCCCTTCCGCTTCGGGGCGCACCTCGCGGTAGCCGACGATGCGGCTGGTGAGGACGAGCTTGTTCCCCTTCTTCCGGTAGAGACTGCAGAGCTCGCGCACCCGGTCGACCACCAGATGCCGGCGCTCCCGCTCGCGCACCTCGTCCAGGCCGTCGAGAAGGAACAGCACGCCGCCTTGCTGGAGGCCGACTTTCAGCATCTCACCGAGGGGCACTCCGAGGTCGTGCTCCTTCTGATAGTAGCTCTCGATGAAATCGACCAGGGGGATGTCCGCTTCCGCCAGAGCGTTGGCATAGGCGGCGAGCGGCAGGAGCACGGGCAGGCGCGGACCCACTCCCAGCGCGTCGCCGAGCCCGGCGGAGAACGTCAAGGCGAGGAACTTGAGAAACGTCGTCTTGCCGGCGCCCGGATCGCCGAGCAGGATCAGACCGTCGTGCTCCTTGAGCAGATCGAGCACGGGCACCGGCTCGCCGAGCCGGCCGGCCAGGCTCTCCATCTCCTCGGCGCCGGGCCGGCGGCCGGCGAGGCGGAGCTGGCGATCCAGGGTCTCTCCCGGGGGGGCCTCCCGGCGCGCCTTGAGCGGGACGTACATCTCGAGCAGCGGCAGGCGGAGGGGGACGCGGTCCGAGACGCCCATGCCGCGGAGGTCGAGACAGCGGTAGAAGTCGACGAGGTACTCCAGGTAGGCGCGGGTGGCGTGTGTGAGATCGGCCGATGGCCGCTTCTCGCCGAGGCTCTCCAGGAATGGCTTGGCGTCCATCGCGACGACGACCACATTGCCGTAGACGTGTCCTCCGACTCCCACCTGCCCGCCGGCAACACCACCGTTCACCCCGACCAGCGAGCCAGCGTCCGCCGTCACGGTCGAGCGGTCAGGCGGTGCTTCCTTGCGGGGCCGCCACAACCGGGCGATGAAGACGATGCCGGCGGCGATCCAGAGGAGGAGCTGCACCAGACTGGTCAGGCCGCCGATTTCCGAGGAGTGGGCTCCGGCCAATCCCAGGAGCCACGGCCACCACCAGCGGGCGAGGACACCGACCACCGCGAGAGAGGTCCCCAGCACGACCGACGTCGTTTTGGTCATACGGAAATTCTATCAGCGGCGTGCGCAAGTCTGGAGCACTGCGCGACAGTGAAGCTGAGGGGGAAGCTGTTGTAGCGCGACGGCCCATCGTCCCTCCGGCCAGCCGCCGTGGGAGACGGCCTTGACCTCGAAGACGGAGTGGAGCTGCGGCTCTTCGGGCTTCTGCTGCCGCGGGTTCGCCTGGGCCTCGGCCTTGGCTTCACGTCCGCTCATGGCGCATCAGATCGCCTCGGTCAGCCGGGAGTATTCGCCGAACTCGCCGGCCAGCACGACCTTGCCCATCTTCTGATACTCGCGCTGGGTGGCGCGGATGAGATGGGCCATGGTCACCACGCCGCCGTCGGCGGCGGCGAGGAAGGCGGCGGCGAGGGCGATGTTCTTGATGTTGCCGCCGGGGATCTCGAAGCGGCGGGCCATGAAGCCCAGATCGAGATCGGCCTCGCGCGGCAGATCGGCGGGCCACAGGCCGTCCCAGATGCGGCGGCGGTCGGCATCGGTGGGGAACGGGAACTCGATCGAGAAATGGAGGCGGCGCACGAAGGCGTCGTCCATGTTCTTGCGCAGGTTGGAGGCGAGGATGACCATCCCCTCGTACTCTTCCATGCGCTGGAGGAGGTAGCTCACCTCGATGTTGGCGTAGCGGTCGTGCGCGTCGCGCACCTCGGTGCGCTTGCCGAAGACGGCGTCGGCCTCGTCGAAGAAGAGGACCGCGTTGGAGGCACGCCCCTCGGCGAAGATCTTGGACAGGTTCTTCTCCGTCTCGCCGATGTATTTGCTCACCACCGACGAGAGATCGATCTTGTAGAGGTCGAGCCCGAGCTCGCCGGCGAGGATCTCCGCGGCCATGGTCTTGCCGGTGCCCGAGGGGCCGGCGAAGAGGACGTTGAGCCCCTTGCCGAGCGCCAGCCGGCGGCCGAAGCCCCAGTCCTCGTAGACGCGCGAGCGGTGGCGCAGCGTGTTGCAGATCTCGCGGAGCTGCTCCAGGCGGCCGGCCGGCAGGACGATGTCGGTCCACTTGTAGCGCGGCGTGATCTTTTGCGCCAGCGCCGCGAGATTGCGGTTCGATTGCAGGCGGCAGGCGGAGTAGAGATCGGCCGTCACCAGGAAATCACGGCCGCGGGCGAGGCTGCGTGCCGTGGCCGCCGAGTCGCGGATCTGGCCGCCGGTGAAGCGGAACTTGGCCGCCAGAGCCTCCAGGTCCAGCTCCTCCCCGCCCCCTGCTCCGGACAATGCGCGGCGCCACATCTCCAGGCGCTCGTGGTAGCTGGGCGGCGGCAGCTCGACGCGGGTGAACGCCGCGCCGTGGAGAGCGTCCGTCGGCTCCCAGTCGGTCTCGCCGGCCAGGAAGGTCAGCCCTCCGTTCTCCTTCAGAGACCGCTCTTCCAGAGCCGCCAGGAACCGCCCGCGCCGCCCCGCCTGCTCGTCGGTGAGCAGCAGGTCGAACCCCCGCCAGAAGAGCGCCGCCCCCTGGAGCACCGCCTCGCGGCCGGCGAGGTCGAGCAGTGTCTCGAACGCGGCTTCGTCGGCGGCGAGCAGGCGCTCGAGGTCGACGGCGAGGAGCCGCAAGCCGAGCTCGCCGCAGAGCGCCTCGGCGGTGGTCTCCTTGCCGGCGCCGTAAGGCCCCTGGAGATAGAGGACCGCACCGCCTCCAACACTGAGCGCGCGCAGCTCCTCCTGCAGCGCCGGCTCCTGCACCAGATCATCGAGCCGCGCCGCCGGCTCCACGCAGTGCGCGAAGGGAGCCAGCCGCGCGTCGAATTCATCCCCACCCAACAGAAAGCTCACCACCCGCGCATCCGCCCGCAGAGAGCGGCCGAGGAGAGGCGGCTGCGGCCGTGACGGATCGTCGAACAGCTCGATCAGGCGGTGGCGCACCAGCGGCGCCCGCCCGGTCAGCCGGCCGCGCGCCGCGAGCTTGTCCGCGAACCCCGGGCAGAGCAGATTGAGCACCAGATCGACACTCGGCCGCCGCCGCGTGACGTCATCCTGGAGATAGGCGAACAGCCGCTCATAGCGGAGATCGACCTCGGGAGCGAGAGTGATCAGCAGGACGTCGACGTCGAAAGGAGTCAGAGCGAATCGCCGCGCCATCTCGTCGAGGCGGAGCTGGATGCCGGCGCTCGCCGCTTGACGGCCCGCGATCTCTCCGGCGACATGGGCGAGCGCCTCTTCGACCTCCGGCCGCGGAGGCACCGCCGCCCAGCGTGGCATGCCCGCCGGCCCGGCGAGCAGGGCATCGACCTCCTGCTCGGAGATATAGAGGCCCTGCAGCTCGCCCTCCTCCTCCGCCACTTGGCGCGCCCGTTCGACCTGGGCCCGGATCAGAAGGTCAATGCGCTCGAGCTCGGCGAGCACATGCTCCAGAGACGTCGAATACGGCTCCATAGGCTCCTTTGGAAGGGCGTGATAGGCGCCCCTCCGCGTCTACCAGTCTCTAACGAGCGGGAGCTGGAGAGCCCCTCACGCTCGAAAGCCCCCAGGTTGACCATGTAGAATGGAGGTCCGGCGTATCGCCATCGAAAGGATCAGCATGTCTCAGCAAGTTCTTCTCAAGCTCGAGCTCCCCGAAGATCTGGAACGCTTCCGGCTTCCCCGAGGTGTCGACGAACGCCTCCATGGCCTGCTCGATCGTCAGGACCGAGGTGAGGAGCTGACCCTCGATGAGCGACGGGAAGCCGAGGGCCTCGTCGACCTGGCCGAGCTCCTGTCTCTCCTGAAGTTGCGGACACAACGCGCCTGACAGGCATCAGATCTTGGCTCAGCACATCTCTGCCAGCCTCCGCCGGCTCGTGGGCAGGCGTGCCTTCAACCGATGCGAGTACTGCGGCCTTTCGCAGTTGGGTCAGGAAGCGACCTTTCACGTCGATCACATCGAGCCGGTCAAAGCTGGAGGTCGCGACACTGGCGATAATCTCGCCCTCGCCTGTGTTTCTTGCTCGCTCCGCAAGGCCGCACGTCAGACCGCCGTCGACCCGGTGAGCGGTGAGCACGTGGCTCTCTTCCATCCGCGGCGCGACCTGTGGCACGACCACTTCCGGTGGCAGGGAGCTCGTCTATTCGGGCGCACTGCAACCGGCCGCGCGACGATCGAGGCACTGGAGATGAACCGGCCCTTGATCATCGCCATCCGTGAGGAGGAAAGCACCCGAGGTCGTCATCCGGCATAGGCGTTGACTTGAGGCCCCTGTAGCGCCTCCACCGCGCTCAGCCGCCGCTGGAGAAAGCGCTGCTCGGCCGGATTGCCGGCGAGCCCGAGAGCCGAGCGGTAGGCCGCGGCGGCTTCCGCGGCCGCAAGGCCGATTGCCTCGTCGAGATGCGACGTCGCTGGATTGGTCGCTATGTATCCGCCAACCTCGGGACATCCCTGCCAAGGACGCGACATTATCCGGCTGGATGTCGCAACATAAACCGACGTTGCGACATCCAGCCGGGCGATAGCCGTCGTTCGCCGAGCCCGATCGTTGGCGAGAGATTCGGGTCGTAGCCGTAAGGTTTGAGGCAACTTCCAGGGCTGCGAGATACCGCGGGCGCAGCCGGCACGCCCGGCGGCGCGATAGAGAGGCGCTCTTGTCAGCCGGCGATCGGGCCAGGTTCCGAGCCGATCGAGCCTCTCTCCACCACCGCCCGCACCCTCCGGAGATCTTCATCCAGAGTCCGGTCGGTGAGCATCGGGGGGACGTTCTCGCGGATCAGGTGGTAGGCGGCCCGCGTGCCTTCGCCGAGCCAGGCGGCGATGGTGCCGCGGTTTTCTGGGATGGCCCATGCCGCGAAACGGGCGGACTCGGACTCCGCCTCTTCCCAACTGGAGAGCTTCTGGCGCGGATTGTTCACGCCCGCGGGATCGCTCTCCGTCGCCATCGTCCGCCACTCCACGGCCTGCGCGGCGACCAGGAGCTCGACGGCGAGGACGGCTTGCACGTTGCGCAGGACCGTGCGCAGCTTGCGCGCGGCGAAGGTGGCCATGGCGTTGTGGTCTTCGCTGTTGGCGGAGGTGGGGATGGAGTCGACGGAGGAGGGATGGGTGAGGACTTTGTTCTCGGAGACGATGCCGGCGGCGCAGTACTGGGCGATCATGAAGCCCGAATTCACGCCGGGGTGCGGGATCAGGTTGCCCGGCAGGTTCCGGCTGTGGTGCGCGTCGAGCAGCATCTGGGTGCGCCGCTCGGAGATGTCGGCCAGCTCGGCGAGGGCGATGGCGAGGCAGTCGGCGGCGATGCCCACCGGCTCGCCGTGGAAGTTGCCCGCCGAGTAGCCGGCCCGCTGGTCACCGTGGTAACCCTCCGGCCAGTTGGCGCGGAACTCGAAGTCCCAGGGGTCATTTCCCGGAGTACCGTCTTCCGGAAAAAACAGCGGGTTGTCCGTGGCGGCGTTGATCTCGCGCTCGGCCACGGTGCGCGCGTAGGCCATGGTGTCCCGCGCGGCTCCGTGGACGGCCGGGGCGCAGCGCAGGGAGTAGACGTCCTGCACCGCTCCGGCGCGCTCGATCAGGCGGCTGCCGCGCAGCAGGTTGCGGATGTTGGCCGCGGTGGCGATCTGCCCGGCGTGGCCGCGGACGGCGTGGACCTTGGGATCGAAGGCGCGGGCGCAGCCGCAGACGGCTTCCAGGCTCAAGGCGCAGGCGGTGTCGGCGATGTGGATCGCGCGCTCGCCGTCGTGGACGGCGAAGGAGAGGAGGGCCGCGGAGAAGGTGGCGCCGTTGTTCAGGGCCAGGCCTTCTTTATAGGAAGGCTGCGGGACCTCCATCCCCAGGTCCGCCGTCAAAGGCTCCAGGCCGCGGCGCAGATCGCGGTGCCGGAAGGCGAGGTCCTCCGGCGTGCGGACGAGGAAGTAGCGGTTCTCGCCGAGCAGGGTGACGAAGAGGTGGGAGAGCGGGCAGAGGTCGCCGCTCGATCCCACCGAGCCGCGGATCGGGACCAGCGGAATGATGCCGCGGTTGATCATCGCCCGCACGGCTTCGACGAGCTCGGGACGGACGCCGGAGTGTCCCTTGAGGAAGGCGTTGAGGCGGATGACCAGGGCGGCGCGGACCACTTCGGGATCGAAGTAGTTGGACGGGTGCAGATCGTCCGCCGACTCCCCCGCGCCCACGGTGTGGCTGAGGAGGAGGTTGCGCTGGAGCTGCTTGAGCTCCTTGGGGGCGACGGCGATGGTCTTGAACTCGCCGAAGCCGGTGGTGACGCCGTATTCGAGGACCGGCTTGGCGCCGGTCTCGAAGGCCTCCTTGTAACGGCTGACGAGCCCTTCGATCTGATCGCGGCTCGCCTGGACGCGAACCATGGCCCGCGGATCGATCTCGACCCGGACCCGCGGATCCCGGGCGACGCGGGCGAGGTCTTCCAGGGTCAGCGAGGAGCCGTCGAGGGTGACGGGCCGCCCATGGTCGGGATCGCTCATCGGCCCTGTCCGCCGTCGATCTGGGCCAGCATCTCCTGGACCGTGGCGACGAGCTCGCTGCGCGGCACCTCGCGCTGGCCGGGGCGCTCTTCCAGCCACTCTTCCCGGTTGGCCAGCTTCTCCGCGCGCTTGCGGCCGGCGTCCATGTCCTTCAGGGTGACGACGCCGCGCTCTTTCTCGTTGGAGCCGTAGAGAAGGACGATCGGAATGCCCCAGGCGTCGGCGTACTTGAGCTGCTTGCCGGGGCCTTTGGCCGTGCCCAGGTAGAGCTCGGTGGGGATGCCCGCCCGGCGCAGCTCCCAGGTCATGGCCACGTAGTCGGACTGGAGGCCGGCGTCCATGTTGGTGATCAGGACGCGCGCCGTGCTCTTCTGCTGGCCGGCCCGGCCGAGGTGGATCAAGGCGGCGAGGAGACGGTCGACGCCGATCGAGGCGCCGGTCGCCGGCACCTCTTCGCCGAGGAAGCGCATGACCAGGCCGTCATAGCGCCCGCCGCCGAAGACGGAGCCGAACTGCGGCGCATCGAGGAGCATGGCCTCGAACACCGGGCCGGTGTAGTAGGCCAGCCCGCGCGCGATCGACAGGTCGAGGGACACTTGATCTTCCTTGTAGCCGAGCGCGTAGAGATGGTCCGAGATCCGCTCCACCAGCCCCACCTCGCGGTCGGCGCCTTCGACGCCGGCGAACAGCTCGCGAAGCTGGGCGACCACCTCGCGGCGGTCGTCCGAGCGGATCTGCAGGAAGCGCTCGATCTTGTCGACCTGCCCGGAGACCAGCCCCAACCCCTTGATCGGATCGCCCGAGGCGTCGACATAGCCTTCGGTCAGCTCGAGGCGGACCTTCTCCATCCCCACCTTGTCCAGCTTGTCGAGCACGCGGAAGACGTCGACCGACCGCTCCGCCGGAATCTCGGCATAGGTGAGCACGGTGTTCAGAATGCCGCGCGAGGAGAAGCGCACGATGTAGGGGCCGACCTTGAGCGCGGTCAGCGTGTCGCACATGCCGGCGATGATCTCGGTGTCCGCCACCTCGGAGACGACGCCGACGGAGTCGAGGTCGAACTGGGTGAACTCGCGGAAGCGGCCCGGGCCGGGCTTGTCGGCGCGCCAGACCGGCGAGACCTGATAGCGGCGGAACGGCCGCGGCAGATCGCGGTATTGGGCGATCACCCGGGCGAGCGGGACGGTGAGGTCGAAACGCAGCCCAAGCTCCTCTTTCTCCGGATTCGACACCGTGAAGATCGACTGCTGGGCTTCCGCGCCGGCGGAGGAGCCGAGGAGGACGTCGAGGAACTCGATGGCGGGGGTGCCCAGCGGCACGAACCCATAGAGCTCATAGACGCCGCGGATGGTGTCGATCATCCAGTTGCGGGCCAGCATCTGGTCGGGCAGCAGGTCGCGCAGTCCGCGCGAGAGGCGAGGCTCCACGGTCTCGGGCATCATTAAAGGCGACCTCCTGATGCGAGGCTCAGGGTTCTGCGGGCGGTTGAGGGCAAGGCGAGCTCCATGACGAACCTCCGGACGGCGATCGAGGAACGGACGCAAAAATACCACGATCTCCGCCGGCATCGTCCGTCCGCGCGCGTCCGCGCGCCGCGGAGTAGAATCGAGCCTCTGCGGATGAATGAGCCCTCGCCCCCTCGCCCGGGAGAAGCTTCCTGACCGTTCCCGCCGACCCGGTCCCTTTCCGGAAGGCGCTCCGGGTGTGGGCTCTCGTCGCCCTCCAGAGCTTCGGCGGACCGGCGGGGCAGATCGCGGTCATGCACCGCATCCTCGTCGAGGAGAAGCGGTGGATCAGCGAGCCGCGCTTCCTGCACGCGCTCAATTACTGCATGCTGCTGCCCGGCCCCGAGGCGCAGCAGCTCGCCATCTACATCGGCTGGCTCCTCAACCGGACGCGCGGCGGGCTCGCGGCGGGCATTCTCTTCGTGCTCCCCGGATTTCTCTCCATCCTCGCCCTCTCGATCCTCTACACCGGCTTTCGAGACACGACGCTCGTCTCCGCCGTGTTCTTCGGTTTGAAGCCGGCGGTGATGGCGGTGGTCGTCGAGGCCGTGGTCCGCATCGGGCGGCGGGCGCTCAAGACCCGCGCCCTCGTGGGGCTCGCCGTCGCGGCGTTCCTGGCGATCTTCTTCCTGGCGGTGCCGTTCCCCGCCATCGTCGCCGCGGCGGCCCTTCTCGGCTGGCTCGGCGGGCGCCTGCTGCCGGAGCAGTTTCCCGTCGCCCAGCCGCACGCTCCCGGCGGCTCCTCCGAGGCGCCCGTGGAGATGGCCCTGGCGGACGCCCAGGTGAACCGCGTCCGGCCCACCCTGGGACGTTCGTTGCGCATCCTCGCGATCGGCCTGACGCTCTGGTTCGTCCCGCTGCTCGTTCTGCTCGCCGTGTTCGGCCGCGGCCATGTCCTCGTCCAGGAAGGGATCTTCTTCAGCAAAACGGCGGTGGTGACTTTCGGCGGCGCCTACGCGGTGCTCGCCTACGTCGGCCAGCGGGCGGTCGAAACCTTCCACTGGCTGAAGCCGGGCGAGATGCTCGACGGCCTGGGCCTTGCCGAGACGACGCCCGGCCCACTCATCATGGTGCTCCAGTTCGTCGGCTTCCTGGGGGCTTACCGACTGGCGGGCGGAATGGATCCACTGCTCGCCGGTGTCCTCGGATCGCTCATCACGACCTGGGTCACCTTCGTCCCCTGCTTCCTCTGGATTTTCCTCGGCGCTCCCTACATCGAGCTCCTGCGCGGCAACCGCTCGCTGAGCACGGCCCTGACCGGCATCACCGCGGCTGTCGTCGGGGTCATTTTCAATCTGGCGGTCTGGTTCTCCCTGCACACTCTCTTCGGAAGCGTCGGAGAAATGCGCCCCCTGGGGCTGCGCCTGCTGGTTCCGGACTGGAGCACGCTCAATCCCGGAGCGGTGATCATCGCCATCGGCGCCTTTTTCGCGCTCTTCCGGTGGAAGCTGGGGATGCTCAAGACGCTCGCCCTGAGCGCCGCGGCGGGGTTGATCTGGTTTCTGGGAGTCCGGAAGCTCCTGGGGATCTAAGGGATCGTCACGAAATAATCTGGTCAGATCTCCTTTCCTCTCCCAGGATTCAGAAGCTGACACGGTTGACTGCTCCGTCCGGCCCAACGGGC
>Ga0307506_10000193_pt1 | contig 19183 bp, 19 predicted proteins | sample 25_S_MG_FD_202175 | JGI IMG/M metagenome (GOLD analysis project Ga0307506, IMG submission 202175) | Soil microbial communities from Populus trichocarpa stands in riparian zone in the Pacific Northwest, United States - 25_S | ecosystem: Environmental > Terrestrial > Soil > Riparian zone > Trees... | reverse complement strand
TTCTTGTCTCCCCTCTCCCGGCGGGGGCGTGGGTGGGAGATGGGAGAGGGGCCGGGGGTGAGGTGCTCTTCTCGCCGCCGCCGGTACCCTACTGAGCGATATATACTCCGGCAGGTTTTAACTGCCGAGCATGAACCTCACCCGCCGCCGCGCCGCCGCGGCAGAAATCGTCCTCCTCTTCGCACTGGCCGCCGCGGCCTGGGTGCTCTATGGGTCCGTGGCGCGGCTCTGGTGGACGCATGACGACCTCTATCATCTGCATCTGATCCTGGGGAATCCGCGGTTCTGGTATTTCTGGGACCGGGCGGTGTATCAGGCGCCGCCGCCCAAGATGCTGACGCCGCTTTTGTTCCTGTCGCTGGACGTCGACCGCTGGCTGTTCGGCCTGCGTCCCGCGGCGTTCCATCTCCACCAGATCGGCTCTCTGTGCCTGGCGCCGCCGGCTCTCTATGCCGTGTTGCGGCTCTGGCTCGGGCGGACGTGGTCGGCGGTGGGGGCTTTCCTTTTTCTCCTCGGGCCGCCGGTGGCCTCGATCGCTTTGATGATCATGGTGCGCCACTACGTCGAGGTGATTCCGGTGGCGGCTCTCGCGGTCGGGCTCTGGGTGCTCGCCCTGCGGCGGCCCGACCGGGACCGCCGGGGGGCCTTGCTCGCGGTGGCTTCGGCGCTGGTCTGGTTCCTCGCGGCGCTCGAAAAGGAGACCGCGGTCCCTCTGGTCCTCTTTCTTCTGTTGATCCCCGAGAGGACGCTGCGCGAGCGGCTTTGGCGGTGGGCGCCTCATGGCGTTCTGCTTTGCGTCTACACCGTGACGCGGGTCTTCTTTCTGGGCTCGCCGAAGGGGTACGGTTTCGAGGTGCGGCCGGGGGACTGGCCGCGCCTGATCCTCACCTTGCCGGTGAAGATCGCGGCGGAGATGCGCGGGCTGCCGACCGTAGCGTCGTGGACGCTTCTCGCCGCGGTTCTCCTCGGGCTGGTGGTCGTGGCCTGCCGCGGCCGCCAGGAGGCGCTGCGGGTGGGGGCCGCTCTGGCGCTCACGCTGGCGCCGGTGCTGCCGGTGGCGACTCTGATGGAGCCGCGCTACGCGGTCGCCGCCTGGGTGGTGGCCGCGATGGCCTTTCCCTTCGCCTGCCGGGGGCTGGCGGAGAAGAGTGGCAGGCGCTGGCCCGCCGCCATCCTGGCCCTCCTCGCCTGCGTCGCGGGCCTGGTGGCGAACCGGCAGGATTGGGCGGTCCGCTTCACCGACTCGGTGCGGCGGAGCCGTGAGGCGCAGGCGTTCCTGGCCCTGGGGCCGGGAGATCTGCTGCGCCGGCCTCTCGGCGTGCCGGGCGAGCTCGGCGAGCTGCGCTGGTGGAAAGAGGACGTCGAGAGGCTGCCGGGCGGCAGCTCCTGGTTCTTCGACGACCTCTATCTCTGCCTCCACGCTCCGGCGGCTCCGGGCCGGATCTGGGGCTGGGACGAGGGATCGCGGCGCGTCGTCGACCTCACGCCACGCCTCGCCGCCATCCGCCGGGTCGCCTGCGACACGAGCCATGACCAGGCGCCGCTACGCGTCGAAATCCGCGGCGAGGGCACCGGGATCGCCTGGGAGCTCGGCCCCTATCGGGACGGGAGCTACCGCTTCTTGCTGGGCGACGGAGCCCTGGCCGTGGAGATGCCGCGCACCGGCGGCTTCCTCCTCCGCCAGCTCGCGCCGCTGACACTGCGCGTGAAATATGAGTCGCCGGAAGGCTGGTTCACCTACTCGCCGCCGCTGACCGTCGATCCCGCGCGGCGGACGGTGGTGCGGTGGCGGCGGTGACAAGCGCCCTCACCCCCGGCCCCTCTCCCAGCTCCCCCCAAACCCCCGCCGGGAGAGGGGAGACAAGCAAAAGCAAAAAACTGGGTGTTGCAGTGTCTTGCCCTTCTCCCCTCTCCCGGGGATTGGGCGGGGGGAGCTGGGAGAGGGGCCGGGGGTGAGGGCGCTTGTCGGCGGTGCCACCGAATTTCCCGCCCCGCTTCCGCTGTTAAGATCCTCGTGAGCATGAGCCACCACGAGCATCTCGCCGAGCGCGTCCGGGAGCTTCCCGACCGGCCGGGGATCTATATCTTCAAGGATCCCGAGGGGAAGATCCTGTACGTCGGCAAGGCGACCTCCCTGCGCAAGCGCGCGGGGTCCTACCTGACGCGGGCTCTCGAGCCGCGCCTGGCGACGATGGTCTCCGAGGCGAGCGATCTCGAATTCGTCGTCACCGACTCGGCCACCGAGGCGCTGCTCCTCGAAAACAACTGGATCAAACAGAAACGCCCGCGCTACAACATCCTGCTGCGCGACGACAAGACCTATCCCTATCTCAAGCTGACGATGCGGGACGACTATCCGCGCATCGCTTTTACTCGACGGGTGCGCGACGACGGCAGCGAGTACTTCGGGCCGTTTTTGCCTGGCGGCCTGGCGCGCAAGGCGATCAAGCTGGTCCAGAAGCTGTTCCAGGTGCGCGTCTGCCGGATCGAGATCGATGGCGGCCTGGTGCGGCCCTGCCTCTACCACGACATGCACCGCTGCCTCGGACCGTGCGTCGCCGCGCTGACCACCAAGGCGGCCTATGACGAGGCGATCCAGCAGGCGCGGCTGTTCCTCGCCGGGCGCAACGAGCAGCTCGTGCGGCGGCTCAAGAAAGAGATGTGGGAGGCCGCCGAGGAGACGGACTACGAGCGGGCGGCGCAGCTCCGCGACACGATGGCGGAGATCGAGGCGATCAGCCAGCGGCGGAAGCTGTCGTCGGTGGAGGACGAGGACCTCGACGTCTACGGCGTCCACATGGCCGGCGGCAACGCCGCGGTGGCGATTTTGGTGATGCGCGGCGGCCAGGTGCTCGACCGCCGCGAGCTGTTCTGGGAAGGCGTCGGCGCGGTGTCGCCGGAGAGCCTGCTCACCGAGGTGCTGCCGCAGATCTACGACCGCACGACGTTCATCCCCAAGGAGATCCATCTGCCGGTGCCGATCGAGGACGAGGAGGCGCTCCTCGAATGGCTGGCGGAAAAGAAGGGGGAGAAAGTCTACATCCGCATGCCCTCGCGCGGCCCGAAGGCCGAGCGGGTGGCGCTCGCCATGCACAATGCCGACCTCGCGCACAAGCGCCGCTTCCGCGCCGGCGGCGAGGAGAACCCCGGCGCGCTCGCCCTGGAGAAGCATCTGGAGCTCACCGAGCCGCCGCGGCGCATCGAGGGGTTCGACATCTCGCACTTCCAGGGCGGCGAGACGGTGGCCTCCATGGTGGTCTGGGAAGAGGGGAAGATGCGGAAAGGCGAGTATCGTAGCTTCAACATCCGCGACCTCACCCTGCCGGACGACTTCGCCTCCATCCGCCAGGCCGTCCTGCGCCGCTACCGCCGCCGTCTCGAAGAGCTCGGCGCCATGCCCGATCTGATTCTCATCGACGGCGGGCGCGGACAGCTCAACGCCGCTCTCGACGCCCTGGCGGAGCTCGGCGTGGAGGACACGCCGATCTGCTCGCTGGCCAAGCGGGAGGAGGAGATCTACCTCCCCGATCTGCCCGAGCCGTTCGCGCTGCCCAAGAACGATCCGGCCCTGCGCCTGTTGCAGCAGATCCGCGACGAGTCCCACCGCTTCGCGGTCTCCAAGCACCGCGCCCGGCGCTCGGCGCGCATCCTGCACAGCCATCTCGACGATCTCGCCGGCATCGGCCCGCGCCGGCGCAAGATGCTGATCCAGCGCTTCGGCAGCGTCCAGGGCGTCCGCGAAGCGACTCTCGAGGATCTCCAGGGCGCCCTCGGCCAGGTCATGGGACGCAAAATCCACGACCAGCTCCACACCGAGCCGGTCTCGCCTGTCGGCGTTTCGACGCCGTAATCTTGCTTGTAACGTTTCTCCCCTTAGACTCTTCTTGCGACGGGGAAATCTCCTGGTCAGTCATCCCCAACAAGTGGATGACTCGGAGAGCACCCCGCCCCTCCATACGGCGGCGCCTCGACAGGGCCGCCCCTTTTTTTGTCGGCTGGTGCCTTCCTGGCAGTCCTCTTGCAATAGGCTGTCTTCGCAGTCGCGTCCCGTTGATCCGTTGAGCAATCTGTTCAGAGAAAAAAAGGAGCTGACCTATGGGTCTCATCGATTTCGCGAAGAGTGTGGGCAGGAAGTTGGGACTGGGTAACGACGAGCCGGCCAAGCATGCGCCAGCTCCTGGGGCGGCGCCGGGCGGGCCGACGCCGGATCAGGTGAAGGACGTGATGGACCGCCGCCGCGCCTCGGCGCTGGTGAAGCTGGTCACCGACATGGGCTTCCACGTCGACGACCTCGGCATCCGCGTCGACGGCGACAAGGTGACGGTCACCGGCGGCGTCGACACGCAGGCGAACCGCGAGAAGATCGTCCTCCTCGTCGGCAACGTCGAGGGCGTCGGCAGAGTCGACGACCAGCTCAAGGTGGCGAGCCCGGAGGCGGAAGCGACTTTCTACGAGGTCAAGTCGGGTGACAGCCTGTCGAAGATCGCGAAGCACTTCTACGGCGACGCCAACAAGTACCCGCAGATCTTCGAGGCCAACAAGCCGATGCTCAAGGATCCGGACGAGATCTACCCCGGCCAGCGCCTGCGCATCCCCGGCGCGACGCATTCCTGACCCGAGGTCCGAAACCCGTTTGAGGGAGACGCGCTTGCGCTTCGCGGCGCAAGCGCGTTTTCTTGTGGCCAGCGCTCCCTGGGCGCCGCAGCAACCGCAGCGCATTTCCGCCCAGGATCAGCGCCTCCTGATCCGCCGGCAGCCGCAGGAGACGGATCTTCTCCAGCTCCAGGCCCGGATGGAGCCAGGGGCCGTCGGTCCCGAAGAGGAGCTTGCCGGCTCCGGCGCGGCGGACGGCCTCGACCAGGTAGTCGAAGCGGCGGACGCCCGAGGTGTCGGTGTAGACGTTGGGATAGCGGGTGAGGAGGTCGACGGTCTGCTGCTGCGCGGAAGCCGTAGCTCCGCACGGCCCGCGCGACCATCTCTCCAATGCGGCCGGCGTCGCGGCGGGAGTGTACGAAGGCGAAGCCGATCAGATGCCGGGGATCTGCGGCGACGATCTTCGCGAGCTCGGCGTTGGCTCTGCCGTAGTCGCTGTGGAAGCAGGGGAGGATGACGGTGCGGCCGATCCCCGCCGCCCGCGCGCGCCGCAGATAGGCGCCGAGAGGGGCGTCGGTGAAAGGCGGGCCGGTCATGCCGTCGCCGCGGCCGGCGTGGCAGTGGAAGTCGATGATCATGGATGGGCCTCCAGGACGTCGGCGAGCTGCGGGTTCTGCACCAGACTCGACGACAGCCGGTTGGTCACCGTTTCGCGCAGGGCGGCGATGCGGTCGTAGAGGCTCTGGGTTTCGTCTTGGGTGGCCATCTCATATCTCCTCGTTGGCCGCTGCGGCGCGATCCGAAGATCGGTGATCTCTTTCCAGCCGTCGAGGTCGCGCGGCCGGCCGGCCTGGCGGAGGGCTTCGGCGCCGGCCTCGGCCGCTTCTTCCAGCCAACCGAGCAGGTCGGTCGCCGCGTCTCCCAACTGGTCGACGAGGAGCGGCGCGCCCTGCCGCGGGCTGTCCTCCTGGAGCGCCACGCGCAGGTCGGTGAAGGCTTCGCGCACCGCCGTCAGGCGGTCGTCCAGCGCATGGAAGGTCGCCTCCAGGGCCACCGGCTATCTCCTCTCCAGTTGGGCGTAGAAGTTGCGGGCGATCACTCCCGGCCGCGCCAGGCGGTTGTCGAGAGCGAAGCGGGCGGCGCCGATCATGAAGCGCTCGGGGACGATGCCGGGATCGACGCCGCCGGCGAGCCGGCGGGCGGCCTCTTCGATCATCTGCTGCTCCTTGGGCGCGAAGCGGATCACCTGTACCAGCGTCTTGCCGCCGAGGGAGGGGAAAGGCTGGAAGCAGATGGTGTCGACCACCAGCGCCACGGCGCGCGGCCAGGTGGCGAGCACCGGGGCGGGGATGGTGCCGCCGCGGGGGTCGGGGTAGAGGCGGCTCCAGGCGCGGCCGTAGCCTTCGGCCTCGGCCGGGAAGCCCATCCGCCGCAGCAGCTCGACGGAGAGGAAGGTGCGCAGGTAGGGCGTCGGGTGGGGCGCCCCGGGCGCGTAGGACACCACCGTCGACGGCCCGCGGCCCACCACGTCCATCAAGGAGCCGACCACCGCCGGACCGCCAAGGAGGAGGCCGCCCAGATCGGCGAAGATCTCGCGGTTCCAGCGCGCCCACACCGCCGCCACCGAGCGTCCGAGGCCGGCCGCGAGAAGCCTCCGGGCGACCGCCCGTGGCACGGCGCGCGCGAGGCCGAGGTCGTTCTGCAGGTTGTGGCAGACCTCGTGGAGGATGGCGCCCAGCGTCCACGGGTTGACCAGGCGATGGTAAGGGAGCTGGACGAGCGGGAAGGGATTGATCTGCCGGCCGAGCTTGCGCAGCGGGATGCCGCGGCGGAAGGTGGCCGGCGAGAACCCCGTCCGCATGTAGGAGAAGGGCGCCGGCGCCGGAATGGAGCGCGCCTGGCCGAGCCCCAGGTAGGTGTATTGATAACAGTCCTGGGCGATGCGGTCGCAGCCGAGCAGCCAGACGCCGAAACGCGACTGGCGCTGGCCAAAGAGCTCGAAGTAGAAGTCCCACACCTGCTCGACGGCGCGCACCCGGTCGTGCGCCTGCTCCTTGTAGTGGAGCATCTCGTGCAGGCGGGGCGTGGTGGCTTCGGCGAGGGCGCCTTCGACGGCGCCGCGGACCTTGCGGGTCTTGCGGAACAGGTCACGGCGCAGCGCGGTGAGCAGGGCGTTGGCGGCCTGGAGGTGACATCTCACCCTCCCATTCGCCCTCGCCTTCCCACTCCCCTTCCATCTCCATTTCGAGCTCGCGCTGCGGCAGCCAGCTCGACACCTGGCGGCCGAGCACGGAGCCCAGACCGCGGCCCAGGGAGGCGCCGCGGGCTCCGCCCACCGCGCTGCCGAGCGCGGCGCCGGCGCCGCCCAGGCCGGAGAGGGCGCCGCGGGCCGCCGACAGGCCGATCCGGCGCAAGGCGGGCGAGGCCACGGCGCGCCGCGCCAGCGCGGCGAGGCGGCCGAAAAATTCCTCGCTCTCCGCCTCTTCCTCTCCTTCGCCCTCCCACTCCGCCTCGCCCTCGAATTCCCACTCGCCTTCGGCTTCCATCTCGTATTCGAACATAAGACCTCCTTGCCGGGATCGGATTGCGCGGGCGGTGTCAGTTGGGGCGGCGGCGCGCGGCCGGGACGGCGGCGCCGGCACGGCGGGCCAGCACGGACGCGGTGCGCCGCGCGATCGTGGGCACGGCACGCACGGCCGGCCGGGTGATGCGGCGCCGGCGCAGGATGCGGGTGAGGATCGCCGTGCCCCGCACCAGGTGGGGGAGGATGGCGCGCAGCGCGGCGCGGTCGGCCGGCGAAATCGAGCTCACCGTCGCGGCGCCGGCCATGGCTTCGGCTTCTGCCTCGGTGCGGGCCTGGGAGGCCACGGCGGCCATCATCTCGCCGAGCGCCTGGGTGGGAGTCGGCGCGCCTTCCGCCTCGCCCTCGTACTCGCCTTCGTACTCGCCTTCCATCTCCATTTCGAGCTCGCCTTCGCCCTCGCCCAGGGCCGCGGCCGCGGCACGGCCGAGCATGCCGCCCAGCGGTCCGCCGACCGCCGTGCCGACGAGCGGCGCGGCGACGCGGGCGACGCTGCGCAGCACCGGCGCCGCGCGGCGGATGAAGCCGCCGACACCGCGGGCGATACGCCGGAAGAATTCCTCCCCCTCGAATTCGCCCTCCATCTCCCACTCGCCCTCCCCTTCGAATTCCCCCTCGCCCTCGCCGAGCATGCCGCCGATGCCGCGGGCGATGGGATGAACGCGAATAGATAGAGGTGAGACCCGGAGGTCGAGCCGTGAAACAAGCCATCGCTGCGGCGAGCCGACGAGACAACGCGCCGGACCTCGTCCGCCAACTGATCGAAGAGAGCGGCCGCCGCGGCACCGCCCCCGAGGACGGGGACGGCGTCGTCATCCTGGACCTGGAGGTCGACGGCGTGCGCTGCGTTCTGTCGCGGCGGCCGGAGGATGAGAAGGGCGGCGCGACCCTGAGCCCGCGGGAGCGGGAAATTGGCGAAGGGCTATCCGAACAAGGTCATCGCCTCGGTGCTGGAGATCAGCTCGTGGACGGTCTCCACCCACCTGCGCCGCATGTTCGCCAAGCTCGGCGTCTCCTCGCGCGCCGCGATGGTGGCACGGTTGATGGAAATGCGCTGAGGCTGAGCCTGAGAATGAGGATGAAGGGCACGCTCCGTGCATTCGCCCGGGGCGTGAACAGAGAACCGTACCGGCCATCGATCTGGAAATCCCTCTTTTCGGGCTGCCTGCTCGCCGCTCTCCTCGTGCCGGCGTCGGGCTGCACCATGATGTCGCTCGACAAGCGTGTCTCCTACCAGTACGACCACCCTTATGCTGTCGAGGACGACGCCTTCCCGCGTTCCCTGCGCGCCTTCGGCAACGGCATGGTCGGCGGCAACCATGCCGAGATCCTGAACAATGGCGACGCCATCTTCTCCGCCATGACCCAGGCGATCCGCGAGGCGAAGAAGACCGTGAGCTTCGAGGCCTATATTTACAAGCCCGACAAGGCCGGCGAGATCTTCACCCAGGCGCTGGTCGAGGCCGCCCAGCGCGGCGTCGAGGTGCGCGTGCTGGTGGACGGCACGGGGAGTAAATTCGCCGGCTCGCACCTCGAGCGCATGCGCAAGGCGGGCGCCAGGGCCGAGGTCTTCCATCCCATCCGCCTGTGGAGCCTGTACAAAATCGGCCGGCGCACCCACCGCAAGATCATGGTCGTCGACGGCACGGTCAGCTTCACCGGCGGCTTCTGCGTCGCCGACTCCTGGCTCGGCGACGCCCGCAATCCGAAAGAGTGGCGGGACATGATGGTGAAGGTCACCGGCCCCGCCTCGGCGCAGATGCAGGCGATCTTCGGCGAAGACTGGACCTATACCACCGGCGAGCTGCTGGCGGGGGACAAGTTCTACCCGGCGATCGCGCCGGTGGGCGAGGTGAGGGCGCAGGCGATCAAGGTGTCGCGCGGCGACTCCTCGTCACTCTCGGCGATGCTCTACTTCGTCGCCATCCAGTCGGCCCGCAAGTCGATCCACATCCAGAACGCCTACTTCCTGCCCAGCCCGCAGATCCGCAAGGCGCTCATCGCGGCGGCGAAGCGCGGTGTCGACGTGCGGGTCATGGTCCCCGGCCGGCACATGGACCAGCCCATCGTGCGCATGGCCTCGCGCCTCCACTATGGCGAGCTGCTGACGGCGGGCGTCCGCATCCTCGAATACAACCGCACCATGATGCACAACAAGAACGCCGTCATCGACGGCCTCTTCAGCACCGTCGGCTCGATCAATTTCGACGCGCGCTCGCTGAGCCAGAACGCCGAGGACAGCTTCGCCATCTACGACCGCGATTTCGCGGCGCGGATGGAGGCGACCTTCGCCGAGGACGAGACGCACTGCCGCGAGGTGACGTACCAGAGCTGGAAGAAGCGCGGCGTCGAGCAGCGCCTCGCCGAGGTGGTGTCGGCGCTCTTCGAGCCGATCTATTGAGTCATTGAGCGACGGTGAACGGCACGAAGCGCGGCGGCGAGATCTCCTTGCCGTCGAAGTGCCGCAGCACGAGCCCTGAGCCGTTGGCGGTCGCGGCGCAGCCGGAGAGAAGGATCCAGGAATTCCCCTTGGGGACCAGAACCTGGGTGACCGGCATCGCCTCGCCGTTCTTCGACTTCACGTTGCTCAGCGATTCGGCGACGCGCACCCAGCCGCTGGAGGTCAGCTCGGTGAGCAGGACGTGCTCCTCGGAGGGGCGGCGGCGGTCGAACCAGACCAGGCGGAGCGCTCCCTGGTGGTCGCCGAACGGCAGGTCCACCCAGTAGTCGGTCCCCTGGCGCCAGCTCCCCACGATCTCAATCGCGCCCCATGGGGTCCAGGTGGAGCGCCGCCATTTCTTCCCTGTGTCGTCCGAGAGATAGACCACGCCATCGGAGGAGAGATAGGCGGCGGAGGTGCCGCTCAGCGCCACCACCTCGCCGCGGCGCGCCGCCGGCAGGTCGGGCAGGCCGGCCACCCAGGCTTCCGGATGGCCCGAGGAGGAGAACAGGGCGGTGCCGCTGAGCACGCCGTCCTTGCGCTGCGGCGCCGGCAGCGCCGAGGGCTGGCCGACGCCGGTGGCGTCCATCGTGCCGCTCGCCTTCCATTCCCGCCCTTCGAGATGGTAGGCCCACGTCTTCATCAAGCCGTCCTGGGCCGTCGGACCCTGGAGCAGGAGCCACGGCGTGCCGCCGGGATCGTAGGTCGTCGACAGGTTGGCGGCGACCGGCGTGTTCAGCGCCTCGCCCGCCGGCGACCACGTCCCGCCGTCCCAGCGCATGGGCTGGAGGCAGCCGCTGCCGCAGGGGACGGCGGCGATCACCGGTCCTGGTCCCACCGAGCCGGAGAAGAGGCCCTGCGGCGGATCGGAATAGGCGCGCGCCGTGGTGGCGCCGGCGTCGAGCTCGACGATCCACGGCCGCTCCTTGGGTCCGAGAGCCGGGACGGAGAACAGCATGCGCCCGCTCGTCGTGTCGATTCCGATCAGCGTCAGCGCCGACGTACCGTCGCAGATCGTGGGCGCCGCCCGGGTGACCGAGGGGACGAAGAGGCAGAGGGCGAGGAGCAGTCGAGCGGTACGATTCACGGGTGCATTCCTCCGGTCAGGTTAATTTCTTGTCGCGGATCACACGCGCGGGCACGCCGGCGACGGCGCATCCGGCCGGCACATCGGAGAGCACCACCGAGCCGGCTCCGATCACCGCATCATCGCCGATCGCGATGCCGCCGAGGACGATCGCACCGGCGCCGATCGTCACCCGGTCGCCGACGCGCGGGCAGTCGAGCTCGTCGAAACGCGCCTCGCCCAGCGTCACCCCATGCAGGAGCGTGCAATCCTCACCGATCACCGTGCGTCCGCCGATCACCAGCCCGATCCCATGGGCGATGATCAGGCCGCCGCCGATCTCCGCCCGCGGCAGGATGTCCACCCCGCACGCCGCGATCGCCCACCGCCGGCAGACCGCGGGCAAAATCGGCACCCGCCGCACGATCAAAGCATGCGCCAGGCGGTGCGCCACCAAAGCCTGGAACCCGGAATCGAAGAGCAGTCCGTCGAGGAGCGCCATCAAGGAGCCGCGGCCCTTGACCGCGCGCAGGCGCGCGAAATCGCGGCCCAGCCGCCCCTGGGACCGCCGGCGTCCCGCCGGCACTAACGCTTCCCCCGGCGCAGAGCGCCCAGCAGCCCGAGCCGCGGCAGCCGGCTCCACAGCGGATAAAGCCCGCCCGCCTTGAGCCGCCGCTCGAAGCGGCTCTCGCCGGGATTGACGATCATCCGCGGCAGCGCCCAGAGATCCCCGAAGCGCGCGCCCGGGTGGCGGTGGATGCTCACCGCCGCCAGGTAGCCGGCCGCGCGGGCAGCGGCGGCGGCGCGCTCGTTCAGGCGCCCATAGGGATAGCAGAAGGTGCGCACCGGAAAGCCGAGCACGGCTTCCAGGTCCGCTTTTGATCCAGCGATCTCCTCGTCCAGCTCGGCGTCGCCGCAGACGGACAGATCGCGGTGATGCCGGCTGTGCGAGCCGATCTCGATCCCCGCGGCGGCCAGCTCGCGCAGGCCCTCCGCGTCCAGGAGATCTTCCCGCCGCTCGCCGTCCGGCTGGTCCCAGCGGTTCGTGCCGCCGAGCTCGCCGCTGACCGCGAACAGCGTGGCCGTCATGCCGCGGGCCAGAAGCTCGGGCAGAGCGTGGTCGCGGAAGCAGCGGCAGCCGTCGTCAAAGGTCAGCACCACGGTCTTGCGTGGCAGGCGTTTTCCACTCTGCGCGCGTTCCGCCGCCGCGGCGAGGGTGGCCGTCTGCCAGCCCCGGGCGGCGAGATCGTCGAGGAGCGCCGCGAAATCGGCGCGGTCGAGATAGCTGTTCGCATGCAGAGCCGGTGGATCGAGAGGCAGCGGCTCGATGTGGTGGAGCATGAGGACGGCGGGGCTAGAGAAGGGCATTCGCTGGGGGAGCAGGCTCATCGTGCTTCTGAAGGCTCTCCAGGTAGGCTGCGATCGCTTCCTTGACGTTCTCGAGAGCTTCTTCCCGAGTCTGCCCCTGCGTGATGCAGCCCGGCAAGGAGGGCACCTCGGCAACGAAAACACCGTCTTCATCTTGTTCGATCAGGACTCGGTATTTCATCGTTTCTCTGCTCCTTTCAATCCCAAGAGCATCTCGGCATACCCATCGATCGTCGCCGCAATCGGAAACCGCTCGGCCCGGCGGCGGGGGATCTCGCCCCAGTCGCGCGCCAGGGCCGCGGCCAGAGCGGCGGTGTAGGCTTCCGGGTCGGTCACGTCGCAACAGATCCCGGCCTCTCCGATCACCTCGCGCCGCACCGCATCGTCCGGGGCCACGCTCGGCACGCCGCAGGCCATGGCTTCGAGATAGGTCAATCCGAAAGACTCCGTCCGCGAGGGTAGCGTAAAGCAATCGGCGGCGGCGTACCAAGGGGCCATCTCCGAGCGCGGCACGCTGCGGCGCAAGTACCGCCCCGGACCCAGCCGTTCCGCCGCCAGACGGTCCACCGCCGCCGTCTCCGGCCCCTCGCCGAGGATCACCAAGCTGCCGCCGCCCTCCGAACCATCCAGCCGCGCCACCGCTTCCACGGCGAGATCCATCCGCTTGTGGGCATCCACCGCGCCGGCGCAGAGGATGATCGGGCGTTGCAGATCGAGAGGCTCCGGGGGAACGTCCGGCCGGAAGAGCGCGAGATCGATGCCGTGCGGGATCACCGTCACCGCCGCGCGCGGCGCCTGCTCCAGGATCATCCGCCGCGCCGCTTCCGTGAAAGCGATCACCCGGTCCGGCCCCTGGCGCGCGAAGGCGCCTTCCCATTTCGGGTCCTGGCCATGCGCGATGTCGACGAAAGGAACGCCACGGAAGCGGCGCAGCAGCCGGCAGCACCAGGCGCCCACCAGCCCGCCCTCCATCACCACCGCGTCGTAGTTTTCGTCGCAGTCGCCGCGCCAGAGCGACGGCAGGGCGGAGAGTGCCGCCGTGTACCACTCCAGGCTCAAGGGATCGAGGAAGAACGTGTCGAAGACCTTCCGGCCGAGCCGCGTCGCGGAGTAGACGGCGTTCACCCACCGCGTGTCGCGCGGCAGAGCGCGGATGTGCCGGTGGGGGACCGGCGCGTCGCCGCGGCAGTAGAGCGTCACGTCGAATCCATGGCGTTCCTGCAACGCCGAGCACAGCTCCACCACGAACGCCTCGGCGCCGCGCCCGAAGATCCCCACTCCAGGCATGACGAAGGCGATCTTCATGGCGCGGTCCGCAGGAAGAAATCGCGAAACGGCCGCTGGAAGCGCAAGAGATAGAGACCGCCGACCAGCGCCGCCGCGACGAGGGAGGCCGCGAAGCGGGACCATGAATCGGCGGGGAAGATCCAGGCCACGGCGAGGAACACCGGCAGCGGCAGCAGATAGAGGAACAGCAGGTCCGCCGTGAGCCGCCAGAATTCCTTGCCGATGATGCGCCAGACCCGCCACGCCATCAGCCAGTTGCCGAGCAGCAGGTAGTTGGCCCACGCCATCCCCGCCGGCCCCTGGAGCAGGCGGCAGAGCAGAATGCCGAAGCCCACCAGGGAGAAGAAGTTGAGCACCACGATCGCCAGCCAGCCGCGGTCCTGCCCCTCCACCTTGAGCACCTCGCCGCCGAGCCGCGAATAGGCATCGGTGAGCGGCACGAAGCAGAGGATCTGGAGGAGAGGCACCGACGGCTCCCAGTTGGGGCCGATGAGGATGTGCACCAGCACGATCCGCGCGTTGAAGAAGAGGAAGTAGGCGGCCAGGGTCTCCAGGGCGAGGATCGACAGGGTGCCGATGTGGTACGCGCCGAAGAACCGCTCGCGCTCCTCGCGGTAGCCGACGAGGGCCGGATAGAGAACCCGCGACACCGCCGGTTGCACGAGCTCCTGGAGGCGGAACCCCCAATCCCGTGCCTTGCCGTAGAACGCCAGCAGGGCGACACTGCCCAGCGTGCCGCCGATCACGAAGCGGGCGATGTAGGGCATCGGCAGCGCCGCGAGGGCGATGAAGAAGAGATAGAGGCTGCGCCGGATCAGGTCCGGCAGCGGTCCCGCGTCGAGCACGAGAGGCATCCGCCGCCAGGCGCGGATCCAGAGGAACGCCGCGAAGACGACCGCCGCCGCGAGCTGGCCGCCCACCAGGCTCCAGACGCCGAAGTGGAAAGCGGCGAGAGCGATCGACACCCCGGCCATCGTCGCCCCGCGGACGATCTCGGGCAGCACCAGCTTCGAGACCTCCAGCTCGCGCTCGAAGAAGACCCGCGGCACCACCGCCAGGCCGTCGAGGAAGATCCACACCGCATACACCCGCAGCACCGCCGGCAGGTCCGGGTCCTGCCCGGCGAACACCGAGGCGCCGAGAGCGAGAGCCAGCGAGAGGAACGCCCCGGCCCCCGCGATCCACAGAAACACCGCCCCATACGGCCGCCGCTCGTCGCGCACGAGCTGATACGGCAGCCCGAGGTCGCGGAAGATCCCGGCGATGAGGACGATCCCATACGCGAGATCGAACAGCCCGTGGCTCCGCGGCAACAGCATCCGCGCCAGCAGCAGATCCCCCGCCGCGCGGATCGCCACGCGGGCGAGCTGGCTGCCATAGGCCGCCAGGGTGGAGTGGAGGAAGCGGCGCTCGGTGGGCCTCATGCGGACACCATGGTGTCATGGCTCGATGGCTCGGCGGGCCGGCCTCCCGCCGCCCCCTCCCCGACCCTCCCCCGCGCGTGCCACCGCCCCCCGCCCCGAGCGGGAGAGGGCGCCACCGCCCGCCCAATCAGGACGAACACGGACACTGGGACAAAATCGCGCGCGGGTTGGGTGGGGGTTCCCCTCTCCCGTTCGGGGTGGGGGTGCGGGGGCACGCACGGGGGAGGGGCCAGGGGAGGGGGCTCAAGGGCTCACTCCCATCCCTCCAACACCGCCCGATACCACGCCCGCCGGAACGCCACCACCCCCGGCAACGCCCGCCAACAGCCGCGCAGCTCGGGATGCTTGAGAAAAATCCGCAACGCCCCCGTCACCGACTTGAGAGGCGTGGTGAGCCGGAGCCGTCCAGGCGTCCGCCACGTCGGGCCGCCGTCGAAGACGCCGGGGTGCAGCTTGCAGAAGGCGTGGAAGTGCCGGCCGTACCAGGCGGCGTGGGCTTCGAGGTCGCGGCGCGAGGCGCGCACCGCGGCGTGCTCGACAAGGGCTTCGGGGACGAAGGCGGTGGCGAGGCCGGCGCGGCGGGCGCGGAGGACCCAGTCGTGATCCTCGCTGGTGGGGAGCGTCTCGTCGAAGGGGCCGACTTGGTCCCAGGCGTCTCTGCGGATCGCGAGGTTGAGACTGCCGATCGGACCGCGCGTGTCGGCCTCGGCGGGGCGGTCGGCGAGGAGGCCGTGGAAGGAGGCGATGTTGTCGGCCAGGGCCCAGACGTTGGTCGTTGCGGGGGACGCGGGGAAGGTCACGGCGCCGCCGGCGACCGGCGCGGTGTCCAGCGCGGCGGCCATGCGCTGCACCCAGCCGGGGGCGGGGCGGCAGTCGGCGTCGGTGAAGAGGAGGCGTCGGCCCTGGGCGGCGGCCCCCGCGCGGTTGCGGGCGGCCGCCGGATTGAGGCGTTCGGCGGTTTCGAGGAGGAGCGCGCGCGGCACCTGCCCGGGCGCGTCGCGGCCCACCACCAAGACCTCGACGTCCGGCCCCGGAGCGCCCTGCGCGGCGAGGGCCTCCAACGTCCGCCCGATCCAGGGGGAGTCGAGGTCCGGAATGAGCACGCTCAGGGCGGGAGTGTGCACGCTCTCCAATGCTACGAGCTATGAGCTGACCCGGGGACGCTCCCGGATCGTCCTCTGCCAGTGCTGTCCCCAGTGCTGCGGGCGGATCTTCCGCATGTTCGCGATGCGCTCCTCGGCCATGCGGTCCGCCGCCTGGTAGGTGGGGATCGAATCCGCCTTGGCGATCTCGAAGACGCGGATCATGTTGCCATAGATGCCGCGGGCTGCGCGCATGGCACGCTCGCGGTTGTAGCCCGTGAGCTCATGGTAGACGTTGATCAGGCCGCCCGCGTTGATCAGGAAGTCCGGCGCGTAGAGGATGCCGCGCTCGTGCAGAGCCGCGCCGTCGCGCTTCTCGTCGGCGAGCTGGTTGTTGGACGGCCCGGCGACCACCTTGCAACGCAGCTCCGGAATCGTCTTTTCGTTGAGCACCGCGCCGAGCGCGCACGGCGCCACGATGTCGCACTCCAGCCCCAGGATCTCGCCGGAGGGGACGATCTCCACCCCCGCCTCGTCACGGGCGCGGGCGATGCGGTCGCCGTCGATGTCGGCGCCGAACGTCTTGGCGCCTTCCTCTTTGAGATAGAGAGCGAGGTTGTAGCCGACGCTGCCGAGCCCCTGGAGCGCCACCGTGCGGCCGGCGAGCGAGGCGTCGCCGAACTGGTGGAGCGCGGCGGCCTTCATCCCCTGCAGCACGCCGAACGCCGTCACCGGCCCCGGATCGCCGCTGCCGCCGTGCGCCGGGGAGACGCCGGTCACCCAGGGCGTCTCGGTGTAGATGTGCTCCATGTCGGTGACGTCGGTGCCGACGTCCTCGGCCGTGATGTAGAGGCCGCCGAGCGAGTCCACATAGCGCCCGAAGACGCGGAAGAGCGCCTCGCTCTTGTCCTTCTTCGGGTCGCCGAGGATCACCGCCTTGCCGCCGCCGAGGTTGAGCCCGGCCGCCGCGGCCTTGTACGTCATCCCGCGCGACAGGCGCAGCACATCGGTGAGCGCCTCGTCCATATTGTTGTAGGGATGCATCCGCACCCCGCCGAGACCGGGCCCGAGCACGGTCGAGTGAACGGCGATGATGGCGTGGAATCCGACCTCGGGGCTGGAGCAGAACAGAACCCGCTCGTGCCCCATGTCCGCCATCTGCTGGAAGAGCTCCATGGGTTTCCTTTCGTCTAACAGTTCAGGATCGTCCGGCTTCCCGCAGGTGATGCCAGTGCTTCGTGGACGGTCCGGGGTACTCCCGCTTGGTTGGGATCAAATGGAACCCGGAGCGGACACACGACGGCCCCCCGGGCAAACGGCGGGAGTTTACCGGAAGGGGGGAGGGGGGGCAAACGGGCGATCCCCCACAACGAGCAGTGATCCGGTCAGAGCGCCGCGAGCGCCTTCAGGACGGCCTCGTCGTGTCCGTCGACGCTGACCTTCTTCCACACCTTGCGCACCTTGCCTTCGGCATCGATGAGGAACGTGGAGCGCTGGATGCCCATCGACTTCTTGCCGTACATGTTCTTCTCGCGCCAGGCTCCGTAGGTGTCGGCGAGCTTGTGGTCCGCGTCGGCCAGGAGGGGGAAGTTGAGGGAGTACTTGTCGCGGAACTTGCCATGGCTCGCCACGTCGTCGGGCGAGACGCCGAGGACGACGGCGCCGGTGGCCTGAAGGTCGGAGCTGCGGTCGCGGAAGGCGCAGGCTTCCTTGGTGCAGCCGGGGGTGTCGTCCTGGGGGTAGAAATAGAGCACTACCGGCTTGCCGCGCAGCGCGGACAGCCGGACGTCCTGGCCACGGTCGGACTTCAAGGTGAAATCGGGCGCGGTCGCGCCTTCTTCGATCCAATCGGATGTTTCGGACATCGCGGTATCTCCTCTGGGGAACTTATGGTTGATCGACGGTGTGGAGCATATCGCGCTTCCGCGCCCGGAAAGCGACTCCGTCCCACATCTTGAACGGCCGCTGGGCGGCGGCCAGCAGCTCGAAGCCCCAGGTCTGGCAGAGCTTCTCGAAGTCGCGGCGGTCGGCGGCGATGTCGTCGCGGTAGGAGAAGTTGAGGATCGCCAGCTCGCCGCCCTCGGCGAGCACGCGGAACGCCTCGCGGAAGTGGGTGTCGACCAGCTCCGCGCCGGCGTGGTGGATGTAGGGGAAGGCGTCGATCGCCAGGACGAGATCGAGCGAGGCATCGGCGAACCCGGCGAGGTCGCGCCCGGAGCTGACGGCGAGGAAGACGTTCGGGAGACCGGCGCAGCGGCGCTGGGCGGCCTCGATCATTCTGGGCGAGACGTCGATCCCGTGCGCCGTGGCGACCAGCGGCGCCAGGACCTCCTGGAAGCGGCCGATGCCGCAGCCGATCTCCAGCGTCCGGCTCTCCGGGCCGAGCACGCCCCAGCTTTCCAGGACGTCCACCACCTCGCGCGTCGCCTTCTTGAGCAGCTTGGGATCGCCGAGCGAGTGCGCCGCCACGCTCGCCTCTTCGCTGCGGCGCACGACGCGGTCGAAGAACTTGCGCGCCGTCTCGATCCCCTCCTCGGCGGAGGCGTACGGCGTCTCCGGGTCCGGGTGCTCGACGAGATTCGCCGCCACCCGTTCGAGCCCGCGGCGGTTCTCGCGCAGCATCTTGATCAGGCGCGGGACGCTCGCCGGCACCGGCGGCTCCCAGGCCCTCTCGACCGCGTCCACCATCGCCTCCACCTCGCAGACGTCGCCCACCGAGAGCAGGAGGCGGGACAGCGTGATCGTCGGCGACATCTCCCCGGAGAGATAGTCCTCCAGCACCCAGCGCGCCTCCTTCGGCTCGATCCCCTCCAGGTTGGCCTGGACCTCCTGGTCCGACGGCGGATTCACGCGCTTGCTCATCGCGGAGATGCTATCCGATTCACCGTTCCCGGCGCCGATCCCTCCGGGGATGCTGCGGAGTACGGGAGGGATCTTCAGAAGTACATGGTCCCAGAGCTGATCCCTCCGGGGATGCAGGGGAGTACAAGAGGGATCTCCAGAAGTACACGGTCCCGGAGGTGATCCCCCGGGGATGCTGCGGAGTACAGCAGGGATCTCCAGAAGTACGCGGTACCGGAAGCGGTCCCTCCGGGGAGGCTGGGGAGTACAGGAGGGATCTTCAGAAGGACACGGTACCGGCGGCGATCCCTCCGGGGATCTGGCGGTGCACCACAGGGATCTCCAGAAGTACACCGTACCGGCGGCGATCCCTCCGGGGATGCCGCGGAGTACAGCAGGGATCTCCAGAAGTACATGGTCCCGGCGGCAATCCCTCCAGGGAGGCTGAGCTTCCCGGCGCGCAACGCCAGCCGGCAAGACGGGAAAGGAAGGATGTGCAAT
>Ga0307506_10000192_pt1 | contig 19200 bp, 13 predicted proteins | sample 25_S_MG_FD_202175 | JGI IMG/M metagenome (GOLD analysis project Ga0307506, IMG submission 202175) | Soil microbial communities from Populus trichocarpa stands in riparian zone in the Pacific Northwest, United States - 25_S | ecosystem: Environmental > Terrestrial > Soil > Riparian zone > Trees... | reverse complement strand
TGCCCGATCGGCATCCCGGGCGACCTCTACATCGGCGGCGACTGTCTCTGCACGGGGTATGCGCGGCGGCCGGACCTGACCGCCCTGGCCTTCCTGCCCGATCCCTTCGCCGGCCGGCCGGGCGCCCGCCTCTACCGCACCGGCGACCGCGCCCGCCACCACACCGACGGCAACCTGGAGTTCCTCGGCCGGCTCGACCAGCAGGTGAAGGTGCGCGGCTACCGCATCGAGCTCGGCGAGATCGAGGTCGCCCTCGCCCACCACCCCGAGGTCCGCGAGGCCGTGGTGCTGGCGCGCGAGGACGAGCCGGGCGACAAGCGCCTGGTCGCCTACGTGGTGCCCGCCGCGGGAGCGGCGCCGGAGCCGGAAGAGCTGCGCCGGCACCTGCGGCGGACCCTGCCCGAGTACATGATCCCGGCCGCCTTCGTGACGCTGCCGGAGCTGCCGGTGACCGCCAATGGCAAGCTCGACCGCCGCGCCCTCCCCGCCCCCCGGTGGCGCACGGCCGCCGACACCGCCGAGACCGCCGAGGCGCAGACGCCGGTCGAGGAGATCCTGGCGGCGATCTGGGCGGACGTCCTCGGCCTCCCCCGGGTAGGCCGCGAGGACAATTTCTTCGATCTGGGCGGGCATTCGCTCTCGGCGACACGGGTCATCGCCCGGGTGCAGAGCGCCCTCGGTGTCGAGCTGCCTCTCGGCAAGCTTTTCGAGACGCCGACCGTCAGGCATCTCGCCGAATACCTGAAACGCCAGGAGAAGACGGGCGAGACTCAGGACGAGAGGCCTCTCCCCGTGCCCAGGACCGGGGCGGAGCTGCTGCCTCTCTCGTTCGCCCAGGAGCGGCTCTGGTTCCTGCAGCAGCTCGAGCCCGGCTCGGCGGCTTATGACATCGCGGTGGCGGTCGAGCTGCGCGGCAGCCTCTGCCTGGAAGCCCTCCACGGCGCGCTCGCCGCGGCCGTGCGGCGCCACGAATCGCTGCGGACGACGTTCGTGGAGTCCGACGGCATTCCCCGCCAGAGGATCGCCTCTGCAGTTGCCACCGGCCTTCCCCTGGTCGACCTCTCGGCTCTGCCCGAGGACGCCGCCCTGGCCCAGACGGCCCGCCTCGAGCAACGGCACGCCGGACATTCCTTCGACCTCGCCGCGGGACCACTGCTCGCGAGCCTCCTCGTCCGGCTGGACCGGGACCGCCACCGTGTCCTTCTCACCGTCCACCACATCATCTCGGACGGCTGGTCGATCGGGGTGCTGGTCCAGGAGCTCGGCACGCTCTATGCCGCGGCGCTGGAAGGCGGGCCGTCCCCCCTGCCGGAGCTGCCGCTCCAGTATGCCGATCTCGCCGTCTGGCAGCGCCGGCGGCTGGAGCACCGGCAGGCGGCCGAGCTCGCTTACTGGGAGAGCCGCCTGGGCGGTCAGGCCGCCACGGCCGAGCTGCCGACCGATCATCCACGCCCCGCGTTGCAGACTTTCCGCGGCGGGCGCCGGCACCTCGCCTTGCCCGCCGGCCTCGTCGCCGGCCTCAAAGGCTTCGGCCGCAGCGAGGGGCTGACGCTGTTCATGACTCTCCTCGCCGCCACCCAGACGCTGCTCGCCCGCCAGAGCGGCGAGGACGACGTGGCGGTGGGCGTGCCGGTCGCCGGCCGCGGCCGGGTCGAGAGCGAAGGGCTGATCGGGTGCTTCCTCAACACCCTCGTGCTGCGCACCGACCTCTCGGGGGAGCCGAGCTTCCGCGAGCTCGCGAAGCGAGTGCGCACGGTCACGCTGGAAGCGTTCGCGCACCAGGAGGTGCCTTTCGAGGCGGTCCTCGGACGCCTGCGCCTCGAACGCGATCTCGCCCGGACCCCGCTCTTCCAGGTCCTGTTCAACATGCTGAACCTGCCGCGCCCCGAGCTGGCTCTGCCCGGCCTCGCCCTCAGCACGGTCTCCGCCCCCGAGATGCCGTCGAAGCTCGACCTGACCTTCTATCTCTCCGAGGCCGAGGCGGGCGTCGACATCAACCTGGTCTACAACGCCGACCTCTTCGACGAGGCGCGGATGGCGGATCTGCTGGCGCAGCTCCAGCTCCTGCTCGAGCAGGTGGTGGAGCGGCCCGATGAGCCGGTGGAGAGCCTGCCGCTGGTGACCGCCGCGGCCCGCGCGCTCCTGCCCGACCCGGGTGCGGCGCTGCCGGTGCCGGCCGTGCCGCCTCTCGCGCGCCTGTTCCTCGACTGTGAGCAGGCCTACCCCGGACAGACCGCGCTGCTCTGGAACGAGGGAGCCTGGACGTATTCCCAGCTTGGAGCCCGGATACGGGAGATCGCCCGCGCCGCGCAGGCAGTCGGAGCGGGGCCGGGCAAGGTCGTCGCCGTCAGCGGGCCGCGCTGCCCCGAGCTGATCGCCGGCCTTCTGGGCGCCTTCCTGTCGGGGGGAGCCCTGCTGATCCTGGACCGCAACCTCCCGGCGCAGCGGCTGCGCGCCATGGTGGAGGAAGCGCGGCCCGCCTGCCTGCTCTACATCGGAGAGGCCCAGAGGGAGGACGACTGGCTCTGGGAGCTCGAAGCGCTCCCGGTCCTGGCGGTCGCGGCCGGCCCGGCCGCTCCGGAGCCTTCTCCCGGCGATCCGGCTGCGGCGTTCCCCGAGCCGGCGCCCGACGATCCGGCCTACGTCTTCTTCACGTCCGGGACGACCGGCAGGCCCAAGGCGATCCTCGGACGGCAGAAGGGGCTCAGCCACTTCCTCCTCTGGCAGCGCGCGGCTTTCGGGATCGGCCCCGGAGACCGTGCCGCCCAGTTGACCGGCCTCTCCTTCGACGTGGTCCTGCGGGACGTCTTCCTGCCCTTGACCAGCGGCGCGACGCTCTGCCTGCCGGAAGAGGCCGACCTCAGCCCGGAGCGCATCCTCCCCTGGATCGCGGAGCGCGCGATCACCGTGCTCCACACCGTTCCCTCCCTCGCCGGCGCGTGGCTCGGCTCCGCGCGGCCGGGAGACGGATCGGCGCTCCTGCGCTGGACCTTCTTCGCCGGCGAGCCGCTCCTGCGCCAGCTCGTCGAGCGCTGGCGCGGCCTCTTTCCGCAGACCGGCGTCGTCAACCTCTACGGCCCCACGGAGACGACGCTCGCCAAGTTTTTCTACATCGTCCCCGATCCGCCGGTCCAGGACCTCCAGCCGGCCGGCTCGCCTCTGCCGCAGACGCAGGCCCTGGTCATCGCCGGCGGCCGGCGGCTGTGCGGGATCGGCGAGATCGGCGAGATCGTGGTGCGAACTCCTTTCCGCAGCCTCGGCTATCTCGACAATCCGGAGGAGAACCGGCTGCGCTTCCGGCCGAATCCCTTCCAGCCGAATCCCTTCCAGCCGATCCCATTCCAGACGATCCCATTCCAGAGCGATGGCGGCGACGATCTCCTCTACTTCACGGGCGACCGTGGCCGCTACCGGCTCGACGGCACCCTGGAGATCCTCGGCCGCCTCGACGACCAGGTGAAGATCCGCGGCGTGCGTGTCGAGCTGGCCGAGGTCAGGGCTGCCCTGGAGAGCTACGGCGCGGTGGGGCAGAGCGCCGTGCTGGTCCGCGCGGAGCGGCCCGGAGAGCAGCGCCTCATCGCGTACCTCGTGCTCCAGCCGGGCGCCGTCCTCGATGCCGAGGACCTGCGCCGGCATCTGCGCCAGGACCTGCCCGACGCCATGGTGCCTTCGGCTTTCGTGACTCTGGACCGCCTGCCGCTGACACCGAACGGCAAGGTGGACCGGCGGGCGCTGGCCGAGATCACGCCGGAGGAGACGCGGCAGGAGAAGAGCTTCGTCGCGCCGCGGACGCCGGCCGAGGAGCTGATGGCCGGCATCTGGGCGCGGGTGCTGGGCGTCGAACGGGTGGGCATCACGGACAGCTTCTTCGAGCTCGGCGGCCATTCGCTGCTGGCGATGCAGGTGATCGCGCGGGTGAAGGACGTCTTCGGCGTCGAGATGCCGCTGCGCCGGCTCTTCCTGGCCCCGACGGTGGCCGGCTTGGTGGCGGAGCTCGACCGGCAGCCCGGCGAGGCCTCTCCGCAGCGCCTGTCGATCGCCTCCTTCCATCAGGAGCGGAGCACGCCGCCGCCCCTCTCCTTCGCCCAGGAGCGGTTCTGGGCCGGGCGCCATGCCGAGGCCCTTTCCGTCGCCTCCACCATCCCGATGATGGTGCTCTTCGAAGGCCCGCTCGACCTCGCCGCGCTGCGCCGGGCGGTGCAGGAAGTGGTCGACCGCCACGAGGTGTTGAGGACGGTCTTCACGGAAGCCGGGGGGCAGGCGGTCCAGGTCGTCACGCCCGGGGAGCGCGTCGAGATCCCGATCGTCGACCTGGCGACCGTCGCGCCCCGGCGGCGCCTGGACGAAGCCCGGCTCTGGAGCACCCGGGATGGGCGGACCCACTTCGACTTCGTGCGCGGCCCGCTCTTCCGGCTGACCCTCTTCCGCTCTTCCGCCGAGGAGAGCGTGCTGCTCTTCGTGGTCCACCACATCGCCTTCGACGGCTGGTCGCGCGCCGTTCTGATGAACGAGCTCGCGGCCCTCTACAACGCGTTCCGCCAGGGCCTGCCGTCCCCCTTGCTCCCGCTCGCCGCCCAGTACCAGGACTTCGCGCGCTGGCAGCGGCAGATCCTCCAGGGGGAGACCCTGGAGCAGGAGGCGGAATTCTGGCGGGACAACCTGCGCGGCGCCACGCCGGTGCGGCTCGGCGGCGACCGCCCGGCCCCCGCTCAGCCGACCTTCGACGCCGGCATCGAGAGCTTCGCCGTCCCCGCGGAGCTCGAGCGGAAGCTCGAGGCGTTCGCCATGGAGCACGGTGTCACGCTGTTCATGACCCTGCTCGCGGCCTTCAAGGCGCTCCTCCATGAGGAATCGGGCCAGGACGACATCGTGGTCACCTGCCTGTTCGCCAACCGCAATCAACTGGAGATCGAGAATTTGATCGGCAACTTCTTCGCCGGGCTGCCGCTGCGCACCCGGCTCGCCGGAGCGCCGAGCTTCCGCGCGCTCCTGGAGCGGGTCCGCGACGCCACGCTCGCCGCGCACGAGCATCCGGACATCCTCTACGAATCGGCGATGGAAGGGCTGAGCTTCCTCGCGCCGGGAGAGAGCGGCGGGCTGGCGACCTTCCGCATCCTGTTCCAGCTCGCGAAGCTGCCCGCCGCCGAGCAGGCCCTGTCCGATCTCAAGGTCACCCGCCTACCGTTCGACACCGGCAAGATCCGCCAGGATCTGAGCCTCGCCCTCTCCCAGGCGGACCGGCTCGGCGGGCATTTCAAGTACAACCGCGACGTGCTCGACCCGGCGAGGGTCCGGCGCCTGCGCGACCGGTTCCTGCAGATCCTCGCGGTGATCGTCGACGATCCGGAGCGCCCGCTCGATGCGCTCCTCGAGGACCGCCATGGCGCATGAGACCGTGAAGAGAGTCGCCCTCGTCACCGGGTCGAACCGGGGGATCGGGTTCGACATCTGCCGCCAGCTCGGCCAGGCCGGCTATGTGGTCGTCGCGACCGCCCGCGATGCGGCGAAAGGCGCGCGGACGGAGCAGGCCCTCCGCGCCGAGGGGGTGGAGGCGCATTTCCACCCCCTGGACGTGACCGCTGCCGAGGGTGCCCGGCAGGCGGCCGGCTTCGTCGCCCGTGAGCTCGGCCGCCTGGACGCCCTGGTCAACAACGCCGCCGTCTCCATCGACTCCGAAGAGTCCCTGGAGCACGTCGATCTCGACATCATGCGGCAGACGCTCGAAGCCAACTTTCTGGGGGCGCTGCGCTGCTGCCAGTCCTTCCTGCCGATGATGCGGGAACAGGGCTACGGCCGCATCGTCAACGTCTCGAGCGGGCGGGGATCGTTCAGCAAGCTCGCCGCCGGCGGCCCCTGCTACCGGATCTCGAAGACCGCCCTGAACGCGCTCACGGTGATCCTGGCGGACGAGGTCAAGGAGACCAACGTCCTCGTCAACGCGATGACCCCGGGCTGGGTGCGCACCCGTCTGGGCGGGATGCAGGCGCCGCGCTCGACGTCCGAAGGGGCGGAAGCCGCCGTCTGGCTGGCCATGTTGCCGGACGATGGGCCGCGGGGCCGGTTCTTCAAGGACCGGGAGGAATTTCCATGGTAGCACAGGCCGCGGATCTGTCCGCCCTGGCGCGCGCGGCGCGGCTGATCCGCGAGCTCAAGGCGGGCGGCTGGCACGATCCGCGCGAGACGATCGAGGCGAAGGTCCGGCGCATGCAGGCCCTCCGGTCTCCCGAGCTGCCGGAAGGCGTACGCGCCCAGCGCGCCCGCGATCCCCTCTGGCCTGCTCTCTTCGCCGCCGAAGCGGAGCGGATCCGGGGCTCCCTGGGAGAGGCCGTGGCCGACGTCCAGCACTTCGGCAGCTCGGCGATCCCCAGCCCCGGCCTCTCCTCGAAGGGCGTGATCGACTTCCTCGTCGCCATTGACGAGGCGGCCGGCGTCGAGGAGCGGAGCGCCGGCCTGGCCGCCCTCGGCTATGAATGCTACGGCAACGGGCCCTGCGATCCCGAGTCGACCTGGTGGTGGCGGATCGAAGGCGGGGAGATCGCCTACGTCGCCCACGTCTGCGGCGCCGCGAACCCATGGATCCGCACCGCCGTCAACTTCCGCGACTACCTGCGGGCCTGTCCGGACGAGTGCGCCCACTACGAAGCTCGCAAGAGGCAGCTCGCGGCCGAGCCGGGCCGCAGCCTCTTCGAATACAGTCTCGGCAAGCTCAAAACGTTCTATGAGATCAGTGCGAAAGCCAATGCCTGGCGGGCCGCCGCGGATGCCGCGGGCTCCAGCCCGGCCGCCGGGTCTGAGCCAACGATCGAGAGGAGCTGGTGATGGAAAGACTCAAGCAAGACGTTGTATACGCTCTTCGTCAGATGTCCCGCAACCCGGGTTTCACCCTGGCTGTCGTTCTCATGCTGTCGCTGGGCATCGGTGCCAATACGGCGACCTTCAGCGTGGCGAGCCGGATCCTCCGCAGCTCGCTGCCGTTCGAGGACAGCAGCCGGTTGATGCACATCCGCTACGGGAACCCCTCTCTGGAGACCGAGGCCGTCGTCTTCTCGGTTCCGGAGCTCAAGGATTATCAAGCCCAGACGCAGGCCTTCTCCGGACAGTTGATGGAGTTTCATTCCATGTCGTTCGTCCTCCTCGGCCGGGGGGAGCCGGACCGCGTCCAGGTCGGGGTGGTCTCGGCCAACGCCTTTCAGGTCCTCGGCGTCCGGCCGTTGCTGGGGCGGACCTTTCGCCCGGATGACGAGGCGAGCGGCGCGCCGCCGGTGCTCGTCCTCTCCTACGAATACTGGCGAAGCAGGATGAACGGCGACCCCAAGATCATCGGCCAGACGATGCGGATGAACGATCAGCCGATCACCGTCGTCGGCATCCTGCCGGTGCTGCCCAAGTACCCCGAAGCGGTGGACGTCTACATGCCGACCTCGGCCTGCCCCTTCCGCTCCAACCCGCAGTTGGCGGCCAGCCGCGACGTCCGGATGGTCAGCATGTACGGCCGTTTGCGGCCCGGCGCCAGCCTCGCGCAGGCCAAGGCCGACATCTCCACGATCGAGGGGCGGTTGCACAAGCAGTATCCAGCCAACTACCCCGACTCCAAGGAGCTCGTCAAGATCGCGCCGATCCAGGAGGAGCTGATCGGCAAATTCCGCCCCACCATGCTCGTGCTCCTCTGCATGGTGGCCCTCGTGCTGCTGCTCACCTGCGCCAACGTCGGCATCCTCTACTCGGTGCGCCTGCTCAGCCGGGAGCGCGAGATCGTGCTGCGCTCCGCGCTGGGCGCGGGGCGAGGCCGCATCATCCGCCAGCTCCTCACCGAAGGCATCCTGCTTTCTCTCTTCGGCGGCCTGGTGGGGCTCGGCTTCGCCGCCCTCGGCATCAAGCCGCTCGGCTTCTACGCGCAGCGTTTCACACCGTTGGCGGAGGGGATCTCGATCAACGGCAAGGTTTTGCTCTTCACCCTGCTGCTCTCGCTGATGACCGGGCTCCTCTTCGGCCTCATCCCCGCCTTCCAGGTGTCGCGCCACAATCTGGTGGCCGCCCTCAAGGAAGGAGGGGGGAGGTCGACCCTGAGCGCAGGCCGGCACCGCTTCCGGAGCCTGCTGATTCTCGTTCAGGTCGCGGTCTCGTTCGTGCTGCTGATCACGGCGGGCCTCGCCATCCGGAGCTCGATGAAGCTGAGCGACGTCGACCCCGGTGTGCAGGTCCGCAACGTGCTCTCGCTGTCTCTCAACCTGCCGTTCAACAGATACCAGGACGCCGGCAAGCTGGGCGCCTTCTACCGCGCGTGCTTCGAGGGGATCGGCGCGCTGCCGGGCGTCGTCTCCGTCGGCGCCGCGAGCACCGTGCCGTTGACCGGCGGAGAGTACACGCCGACCTTCACGATCGAAAACCGGGAGACGCCGCCGGGGCAGCCCGCGCCGCGGGCCGATATGCGCACCGCCAACCGGACCTACTTCCAGACGGTGGGCATTCCGCTGCTGCGCGGACGCACTTTTCTCGAGTCGGACAACAACAAGGCTCCCCTCGTGGCGGTGATCACGGCCTCGCTGGTGAACCGCTACTGGGCCAACGAGGACCCGATCGGCAAAAAGATCCTGTTCAGCGGGTTCACCAAGTACACCACCATCATCGGTGTCGTGGCGGACACACGGCAGAACGGGCTCGATGCCGCGCCGAGCGACGCCGTCTACTACGCCCTCCGCCAGGCCGGCGGGACGGACATGAAAATCTTCATCCGTACCCAGAGGGATCCCACCTCCCTGGTCCCGGCGATCCGCCGGGTCATCCACTCGCTCGACGCGGAGCAGCCGATCGAAGAGGTGCAGACGCTCGAAGACGTGCGCAGCAAGGCCCTGGCGCCGATGCGCGTCACCGCCGCCCTGCTGGCTCTCTTCGCCGGCGTCGCCTTCACCATCATGGTCATCGGCATCAGTTGGGCCATCGCCTTTGGAGTGACCGAGCGGCGGCAGGAGCTCGCCGTCCGTTCCGTGCTGGGAGCGCAACGGGGAGACGTTCTCGGGCTGGTGCTCAAGCAGGGGCTCGTCCTGGTGGTGACCGGGCTCGTCCTGGGGGCCGCCGTAGCCCTCGCCGCGGGGCGGATCCTCTCCGGGATCCTCTTCGGCATCGAGCCGACCGATCCCGCGACCTTCGTCCTCGTCGCCCTGGCCATCCTGCTGGTCGCCGGAATCGCCTGCCTGCTTCCCGCCCGCCGCGCGGCCAACATCGAGCCGAGCCTGGTCCTGCGCGGGTAGGAGCCGCCGGCCGCTCAGCGCAACGACACGTAGACCACGGTCCCCCCGGGTCCCCGGAGCTTGACGCGCTTCACCTCGATCTCCACGACGGTGAAGCCGCCGACGCTCTCCCCGGGGGCGAGCACCTTGTCGCCGAACAGGGCCACCGGCTTGTCCGAGAAGGCGATGCCGTTGAGCCGCAGGACCGCGCCGCCGTCGAGCGGCACCTCCCGCACGTACGACCGCGTCTCCGGAGGCGGCGGCTGGGGCAGGTCGACGACCGGGCCGGCCGGAGCGGCGGGCGCGGGGGGAGTGGGAGGAGGCGGCTCGGGAGGCTGCTTGTGAACAGGCGCCGCGATGGCCGGCTTCGCGGCAGGCTTCGAAACAGCAGGCTTCTCCGCCACAGGCTTCGGAAGAGCGGGCTTTTCAAGCTCGACGGCCGCGGCAGGCGTTCCCCCTCTCCCGCTCGGGGAGGGGGCCGGCGGACGCGCGGTGGAGGGGGCCGGGAGGTGAGGGCGCGAGATCAGCACCCCCGCCGCCGCTCCCACCACCAGGCACGCCGCCACGACGCCCGGGAGGAGACAGGAGCGCGAGCGGCGTACCGGCGCCACGTAGGCGGGGACCCGCGCGTAGCGCGTCTCCCGCGCCGCGGCGTCCTGGCGGGAGGCTTCCTGGCGGGCGCGCTTCAGGGCTTCGTCGATCAGGCTCATCAGATCTCTCCCTCGAGCTCGCGGATCGCGCGGCGGACGTGGCGCCAGGTCAGGTGGTCGTCTCCCGTCACGTAGCCGCAGAGCAGGGCCTTGTCGCAGACCGCGTTGATCAGCCGGGGCACGCCGCCCGAATAGCGGAAGATCGCGCCCAGCGCCCAGCGGTTGAAGGTCGGCAGCCCGTTGCCCCCCGCCACGTGCAGGCGGTGCTGGATGTAGTGCTCCATCTCGGGGCGCGACAGCGGCTTCAGGTGATAGCGCACGGTGATGCGCTGGCGGAGCTGGCGCAGGCGGTTCTCGTCGAGCTTCTCGCGCAGCTCCGGCTGGCCGAGGAGGACGATCTGCAGCAGCTTGCGCTGGTCGGTCTCCAGGTTCGACAGCAGGCGCACCTGCTCGAGCAGCTCGAAGTCCAGGTCCTGCGCCTCGTCGATGAAGAGCACCACCTCATTGCCCTGCACCAGTTGATCGAGGAGGAAATGGTTGAGCACCTGGAGGCATGCCACCTTGTCGTTGCGCGCTCCGAGACCGAGCTCGGTCAAGATGGCGCGCAGGAGCTGGGTGCTGGTCAGGCAGGGATTGAGGATCAGCGCCGTGCGGACGTTCGGCCCCAGCTCCTCCAGGATGGCGCGGCAGACCGTGGTCTTCCCCGCTCCGACCTCGCCGGTGACCTGGATGAATCCCTTGCGCTCCCGGATGCCGAACAGGATGTGGTTGAACGCCTCGCGATGGCGGTCGCTGAAGAAGAGGAAACGCGGGTCGGGCGTGATGTTGAAGGGGGACTCCCGGAACCCGTAAAACTCGTTGTACATCGCAACGGGCTACTCTCTCACAGTCGGAAGGCGACTGCGCACCCGCGCCACGCTCTCATAGAGCCGGGCCGGCCCCTCCTCGGAGACCAGCACGTAGCTCCGCCGCAGGCGGCGGGCCAGGGGCGAGCCCGGCGGCACTTTCCAGGCGAAGACGTAGTCGATCTGGTCGCGGTACGCCCGGACGTTGAGGCTCTCCGGCAGGGCCGCGAGGACATAGCCGTTGATCCGCGGCGCCGACGGGCGGAGCCGGACGGGGAAAAGGTCGGTCGAGGCCTCGTAGTTGCTCCAATCGACGAGGCCCTTCTCCGTCGCGGCGCGGGCGAAAGCATGATCGAGGATGCCCATCCGGCCGATGGAGGGGCGGCGGTCGTAAAGGATCGGCAGCACCCGGGTGCCCGGCTCGATCCCCCGGGTGGCGGCGAGAAAGGTCCGCACCTCCCGGTCCGCCGACCGCCACCATCGCGCATGAGCGCCGGCATTCCCCGCCGCGACCAGGGCGAGCACCGCGACCATCACCGCCCGCGCCGTTGCCGCCAGGCACCCCGGAAGGCGCTCCGGAAGCCGGGGCGCGAGCCAGGGGAGCAGGATGAGCCAGGGGTAGAGACTGAGCCTCATCTTGAGCAGAGACCCGCCGGCCAACCCTTCCGGGGCGGCGCAGTAGAGAACGAACGCGAGGACGGCGAGCAGAAGGAAGCCGTCTTCCTCCCGCAACACGGGACCCGGCTCGGCGCGCCGCCCCCCCCGGCTGATCAGCGTGAGCACCACGAGGAGCAGAAACAGCGCCGCCAGGGACGCGCCGAGGACGATCTGCCCGCCGCTGAAGGTGTGGAGCACCTCCATGCGGAAGAAATACCGCCAGAGGGACCCGGCCTGGCTCTGCGACGGGACCGGCGGCGCCGCATGGCTGATCACGAACCAGAGCGGCAGGACCGCCTGCGGCGCGAGGATCGCCACGTGGAGCAGATGCCGCTTCCAGGTTGCGCGGCGCAAGGTGCAGAGCCAGAGCACGCCGATGCCTACGAGAGCCAGCACGGTGGAGACGGCGTGCGCGAACCAGCACAGCCACAGGATCAGGTTGATCCCCACCGCGAGCCCCGGGCCGGGAGAGCCGCGCCGGCGCCACCAGAAGCCGAGCGCGAGAAGAAAGAAGCCGAGGCTGAGGCAGAAGTTGTAGAAGCCGAGCTGGAAGGCCCGGTTGAAGACCAGGGGGAAGGCGAGCAAGGCCAGCCAGCTCCGGTCGGGGTCCACGGCGCCGGCGAGAGAGCGCGCGCCGGCCAGGAAGAGGACCACGTAGCCGCTGACCAGGATCTTCTCCGCCGTCGCCGGCGCGAAAAGCTCCATCAGCAGCGCCAGCGCGGCATGGCTGAGCCAGTTCGGCAGCGGCGTGCGGTCGATCTGGTAGTACTGGCTCAGCAGCGGATGGTCTACCGCATTCCCGTGCTCGCGGAGGATCCAGGCGTTGTAGACATGGCTCGGCCCGTCCGTGGTGGGGACGTTCGCCACCACCCAGAACGGCAGGATCTGGAGGCCGACCAGAGCCCAGAAGAGAATTCGTAAGGTAAGCTTCCTGTCCATGTCCATCGCGTCCATCGCACCTGGCGCCGCTCTGCTGGCCGCCGCCCTGGCCCTCGATCTCCCCGCTCTCGATCTCCCGGCTCTCGCCGGGCGCATTGTCGACCAGATGATGCTGCAACCGGGCGAAAAAGTCCTCCTGCTCTCCCATCCCGGCGATTTCGATCCCCTCGTCCCCCTCCTCCGCCAGGCCGTGATCCGCGCCGGCGGCGTCGACGCCGGGAGCTGGCAGGTGCTCGACGCCACCACCGAGCCGAGCGCCGCGGCCTCGCGCGCCGCTCTCCTCCCCCTGCTGCGGACCATCGATCTCGCCGTGATGCTCCCCGGCGCCGCGCCCAGCCATCCCGAGTACGCCGCGATGCAGGACGTGCTCCGCGAGGGCCATGGCCGCACCATCCACTTCCACTGGTCGGCCGGCGGCACGCCGAGCGCCTATCCGGTGGGCGGGCATCCGCTGCCCTCGCAGGCCGCGATCGACAACACCTATCAGCGCGCCGTCCTCCAGTCCGACTGCCGGGCGATCGGCGAGGTCCAGCGGCGCTTCGCCGCCGGCATGCGCCAGGGCGAGGTCCGCGTCACCACCCCGGCCGGCACCGACCTCCGCTTCCGCATCGGCGACCGCCCGGTCAATTTCCAGGACGGCGACGCCTCGGCCGCCCGCGCCCGCGCCGGCCGCATCCTCATCGACCGCGAGATCGAGATCCCCTGCGGCGCGGTCCGCGTCGCGCCGCTGGAGGAGTCTGTCGAGGGAGTCATCGCCTTTCCACCTGCCCGCTGGGGCGATGAGGAGCCCGGCAAGGACGTCGAGGGTCTCGTCCTGCGCTTCGCCCAAGGCAAGATCGTCGAGGTCCGCGCCCGCGCCGGCCAGGACACCGTCGAGGCCGAGCTGCGGAACGGCGGCGAGGCCGCGCGTTCCTTCCGCGAGCTCGCCCTCGGCTTCAATCCCCTGCTCGCCGTCCCCGACCAGACACCCTGGATCCCTTATTACGGATACGGCGCCGGCGTCGTCCGCCTCTCCCTGGGCGACAACAGCGAATTGGGCGGCAAGGTGACCGGCGACTACGTCCGCTGGAATCTGTTCACCGACGCCACGGTCACCGCCGGCGGCCGGGTCTGGGTCAGGGATGGGAAGCTGACGCCGCCGTGAGGCGTTCCGTGCGCTCATAGAGCCGGGCCGGCGCCTGCTCGGCGACCAGCGTGTATTCCTTCTCGAGACGGGCGGCGAGAGGGGAGCCCGGCGGCATCTTCCAGCAGAAGACGTAGTCGATCTGGTCGCGCCGGGTGTCGACGTCGAGATCGGCCGGCGTGACCTCCAGCTTCCAGAGGCTGGGATAGGGCACGCCCGGCCGGTACTGGACCGGAAACAGGTTGTACTGCGCCTCGTAGTTCCCCCAGTCGAGGAAGCCCTTCTCCACCGCGGCCCGGTCGATGGCATGGCCGAGGAGGCCGAGCACGCCGACGGAAGCGCGGCGGTCGAAGAGAGCGGGGAGGACCCGGCTGCCCGGCTCGATCCGCCGCGCGGACGAAACCGTGAGGAAGGATTGCACGTCGCGGTCCGCCGCCTGGTACCACTGGACGTAGGCCAGGACGTTGACCGCCGCGGCCGCCGAGAGGATCGCGACCAGCGCTCCCCGGACCTTACGGTCCCAGCGGTCCCCCAGCCACGCCAGGCGCGGCGCGATCCAGGGCAGCAGGAGCAGCCAGGGATAGAGGCAGAGCCGCATCTTGATCAGGGACCCGCCGGACATCCCTTCCGGGCCGAAGAAGAAGAGAACGACGACGACGAGGGCGATCACGACGAACCCGTCCTCCTCCCGCAGCCGCGGAGGGCGCCGCCGCTGGAGAAGCGTGGCCACCGCGAGCAGCGCGAAGAGGGCCGTCAACAGGGGGCCGAGCAGGAGCTGGGTTTCGCTGAACGTGTACAGCACCTGGTTCCGCACGAAATACTGGAAGAGGACCCAAAGCTGCCCTTTCCCCGGCGTCGGCTCCGCGCCATGGGTGCTCAAGAACCAGAGCGGCAAAATCGCCTGGGGCGCCAGGATCAGGACGTGCAGCAGGTGCCGCTTCAGGGTGGCGCGGCGCAAGGTGGCCAGCCAGAGGACGCCGATCCCGCCGAGCGCCAGGACGGTCGAGAGGATGTGGGTGAAGTAGCACAGCAGCAGGATCAGGTTGAGCCCCACCGCCAGCCGCCACCCCGGCGCATCGCGCCGCCGCCACCAGAATCCCAGCGCGAACAGGAAGAGGCCGACGCTGCCGCAGAAGTTATAGAACCCGAACTGGAACGGCTGGTTGTAGACGAAAGGAAAGGCGAGAAACGCGAGCCAGCTCCGGTCCGGGTCCGTGGACATGGCGAGAGACCGGGCGCCCAGCAGGAACACCACCACACAGCCGCTCACCAGGATCTTCTCCGCCGTCGCGGGATCGAACGACACCATCAACAGCGCCAGCGCCGCATGCTCCGTCCAGTTCGGCAGCGGGCTGTGATCGATGCGGAACGACTCCTGGAAGACCGGCGCCTCCCGGCCGCTCACACGCTGCTGGAGAATCCACGCGTTGTAGACGTGGCTCGGCCCGTCCGTCGTCGGCACCGCGGCCACCGCCCAGAACGGCGCGAGATGCAGAAAGACGAGCAGAAAGAACAGCCCGCGCTCTTTCATCGTCTCACTTCAGCTTCGCTTCCAGCTCCGCCCAGCGCATGTAGAGGCGCTCGACCTCCGAGCGCGCGGCGTCGAGGGCCGTGCAGCGCTCCTGGAGAGCCACCGGATCGGTGGCGACCGCCGGGTCCGCGACCCCCGCCTCGCACCGGGTGAGCGTCTCCTCCGCCTCCAGGATCGCCGCCTCCATCCCCTCCAGCTCTTTCTGTTCCTTGAAGGGCAGCTTCTTGACGGCCGGCCTGGCCGCCTCCGCCTTCGCCTTCTTGGCGGCGGCTTTGGACGGCGCCGGCCCGCGCGCCTTGCGGCTCTCCTCCCACTGCGCCGAGTCGGCGAAGAATTCGGCCTTCCCCGATCCGTCGAGAGAGAGGATCGTGGTCGACACGCGGTCGAGGAGATAGCGGTCGTGGGTCACCAGGATCAGGCCGCCGGGGAATTCGAGCAGACTCTCCTCCAGCACCTCCAGCGTCGGGATGTCGAGATCGTTCGTCGGCTCGTCGAGGATCAGCAGGTCCGCCGGCCGCAGCATCAGGCGGGCGATGAGAATCCGCGCCTGCTCGCCGCCGGACAGGCGGGAGACCGGCGTGTCGAGCTGCTCGTTGCGGAACAGGAACCGCTTCGCCCACGCCGCCACATGGATCGGCCGCTCGCCGAAGATCACCGAGTCGCTGTCGGGGGCCAGAGCCCGGCGCAGGCTCACCGAGCGGTCGAGCGTCTCGCGGCTCTGCTCGAAGAGCACCGTCTTCAAGAACATCGCCCGCTCGATCTCCCCGCCATCCGGCTGCAAGGTATCGGCGAGGATCGAAAGGAGCGTCGTCTTGCCGCTGCCGTTCGGTCCCAGGATGCCGAGGCGCACCCCCGGCGTGATCGCCAGGCTGATGCCGTCGAGCACCTTGCGGCCGTCGAACGACTTCACCAGGTCGTGCGCCACGAGCAGCTTCTTGGTCTTCCGTCCCGACGCCGCGAAGTCGATCCCCGCCTGCGCCTGCACCGCCGTCCGCGCCTTGACCTCGTCCAGCTCGTCGAGCAGGCGGCCGGCTTGCTGAATCCGCGCCTTGGCCTTCGTCGTCCGCGCCTTCGGCCCGCGCCGCAGCCACTCGACCTCCCGCCGCGCCCGGTTGGCCAGGGTCTCCTCGTACTCCACCTGGTTCTTCAAGACCTCGTCGCGCTTCTCCAGGAAGACGCTGTACGTGCCGTCCACCTGCAAGAGGCCGTCGGGATACGCCCGGTTGAGCTCCATCATCCGCGCCGCCACGTTCTCCAAAAAGTAGCGGTCGTGGCTGACCACCATGTAGGCCAGCGGCTCGGAGCCCAGCAGCTCTTCGAGCCAGACGATCCCTTCGAGGTCGAGATGGTTCGTCGGCTCGTCCATCAAAAGGACATCCGGTGTCCGCACCAGCTCCTGAGCGATCGACAGCCGCTTCCGCCACCCACCGGACAGAGTGTCCACCGGCTGCTGCGGATCGCGGAACCCCGTCCGCCCCAGGAGGATGGCGATCCGGCTGTGCTTCTCGAACTCCTCGAGAGGAGACCCCGCCAGGGCCTCCATCAGGATCTCCTCCGGCGTCTTCCCCGGCGGGAACACCGGATCCTGCGGCACATACCCCAAGCGGAGCCCCTTGCGCACCGCCCGGATGCCCGCGTCCGGCTCCTCCAATCCGGCGAGGATCTTCAGGAGCGTCGACTTGCCCGAGCCGTTCGGCCCGATGAGCCCCACCCGGTCCCCCTCGGCCAAGCCGAACGAGAGCTTTTCGAACAGAGGGCGGGCGCCAAACTGCTTGGAGACGGATTCACAGCTCAGGAGGACAGGATTCGCCATGGGGATCGAGCAACGCTTCCTTTCGGTGCCGGGGGAGAGACTTGATCCGCATCTCCTCCCGGAGAGCGGAGCTCCACGATTCGACCTCCCGCGACCACACCAGGTCCACCGGAAGCCGAGCGCGAGTGTACCGCGACGCCCGCCCCGCCCGATGCTGCGCGAGGCGCTTCGCGACGTCCTTGGCGATGCCGGTGTACAGAGAGCCGTCGCCGCAGCGGAGGATATACACGAAGGGCATGGGGGGATGATAGCTTCCAACCTTGACGACACCTCCTCCATGGAGCATCCTCTCTCCATGGTTACGACGGTCACCCAGGAGAACATGGTCACCATCCCCACCGACGTCGGCCGGAAGCTCGGGATCAAGCCGGGATCGAAGCTCGACTGGCAGCCGGTCGAGGGTAAGGACGAGATTCTCGTCCGGGTCATTCCCGACCGGGGAGAGCTCGCTCGGCGGCTGCTGGGCGCCGGCCGCAAGTTCTCGCCGGCTCGAGACTCCGTGGCCGAGCTCGTGGCGGAGCGAGCCACCGAAGAAGACTGATGCCGCAGCGCTTTCTCCTCGATACGTCGGCCCTCCTTGTCCATTACCGACGCGAGCCGGGTTGGGAGCGCGTCCAAGCGCTGTTCGAGGCGGGTGACGCCGAGATTCTGGCCGCGAGTGTGTCGCTCACCGAGTTTGCCCGCCGTCTCCGCACGCTGGGGGCTACCCCTGGAGAGGCTCGGCAGACGGCGACGGACTACAGAGGGTTGCTGGACGAGCTCGTTGCGGTGGATGAGACCGTGGCCTTGACCGCGTTTGACATCGGCTGCGAGACTCCGCAACGGCTCCCCCTCACCGACGCTCTGATCGCGGCTGCTGCCCGGGAACACGGAGCGTTACTGGTACATCGTGACCAACACATGGCCCCGATCCCCAGAAGCGCCGTCGAGCAGCTCGATCTTTCCCTGAAAAGGGAACCGCCCCCGGAGATAGAGACCTGACTCACCGGGCGACAGGTAGGGGCCGTCCGCGGGATGCCGTCAGGCCCCCGCGTAGCCGCCCTGGGCGGGGGCACCTCGACGGCTAGGCAGCCTTCAAAGGCGCAAGATCCGCATCCGGCAAGGGAGCCAAGCCGAGGCCGGTCAGGACATCGTTGATCGTGGCCACGGAGACTCTGCCAGGAGCCGTGATCTCCAGACCGATCGGCCGGCCACCTGCGGCGAAGTCGATCAGCAGACCAGGAGCTGCCTCCTCGGTCCGAGCGCTCCTCTCATCTCCCTCCCGAGGGAGGTATAGGTAGGCCGCAAGCGGCCGGCCATTGCGGAAGGTGATCTCCAGATAGGGTTCTTTCATGTGTCAGCTCACATTGGTCTATTTGGCGGCCTTCGGAAGACAAGCTCGCGGCGCGGCCCGAGGTAGAGCCCCTCAAACGACTGGGTTACCATGTTAACACCTCTATATAGCTAGGGCAGAAAGTACGCAGGAATCTACTCAAAAAAACTCATCCACCAATCAAATCGGGGCGCTCCTCGCCTCGGGTCGAAGCGTGCTCGGCTCCGCACTGCCTGCAGAACATCCGTGATCTCCTTCCGGGATACCGTCGCGCGCTGAGCCCATTCGTAGATAAGCTCCGAAGTCTGCAAGGTAGGTATCCCTAGCTGGCTTAGGATTCGGAGTGCTTTCCTATCATCAGTAGCAACGATAGCCTTTCTGCTTATTGCAAGCGCGCAAACTGAGGCCTCACCATCATCCAATTGCGCAGCAAGCCGAACAAAATCAGCAGCCTCTTCAGCACCATTCAGCTCAAGAAGAGACAAAACCTCAGACGTCTCTAGTCGGGCTATCGGGATAATCTCTCGCTCCAAGTGCCCATCCATTTGATCCGTGATGGCGATAGACAGAACCTCGGTGACAGCTACTAGCCGGGAAGTCGCACATCTGTATGGGAGAGCAGACAGTATCTCCTCACCCAGCCCGGAGGCAAGGAGGTTGATCAAGCAGCAGGCATCAAGTACAAGAAGGGGACCTTCCAGCGAGTTCTTCGGCATCGGTCGTTGGCCTCAGGGGCCTGTCGCGCCAAAGAGCGGCATCCCAAAGTCAATCGCTTCGCCCTGATCGCCTCCCACTTCCGGCGTGAATATCTGAATTCTCTCCCGAACCCCCAGCCGATCGGTGCGCAAAATTCGGGCTAGCTGCCCCTCGCTCAACTCTTCCTTCTGCCAAGCCTCGATTGCGAGAGCGATATACCGAGTGGGAAAGGCCTCTTCATCAGAGCGGAAGCTCTCGAGCCCGAGAAGCTGTTGTGCTTCCCGAACACGAAATTTCTCTTGGCGAAGGCGATCCCAGGTACCCGCTGGTATTAATCGAAGCTCCTCAAGTCTTCGAGTCATCGCCTCTACAGAAACCGCAAAGAAGTGGGCTAACCGACAAAGATC